>Ga0207648_10000877_pt1 | contig 33885 bp, 28 predicted proteins | sample KBSMisM32_FD_184310 | JGI IMG/M metagenome (GOLD analysis project Ga0207648, IMG submission 184310) | Miscanthus rhizosphere microbial communities from Kellogg Biological Station, Michigan, USA - KBS Miscanthus M3-2 (SPAdes) (version 2) | ecosystem: Host-associated > Plants > Roots >... | reverse complement strand
CGCGCTTCCTGCGCCAGGCCGCGCTCGACTCGGTCAAGGCCGGCCAAACCACCCTCGAGGAGATCAACCGTGTCACTTTTGTCGCGTGACCGGGTCCTGGTCGCGCTCGAGCCGCACGCGGTGCACGCGGTGCGGCCGAAGAGCAATGAGAAGCGCAGCGCCGCCGGCGCCTGGCAGGACGTGCTGCCGCAAGTGCTCGCCGGCTGGACCCGCGCCGACGTCACGGTCGTCGCCTCGAACCGCCTGGTGCGCTACGTGGTGGTGCCGCGCACCGCGGGCGTGAGCGGCGACGCCGAGGAGCTGGGACTGGCGCGCCACCAGTTCACCCGCGTGCATGGCGAGCGCGCGCGCGACTGGGACGTGCGCTACAGCCGGGAAACCGGGCTTGCCAGCGCCGTCGACAAAGGCTTGATCGACGATCTGGGCAAGGTCGCCCGGGTGCGCTCGCTGCAGCCTTACCTGATGGCGGCCTTCAACCGGCTGCGCGCCCGCGTGCCGAAGGAAGGCGCGTGGATCGTGCTGCGGGAGCCGGAGGCGACCTGCGTGGCGCTCTATACGAAGGGCGGCTGGGCCGGCGTGTCGGTGAGCCGTGCCGCCGGTGACGAAGCAATCGCGCGCGAGCGCTTGCGGATGGGCGGCGCGCAGGCGCCGAACACCGTGCTGACGCCTCCCGGCAACGACGGCTACGCCATGGCGATGAGCGCCCAATGAAGCCGCCGCGCCTCGAGCTCGATCACGTCGCACCGCGCCGGCGGCTGCGCTGGCCCGGGCTCGTGCTGCTCGCGCTGTCGCTCGCCGTGGCCGGCGACCTCGCCTCGCGTTACCGGGACACGGTGACGGCGCTCGAGAACGTTCCGGCGGCGGCGGCGCCGCAGCCCCGCGTTGCGCCGCCGGCGAAAGCGAACGACGCGGAAGACAAGGTCGCGCGCGCGGCGGTGCGCCAGCTCGCGCTGCCGTGGGCAATGCTGATCCGCGCGCTCGAGGACTCGGCGACGCCGGACGTGGCGCTGCTGCAGGTGCAGCCGGAAGCGCAGCAGCAGGTGCTGCGCGTGAGCGCGGAAGCGCGCGACGCCGGGGCGATGTTCAAGTACCTGCGCGGCCTGGCGGGCGCGAAGGGGCTCTCCGAGATCCACCTCGTCACCCACGAGGTGGCGCAGGACGATCCGCAACGCCCGGTGCGGTTCGCGGCGCAGGCCTCGTTCCGGAGCATGCGGTGAAGCGCCTCATGGAGCAGCTCGGCCTCGCCGGCGTGCTCGGCATCGGCGTGCTGCTTTTCTGCGCGACGTTCTACTTCTCGGCCTTGCGCCCGGCGCAGGACGAGCTCGCTGCGCGCCCCTCGGCCGCGGCCGGCACCAGTGTGTCCGTCCAGCCGGTCGCGCACTCGACCAATCCTCTGGCCGAATTGCATTCGCGCTTCCCGGCGCTCGAAACCCTGCCCTCGCAGGTCGAGCGCATCCACCGCATCGCGCGCTCCACCGGCCTTCAGCTCCAGCAAGGCGACTACCGGCTGGAAGTCCCGCCCGCCGGCCTGGTCGCGTACCGCGTGTCGCTGCCGGTGCGCGGCGAGTACCGCGCGCTGCGCAGCTTCATCGGCGCGGTGCTGAAGGAAATGCCGGTCGCCGCCATCGACCGCATCCGCTTCGAGCGCAAGAAGCCGGGCGAGGCCCAGCTCGAGGCGCAGATCCAGTTGACGCTGTTCTTCCGTCCGGAGAAACCATGAGGCTGCTCGGATTCATCCTTGTCCTGCTGCTCGCGGGCTGCGCCACCACCGAGCCCGAGAAAGCGCCGCAGGTGATTCCCGAGCCGACGGTCGAAGCGCTCGCCAGGAAAATGCGCGAGAACCCGGCCGACCTCGCCACGCGCGCCGAATACTTCCGCACCCGCGACCTCGCCGTGGCGCAGTGGCTGGCGCAGGCGGACAGCCTGCGCGCCGCGCGCCAGTACGAGCAGGCTGTCGGCCTCTACCGCCGCGTCGAGCGATACGACCCCGCCAATGCGCGCGCGGCCGCCGGGCTCGAGGAGGTCGCCATCGACCGGCGCCACGACGGCATGCTGGCGGAAGCCGACAAGCTGGTGAAGGCCGAGCGCTACGGCGACGCGCAGGAGGCGCTGCGGCCGGTGCTGGCCGAGAATCCGCGCAACGCCGACGCGCGGCGCATGCAGCGCCTGATCGAGGAGCGCACCATCAAGGGCGCGCTGCCGCGGCTGCGCGCGGCCAAGCCGATGTCGCTCGACCTGCGCGACGTGCCGGTGCGCTCGGTGTTCGACGTGATCGGCCGCACCGCCAACTACAACTTCGTGTTCGACCGCGACGTGCGCCCCGACCTGCGCACCAGCGTCACGGTGCGCGACCTGGCGGTCGAGGACCTGATCCGCCTGGTGCTCACCACCAACCAGCTCGAGCAGCGCGTGATCAACGAGGGCACGGTGCTGGTCTACCCGAACACGCCGGCCAAGCAGCGCGAGTACCAGGAGCTGGTGGTGAAGGTGTTCTACGTCGGCAACGCCGACGCCAAGCAGACCGCCAACATGCTGCGCATGATGCTCAAGATGCGCGACGTGTTCGTCGACGACAAGGTCGGCATGGTGGTGATCAAGGACACGCCGGCGATGGTGCGCCTCGCCGAGCGCCTGATCTCGGCGCAGGACCTCGCCGACCCGGAGGTGATGCTGGAAGTGGAGGTGCTCGAGGTCGGCACCAACCGGCTGGTCGAGCTCGGCCTGCGCTTCCCGGATTCGCTCGCGGTCGGGCTGGTCGGCGCCGGGGGCCCCGGCACCCTCACGCTGCAGGAATGGCGCTCCGGCAACGACGCGCTGGTGCGCTTCACCTTCACCGACCCGCTCTTCCTGCTCCTGCTGCGCCAGCAGGACGGCTCGACCAAGGTGCTCGCCAATCCGCGCATCCGGGTGAAGAACAAGGAGAAGGCGCGCATCCACATCGGCGACCGCGTGCCGGTGATCACCACCACCGCGGCCGCGACCGGCGGCTTCGTCTCCGAGTCGGTGAACTACCTCGACGTCGGCCTGAAGCTCGAGGTCGAGCCGCTGATCCACCTCGAGGACGAGGTCGGCATCAAGGTCGGGCTGGAAGTGAGCAACATCGCGCGCGAGATCCGCTCCGTGGGCACCAACACCCTCACCTACCAGATCGGCACGCGCAACGCGGCCACCGTGCTGCGCCTGCGCGACGGCGAGACCCAGATCCTCGCCGGCCTGATCAGCGACGAGGAGCGCAAGAGCGCGAGCCGCGTGCCCGGCCTCGGCGACCTGCCGATCATCGGGCGGCTGTTCTCGCAGACGCGCGACAACATCGTCAAGACCGAGATCGTGCTGCTCATCACGCCGCGCGTGGTGCGCACGCTGGCGCGCCCCGAAGTGCGCGCGGTCGAATTCTCCGCCGGCACCGAGGCTTCGGGCGGCGCCGGCGCCTTCGGCAGCTCGGTGCCGCCGCCAGCCCAGGTGCCGTCCCAGCCGCAACCGCAACCTTCTCCGGAGAAGCCCGCCGCGGCGCCCGGCGGGCAACCGCAGGGCAATACGATGGTCCCATTCGGCGGGGTGCAGCAGCCGCGATGAAAACCGCGCGCGGCTTCACCCTGATCGAGCTGCTGATCACGATCGCCATCGTGGCGATCCTGGCGTCGGCCGCGCGCCCGCTCTCGGAGCTCAACGTGAAGCGCGCGAAGGAGCTCGAGCTGCGGCGCGCGCTGCGCGAGATCCGCGAAGGCCTCGACGCCTACCGCCAGGCCGCCGAGGACGGGCGCATCGAGCGCCGCGTGGGCGACGCGGGCTATCCGAAGCGCCTCGAAGACCTGGTCGAGGGCGTGGACGACCGCCGCGCCGCCAACAAGCAGCGCATCTATTTCCTGCGCCGCCTCCCGCGCGACCCGATGACGCCCGAGGGCCAGTGGGGACTGCGCAGCTACTCGAGCCCGCCCGACGCGCCCGCAGCCGGCGACGACGTGTTCGACGTCTATACGCTCTCCACCGGGACCGGCATCAACGGGCGGCCGTACCGGGAGTGGTAGAGAGAAGATGCGCCAGCGCGGCTTCACGCTGATCGAGCTGCTGGTGGTGATGGCGATCGTCGCCACCCTGCTCACCCTCGCCGTGCCGCGCTATTTCGTCAGCATCGACCGCTCGCGCGAAGCGGTGCTCAAGGAAAACCTGTGGCAGATCCGCGACGCGATCGGCAAGTACCACGCCGACAGGGGCAAGTACCCCGAATCACTGCAGGCGCTCGCCACCGAGCAGTACTTGCGCAAGGTGCCGATCGATCCCGTGACGCAAAGCGAGGTCACCTGGGTGGTGGTGCCGATTCCGGGCAGCACCGAGCTCACTGCGGTGTTCGACGTGCGCAGCGGCGCGCCGGGCAAGGCGGTCGACGGCACCGAGTTCTCGACGTGGTGAAGCGCAACCACGGCTTCACCTACATCGCCGTGCTACTGGCCACGGCGATCCTCACCGCCGGCATCGGCCTCGCGATCGAGGCCTGGCACACCACGCTGCGGCGCGACCGCGAAGCCGAGCTGCTGCACATCGGCAACCAGTACCAGCGCGCCATCATGCTGTACTACGAAGGCTCGCCCACCGGCCGGCCGCGCTATCCACGCGAGATCGCCGACCTGGTGCGCGACGACCGCTACCCGACCACGCGCCGTTATCTGCGCAAGGCGTTTCCGGATCCGATCACCAGCGCCGAGTGGGGAATCATGAAAGCGCCCGACGGCGGCATCATGGGCATCTACAGCAACTCCACCGCGAAGCCGCTCAAGGTTCGCGGCACCGCGGCTTCGTACCAGGACTGGAAATTCGCCTACGTTCCGGCGACCGCGGCGTCGAAGACGCCGGCCGTACCGCCTGGCTCCAGCACCGCGAAGCCGACGCCAGGCCAGGCCTCGCCCGCCGCGCGCTAGTTTTCCCGCGCACGAAAATTTCCGCCGCAGTTCGCGCGGCCTAGCGGTTCGTCCTTCGATCACGGTCACACGCGTGCGGGCACGTTGTAGTGCAGCGCTGATCGCGTTGTCCGATCGATTTTTAGCTCGACGTCCGCGATTGCTCTGCAAGCCGCGCGCGATTTTCTTGCGCAATGCTGCGACGCACTTTTCGTAGTCGGGCGGACGCCGCGCAAAGTCAAGTGCTCTAGTCCGTCCGGCGCACGGTCAACGTGCCGGACGACGGACCGCGCCGCAGATTTTTATTCACTAGATTCGCGCGACCAGTGTGCTCTCCTGATCGCGCGCCGATGTTCGTAGAAGTACCCACTAGCAGTCGCTGGTCCCTCCCCCCTTTCTTTCGGCGCAAGCAGTTACGCCGACATCACCGTCGGGATTCCCTATGAACCTGCTTCGCATTCTCTTCCTGCTCGCGCTCGCCGGTTCCGCCGCCGCGCAGACCACCGTCACGCTGCAGGACAGCCTGAACAACTACACCGGCACCGCCGACAACTGGATCGTCGCGAACAGCGGCGCCAACATCAACCGGGGCGGCGACGTCAACGTCGCGATCCGCGCGGTCAGCGATTACGGCATCTACCGGTTCCCGATCTTCGCCGCCGAAGGCGGCCCGGTCCCGAACAACGCGACCATCACCTCGGCGACGCTGTCGCTGTACAAGGCCTACGGGCCCGACGCGGTGATGCGCGCGCAGCGCTTGACCAAGGCGTGGACCGAGATGGGCTCGACCTGGAACAGCACCGGCAGCGTGAACTGGACCACGCCCGGCGGCGATGTGATCTCCACGCCCGACGGGACCGGCTCGGTGCCCGACTCCTTGGTCAACAACTGCGCCGACGGCATCGGCCACGAGATCTGCTGGCTCAACATCAACGTCACCACCGGCGTGCAGGCGTTTGCGCAGTCCGTCGCGAGCGGCGGCCCTTCGACGAACTTCGGCTGGCGCGTCAGCGCCGTGAGCAGCAGCGAAGAGTTCACCCCGAAGAACTTCAACTCCCGGAACAACAACAGCTTCCCGCAGTACCGCCCGAAGCTCACCATCACCTACACCACCGGCCCCACCGGCTGCAATTCCGGAACGCTGCGTCCCTATGACGGCGCGCCGGTCAACGGCAACCCGATCGCGATCGCGGCCAGCGGCGCCACCACGTTCGAAGCCGAGCACTTCAACTGCGGCGGCCAGGACGTCGCGTACCACGACAACGTGGCGGGCAACAACGGCGCAGCGTTCCGCGCCACCGAGGATGTCGACATCATCACCTCGACCGATTCCGCCGGCGGCGGCTACGTCATCCAGAACTTCTATACCGGCGAGTGGCTGAGCTACACGATCAACGTCGCGCAAGCCGGCACTTACGACCTGGCCATCCGCGCCTCCGCCGACAACCCCGGGTCGTTCCACATGGAAGTGGACGGCGTGAACGTGACCGGCAACGTCCCGGTGCCGAATACCGGCAGCTTGAACACCTATGTGTGGGTCACCAAGACCGGGGTCAACCTCACGGCCGGCCAGCACGTCCTCAAGCTGGTGAGCGATCAGCAGTTCTTCTGGGTCAATCAGCTGCGCTTCACGCGCGCCGGCGGCACGCCGCCGACGGCGTCCTTCACCGCCACGCCGAGCTCCGGCGACGCGCCGCTCGTCGTCACCTTCGACGCGGGCGCGACGACGCCCGGCAGCGGCACGATCAGCGAGCTGCGCCTGCACTTCGACGACGGCACGCCCGACATCACCTGGACCGACAAGACCCAGACCCGGCAGAAGACCTTCAACCTGCCGAACGGACCGAAGATCGTCACCTTCACCGCCAGCAACGAGTTCGGCCCCTCGACGCCGGTGACTCGCACGATCAACGTCGGCCCGACCGAGGGAGCATGCATCGAATCCGGGCTCACGGCGGCGGCGAGCGGCGTCGCCATCCCGACGTTCCACAGCATGGGCCTGTACTACAACCCCAACCCCGCGCCCAGCGGAGACAAGATCTTCATGCGCTACCGCAAGGGTAGCGATCCGGACGCGCCAGGCTCCTGGAAACCCGGACACGACCTCTGGTACGACATCCGCAACGTGCACAACTATCACGCTCGCGGCAGCGTGGTGCACCTCGAGCCCAATACGCCGTACGTCTTCGAGGTGAGCCGAAACGGCACCACCTGGGATGCCTATATCCCTGGTCCCAACAACGAGAAGTGTCCCTCGACCTGGAAAGAGACCGCGGACCTGCCGATCAGCGACACCCCGGGACCGACCTGGCTCAACACGAATAGCTCGACGTCGTCCTCGAACTATCCGCACGGCTACAAAGGCAACCCGAAGAGCCGCAACCACGTGCTGCTCGCCAACCAGTCAGGAACCGCGGACGGCTACACGCTCTACGACTTCACCGGCAAGAACGCCACCGCCCAGGCGGCGAACGCGAACGACACCTATCCGGTCGTCGTCTCGGGACATCACATCATCATCCGCGGCCTGACCATCGTCGGCGGTGCGTCCGGCATCTTCATCGATCCGGCCTCGACCGACATCATCCTCGAGAATCTCGACATCACGCTGTATGGCCGCGAGACCGACTTCAACATCTGCCCGATCAGGGCGCTCGGTGCAGGGCTGACGGGAAACCGTGCCTGCAACGAGGACGCGGGCATCTATTTCCCGCCGCCGGGGGACTACGGTCTGCAGGCGCTCGACACCAAGCGCATCGTCATCCAGCACAGCAAGATGCACAACCCGGCGTTCGGCTCGAACCCCTGGGACGGTACCAACCATCCGGAGGGCACCGCGCCCATCACGATGTACCCCACCGGCGGGCAAGTCGTGGTGCGCTACAACACCACCTACTCCACCACCGACGGCGAAGTGGATGGAACCCCCAACCTCAACCGCTTCCATGCCGATGGCCTGATCCTCGGCGGGTGCAACGATTCCGGGGGCAGCAATTGCGCCGGCCGCATGGGCATCGGTGCCGACGTCGACATCTACAAGAACCTCGTCATGCACTACTTCGACGACGGTCTCGAGACCGACGGCGACAGCACCAACACGCGCATCTGGAAAAACTATTTCGACTACGGCGGCGCCTCCGCAGTGTCGACCACGCCGACCTTTATCGGTCCGACCTACGTCTGGCGCAACGTCTACAACCGCCAGCGCGAGTGGATCACCGAGCAGTGGGGCAACGAGAACGGGCGGCGCGACAGCATGATGAAAGCCGGCGGCATCGGCTTCAATGGCGGCAAGCGCTACATCTATCACAACACCTCGCTGCAGGCGCCGGCCAGCTCCGAGCCCGGCGCCGCCGGCAACCCGCTCGGCACCGGTCTCGGCGTGAAGGGCACCGGTGGCAGCACCAATGGCCTGCAGAACACCGTGACGCGCAACAACATCTGGCACAACTGGAAGACCGGCTGGTCGGCGTTCAGCCTTGCCGACGCGTCGAACAATGATATCGACTACGACCTGACCAACTCCATCTGCTGGTGGGGACCTGCGCCGACGTGCACCGGCTCCTTCGAGCCAAACGGTCATCGGCAGACCACGCCGAGCTACCAGAGCGGGAACGGCTGGCTGGCGCCTGGCGGTCCGCAGTACCACGGCAAGTACCACCTGAATCCGGTCGCCGGTAACAAGGGCTACCAGGACGGGCAGCCGATCCCGAACTTCAACGACGGCACGCCCGCCAACCCGCCCGACCGTGGTGCGCACGACAACACCATGGTGGACATGGACTTCGGCACCACGGCGTCAGGACACTAGGTAACGCGTCAATCCGCCGCGGCCCGTAATGGCCGCGGCGCTTCCCGCCACTGCACAAATGCACTCCGCAATCCCTTCTGATTCCTGCGGCCTAACTGTTCACGCTGCGGGCACATCTCCCCTCTTTAGGCACAACACCATGAACAATCTCCCCCTTCGCGCCCTGCTCTTCCTCGTCTGGCTCGTGGCCTGCATGCCTGCGCTCGCACAAACCACCGTCACCCTGCAACAGGGCCTCAACAGCTACACCGGGACTACCGACACCTGGCTCTGGAGCGGCGGGCCTGACATCAACCACGGCGGCGAAGACGAGTGGCAGATGCGCTTCAACACCACGACCGCTACGCTGCTGCGCTTTGCGATCTTCCAGGCCGAGGGCGGGCCGGTACCCAATGGCGCGACGATTACGGCAGCGACGCTCTCGGTGTACAAGCACACCGGAGCGACCAGCGGCACCTACAACGCGCAGCGCCTTCTCCGCCCGTGGGTAGAGTCGCAGGCAACTTGGAACAGCGCCTCGAGCGGTTCTCCGTGGGAGAGCGGCGGCGCGCAGGGTGCGAGTGACGTAACCACCGCGGGCGAAGCCCAGGTCACGATGGGCGTCGAGCTCGGCTGGCTCAACTATGACGTCCTCGCCATCGCGCAGGCCTGGGCGGGTGGCGCGCCGAACCATGGCTTTCGCATGCGCCAGATCTCCGGCGAGAACCAGCCGCACTACTTCTACGCCAAGGAACGTGCGATTCCACAGGAGGGGCTGCGGCCGAGCCTGACCATCACCTACACCACGCCGACCGGTTGCACCTCGGGAGCCTTCGGCGGTACGCCCTGGCCGGTCGGCGAGATCGAGGCCGAAAATTTCGACTGCGGCGGCGAAGGCGTTGGCTACCACGACCTGACCGCCGGCAACCAGATGGGCTCTACGTATCGGCCGGGCGAATCGGTCGACGTGTGGGACATGCCCGGCGGCGGACAGACCGTGCGCAACTTCGACACCGGCGAGTGGATGCAATACACCATCAGCGTTCCAGCCGGCAGCTACAACCTGGCGATCTCCGCCGCGCACAACGCGACGCCCGGACAGTACCGGATCGAGATCGACGGGAACGACGTCACCGGCAACGTTACCGTGCCCGGCACCGGAAGCTGGGATGCCTACCAATGGGTCCAGGCACCGAGCGCGGTCACTCTCAGTGCCGGCACGCACGTTGTGCGACTCGTATCCGCGCAGCAGTCGTATCGCGTGGACAAGATCCGCCTCGAGGCGGCGACACCGGCGAGCTGCGAAGCGCCGCCGCAGCGTCCCTTTACCGGCAGCGCGATCCAGGTGCCACTCGGCGGCGTCACCTTCGAGGCCGAGGACTATGACTGCGGCGGAGAAAACGTGGCCTACCACGACACCACTGCCGGCAACCAGCTCGGCTCGCTCTACCGCCCGGACGAATCCACCGACATCTGGGACATGCCGGGAGGCGGCCAGGTGGTGCGCAACTTCGACACCGGCGAATGGATGGAATACACGATCAACGTCCTGAACGCGGGGAGCTATCGCCTCGGCATCATGGCCGGACACAACGCCACGCCGGGTCTGTACCGCATCGACGTCGACGGCGTCGACGCCACCGGCAACGTGACCGTGCCGGGCACCGGCAGCTGGGATGTCTACCAGTGGGTCGATTCGCCCAACACGGTCAACCTGACGGCGGGAACGCATGTGCTGCGGCTGTTCTCGGTGCAGCAGAGCTACCGCGTCGAGAAAGTCCGGGTGATGCCGGCCGGCGGAACCACGACGGTCGACTCGGCCGACATCCTTGCGCAGCCGCGCGCGGACATTCCCTTCGCGGGACAGTCCCAGGCGCTCGGTGGCTTCGTGCAGGCGTACGGCAGCTCGCGAGCGCTGAACCAGGTCGCGGAGCCCGGCGGCGTCACCGGCACCAATACGACGCAATACGGGAACATGCGCTTCGGTAAGCAGACCAACCCGGCCAACGCAAACCAGCAGGTCTTCACCTTCATGGTCGCGCCCGGCGATCCGAATACCAGCGGCTCGCGGCGCGGCGAGTTCGCCTTCGACTCGACGGTGGAGTGGAACAAGATCTACTGGGTCGCGGTGCGCGTGTATGTCTACGACTGGGGCACGGCCGGCGCCGGCGCCAACAACGACGACGCGCTGTTCGGCACGCAGCTGCATTCGGGAGACAACAGCCTCGGCCTGAGCCCGTCGTTCGGCATCTACGAGGAGAACGGCCGCCAGCTGCGCATCCACGCCCGGACCCACAACAACCTGAGCCTGCCGCCGGCGCAGAACAACCAGAAGACGACCAAGTACCCGCTCGCCGGGCCGATCGACCTGCCGTTCGGCGAATGGGTCGAGTTCGTCTTCAAGTTCCGCCACAGCCTGACCAACGGCTTCATGCAGGCCTGGATGAACGGCACGCTGATCGCCGACCACCAGGGGGCGTTCGGTTTCGACAGCGGCATGAACGACTACGTGAAATACGGCTATTACAACTGGGTCAACGCCAACTTCGACGCGAGCGGCGTGCCGCGCAAGGTGCTGCTGCACTCGCCGTTGCTGATCAAGGGTTTCGACACGTCCTCGAGCGACAAGTACACGCTCGGCGACGTGCGCACCTACCTGAACCAGCGGCCTTGATTCGATTTGCGCCGCGGCCCGCAAAGGGTCGCGGCGCAGCCTTCGCCCTCACTTCGCCGGCGGATTTTGGGGTGAAGGTTGTGGCGCGGAAGCGCCGCTCGCCGCCGCAGCATTGGGCTCGGTGAAGGCGACGGTGACGGGCTGATCGGGAATCTGTTCGTAGACCAGCGTCACCGCGCTGTCGCTGACTGACTTCACGCGGAAGCCCTGCTCGAGCATCTCGCCCTCCTTCGCTTCGACCAGGCGGCCGTCGCCGAGGATCAGGTAAACCCTGCGCACGCCGCCCTGATGGACGGTGCCGGCGAACTTGTACGGAACGGCGGGCGGCTGTGGCTTGGCCAGCTGCTCGCTCGAGGCGGCCGGCTTGGGCGGCGGCGCCCAGGAGCGGGCGCCGAAGGGGTCGCCGCGCTGGCGGCCGATCGGCTCGCGCGTCGGAAGCTGGGTGCTGATGGGTTCGAGTCGTGCGGCGGCCGACTTCGTCGGCGCGTCATGCGCGCGCTCTACAGGCGCAGCGATTTCCGCGACTTGTTTATCTTCCGGTACGACGAACGCGGCGACGCCGGTCCCGATTGCCGCCAGCGAGATCAGCGCCCATCGCCGCCGCGGGGTCACGGCACGTCAGGTCGCGGGCTGCTGGCGCTGCTGGGCTTTCACCCATAGCGCGTCGTACGCGGCGAGCAGCTTGGGCGCCTCGTAGCGCCACTCGAGCTCGTCCTGCACGCGCCGGCGGCCGAGGTCGCCCATCGCTTTGCGCTTCGCGGGGTTGTCGACCAGCTCGACGATCCTGGCGGCGAAGTCGACCGGGTCGTTACGCTTGGCGTAGAGCGAGGCGTCCTGCGCGGAGAAGCGGCCCTCGGTCAGGTCGAACTGCACGATCGGCTTGCCGAGCGACATGTACTCCATGATCTTGTTCATGGTCGAGATGTCGTTCATCTCGTTGGCCACGTCCGGGTTCACGCAGACGTCCGCCGTGTTCAGCATGGCGAGCAGGTCGGCGTCGGGCACGCGGCCGGTGAAGGTGACGTACTCGGCGACGCCCAGCTCGCGCGCCAGGGCTTGCATCTCGTCCAGGGACGTGCCGCCGCCGACCAGGCCGAAGTGAATGTCCGTTCTTTGAAAATCAAAAACCAGGGTCTTTACCGATTGCAGCAGCAGGTCGATGCCCTCTTGCCGCCCCATTACGCCGACGTAGCCGACGAGGTATTTCTTCCCCTGCTTCAGGTTTTCCTGGGCAGGCACGATCTTCAGGCGCTCGAGGCTCGGGCCGCTGCGCACCACGAACACGCGCTCGGGCGGCATGCCGCCGCGCTCGATGGCGATGCGGCGGTACGAATTGTTGGTGGCGATGGAGACGTCGGCGAAGCGGAAGGTGAGCCGCTCGAGCAGGCACATCGCCTTCCAGAACAAGTCGCGCCGGCCGAACTTGGCCTCGTACAGCTCGGGGTTGGCGTCGTGGTGGTCGAACACGAACTTCTTGCCGAACAGCTTGAAGAAGTTGCCGATGAGGAAGAACAGGTCCGGGGGATTGCACGCGTGGATCACGTCGAAGCCCCGGCCGAACAGCACACGCCAGCTCAGCAGGAAGGTCCAGAACAAGGCAGCGCTGTATTCGATCGCATAGCCCAGCGCGCCCTCGGCTTCCGCCGGCAGCTGGTAGCGCCAGATGTCGATGCCGTCGATCTGCTGGTACTTCTCCTCGTAGCCCTTGCCGGTCGGGCAGATGATCGACACCAGGTACCCCGCGTCGCGCAGGGTGGAAGCCTCCTGCCATACCCGCCGGTCGAACGGACTCGGCAGGTTCTCAACCAGGATGAGAACACGGCGTTTCACTTACTTGATGGCCGTGATGCGGACCGGCTTCAGCAGCAGGGAAAGCAGGGAGACGCGCACCACGGAGAAGCCGGCGGCGAACAGGCGCTTGCGCACCTCGGCAACCGTCTGCAGCGTGGTGAAAAGGTACTCGCCGCCGCGCGCCAGGCTGCGGTGCACGCTTTGCAGGTGCTCGGCCGCGGCATCGGGCTGCAGGCGGTCGATGAAGTCGCCGCTCCACGCGATGTCGATCGTCGCCTCGGGCACCGGGATGCGCACGCCGTCGCATCCCACGAGCCGCAGGTTGCACGGCGCGCGCCGGCTTTGCGCGAGCTGGCCGGAAACGTCGACCGAGTACACGCGCTCGACGTAGCTCGCGGCGCGCAGCGCCAGCGTCTGGTCGGCGCTGCCGATCTCCATGAACACGGTGCGCGGCGTGAAGCGCGCCTCGAGCATGGCATACGGGTCTTCGGCTTGTTTCCGGGACGCGAAGCCTAGCGGCGTCCGGAGGGCACTACTGCTTACCAGCATAGCCCCTCGTAGATCCCGGCCACGGTGCGCGAGTCGGACACGCGCACGAAGTCGATCACGGTCTGGCCTTCGCCGATGCGCTTGGGCACGTCGACGAACTCCGGCGCGCCGTTGCCGATGACGATGGTCTGGCCGTGCGCCAGCACCTCGTCGATCGTCGGCACCATCAGGCGCGAGAGGTGCGGGATCTTGTTGACGATGTAGTCGCGGTTCGCGCCGTGGATGGAGGCGAGGCTCACGTTGCGGTCATAGACCTTCACGTCGTAGCCCTTGCCGATCAGGCGCTCGGTGAGCTCGACCATCGGGCTCTCGCGCAGGTCGTCGGTGCCGGCCTTGAAGCTGATGCCGAGGATGCCGATGCGCTTGTTGCGCTTCTCGATCACCGCCTGCACGCCGCGCGCGATCTGCAGCTCGTTCGACGGCAGCACGGAAGAGAGGATCGGCAGCGTGACGTCGAGCGTCTTCGCCTTGTAGAGCAGCGCGCGCAGGTCTTTCGGCAGGCACGAGCCGCCGAAGGCGAAGCCCGGCTTGAGGTAGTAGGGCGAGAGGTTGAGCTTCTGGTCCTTGCAGAAGATCTCCATCACGCGGTGCGCATCGACGCCGAGCGCCTTGCACAGCGCGCCGACCTCGTTGGCGAAGCCGACCTTGAGGCCGTGCCAGCAGTTGTCGGCGTACTTCACCATCTCGGCGGTGTCGACGTCGGTGCGGATCAGCGGCCCCGGTGTCTTCGCGTAGAGGTTCGCCAGCAGCTCGCCGCTCGAGCGGCTGAGCTCGCCGATCACCGTCTTCGGCGGGTGGTAGTAGTCGTGTACCGCGGTGCCTTCGCGCAGGAACTCGGGGTTGATGCACAGGCCGAATTCCTCGCCCGCTTTCTTGCCCGAGAATTTCTCCAGGATCGGGATCACCACTTCGCGCATCGTGCCGGGCAGCATGGTGCTGCGCATGACGATGACGGGCGCGCCCGGGTGCGTGGCGAGGGTCTCGCCGATCTGCTGGCACACGCGCTTGATGTACTTGAGATCGATGCCGCCGTTCGGCAGGCTCGGCGTGCCGACGCACACCAGCGCGAGGTCGGTATGACGCACCGCGTCGCCCACCTCGGTGCTGGCGCGCAGCCGTCCGGCCGCTACCTGCTCGTGGATGATCTCGCCGATGTCCTTCTCGATGATCGGCGTCTTGCCGGCATTGATCAGGTCAACCTTGGTTCGCTCCGGATCGACGCCGATCACTTCGTGACCGTCTTTGGCAAGGCATCCCGCGGATACGGCGCCGACGTATCCGAGCCCCAGCACGCAAATTTTCATGCGCGAAGGATGCGGGATTTCTCTTGAAGCAGTCGCCGGGCGGCGTCGCCCGGAAGTAGTCTGTCAGGTCTGACGCGAATGCCCGACGCGCCATCCGGCTCAGCGCCGAATGGACCACGGCCTCTTGTCAAACGCTCGCTTGTTCGATCGCAGCGCGCAGCCGCGCAAGCGCCATGCGATAGCCGCCCGGAACCTCCTCGGTGCCGGTGCTCTCGTGCAGCGCGCTCATCAGCTGCATGGCGAGATTGGCGACGCGCCCCTGCGGCGCGTGCCGCGCGATCCAGACCGCGTCGGCTTTTGCGCGATCGACCTGCTCGGCAATCCATGGCGGCGTCAGCAGCTTCTCGAGCTCGGCGAACCGCGCGCGCACCGCCTCATTGCCGCCGTTGATCGCGGCCGTCTGCGGCGCGAGCGGCGGCTGAGGCAGCGCGAGCTCGGAGACGCCGGACGTCCTGAGCAGCGCAATCGCCTCGCACAGGTCGGCGCGCCGCACCGACACGCCGGAGAGTTCGCGGCCGTCCTTGAGCCGCAGCACCGTCGCGCCGCGCTCGACGACGGCGCCTTCCAGTTCGGCGGCGCCGAGCGCGCGCGTCTCGCCGGTGCGCGGATCGGTTACGTGCAACGCCGCGACGCGCGCCAGCGCCTGCGCAACGGCGTTGAGCGCGTCGCTCAACCGTGCGCCGTGATAGTGGTTGAGCGAATCGGGGACCAGCTGGGTGCGCGCGAGGTGCGCGGCGACGGCAAGTGCCAGGTGCTGACCGGCGCCTTCGGCGAGCTGCTGGGTTTTCGATGGCTTTGCCATGGCGATCGAAGGCCCACTAATACTCCGCGGGCGAGGCGATGCCAAGAGGGATTTTCCGGACACCCGGTCCGAAAAACCCCTATGCCGAGACCAGAATTTCGCTCCGCAGCACAGCGCGCTGCGCGAGCCGCGCTTGCCACACGATGGTCGGCGCCGGCCGGCGCGAGTCGAAGGCGCGCGAGACCCAGCCCGCCATCGGCGCCAGGCTTCCCTGGTGCACTGCGGAATCCGCGTTCTCCACCACCGGCAGCATCAGGCGCAATGACGTGCCATTACGCGAGATGAGGTAGCCGCCCGGGATCGCGTCGACGCTGCAGCCCTCGTGGCAGTGGAAGAACAGCTCGACGTCGTGCTCCTCGCCCATCTCCAGCGTGTCCTCGATCAGGACGCGCCGCGCGCGCTTGTCGAGCTCGATCAGGCGGCGATGCTTGACCGGGTCCTCCAGGCGCATGTAGCCGTCGTGCCAGCCCTCGAAGCTGTCCTTCTCCGGCGAGGACAGCCACAGGCTGCAGCCCGCGCGCGCCTTGGACAGCCACATGAAGTTGCCGCCGGGCACCGACTGGTCGAGCGCATCGAGGCGCACCGTGTTGTGCGCGGAGGTGCCGCGGAAGTAATTCCGCCAGCGCTCCTGCGTGTGATACGCGTAGGTGCCCGGGTCGATCAGGAACTCCAGGCCGCCCGCCGAGAGCGTGAACGAGAGCGCGTCGGCGTGGCCGTGCGCGGCGATCGAGCGGTAGCCGAGCGGGCCGGCGTCGGCCACCAGGCGGATCTCGCGCGGGGTGTCGAAGTCGCTGCCGAGGATGAAGTAGCCGCCCTCGGGGAAAGTCTGGCGGATCGGCAGGCGCGTGGCGCTGCCGTCGAGCGCGTCGAACTCGGCGTCGGCCTGCGGCCCGAACAGCCAGCGCGTCTTGTCGTCGAGCGTGCGCGCCTTGAGCTTGAAGTCGCCGCGCCGGAAGAGCAGCGCGCCGGTGGCGAGCAGCGACTTGTACGGGCAGAAGCCCTCCTCCGCCGACAGCTTCACCGCGTAGCCGTCGTCGGCGTCGCCGAGCATCGGCACGTTGCCGCCGGTGTCCATGATCGAGGCGAGGTAGTCGAGCATCGATTCGAGGCGCGACTCGTAGTCGGCCGAGAACCACTGGCCGTTCGCCTTGCCGGCGAGCAGGCACAGCAGCTGGAAGTCGAGCACGAACTGCTGGTAGGCGACCGCCTGCTCGCGGTTGACGCCGTCGGGCGCGTTCTGCATCAGCGCCTCGCGCTCGAGGATGGTCTTCGCGGTGTCGCGCCAGGCCTTCGCCGCCGGCCAGTACGGCCAGCTCAGCGCAGCGATAAAGAGGCCCGCGGCCTCGCCGATCAAATGGTTGTTGGCCGACGAGTGCAGCGAGAACCAGCCGCGGATGAACTGCGCGTGCTGGTAGATCGAATCGAGCCAGCGGCCGCGGAATTCAGGGTGCTGCTCGAGGATCTGCGGACCGAGCAGCTGCCAGGTGGCCGACCAGTTGATCAGGCGCAGTCCGGCTTCGAGCGCGCTCGACCAGTTCGGGCCGTAGCCGTAGGGACAGGCGAGGAACCAGCTCTCGAGATGCTCGGCGATGGCGTCGAAGTAGGCGCCCTTGCCGGTAAGCGCGTAGGCCTGCGCCAGCGTGACGAGGTGCAGGTGGCGGTTGGGCTCCCACAGGTACTTGATGTCGCCCACCACGTCCGGGTTGCGGTAGTCGAGCAGCTTGCCGAAGGCGAGCGGCGCCTCGATGCCGCTCTTCGGGTCGCGGTTCCAGCGCGGCGGCGCGCCGAGCTGCACCCCGCGCAGCGCGAAGATGTCGAGGAAGCCGTGCGCGATGCGGTCGGCGGCCTGCACGTAGGTCGCGGAATCGACCTTGCCGACCTTGATCCAGGGATTCGGCCGCGGCGCCAGATCCGGCGCCGGCACCGCGCGCTCGCGCGCGATGCCCGTGCGCTCGGCGCGCGCCTGCAGCGCGCGCAGGGCGCGATAGGCCACCTCTGCGGGCGTCATGCACCGCAGTCGATTGAAGCGCCATTGCCACTGCTTCAGGCGCGGAGACAGGTTCGGTGCCAGATTTCGAGGTTCAGCAGAGTCCACAGGATCGTTTCATGGTTGCGCCGGCCGGCGAGATGCTCATCGATTAGCCGGTCGAGCGCTTTCGGTTCGTAGTAGCAGCGGGTCATGGAGCCCCCGCCGCGCAGATTGTCCAGCAGGTATTCGCGCAGCTCGCCGCGCAGCCATTCGCCGACCGGCACGCGCCAGCCGCCCTTGCGCGGCTTGAGATCGCCGAGCAGCGGCTTCACCGCCTGGCGCAGGATCCACTTGGTCTCGAGGCCGTGCACGCGCGCGTGGTCGGGCAGCGCCGAGACCAGCTCGGCGAGCTTGTGGTCGAGGAACGGCGCGCGCGTCTCGAGCGACTCGGCCATCGCCACGCGGTCGCCGCGCTCGAGCACGTTGTCCGGCAGCCAGCTCGCCTGGTCGAAGTACAGCGCCTGGCGCAGGCTGCTCGCGCGGGGGTCGGCATCGAACGGCGGCAGGTCGGTCTTTTCACCCAGCAGGTCATCGATCTCGTGGCTTCCCGTCGCCCCGATCCAACGAGCGAATCTCTTTTTTGAATCACTGGTGCGCAGGCTGTCGAACGCGGTCTGCAGCTGCGGGCGGCTGCGCGCGAGCGGCCCGGCGAGGAACAGCAGCGTCGGTACCCCGCGGAAGCACCAGCCGTGGCGCTCGGCGACGTGGCGGCGGTAGCCGCCGAGCATCTCGTCGCCGCCGTCGCCGGTGAGCACCGCGCTCACGTGGCGCGCGGCTTCGCGCGCGATCAGGTGCAAGGCGATGTCGGCCGGGCGCGAGAGCGGCGCGTCGCGCTGGATCACGGTGTACTCGAGGGCGGCGACCACGTCGTGCGGGGAAAGCACGATCTCGCGGTGGTCGGTGCCGAAGTGCTTGGCGACGGCGGCGGCGCGCGGCAGCTCGCTCTGCGGATCGTCGGCGAAGCCGGCGGAGAAGGTCTTGAGGCGCGCGCCGCTCTTCGTGGCGAGCGCCACCAGCGCCGCAGAGTCGACGCCGCCGGAGAGCAGTACCCCCGCGCCTTCGCTTCTGACGCGGATGGATTCCGATAGCTTCTCGGTGAAGGCGCCGACGGCGTCGCCCACTGCCTGCCCGGTGTGCGGCGTGCGGTCGGGCGACGACCAGTAGCGCACCTCGCGCAGGCGGCCGAACTGCCACAGCGCGTAGGTGCCCGGCATCAGCTTGCGCACGCCGCTGATCAGCGTGCGCGGCGCCGGCACGTAGCGATAGGCAAGGTAGTCGTGTACCGCGCCGGGATCGGCGAGCGCGGCCACGCCCGGCATCTTGAGCAGGGCGCGGATCTCGGAGGTGAAGTAGAGCGCGCCCTCGCGCTCGCAGAGATAGAGCGGCTTCTCGCCGAAGCGGTCGCGCGCGAGCAGCAGGCGCTCGCGCCCGGCGTCCCACAGTGCGAACGCGAAAGCGCCGCGCAAGTGGTGGACGACGTCCTTGTCCCATTGCTCGTAGGCGTTGAGCAGGGTTTCGGTTTGCCGTTCGGAGGACGTGTATCCCCGGACGGACAGATGGCTCCTCAGCTCGGCGCCGTTGGCGATGGTGCCGTCCAGTGCGAGCGCGTTGTCGGCGTCGTCGCAGAACGGCTGCGCGAGCACCACCTGGTGGCCGCTCCCGGAGTGCGCGACGTAGATGCCCTCGCCCGATGCGCCGCGATGCCCGAGCGCTTCGAGCGCCGGCACGATCGCCGCGGGGTCGGGCGCGTTGCGCGCGGGGGTGATCCAGCCTGCGATGGCGCCCATCAGGAAACCGTCCTTGGAGTAGCCGCGCCGCCGAGACTGGCGTAAAGCGCGGTGAAGTCGTCGGCCAGGCGCTCGATCGAGTAGGCGGAGCGCGCGTGCTCGCGGCAACGCGCGCTCATGCGCGAGAGCGCCGCGCGATCCGACGCGAGCGCGACGATCGCCTGCGCGATCGCCTCGGGGTCGCGCGGCGGCACGAAGCGCCCGTGGATCCCCTCGGTGACGACGTCGGGAATCGCAGCCACGCGCGTGACGATCGGTACCAGGCCCGCCGCCATGCCCTCGAGCAGTGCGTAAGGCAGGCCCTCGGAGTGGTAGGTCGGCAGCAGCAGAACGTCGGCCTCGCAAGTGAGCTGCGTCTTGCGCTCGCCGAAGGCCGGGCCGGCAAAGGTGACGTGCGCGGCGAGGCCGAGCTCGTCCACCGTCTGGCGCAGCCGCGGCATGTCCGGACCGTCGCCGGCGATCACCAGCGTCGCGTCGACCCCGCGGCTTCGCGCCAGCGCGAGCGCGTGCACGGTCTCGAACGCGCCTTTCGTATTCACCAGGCGGCCGATGTGGAACAGCTTCAGCGGTCCTTCGGTCCTGGCGCGCGGCTGCAGGAACGGCTCGCAGTCGATCGCGTTCGGCACCAGCACCACGTTCTGCTGCGGCAGCAGCTCGCGCAGCTCGTCGCGCTCGCAGCGCGCCAGCACCACCACCACGTCCGGCAGGGAAAGCGCGGCGCGCACGACGGGACGCACCAGGCTGGACAGCGAGCCGCCATGAATCTGGTAGACCACGCGCGCGCCGCACAGCTTGGCGGCGATCACGTGCGGCAGGTCGCGCCAGAAGGCTTTCGGGCTGAGCGAGGGGTTGACGTGGACGATCGAGGCCCCGCTGCGCACGATGGCGGCGGCGAGCCGGAACGGGCTGGTGAGCAGGCGCAGGCCGAGGCCGAGCGCGCCTTCCGCGCGGCCTTCGCTGCCGACCTGGAAATGCTCGATCTCGAAGCGGCGCGCGAGCGCCGAGCCGAACAGCAGGTTGAGGTGCGTGGCCACGCCGCTGATCACGCTGCGGTCCGGGCCGAGCAGGAGCACGGTCTGGCGCTTCATGCAGGCACCGGACCGGACTGCAGCGCGGAAAAGCCCAGGGCGCCGTAGATCTCTTCCAGCCGGCCGATCGAGCGCTCGGCGGCGAAGCGCATGCGCGCGGTCTCGCGCGCCGCGGCGCCGAGCTGCGCGCCGACCGCGCGGTCGACGAGCAGGCGGCGCAGCTGGCGCTCGAGCGTGGCCTTGTCGCCGGGGGCGACCAGCAGGCCGCTCACGCCGTCGGTCACCACTTCCGGGATGCCGCCGACCGGCGAGACCACCGCCGGCACGCCGGCCGCCATCGCCTCGCACAGCCCGTTCGGCAGCGCCTCGTCATAGGAAGGCAGCGCGAACACCGCCGCGGTCTCGAGCAGCGCGCGCTTGCCGGAAGGTCCGACCCAGCCGGTGAACTTCACCGCGTCGGCGATGCCGAGGCGCTCGGCGTAGCGCGCCACCGCGATGCGCTGGCCGTCGCCCGCGCACACCAGGCGCACGTCGGGCACCGCGTTGCGCAGTGCTGCAACCGCCTCGAGGAGGTCGAAAATCCCCTTCGACGCCTCGAGGCGGCCTAAAAACAGGATCAGGTTGGGACGGCGCGCGAGCGGCGCGACGTCCGGCGCGCCGAACGAAAGCACCGGGTTCGGCAGGCAGACGGCTTGCGCGTCGCGCGCCACGCTGCGCACCCAGGTGCGCATCGACTCGCAGGGAATGATCACGCAGGCCGCGCGTTCGAGCAGGCTGCGCATGAGCGGGCCGCCATGCGTGTGCTCGAGGCCGGCGCCGTGCATCTGCACCACGAGCGGCGAGCGCGCCGCCAGCGCCGCGGCCATGAAGGCCGCGTCGCGCATCGCGTTGCCGCGCGCGCAGAGGTGGATGTGGACGAGCGCCTGCCGGTGGCGCGCGAGCAGCGCCGCGAAGCGGCGGAAAGCGCCCAGCGTGAGCGCGGCGTTGCGCGCCGCGCTGCCGTCGCCGTGCGTCGGCAGGTAGTCGATCGGCCAGCGCCGGAACAGGCCGTGCGCGCGGTAGGCGTCGACCACGGCGGCGATGCTGCCGCGGGTCTCGTTCTCGGCGCCCAGCATGATCAGTCTCGGGTTTGCATTCATGAGAGCGCCTCTGAGGGTGCGCGCGCGGGCTGGCGGGCGGGTTGGGGACGAAGGAATGGATACTCGACGTAGCGATAGGTGACGGCCGACAGCAGGACGCAGCCCGCGGCCGCCAGCGCGGCGAGCAGCCAGTACTGGATGCCGTCGAGGGTCTCGATCGGACGCAACGCGTTCACCGCGCGCACCGTGACGAACAGCGCGATGCAGTGCGTGAGGTAGATGCTGTAGCTGATGGTGCCGAGCAGCCGCGCCGGCCGGCTGGTGAGCAGGCCGAAGAGATCGTTGCCGTGCACCACGAAGACGAAGAAGCCGAACAGCGCGGCGGCCTGCGGCAGGCTGTACAGCCCCGGCATCGCAAAGTAGGCGCCGAGCGAAACCAGCGCGACCGCGCCGAGCCAGCGCGCCCGCAGGCGTCCTTCGAGCGCGCGGGCGTGCACCAGCCATGCGGCGAGCGCGCCGAACAGGAAATTGAACACGATCGGCGACTGGGTGCCGAACAGCAGCACCGCCGCGACCAGCGCCGCCGCGCCCCAGCCGCGCGCGAACAGCGCGAGCAGCGGCAGCGCGAGGTAGAACGCCCACTCGAAGGCGAGCGTCCAGTACACCGCGTTGACGTAGCGCGCCTCGGCGACGCCGTTGACCGCGCCGGTGTCCATGAAGCCGAAGGAGAGCCACGGGCGCAGCTCGCGCGCGAGCGCCACCGGGCTCGTGTGCAGCGCGAAGCCGCTCACGGTGGCGATCACCAGCAGCACCATCAGCACCGACATCGCGTACATCGGCGTCAACCGGCGCACGCGCGACAGCAGGAACGCGCGCGTATCGAGCGCCTTGCCCATGCGCAGCACGCGCAGCCAGAACAGGAACCCGGTGATCATGAAGAACAGGCTCACGCCGGCGCCCGAGGCGTGGTAATGGAATTGCGAAGCATCGGTGGCCCAGCGGCCGTGCGCGAACAGCATGTACATGGCCACCGCGTGCGCGCCGAACACGCCCAGCGCGAGGAAGCCGCGCAGGCCGTCGACGCTCGCAAAGCGGCTGGCGCCCGGCGCGTCGAGCTCGGCACGGTAGAAGGCGCTGGTGCGCGCCAGCGCCCAGGCGATCAGCAGGCACAGGGCGCAAATCGCAAACCACGCCGCGGGGTGGGAAAGGCTCATGGCTACCGGGGATTATCGAGAGCGGGCGTGATGCCGCTGCGTTCGCCGGCTAGGCGGAACGGCTCAAATGCGCCGCCGGCGCGCGAGCGTATCCGCCACGATCAGGCCGCCGGCGCGGTTGACCGTGTGCAGGCCGAGCAGCGCCCCGCCGGCGGGCGGCACGATGCTTTCCACCGCGCGCTCGGCGTACGCCTCGGGCGTCAGGCGCAGCACGCGGTTGAGCGCGATGCCGGCGCCGTAACGCGGCACGCAGATCTGCGCCGGGCGGTAAAGCGCCCCGTTCCTCCAGTAGAGGGCGCCCGCCGGGCGCGTGCAGCGCACGTCCGAGCGCACCGGGTTGCGCGGGTGCGGCTGCCATTCGTCGAGCAGGCCGGCGGCCTGGAACAGAAACAGCTCGTCGTTGAACACCTCGCCTTCGCCGGCGGCGCCGTTGGCGAACAGCCACAGGCCTGCGGCCGAGCGATGCAAGGTAGCGTCGACCAGGCGCACACCGTCGAGCAGCACGCGCTCCAGGCGCCAGCGGCGCGGGAAATCGACGCAGCGGTAGGCCTCGACCGTGCGGTTCTGCGCGCTTTCCGGCACCAGGTAGAGCTGGCCGTCGTGCTCGAGCACGAACGGGTGCGACAGGTGGTAGTCGCGCTCGAGCACGCGCACCGGCGCCGACCAGCGGCCGTCGGGCTCGAGCTCGAGCATGGCGATGTGCGCCTTCGCCGCGCCGCGCACCAGCTCCTTGAAGAATACGTAGTAGCGCCCGTTCTTTTCCAGCGCGAACGGCTCGGACCAGTCGCGGTCGGCCGGCGGCACGATGCGCGTGAAGCCGTCGAGCGCCGGGTCGAGCTCGCGCCGGCCGAACGAGAACGCGAGCGACCATTGCTCGATCGCCACCGCCTTCTCGACGCTGCGGCGCAGGATTCTGCCGACCACCGGGAGCACCGAATGGCGCGCCCCCCGGGCTCCATTGCGCATCAACGGGCGCTGCTCGAGCCACTCGCGGCCGGAGCGCTGCGCCTCGCGCAGCGCGCGCAGCGGGAACTCGGCGGTCTTCTGCACCAGCGAGCGCCGGTTGCGCGACACCGAGAACGGATGGGTGCGCGCCCACGACTGGCAGGCGATGCGCGGCGCCGCGCCGGGCGCGAGCCGCACCGCGAGCGCCGAGCCGGTGACCGGCTCGCCCGCGGCGACCTCGGCCGCGCCGTCGACCTGGAAGCGCCACACGCCGAGGCGCGCCATGCCGTCGAGCGGCGTCTCGTCCATGTCGCCCAGCGCGAAGGCGACGTCCAGGTCCATTTCGAGCAGGTTGCCGAATGGCGGCGCGAGCAGCCGCCCGTAGGGCAGCTCGTCGACCAGGTCGACCGGCTCGCAGCCGTCGGCGCCGAACGCCCACTGGTCCAGGCTCGAATACGCCCTTGCCAGCAGGGGTGAGGTCGCAGAACCCGTCGCCGTAGCGGCAATGCCGATCGCCACCAGCTCGGCGCAGTCCGAGCGCGCGATGCGGGCGAACGCGTCCGCCACCCAGCGCGGCTGGATGCGCGCGTCCGCGAACACTCCTACACGGAGTTTTCTCGGTAAGAGCGGCGGAGCGGCGACATGGGCGTGGAGCGCTACAGCCGCCAAACCCGCAACCCCTCGCGCTGGAACGCCGCCGCGTCGAGCACCGACTTGACGTCGATCACGCAGCCGCCGCGCACGATCTTCTTCACGATCTGGTGCGTCGGCATCTCGAGGTAGCGCTTGTGCGGCACCGCCAGGATCAGCGCGTCGGCCGCGGGCAGCTCGTCCCACGAGCGCAGCTTGACGCCGTACTCGTGCAGCGCGTCCTCGGCGCTCGCCATCGGGTCGTGCACGTGCGCCTCGACCCCGAACTCGCGCAGCTCCTGCAGGATGTCGGCCACTTTCGAGTTGCGCAGGTCGGGGATGTCTTCCTTGAAGGTGAGGCCGAGCACGTTGACGCGCGCGCCCTTGATGCTGCGGCCGGCGTGGATCATCTGCTGGATCGCCTTGCGCGCGATGTGCGGGCCCATGCCGTCGTTGATGCGCCGCCCGGCGAGGATCACCTCCGGGTGGTAGCCGAGCAGCTCGGCCTTGTGCGTGAGGTAGTACGGGTCGACGCCGATGCAGTGGCCGCCCACCAGGCCCGGGCGGAACGGCAGGAAGTTCCACTTGGTGCCCGCCGCCTTGAGCACTTCCAGCGTGTCGAGGCCCATGCGCTCGAAGATGATCGCCAGCTCGTTGACGAAGGCGATGTTCAGGTCGCGCTGCGTGTTCTCGATCACCTTGGCGGCCTCGGCCACCTTGATCGAGCTCGCGGGGTAGATGCCGGCCTTGACCACCGAGCCGTAGAGCGCGGCGACCTTTTCCAGGGTCTCGTCGTCGTCGCCCGAGACTACTTTCGTTATTTTTGAAAATACATGGTCTTTATCCCCCGGATTGATGCGCTCCGGCGAGTAGCCGACGTGGAAGTCCTGCTTCCAGCGCATGCCGGAAGCCTTCTCCAGGATCGGCACGCACACCTCCTCGGTGGCGCCCGGGTACACGGTCGACTCGTAGATCACGGTCGCGCCCTGCTTCATGTGGCGGCCGACCGCCTCGCTCGCCGACTCGAGCGGCGACAGGTCGGGCTGGCGCGCGGCGTTGATCGGCGTCGGCACCGCGACGATGATGAAGTCGGCGTGCACCAGGTCCGCGGCGTGCGCCGTGGCCTTCAGGTGCCTGGCCTCGATCAGGTCGGCGGTCGAGACCTCGCCGGTGGTGTCCACCATGTGCTTCAGGTTCTCGACCCGGCGCTTCGACAGGTCGTAGCCGATGGTGCGGCGCTGCTTGCCGAACGCCACCGCCACCGGCAGGCCGACGTAGCCCAGGCCGACCACGGCGACCGTGGCGAGCGCGGGCGCGGCTTCCGCTTCGGGTTTGACTGCGGGCTTGTCCAGAACGATGTCAGACATTCACCACCTCCTTCACCTCTTCCTGCGCCGGCGTCAGGTTCGCCACATACCAATCCATCGTGCTTTCCAGCCCGTCCATCACGTTCTGCGTCGGCTGGTAGCCGAGCAGGCGCGCGGCCTTGCCGGTGTCCGCGCGCGACAGCAGCATGTCGCCGCGCCGCGGCTCGCGGTGCACGGCGCGCACGCTTGCCAGGTGCGGCAGCCGGCGGCCGAGCAGCGTGCGAATGATTTCGTACAGCTCGTTGAGCGTGGTCATCTCGCCGTGGGCGACGTTGTAGGCCTGGTTGAGCGCGGCCTCGTCCTCGGTCATCGCGGACAGCAGGTTGGCCTGCACCACGTTGTCGATATGGCAGAAATCGCGCGCCGCGCTGCCGTCGCCGTTGATGTAGGCGGTGTGGCCGCGCAGCAGCGCGCCGATCCACGCCGGGATCACCGAGGCGTACGGGCCGTCGGGGCTCTGGCGCGGGCCGAACACGTTGAAGTAGCGCAGGCCGATCCACTTGAAGCCGTAGCAGTAGGCGAACACGCCGGCGTAGAGCTCGTTGACGTGCTTCGACAGGCCGTAGGGCGAGGCCGCGCGGCCGATGCGCTCCTCGACCTTGGGCAGGATCGGATCGTCGCCAAAGACTGCGCTGGAGCTGGCGAACACGATGCGCGGCACGCCGGCGTCGCGCGCGGCCACCAGCATGTTGAGGAAGCCGTTGACGTTGTTGTCGTGCGTGTCGAGCGGGCGGTCGATCGAGCGCGGCACGCTGCCGAGCGCGGCCTGGTGCAGGACGAGATCAGTGCCCTGGCACGCCTCGCGGCAGGTGTCGAGCGAGCGGATGTCGCCCTCGATGAAGCGGATGCCTTCGGGCACGTTGTCGCGCTTGCCGGTGGAAAAGTTGTCCAGGCCGACCACGTTCTGGCCGAGCTCGAGCAGCTTCACCGCGAGGTTCGAGCCGATGAAGCCGGCGACGCCGGTCACCAGCCAGGTGCGGCGCTCAGCCCTGATGCGCTGCTGCACTTCTTCGTAGGTTGTCACGTTGGTTCCTTGTCAAGACGAGTTGCTGTAGCAATCCTTCGTATCGGTCCACCATCGCGCGCTCCGAGAAGCGCGCCTCCACGGTGGTGCGCGCCGCGGCGCCCATGCGCTCGCGCGCGGCCGGGTCGGCGAGCGCGGCAAGCGAGGCCACCAGCGCAGGGGTGTCGTGCGCGGGGAATAAGAAGCCGTTCTCCTCGGGGCGCACCATCTCGGCCGCGCCGCCGATCTCGGACAGCACGACCGGCCGGCCGAGCGCCATCGCTTCGAGCGCGGCGAGCGAGAACGTCTCCACCGAGGTGCTGGGCAGCGCCACCACGTCGCTCGCTGCGAGCAGCGGGCGCACGTCCTGGTGGAAACCGGCAATCAGTACGTCGCTGGCGACGCCGAGATCGCGCGCGCGCGCCTCGATCGCCGGGCGCATCGGCCCGTCGCCGATGAGCAGCGCGCGGGCCGGGACGCCCCGGCTGCGCAGCTGCGCGATCGCCTCGACCAGCTGCAGGTGGTTCTTTTCCGGGCGGAACACCGCGCACATGCCGATGGCGTAGTCGCCGTCGGCGAGTCCCAGCACGCGGCGCATGCGGGTGCGCGCCTCCACGCCGGGCGAGCGCCAGTGCTCGGGATCGACGCCGTTGTGGATCACGCGGTTCGAGCGGCCGCTCACCAGGCGCTTCAACCAGTGACGGCGCTGCGCCTCGCACACGAACACCAGGCAGTCGGAGGCCCAGAACAGCGGCCGGTAATAGAGCATCTGCAGCCACTGCTTCGCCCCGGCGAGCAGCGTGGTATGGAACGTCACCATCAGCGGCGCGTTGAGCTCCGATTGCCGCAGCGCGAGGGCGGCGTAGAGCATGGCGTAGGGATTGGCCGCGATCACCGCCGAAGGCCGGATACGCGACAGCAGGACTCCAAGCCTCTTGATGGCCTTGAAATCCAGATACCTCTGCGCGTGCAGGCATTCGACGCTGGCCGCGCCTTCCAGGCGCTCGAGCTGGTTGGCGTTGTCCTGCACGTACGCGGCGTGGCATTCGTGGCCGCGCTGCGCCAGGCGGTTGAGCAGCGTGATGGTGTGGCGCTCGGCGCCGCCGTGGGTGAGCGAGCCGGTGAGGAATAGCAATCTCATAGGTAACCGAGCCTCCGGTTGAGCGGGCCCGCGATCGAGTCGAAGGTGCGCAGGTCGTCGGCCGACAGCTCCTTGCGCCACTTCTCGCTGTTGTGGATCTTCTTCGAGCCGCCGATGCGCGAGCCGTGGCCGAGGACGTGGGCGTGCGGCGCCGGGCACTCGTCGAGGTCGCGCGGCGCGACGCCGATGAAGCGCCAGATCCGGTTCAGCGTGCCCTGCGGGTCCTCGCACAGCGCCTCGTAGCGGACCGGGATCCAGCGCTCGTCGCCCATCAGCTCGGCGATCGCTTCCGCCTCCTCGTTGGTGCGGCGCCAGTCGCGCGCGCCCTTCTGGAAGGTGGTGCTCTGGTTGCGCGCGATGCTGAGCGCGACCCCGCGCCCGTCGCGCACCAGCCCGATCGCCTTCACGTCGAGGCTCGGGTTGCGCAGGTGGTACTTGAGCTGCAGGCCGGACTTGGACGAATCGACCAGCACCGGCTTGCGCGTGCACTCGATGACGCTCTCGACCAGCGCGGTCTTGAGCGCCTGCTGGCGTTCAAGGTGGTTTCTTCCCACCAGAACCATCCCGACATCGCGCGCCAGCTCCAGCAGCGGCCCGCGGTGCAGCGGCTTCAGCAGCCGGCGCGCCACCGGGTTGTCGACGTTGCGGATGTCGGTCTCGGCGGTGGTCGCGCTATAGGTGAAGCCGCGCTTGGCCATCGACCTGGAAACGCACTGCCAGAAGCCGCATTGCACCAGCTCGACTCCGCACGAGCACTGGTAGCCGGGCCGGGCGCGGTGCACCGTGCCGCTCAGCTCGCCCACCGTGGCGACCTCGGGGTGGCGCGCGAGCAGCTGCGCGAGCAGCGTGGAGCCGGAGTGGCTCGCGGAATGGATGTAGACCAGAGGCCGCTTCAAGCTGCGCACCTCATTTTTCCTTCCTCCAGCGGTAGATGATCGGCACATAGGCGAGCGCGAGACCGCAGCCGCCGAGCGCCAGGCGATGGAACGTGCCGCCCGGTATCAGCAGATCGACCGCGATGCGGATCAGCGCCGCGGTGGCCACGGCGTAGCCGAGCGCGATGGCGATGCCGCGCCAGTCCTGCAGCTCGCGCACCGGGACGTTCACCTGCTTCGAGATGCGGCGCAGCGAGATCAGGCGGTCGATGCAGACCGCGGCCACGCTGCCGCCGGCGGCGCCGGCGAGGCCGATCCAGCCGGCGAGCGACCAGCTGGTCGCCACCGAAACCGCGAGCGCGAGCGAATTGATGCCGAGCGCGAAGGAGCCCTGCCGCAGCATCAGCAGCACGCTGGTCAGCTCGACCACCATCACCGCGAGGCCGACCAGGTAGACCCGCATCACCGGCGCGGCCTCGAGGTAGGACGAGGTATAGACCAGGGTCACCAGGTCCTCGGTGAAGGCGAAGGCGAAGGCGAGCACCGGATAGAGCAGCGTGCCGACCAGCACGTTGCCGCGGCTGTTCAGCTCGAGCATGCCCTTCACGTCGCCGGCCGCGCTCAGCCGGCTCATCCTGGGAACGAAGGCCTCGAGCACCGAGCGGCGGAAGATGGTCACCAGCGGGCTGAGCACCGAGGCCACCGAGAACGCCGCGAAGCTGTGCAGCGCGAACAGCGAAGCCGCGATCCACTGGTCGGCCTGCGAGCGCATCGTGTACAGCGCGCTCGCCAGGCCGAACGGCGCAATCTGCCGCACCTGGTCGCTGAAGGTATGGCGGTCGAACCATGGCTTGCCGAAGCCGTGATAGCGGCGCACGTAGGCGGCGAGCATCGACAGCTTCATCAGCACGACCGCGAGCAGCAGCCAGAACACGATGGTGATGTCGCCGCTCGCCCAGGCGCCGACCCCGACCAGCACCGTGCGCAGCAGCGAGCTGCCGACGGTGGCGAACGCCTGCCAGCGGATGCGCTCCTCGACCGTGGGCAGCGAGTCGAGCATCGAAGCCACGATCCACAGGCCGACGAACGCCGGCACCAGGCCGCCGTGCGTCTGCAGCGGCGCCATCGCCGCGGGCATCCACGGATTCCACGGCCCCGCGAGCACTGCGCAGAGAATTCCGCTGACCAGGAGAAAAATCAGCGTCTGGTGCACGTACAGCCGCTTGCGCAGCGGCTCGGCGTGCGGAATGAACAGCGCGAGCCCGGCCGGCATGTTGAGGGTGGCGAGGGTCATCACCGTGCCGACCAGCAGCCACAGCAGCCGGTATTCGCCGAAGGTGGCGGCGTCGAGGCAGCGCACCAGCACCACCGGCAGCAGGAACTGGGTCGCCTTGTCGGAAGCCTTGATCACGCCGATCGACAGCGCGCGCTTCGTCAGGCGCCGGAACGACATCGCTTTGGCGGAGGCGGTCATTCGACCAGCGCCTGGAACACTTTGCCGTACTGCGCGAGGACGGTTTCGGCGGCGTACTTGCGCGCGAAATAGGCGCGGCACGCGGCCGAGCGCGCGGCCCAGCGCTGCTCGTCGGCGAACAGCGCCTGGATCTCGGCTGCCGCGGTTCCGGCGTCCTGGAACATGGTGTACGCGTCGGGCGCGCCGACGTCGACGGTGGCGACCGTCGGCACGCCGCGCGCCCAGGCCTGCAGAAAGGTGTTCGGCATGCCCTCGTAGAGCGAGGTGTTGACGAACACGCGCGCGCGGTCGAACCAGGGCTCGACCTGCGCGAGCGGCAGGAAGCCCTTGAAATCGACGTTGGGCAGGGTGGCCGCGCGGGCGCGGATGCGCTCGTAGAACGCCTCGTGCCCGGGGCGCGGGCCGCCGACCATGACGAAGCGGCGCTGCGGCAGCAGCGCGGCGATGTCGAGCAGCAGCTCCGGGCGCTTGCTTTCCTGGATCATCGCCACCCACAGCACGACGTCGCGTTGCGCCGCGCTGCGCGCCGGCGGCAGCTCGTAGCAGCTCGGGATCACCATCGCCTCGCGCCCGCAGTGCTCGCGGCAGGTCTCGCGCTGCGCCTCGTTCTGCGCCACGATGGCGTCGGCCGCGGCCAGGCCGCGGCGATAGAGCCAGCGGTCGCGCGCATAGCGGATCTGCCCGCCGACCTCGGGCAGGAAGTCGACGTCGGAAGCGCCGGCGTAGAGCGAGCGCTTGCCGTTGCGGCGGCAGAACTCGGTGACCAGCCACAGCCAGATCGAGGCCGAGCGGCAGTAGTAGATGTCGGCGTCGACCTCGCGCAGCGCGCGCCACATCGTGGTGATGCGCGGGTGGAGGAAGCGCAGCACCGGCACGCCGGCGTCCGGCGCGAAGGTCTTGTAGACCGTGACGCCGTCCACCACGCTGCGGTCAGGCTGGCCGTAATCCATCGTAATCATCGAGACGCGGTAACCATTGGCGACGAACAGGCGCGCGAGGATGCTCTGCTGCACCTCCGCGCCGCCCATCACCTTGATGTGCGGGTCGCGCGACAGGACGGGCCAGGCGTGCGGCGCTACGAAGCAAATGTGCTTCTTTTCCTGCGACTGCTTTTGCGCAGGCAACACACCGGCGCGGGCTGTCGGTTTGAAGCCCGCATGGACCTTCTCGGCGAAGCCCATTGCTAGCTGGCCGGCCTCCGGGCCAGCAGCCCGTACATGATGCCGATCGCGATCCACAGCGGCACGTTCTCCGGCTGCGGCCGCAGGCTGCCGCCGGTCATGCCGGCGACCGCGAACGCGACCAGCGCCGCGCACGCTCCCTGGAAGAAGCCGCGCATCGTCGGCGACAGGTAGGCGTTGCTGCCCAGCGCGCGGAAACCGCGCCACACCGTGAAGTAGTAGGCGACGATCAGGCCGAGCCCGATCAGGCCCATGTCGAGGATGGCCTGCAGGTAGGCGTTGTGCGGGTGGCCGACGAACAGCATCGAGCCGCTGGTCATGGCGTGCGACCACATGATCGAGTCGAGGCCTTGCCCCCAGACCGGGCTTTGCAGCGCGTCGGGGATGAGCGGCAGCCAGATGTGCTCGATGCGGCCGGCGGAGACGGCGTCGGCGCTGCCGGAATCGAATCCGTACGTCAGGCGGCGGTAGACCGCGTCGGGCGCGAGGGCTACCGCGACCGCGGCGCCGAGCAGCGCCAGGCCGAGCTTCTTGGCGTTGAAGCGCCAGATCAGGAACAGGCCGTTCACCAGGAAGAAGCCGAGGAACGCGTTGCGCGAGAAGCTGAGCACGATGCCGAGCGACAGCAGGCCGAGCGCGACGAACAGCGCGATCTTGGCCTTCTCGTGCTTGGTCTCCCACCAGGCGAACAGCAGCAGCGCGTAGGAAGTGACGAAGGTGCGGCCGAGCTCGTTGGCGTGGGTGCCGATCTGGTCGAAGAACGCGCGCGCGCGCGCCGAGGCGAGGAAGCCGAGCCGCACCCCGCTCATCGCGATGAAGACGAACATCACCAGCGCGAGCAGGCAGGCGCCGATGGCGAGCGCGGTGACGAACGGCTCGGGCTTGCGGGCCTTCGCCACCGCGGCGGCCACCAGCACGGCGGTGAGCACGGTGAGCAGCGGCTTGACCACGGTGTCGCGCAGGTAGCCGCTCCAGGTGGTGTAGTTGATCACCAGCTGGTCGTAGAAGTCGGGGTGAATATCGTCGACGTGCATGGTGCCGAGCGCGCCCGCGGCGATGATCGGCAGGATGTAGAGCAGCATCAGCGGCCGCGGGATCAGCGCACCGGGGTGCTCGAGCCGGCCCTTGGCGAGGTACGCCACCAGGGTCGCCGCCAGCAGCAGGTTGATCGGGTTGAGGCCCGTGACCCCGAGCAGGCCGCGCGGGAAGATCGAGGTGGCGGAAACCGGCAGCAGCCCCACCAGCAGGATGGCGCCGATGCGGTAGTCGAGCAGCACCGCGACCGCCGCGGCGCCGGCGACCCCGATGTACAACGCCTGCACTTCCTGCATAGCGAGCGCATAGCCGCCCGCCACCGCGCCCACCAGCAGCACGAAGCCGGCGACCAGCCACATATGCCGGCCCAGCCCCTGTCCCGCGTGGCTCATCGACATCGTTGCCATGGTCAGGACCCGCCCTTGTTCTGAAGCAGAAGCATTGCGCGCTCCCCGTTGTGATCGATTGCGCCCGGCGCCTTGGAGCCGGCAGCGCTCGCCGCTCCGATGAGGAGCGCGAGCACGGCCAGCAGGAGCTTCGGTTTCTTCATTTCTTCCTAGTAAGCGTTCATCAGCGAGCCGACCACGCGCGCGCTGGCGTCGCTCAGATCACGCATCGCCTGCTCGGTGTCGGCCAGGCGCGTGTGGTCCTTGCGCGAAACCATCAGCGCATCGCCCGCACGGAAGGTGATCGCGGAAGCGTCGGCGTACTGCGTGACCGGCGGCGTGTCGATCAGGATCATGTCGTACTCGGCCTGCGCGCGCGCCAGCAGGGCCGCGAACGCACCGCGCGAAAGCAGCTCGAGCGGGTTCGGCGGCAGCGGGCCGGCGGGCAGCACGGCGAGGCCGGTAATCCCGGCCACCGGCGCCGCGGCCGACAGGTCGGAGCGGCCGGACAGCGCGCTCGACAGGCCGAAGCGGTCGGAGATGTTGAAGATGGTCTGCTGCCGCGGCGCGCGGAAGTCGGCGTCGATCAGCAGCGTGCGCTGTCCGAGCTGCGAGAACACCACCGCCAGGTTGGCGGCGATGAAGCTGCGGCCCTCGCGCGCGCCCGGGCTGGTGATCGCCAGCGTGCGGCGGCCGGCGCCCGGGTTGAACCAGCGCACCAGCAGCTGGGTGCGCACCGCGCGCAGCTCCTCGACCACGGCATGGAACGGATCCCACGCGGCGATCAGCTCCTTGCTGACGCCGTCGGGACCGCTCACCAGGTACGGGAACTCGTACTGCTTGGCGAGCGCCTGCTGCAGGTCGGCGTCGGTGATGAAGTTGAGCTCGATGGCGGCTTCGCCGAAGCGC
>Ga0207648_10000875_pt1 | contig 33914 bp, 24 predicted proteins | sample KBSMisM32_FD_184310 | JGI IMG/M metagenome (GOLD analysis project Ga0207648, IMG submission 184310) | Miscanthus rhizosphere microbial communities from Kellogg Biological Station, Michigan, USA - KBS Miscanthus M3-2 (SPAdes) (version 2) | ecosystem: Host-associated > Plants > Roots >... | reverse complement strand
GGTCGATCCCCGGATACAGCGTGCGTGCCGCCGCGGCATGCGCGTCGAACACGGTGATCCGCACGGCCGGGCCGAACGCCTCGCGCACGGTTTCGATCAGGCCATGGAGAATCGCCGAATCCCCCGTGTTGAGAACGACCGTGTTGATCACGAACACCTTCATCAGGAGCGCCGTGCGAGCCGGACCACGCCGAGGGCATCGTCACGGAGAGGAGAAGCCCTGCGCCTCGACATGCAACCGCGTTGTCTAGCCGGTTGCCGAACCAGTCCGGTATCGTCGGGCTTCAGAGTACCTCGATGCCTAGCTTTTTGGCTCATTCGAGGCCTCAAGGACTGGTGGCGTAGCTTCACGCCCAATGCCAATGTCCCGTGCCTGCAAGGCAATCTGCTTGAACTGCTCGAGAATCCAACGGCCTCTCCTCGTAAGGAGCAGCAGAGGTGCGCTGGCGATAACCGAGCCGGTGGCCCCAAGCGCTAAAGCGTCCCATGAAGAAGCCGGTCGCACCACGTAAGCAACCAAGGAGGTCACCGCAACGATCGGAGCGGCGGAGACAAGTGCCAATCCGCACGACCGCGCCAGATCCGCGCGGGTCACTGCACCCGCTGCTCCTGCAAACCATATGGCTAATGGCGCTACGACGAGGCAGGTCATGATCGCATAGGCGCGCGCCACCCCCAGCGGCCCGGACGGTAGGCCAACCACGAACGACAATACGATGAGCGTGCAACCCACAAGTCCCCAGTTTCGCAGGTCGCGACCTCGACCCTGGCTGACGTATAGCCAGCCTAGCGAACTGAGCAGAGGCTGGATGAAGCCGGCAATCGCCAGCCATCTCAGGATTGGTCCTGCTTCTCCAAAGTCGGGCCCGAATGCGATTCGCACGACATCAGGCGCCATGACTGCAACAAACGCCATAAGCGGACACGCCACGAGCTGAAGGACCGAGATTGACCGAAAGTATGCGGCTCGGTAGGGGATCGGCTGGCCGTTCAGGCGACTCAGAGCAGGAATCATTACCCCCGCCAGAGGTCCGTTGATCTGTTGGAGGGGCGCCATCATCAGCTTATAGGCGCGTTCATAGAAGCCCAACGCGGTATCGCCCCAGGCCCAACCGATCAGCAGGTTGTCGCCGGAACGGGCGAAGTAGTTCACAAAGTTGAAGCCTGTCAGGTTTGCACCGAACCCGACCATCGCGCGCACTCCAGCACCGCGACGGGGAAGGCTTGGACGCCACGAGCAGGCGGCCCATGTGCCGGCCATTCGTAGGGCAGCCACGGACACGGGCAGGACAACAAGCGCCCAGTACGATCGAAAGCGCCACGCCACGGCAATCGCAACGGCATAACCGAAAAAGGCGGACACGACCTGCACGGCAGCGAGCTGTGCGAGCCGCATGTTCCGCCGAAGCAACGCCTGGTGCTGGATAGTGAGACCCCCGAGAAAGGGGCCACTGGCCATAGCCCAAGTGACCGGCACGAGGCGCGGTTCATCGTAGAACCACGCGACCGCGGGGGACGAGGCGGCCACGATCAGAGCGACCAGGAATCCGAGCGCGGTCGCAATCCAGAACATGCTGCTGACCTGCTCGTGAGTCAGCTCATCTCTCTGCACTGTCGCCATGGTCAGACCTGCGTCCACCAACATGGCCGCGACGCCGGTAAAGACGCTGACCATCGCGATCAGCCCGAAATCCGCCGGATCGAGTAGGCGGCTCAAAATCGGAATGGCTGCCAGGCTCAGTACTACCGTTACACCCTGCGCGGACGCTGCAACGATTCCTCCGCGTACGGTTTTCGCCTTGAGATCCGTATGCAGCTGTTCGTTCGAGAAATAGTCCTCTTTGCCACTCACGACCGTGGTCCGCGGATACCTGCCACATGCAGAAACGACGATGCTGTTATGTGTATATGGTAGCGCATTCGGTTTGGCAGGCAGGCTGATTGCACTCGGCATGTTTGCCACCTCGGACTGACGGCGGCTCGGCAGTTGCCGGTTAAAGACCAGACACCAGGAACGCTTCTACTACCCTCCGCTGTCGGACTGTTCCGGGACGTCGCACGCGCCTCGAACGCTGCGTGCTTCATCCAGTGCCTTGTAGACATCAACGAGTACAGCGCCCGTCGCCTGCCAACTCAAGTCCTTCTCCGCCACCGATAAACATCGGTGCCGCATCGCCGACGCGTTGCGTTCGTATGACTCGAGGAAGCCGCCAACCAGAGCTTTCAGGTCGTTCGACAGGCTGGTGTCCGGCGCGACGAGCCCGATCTTCTCGCGCTCGACGAGAGAGGAAAAATCGCCTATGTCCTCCGTCAATATCACAGGTACTCCGCAAGAGAGGTATTCCGCGAACTTCACGGGCGAGGCAACGAGATTCACTACGTTGCGATTTCGCAGCATTAGCCCGACATCGGCGGCCGCCAGGTACCGTGGAACTTCGGCATGCCGAACTGACACGATGGTTCTCGAAGAAACGGGGATCGCACCGTCATCGGCTGCCCGGGACCAAGCGGCGACGTCTGTCGTCACAACGAGCAAATGGGCCTCAGGCCGTACCTCCCGGATGAAGTTGAACATCGTCAATGTCTGTTCGAGCATTTGCCACGGCGGGGCGCTACCACAGAATGCGACTACAAAGCGATCTTCTATACCCAGCTTCCTGCGATATTCGTCTCTAGAGCGGAATGCTGTTAGTCCCCGACTCGCATCCGTGCTGCACGACACGACCCACAGCTTACTTGCGGGTACCGCCCAGCTCTGAGCAACCATCTCCTTCATGCGTTGCGATACGCAGATCATTGCGTGCGCATCGCGGGCTGCTCGAAGTTGCGCGTCCTGACGTGCCCTCACCTGCCGCCGTACGGAATCTGGAGCGTCATGTAGCGTCTGGTATCCCATCCGATACATGTATTCCTCCGCCGAGAGGCCCCTGCAGTCGAAGATGACTCTGAAGCGGGAGTCTCCGTCGGCGGCACGAATCGCTACGTTGGCAGCCACTTCAGCACGGCAGTGCAGCATCACACGCCTTACACCGGAATGCCGTTTGACGAGCCATCTTCGGAGGTTCCAGGCATCCAACTTCGTCCAGCCCAACCTCCTGAACGGAGAGAACAGACGATCCAGTTGGAGGCCAAGCTCATCCGCTTCCCGCCGCCTGTCGATCCACCGCTGTCGAAGCGGCCCGCGACGATACTCGGCAGGCGATGCGAACGCCGCAAGCCTGACAGGGTACCCTCTCTGCCGCACCGCCAGCATCGGATGTAAAACCTGCGCCGCGTACACGGAGCCAAGCGCGTCTCCGTGCGCAACGTGCACGATGGCTAGGTCATTCATTGGTGATGTCGTAGATGCGAGTTGGTGAAGCGCACGACGCGGCTGATAAACAGGCTCTTACCCTACGGCCTCCGAGCCCTTAAGAACCTGTCTGTAGATTTCCTTGAGCGTCATATTCTGTTTGCGCTGGTCAAAATCCCTCGCAACCGTACAGGCAGCTTTCTCCGGTATACCGCTCGCGTGCGTCAGGGACCAGATCAGCTTCTCCGTGTAGCCCGCCACGTCCCGTTCCACGCTCAGAAAGCCATTCTCGCCGTCGCTGATCAGCTCGGGTATCCCGGAATGATATGTGCTAAAGACAACAAGGCCCGTGGCCATCGCCTCCATAAGCACGGTCGGGATTCCCTCCTTGTCACCATCTCCAGCCGTGACGCTGTGATGGAGGAATACATCGGCGTTCTTCATTAGAGCGAAGACCTGCAATTTCGAGACTGGACCAACAAACTCAACCTTGTTCCGGACACCCAGCTCTTCGGACTGACGCTCAATCTGTCCCCTCAAAGGACCATCTCCGGCCAGAATCAACTTGCAGCGCGGGTAGTGATCACTGAAATTCCGGAATGCTTCTAGACTATACGCATGACCCTTCTTTTCGACGAAGTTCGCAACCTGCAGAAACACCACGGCATCTTTATCAACATATTTCGCGTCGAGCGGTTTGCGATGAACAAATGAGAAATCCTCCACAGGAGCGCCAATGTAGTGGACGAACGTTCGCGAAGGTGGTGCACCGACCTCTATCAGGCGATTGGCCATGTCCTTTGACACGGCAATTACATGCGCGTATTCGAACAGTCTCTGAAGCTGGACGACGTAGTGCGGGCTGGCCAGCAATCGTGATGCGTCCCAGCCGTGAAACGTAACGAGAAGCGGTCGTTTGAGTGACTTCACAACCGGCAGAATGTCGATGCCCGACGGGCCGAAATGACTGTGAACAAACTGGACGTCCCGTCGAATCAACACCTTTCGCCAGAATCGCCTGCGCGAAAGAGGCATATTTGGCAACCGACCAGTAGCCTTTCGAACCACCCGGATGTACATCCGCTCCAACGCGCTGATACGTCGTTCGTACACGCGCGGATAGGGAAACAGCTCCTGGTTGTCGAGTCTTGACGCAAGTACGATCGGAGAGAACTCATCGCTTACTCCTATCAATTGACGATAGATGAACGTCATAGAGATACTGAGGAAGTGCGGTTGATATATCCCGACAACGCGGTTAGGTGAGTTGCTCATGCAGAAGCAGTCCAGAGGACTCGCAGAATACGTATCTCCGTCCGCGTGACCCGGTGGCCAGAGCCGCATCGAGTGCCGGACCGAGCTCGTCCAGCGGACGCCGCTTGCCGCTGACTTCCGCAGCCCTTCGTCGTCGAGATCTCAGGCCCGCCCGGCAAGTTCAGCGTAATCAGCTGAGGGCGAGGAGCGGACGGGGGATTTCTCCGACCACCCGAGTTGGTGGAGCCCGGTCACCATCCCGAAAAGCAGCCACGGCACCATCCCAACGTAGAGCTCCTGGAAGAAAAAGTATCCAAGCGAGAAAACAGCGTAGCCACCCAACGCCAGGAGTGCCGCCATCCCTGCCGCCGAACTCCACTCGTCGCTGCTGCGCGTCGCCCGAATCGCGATCGCAGCTACCGACAGGAGCAGACCATATCTGCAGAGGGTTCCGACCAGGCCATAGTTGACCAGGAGATATACCGGCTCTACCTCGACTCCGTGCGACACGCCCTGCAACCGCTGAACCGCATTACCCACGCCGGTCAGCAAAGTCGCACCGGAGTCGATCAGTGAGAGACCTGACGCGACCTGGTCCACTCGCCCGCCACCGGCCTGATCTGCGAGCGCCATGAAGCGGAAAGCCAGGAGGGCGAGTCGGTCTAATGCAAAGTAGAGTGCGACAGCAAGTGTACCGCCTACCCAGGCAAGCCATTTTATGAAAGCCGATAGCCCGCCCTGCCTAACGAAGAGTTCGAGCCCGCCCTTCAACACGAGCACGAATAGAAACGCTACCAGGGCTACTCGGGAGACCGAAAACAGCAGGTTGAGGGTCGCCAGTGCCAGGAGCACCGAAAACGCGGCTCGCCAGCCCGGCCCCGGTTCTCGACGGTAGCGTCTCCGAACCAGAACGAATGGCAGCGCCATAGCAGCCATGAACATACAAAATCCGCCCCAAGCGACCGGATGACCCGCAACGCCATAGGTTCTCCGTGTCTCCAGCGCGCGATCCACCAGTCGTTCCAACTGAGCATCGCTTCTCATGTATACCGACGACAGCGTTTCGGAGAGCCCGCCGGAGCCAATCTGGAGGATTCCAATCAAGGCAGCAACGAGCAGAACAGCTGTAATCGCCTTGAACGCCGGCGCGATAGTCTGGGTGGAGCGCGATGCGAGCGCAAACGCAGCATAAAAGAATGCAATTCGCTTTACGTACTGCCACATCTCGGTTGGCAGGTCGACCTGACCCAGGAACTGCAGGCTGGCTACAACCCCCATCACGACCCCATGAACGAGGATAGCGAGCCACAAACAGGCGATCACCAGAGTGGCAGGGGCCAGCGCTCGTCGTGCTTCAATCGCCAGGCCGATCGAAAGAATGGGGAGCAGTATCAGCGCTGCCAGGTCGTCCGCGCCGACCACAAGGCCACCGACGGCCAAATGAGGCACCAGCACCGTGCCGGCCAGAGCCAGGTGTACGAGCCATGTTGCTCGACGCTCGCCTTGACCGATGGAGCGAGGTGCCCCGGGCGCCACCTGGGCTGTGGCTATCGATGTCGCTGCCAAACGAGCCTCAACAGCGCGACGACGAACGCGATCAGCGATCCGCCCACGATGCCCAACGCTATCAACAACCGCCTTTGTGGTCTGACAAAGTCCTTCTCTTCGGGTGCGACCGCCCCATCTATCACCCGGAACGCATATCCGTCGCGCGCGTTGGCCAGCGCAATCTGGCTGATGCGAGACTCTATCAGCCGATAGATGCCTTCCTGAATGCCAACGACGCTGGTCTTCGTAAGCTCCCTGTGGAGATAGTCAATACTGCGCGATGACTCTGTAATCGCGCGCGCTCTCATGTGAGCATTGATCCGCTGCGCGAGCAGATTCGCCCACTTCGCGGCGACGACGGGATCGCGCCATTCAATTGCAAGCGTGACGAGCCCGGACTCACTGTCCTCTTCGACCTGGAGGATCCTTCCTTTAAAGCGGTAATATGCATCCCCGATTGTCGGCAACTCATCGGAATCGCTTGACGGCGCCAAACCGGCAGCTGAATGGAACTCCGGGACGCCGGGATACAGTACCTGCATCAAGTCTTCGTCCTTGATGAACGCCGTCAGGAAGCTGCGAGACGTCAGCAGCGCCATCGCCTCCTCCTTCAGGCCGGCATCGCCAAGGCCGGCGAGTCCGGCCAATGGTCCGAGGTCTCCCAGTTGACGGACGATTCCGCCGAGCCCTCCAAGGGCCGCACTGTCATCAGCCTGTGGGCTCAACAGGACTTCGGCCCGGTATATCGGCGTCGATACGAACGCGACGATTGCTGCGAGCACGGTTAGGCAAGAAACAATTGCCAGGGATGACCATCGATAGGTCCAGAGACCCACAGCCACATCCACAATGGTTAGGTTGTGAGAGCGGGAATCCGACGCAGTAGAGTTCATGTGCCCTTGCCGAAGAAGCAGAGGTGGGTTTTCCGGTTCATCGGGAAAAGGAGGCCTGCCTCAGTACCGAATCGTAGTAACTCGACAGATTGCCTATAACCGCATTCCAAGAGTATGTCTCCAAGGCTTCTTTCCGGGCGCAACTCGACATCCGGTTGAGCCGCTCGAAGTCTCTGCTGCTCTCGTCTATCGCGATGGCCAGCCTCTCCGGCGTGACGTCCTTCACTATCCATCCCGAGTCAGCGGGGACAAGATGGGAGGCGCCGGCGAAGTCTGCGGCGATGATTGCGAGCCCGGCCGCCTTGGCTTCCAGCGACACAAGCGGAACGCCTTCGTAGGACGACGGTATCACAAGGAGATCGGCCCACTGGTACTCGGCCAGTAGCTCACTACCCTTACGATGTCCGCAGAACGTTATGCGCTCGCCCACATTGAGGTCTGAAGTTAAAGCTTCCAGCGTGGGGCGTTCCGGGCCCGCTCCGACAATTCTCAGTTCAACCCTTGCGGTGCACTTCGAGACGGCCTCAATCAGCAGATCAACGTTCTTTCTCCTTGCCAACCGTCCGACGTACAACAAGCGGAACGGACTCCTTCCTTTAACGGCGGTGTCCGGTTGGAACTCGGTGCAATCCACGCCGTTGCCTATGACACGGAGGTTCTCACGCCGGACGCCGTATGCCATGACCAGCTCTTCAGCGATCTGAGCGCTGATCGCAACAATTGCCCGCGCGCGGCGATACACGTAGCGCTCCATGGGCAGGACCACGACTCTTCTGAGCCAGTGCCACCCGTGGCGCACACTGGCCTTGCTTGACCGCCTCAGGGCCCGTGCTTCGCCATATCCTGTGGTATGCACGGTGCAGACGAGCTTTTGCTTGGGCATCAGGATCCCCAGTGGTGCGTACTGGAGAACTATCAGATCCGCTGACGCCCAGAGGAGCCGCCCCATCCATCCGAACAGGAGAGGGCGCAGGAACGGTACCGCGGGTACGTCGAGGAACCTGTGCGGTACACCACCGTTGCATGGTATTGGTTCCTCGAGGGCGACGATCTCGCAGTCCTGCCCTAGACGTCGCAATGCCTTGCCCAGGACGTCTATGTATCGCTCGACCCCGCCCCGGAAGTGCGGAGGTCGGTATCGCGAATTGACAAGCAGTATCCGGGGCATGGATTCCTTGTTGAACACGAATGCACTACCGCGGCGAGAATCAGAACGACCCCACGGCCGCGACCGCCACCGCGAGGTTGTAAATGATCGTCGTCACAGCAGTCCACAACGGCAGCGGCCGCATTCGCTCTGCATCGAGGGGAACCACAATGGTGTCGCCCGGCTGCACCGAGCTCGAGTCGCCGCCGAACCACCGGCTGCCGCCACCGCTTTCGACACTGCCGTTCGCGCGCACGATGTAGATCCGCTTGTCGTCCGCTTTCTGTGTTGTGCCGCCGCTGAGGCGCATGTAATCGTCTCGGGACAGCGACGGGTCATAAAGATGCGAGGTGGCGTTCTGCACTTCGCCGATCACGGTGACCTCCTGTGCCTGCCGCGGCACCCTGAGCGTGTCACCGGTCTTCAGAAGGATATCGTCTTCGGTCCCGGATCCCGCCAGGATGCGATCGAGATCGATGACCAGGCGGCCAACCGGTTCTGTGTCACGCAAATCGGCGAGCAATGCCTGCCCGATCGCCAGGGTGTTCGGCGCCTGAGTGGCACCGAGCCCGCCCGCCTGCACTCCCTGCAACGCCAGCGCTCCAAGATCCTGTTGCATCCGGTCGGCCAGCATCTCGATCTGCCGCCGCTCGCGTTCCTTCAATGTTTCCCGCGTGAACACGCTACCACCGGCGAAGGCGAGCGGGGTCAGGCCGCCGGCACGTGCGACGACTGATCGCAGCGTCTCGCCGCCCTCGATCGGGTACTCACCCGGGAATTTGACTTCGCCTTCGAGCCGCACGGTCTCCTGCGATCCCGCCCATTGCGATATTTCCTTGATGACGAGGAAATCAAACGGCGCAAGCGTCAAGTTCGCAGCCGTATCACCCGCGATTGCTCGTCCCATGTCGATCTTGATCACCTGGGTGCGGCGTGTCTGCCCGTCCTGAGTCTCGTAGCGCGCTAGATCCGCCTCGCCCCCGTAGGCATCCTCGGCCAGCCCGCCGCCGGCGCGGATCAGGTCACTGACCGTCATGCCGGGCTCGAGCGGATATTCGCCCGGCGCGTTTACACGTCCGCTCACACGGACCGTTTGCGTGGGCTGGCCACTGACGGACTGCAGACGTAGTTCCTGGAGTATCGGCTCGAGCATCGGACCCCGACCCGCCTCGAGGTCGAAGATCAGGATCCGGTCCCTGGGCGACAGCAGGGGATTGGCGTCGGACTGCGGCGCCAGCCACGCCGCCGCAAGGTCGGCGGATAGAACTTCGGTGCGCCGCGTGCCCACCTGCTCGCGACGGATCAGCACGTATCGCTGGTCCGCATTGGGCCGGAGGTCCGCGATCGATGGGATGACATCAGTGAGCCGGATCCCGGATCGGTACTGCACCGCAGCGGGCCGCAGCACGTGCCCTTCGATCTGGATCGAGTTCGCGTACGTAGACCTGACTCGCTCGATGCGAAGCAGGTCACCGGACTGAAGACGCACAGCGCGACCCTGGGCGCTCGTGAGGTCAATATCCATCATGACCCGTTCGCGGGGCGCATCGATGCGCTCGAGGCGCGCAAGCGCGGGATCGGCCTCCGGCGTCAACCCGCCGCCAAGACGAATCAGTTCTTCCGCCGTCCCCTCGCCCTTCAGCTCGTAGATGGCCGGTCGGCGGACCTCGCCCGAAAGCGCCACGGTGACACCCACCGGAGGAACGAAAATCACGTCTCCTTGTTGCAGGCGGATATCCTTCGATGTGTCGCCTCTGAGCAGCAGGTCATACAGGTCCAGGCTCTGTACGAGCTTGCCTTTGCGCTTCAACTGAATGTCGCGCAGCGACCCGATCGCCTCGATGCCGCCACTCGCGAATAACGCATGGCTGATCGGCGCATGACCACTGACCATGTAGGACCCGGGCTGCACAACATCACCCACGACAAACACGCGTATCGAGCGGAGATCCGCCATCGCAACGCTGGCCTGCGTGCCGATCATCTGTTCGGTCACACGCGTCTGTATCTGTGAGCGCGCATCTTCGAAGCGCAGGCCGCTGACCGGGATCGGGCCGAGCTCCGGTAGGCTGATGTTCCCATCGCGGTTCACGATGAGGGAATACTGCCCCTTGGTGCTGCCAAACAGCTGGATATCGAGGACGTCGCCAGGCCCGACTACATAATCGACCGGCACTGGAATTCCTACGATCGGCTCGAAGGCGGACGGCGCCCTCGTGAACAGGTCGTGGCCGAAGGGCTTGAGCGCGGGCTCGAGTGGCAACAACGTCAGCCGGATCCGGAAATCCTGCAGCAGCCTCTCGACCGCAAGCCGCTGCGTCGCCTCGAACGGCGTCAACCCCGCCACCGGGATCGCGGCGAGCCCGGGCAAATCGAGCGTCCCGGAACGCGTCAGGCGGTAAGGATTTCCGCGACGCACGGTGTCGATCAGACGTTGCAGTTTCGCAGTCTCGGCTTCGTCGCGCTCGATCAGTACAGCATCCGGAGGTTTCGGTGCCACAGATGCCTGAGCCGGTGTGGGACGAGGCACTTGCGGCGCGACCGCAGACCTGTCGGGCGAGGTCGGCTGCGGGAACATCTGAGTCCGAAGCGTCAGCACTCGCTCCTGCCCCTCCCATTGCATCGGCAGGATCTCGACGATCAACGTGTCATCAGGCTTGAGCCGAGGCTCACCGGTTAATGTCCGGTCCTCCAGGTCTTCCTGACCAGCTTGCGCATCGACGCCCGACACGGGCTCGAGGCGCTCATCGGGGCGCGCCGTCGTGCCCGGCGCGCCGAGAACGCCCGAGCCTGCCTGGGACCCTATTGCGTCGAGTATCGCGCGCTGCTGTTCGGGCGGCAGGCTCTGGAAGATCCTGATCTGCTCTTCTGTGGGAGTCTGGGCGATCGAAGGAAGCGGGATGAGCCCGGCTATGAACAGTCCGGCCACGGCCAACAGGATTTGACCCGGCCTCACCCGTGTGAAACTCTGCATGCGTATTCCTAACCCGCCCGTCCCCTGTCAGGTGCTGCGCTGGCGCAGCGCCTGGCTCAAGGTGACAAAATCCGCGGACGCCCCCGTCGATCCAGCCGTTACAGGCCGACACAACGTCGGCATGGCCGACCGAAACAGTAATCTTACCCTATGCGCGCAATGGCTTCCTCGTGACCCGGGGAACGCGATCGGCAATATTGCTCGCGGCATCAGTTGCCTCGCCAGCGACCTACGTAGCGCAACAGGTCCTGGACCTGCGCCGGACCATCGGGCCAGGCGGCTGCCTCGATCGCGGGCACCATCGGGCCGGCGAGCTTCTTTCCCAGCTCAACCCCCCATTGATCGAACGGATTGACGTCCCAGATGACGCTCTGTACGTAGACCTTGTGCTCGTACCACGCGAGCAGGCGCCCGAGGGTGCGGGGCTCCAGTCGCGGGAACAGGATCAAGCTGCACGCACGGTTGCCGGCGTGCACCTTGTGCGGGGCCAGACGATCGATGTCCTGCGCGCCCTCGCCGGAGGCTTGCAGATCGGCACGCACCTGGGCCAGGGTCTGGCCAAACGCAAACGCTTCCGCCTGCGCAAAGCAGTTGGCTAACGTGAGGTCGTGCTGCTTCTGGAACCGGCTCGAGGCGTTGACCGGTGCAAGCAGATCCATCGAACAGCGCGTGGTGCCCTGGTGCAGCAGCTGGAAGAACGAATGCTGAGCGTTGTTGCCGGGTTCACCCCAGATGATCGTTCCCGTCCGGTAGTCGACAGCCGCGCCCACGCGCGTGACGCTCTTGCCGTTCGATTCCATCTCCAGCTGCTGGAGATAGGCGGGGAAGCGATGCAGCCTGCTGTCATAGGGCAGCACGGCATGCGAAGTCGCGCCGAGGAAGTTCGTGTTCCAGACGCCGATCAGGCCCATCAGCACCGGCTGGTTTGCCGCCAGCGGCGCCGAGCGGAAGTGCTCGTCCATGTCATGGGCACCCGCGAGCAACTCCTCGAACGGATCCATCCCGAGCGCGAGCGCGATCGACAACCCGACGGCGGACCACAGCGAGTAACGGCCGCCGACCCAGTCCCACATCGTAAAGCGTCGTTCCTGGTCGATCCCGAAAGCGTCCATCGCCGCCGCATTGGTCGAGACGGCCACAAACTGCCGCTTGACCGCCGCCTCGCCCAGCGCCTCCACGAGCCATCCGCGCGCGACGCGCGCATTGCTCAGTGTCTCCATCGTCGTGAAGGTCTTGGAGCAGACCACGAACAGCGTGGTGGCCGGGTCGACCCGCTCGAATACGTCCGAGAGCTCCGCCCCGTCAACGTTCGAGACGCAGTGCAGGCGGATCGCGCGATTCCGATATCGACCCAGCGCCGCCGTGGCCATGACGATGCCCAGATCGGAGCCGCCAATCCCGATATTGACGACGTCGGTGTAGCGGGCACCGCCGTGGCCGGTGATCCGCCCCTCGTGTATCCCGGTGACGAACCGGCGCATCCGTGCCAACCCGTCACGTACCTCGGGCATTACGTCGCGTCCTGCCGCGAGCATCGGCCGGTCCGAACGATTGCGGAGCGCCATGTGCATCGCCGCGCGGTTCTCGGTGAGATTGACGGTCTCGCCGGCAAAGAGCGCCGCGATGTGTTCCTCGAGGCGGCACGTCCGCGCAAGCTCGAGCAGCAGCTCGATCGTGCGGTGCGTGAGCCGCTGGCGGCTGAAGTCGTACAGGAAGTCGAGTACCTCGACGTGCAGGCCGTCGAAGCGCGCAGCGTCACTACCGAAGAGGTCGCGTAGATGCGTCGAGCCGATCTCGTCGGCGTGCGTTCGCAGTGCCTGCCACGCCGGCAGTGACGTGCGTTCGGTCATGGGAACCTCCATCGAGGCCGGCGCGCCGCGCCTCTGGACGTCGCGAGGATACCCGATCAGCCGAGATTGACGACTTTCGGATCCACGGGCGCGTCCTTGCCGTAATACGCCAGGTACCACTCGACGAAACGGCGGATTCCGACCTCGACGGGCGTGGTCGGCGTGTAGCCGACGTCGCGCTTGAGGTCCTCGATGTCGGCCCAGGTGTCGGGCACGTCGCCCGCCTGCAGCGGCAGCATGTTCATCTCCGCCTTGAGGCCAAGGCACTGCTCGAGCACCTCGATGTAGCGGAGCAGCTCCACTGGACGGTTGTTCCCGATGTTATACAGCCGGTACGGCGCGCGGCTGGTCCCGGGATCGGGCGACTGGCCATCCCAGTCCGGGTTCGGGGTCGCGACCCGGTCGCAGGCGCGAACGACGCCCTCGGCGATGTCATCCACGAAGGTGAAGTCCCGGCGGTGATGCCCGTGGTTGAAGACGTCGATCGGCCGGCCGGCGAGTATGTTGCGCGTGAACAGGAACAGCGCCATGTCGGGCCGGCCCCATGGGCCGTACACGGTGAAGAAACGCAGCCCTGTCACGGGGAGCGCATAGAGCTCCGCATACGTGTGAGCCATGAGCTCGTTGGCCTTCTTCGTCGCGGCGTAGAACGACAGCGGGTGATCGACATTCTGGTGGACAGAGAACGGCATCCGCGTGTTGGCGCCGTACACCGAGCTGGTCGAGGCGTAGACGAGATGACCGACGCCGTTGTGCCGGCATCCCTCCAGAATGTTCGCGGTGCCGATCACGTTGCTATCGACGTAGGCGAGTGGGTTCTGGATCGAATACCGCACACCGGCCTGCGCGCCGAGGTGGATCACCCGCTCGAACTTCTGCTGCGCAAAGAGCTCCGCCATCCGGGCGCGGTCGGCGAGATCCAGCTTCACGAAGCGAAACGCCGGCTCCTTCTCGAGCAGCGCGAGGCGAGCCTGCTTGAGCCGGACGTCGTAGTAGTCGTTCAGATTGTCGAGGCCGACGACGGTGTCGCCACGCGCGAGCAGTTTGACAGCCGTGTGAAAGCCGATGAATCCCGCAGCACCGGTGACGAGAATCTTCATCGCCTACAAACGCCCGTCGACCTCGTCGCGGTCAAACACGTACTTGATATCGTAGAGGACGTGGCGTTTCTTCGCGAGCGCGCGGACCTTTGCGATTCCCATCTCGCGAAACTGCCGGTGCGCGACACCCATGACGATGGCATCGTAACAGCGCGGTCGCAGCCGCTTGACGGGCCGCAGTCCGTATTCGTGGTGCGCCTCGGCCGGGTCGACCCACGGATCGTAGATGTCGACCGCTGCCCCGAACTTCGCGAGCTCGTTGACGACGTCGACGATCCGGGTATTGCGTACGTCCGGGCAATTTTCCTTGAAGGCGAGGCCCATCACGAGGATGCGCGAATCCCGCACCTGGATGCGGTCCCTGATCATGAGCTGCGCGACCTGCTGCGCGACGTAGATGCCCATGTTGTCGTTGATGCGCCGCCCGGCGAGGATCATCTCGGGGTGATATCCGATCGCCTGCGCCTTGTGCGTGAGGTAATACGGGTCAACGCCGATGCAGTGCCCACCGACCAGCCCGGGACGGAACGGCAGGAAATTCCACTTGCTACCGGCTGCGCTCAGGACTTCCTCGGTGTCGATGCCGAGCCGGTTGAAGATGAGCGCCAGCTCGTTGATGAGTGCGATGTTGACGTCGCGCTGCGTGTTCTCGATGACCTTCGCGGCTTCCGCCACGCGGATGCTGGACGCCTTGTGCGTCCCCACGGTGATGATCGAGCGATACAGCGAGTCGACGAACTCAGCCACCGCCGGGGTTGAGCCTGACGTTACCTTGCGGATGGTCGTAAGCCGGTGCTCCTTGTCGCCGGGATTGATGCGCTCCGGGCTGTAGCCCGCAAAAAAATCCCGATTGAATTTCAGACCCGAAACGCGCTCTAGGATCGGGACGCAGACTTCCTCCGTGCAACCGGGGTAGACGGTCGACTCATAGACGACCACATCGCCTTTCTTGAGCACCTTCCCGATCGTGGCGCTCGCCTTCTCGAGGGGCGTGAGATCCGGTCGCTTGTACTCGTCGATCGGTGTCGGCACCGTGACGATGAACACCTTGCAGGCTGCGAGATCGTCGATCCGGGTGGTGAACGTGAGGTTCTTCGCCGAAGCCAGCTCATCGCTGGTCACCTCGAGCGTGGCGTCGTGGCCGCGCTCGAGCGCCTGGATTCGGCTCGACTTGACGTCGAAGCCGGTGGTTCTGAATCGCTTCCCGAACTCGACCGCGAGCGGGAGCCCGACGTAACCGAGGCCGATAACTGCGATCTTCAGGCTGCGGCGGTTCAGCCGCGTGCGCTTTGTGGCTACCAAGCGGTACTCACTCTGGGCGTGCGAATCAGGAAAGAATGCCACATCCGGACATTCGATATTGAGAGCCGCGTCAAGGCGAAAACCGGCGTCCGAGTCACAGGAGCCAGACTACGGCCGCGAGACCCACGCTCGTCATGACCAGAAAATACGGCAGCGCCATCCAGACCATCCGCAGGTATCCAAGCCGGATCAGCGGCGCGAGCAATGACGTGAGCAGGAACAGGAAGGCCGCCTGCCCGTTCGGCGTCGCTACGCTCGGGATGTTGGTTCCGGTGTTGATCGCCACTGCCAGCACCTCGAACTGCTCGTGTGTGGTGGCACCCTGCAGAAACGCGGCCTTGACCTCGGTGATGTAGATCGTCGCGACGAACACGTTGTCGCTGATCGCGGAAAGGACCCCGGTCGCCACGTAGAGCATCGCCGCCTGCGCGCGCCCCTCGAGCGACAGGACGCCTTGGAGCACCGGCTCGAAAAGGTGCTGGTCGTGGATCTGCGCGACGATCACGAAGAACACTACCAGCAACGCGGTGAACGGCATCGCCGCTTCGAACGCCTTGCCGATGCGGTTCTCCTCGACGATCCCGGTGAACGAGGTCGCGAGCACGATGACGATCAGGCCGATCAGGCCGACCTCCGCGACGTGGAAGGCAAGCGACAGCACGAGGATGAGCGCGACGGCCGCCTGCACGATCAGGACCTGGCGATCACGCGGCAATGCTCGCGACGCGCGTTCCTCGTGATGCGTCTGCAGCACGGCACGGACGTCGGATGGCAGCTCGGCGCCGTAGCCGAAAAGCCGAAACCGGTCGATCAGCAAGCAGGTGCCGAAGCCGGCAACCGCGACCGGCAGCGAAACGGGCGCCACTTCGAGGAAGAACTCACCGAATTGCCACTCTGCCTGCTTGGCGATCAGCAGGTTCTGCGGCTCGCCTACCTGCGTGGCGACGCCGCCGATGGCGGTGCCGACCGCGCCGTGCATCATGAGCCCGCGCAGGAAGGCGCGGAACTGCTCCAGCGACCGCGCATGAAGCTCGGGGACGGCTTCATCGCGCGCCGGATCGTGCTCGTCCTCCAGACGCTTGCCGGAAGCGGCGCGGTGATAAACGTCGTAGAAGCCGAGGCCGACGGTCACGAGAACCGCGACCACCGTCAAGGCGTCGAGAAACGCGGACAATACGGCGGCCGCGGCGCAGATCGTGAGCGAAAGCACCGACGAGGAGCGTATGCGCAGCAGCAGACCTGTGAAGACGCTGAGCAGAAGGTCGCGCAGAAAATAGATGCCGGCGACCATGAACATCAGCAGCAACAGCACCGGGAGCGCGGTAATCACTTCCTGGTAGGCGCTCTCTGCCGAGGTCAGTCCAAGCAGCACCGCCTCGAGCGCGATCAGCCCTCCGGGCTGCAGCGGATAACAGCGCAACGCCATCGCCAGCGTGACGATGAATTCGAGCAGCACGGCCCAGCCGGTGACCGTCGGCCCGAGTGTGACGAGCAGGATCGGGTTCGCCAGCAGGAAGGCGCAGACCAGCCGTTTGTACCAGGCCGGTGCGTTGCCGAGAAAACCGCGTCGGAATGCCTGCGCTAGCGTGCCGCTCATGACACGGATTCGAGCACCCGCCAGACGGTGCGGCCACCGCTTGCCCGATCCAGCACATCGAGCATCCGCTCGTGCGCGTCGAGCTCCGCCTGGGTGGCACGCCGGACCAGCAGCGGCCAACTGGGTCGCTCGGCGCGCCCGACCGTCAGGGCGGCGTGTGGCGTCGCGGCGCCGGTCTCGAGCGTCAGCGCGCCCTGCCCGCCGGTCATCGCCAGGTAGATGTCGAGCAGCAGCTCCGCGTCGAGCAGCGCGCCGTGGCGCTCGCGCCGCGAGCTGTCGATACCATATCGCCGGCAGAGCGCATTGAGGCCGTTGCGTTGCCCCGGGTGAAGCTGTCGCGCGAGCGACAGCGTGTCGAACACCCGCGCCGAGGCAGACACCTGCCGTTGCGGCGGCCCCAGCCGGGCGAACTCTGCATCGATAAACGCGAGGTCGAAGGCCGCGTTGTGGATCACGAGCTCCGCGTCACCGATGAACTCCATGAGCTCATCCGCGACATCAGCGAACCGCGGCTGCTCGTAGAGGAACTCGGCCGTGATACCGTGGACCCGCAACGCTGCCACGTCTATAGCGCGCTCGGGTCGCAGGTAGCGATGAAAGGTGCGACCGGTGCGCCGTCTGGAAACGAGCTCGATGCAGCCGATCTCGATGATTCGATGACCCAGCTCCACCTCGAGCCCGGTGGTCTCGGTATCGAGGATGACCTGCCGCATGCTTCGCGCCGCCCGGTCAGCCGAGGACGGCTGCGCGCAGCGCCGCGACCACCGCCCGCTGCTGCTCTTCGCCGAGATAGGGGTGCATCGGCAGGCTGATGACGCGTCGCGACGCGCGCTCGGAGTGCGGGAAGGCGCCCTTGCGCAGACCCATCGACTCGAACAGGGGCTGCAGGTGCAGCGGCATCGGATAGTGGACGGCCGTCGGGATGCCTCGCGCCTTCATCCGCGATTCGACTGCGTCGCGCTCGTCGACCTCGATCGTGTACTGCGCATACACGCTGGTGTTGCCGGGGGCCAGCCATGGCGTCAACACCCGTTCCTCGTGACCGGCGAACGCCTCGCGTATCAGCTCGCCATAACGCGCACCGACGCGACCACGGGCCGCGACCTCCTCGTCGAAGACTTCGAGCTTTGCGAGCAGGACCGCGGCCTGCAGCGTATCGAGTCGTCCGTTGATACCGAGACGCGGATGGTGATAGCGCCGATCCTGCCCGTGGACGCGAATCTCGCGCATCAGCTTGGCGAGCGCATCGTCGTCGGTAAAGAGCGCCCCGCCGTCGCCATATGCGCCGAGCGGCTTCGAGGGGAAGAACGATGTCGATCCGATCAGCGACAGCGAACAGGAGCGTCGGCCGTCCTGGGTCGCACCGAAACTCTGAGCCGCATCGTCAATGACCGGCAGACGGTGCCGTGCCGCGACCGCGTTGATGGCCGCGAAGTCCGCGCACTGGCCGTACAGCGAGACCGGCATGATGGCGCGGGTGCGCGGCGTGATCGCCGCCTCGATCTGGGCGGGGTCGATGTTCCAGGTCCGAGGATCGATGTCGACGAAAACCGGCGTCGCCCCGGCCAGCGCGATCATCTCGCCCGTCGCGACGAAGGTGAACGGCACGGTGATCACCTCGTCGCCGCGTCCAATGCCGAGCGCCATGAGCGCGATGAGGAGCGTGTCCGTGCCGCTCGACGCCGCGATGCAATTGCGCGTGCCGGCATAGCGCGCGAGCGCGGCCTCGAGCTCGGCGACCTCGGGCCCGAGGATGTACTGCCCGTGAGCCAGCACCCTCATCATGCGCTCGTCGATAACGGGCTTGAGCCGCCGGTACTGGGTCTTCAGGTCGATGAAATCCATGGAGGGCCCACCGGTGGGGTGCGACAGTTTACACGCTGAGTCGACGCCGACGGATCACGACTGGATGTGCTCATCCGCGGCCAGCATCTCGTCGATCGCCCGGTTCGCAAGCGCGTCGGCGGCCTCGTTCCCCGCATGCCCGGAATGACCACGCACCCAGTGCCACTCGACCACGTGGCGACCGGACTCCCGCTCGAGCGCAAGCCAGAGATCGGCATTCTTGACGGGCTTGCGATCCGCCGTCTTCCAGCTGCGGGCCTTCCACTGCGGCAACCACTCCGTGATACCGCCGCGCAGGTACTGCGAATCCGTATAAAGCTGCACGCGGCAAGGGCGCTTCAAGGCTGCGAGCGCCTCGATGGCAGCCGTGAGCTCCATGCGGTTGTTGGTGGTCATCGGTTCGGCGCCGTACAGCTCTCGTCGTCGCTCGCCCGACACGAGCAGCGCACCCCAGCCGCCGGGCCCCGGGTTGCCTCGGCAGGCCCCGTCCGTGTAGATCTCGACTTCGCTCACGCCACGTTTCTCGGCGTCGGCTCCACGATGCCGCCGACCACCGAGCGTGGCCGGCTCCACGTCGGACGGATGGGTGTGATGCAACGCACCCGTTTGCAGGCGCGCAGCAGGTAGGCACCCGCGAGGGGCGGTGCGATCACCGGGCCGCGCCGCTCGAGCCAGCTCCGCCCGTCGGTCCGCAGGCGGCGGGACCAGGGGGGCGCGAACAGGTATCGACGCGTGCTCGCGACTTCGAATCCGAGCAGGCTGAGCCAGTCGCGGAGACGTCCTTCTCCAAGCAGCCGTTCGGCCGGAGGCGGAAACCGACCGTGCGAGAGACGGCGCCGCAGTCCCCAGGGCCCCAGCGGGGTGAACCCGCACACCAGTAGCTGACCTTCCCCGCGTAGCACGCGATCCGCCTCGCGCAGCAGCTCGTGAGGGCTTGGCGCGTACTCGAGGGTGTGCGGCAGCAGAACCGCCTCGACCGAGCCGCTTGCGACCGGCAGTGCGTCGTAGCTCGCGCGTACCGCCCCGGGTCCGCTGGCATTCGGCGCGAGCCAGCGCCGGTGCTGGGTCCTCGCGCCAGCAGCGAGCTCCCCGCCGCGACCCCAGGCGCCGATCTGCAGAAGCTCGAAGCCGAAAACATCGGCGAGAGCTTCGCGCAGCAGCTCGCGCTCGACCTCGACCACCGAACGACCTAGCGGCGTTTCGAGCCAGGTCGAGGTTTCTGACATATTCCCCATGGGACGCAAGGATAGCTGCTCGACGCCCGCCAACGTCTGAAAACGTGCGACATAGTGTGGAATTTTCCGGGCCGACCCGCTCTAATACCGCCGCCCCGGACTCATGCCCGGCCTCCCAGGGGGATGCATGCTCGAAGTGAGCCCGGTGCGGGCGTTCTCGGACAACTATATCTGGTTGATACGTACGCCCGGGGATCCGACCGGCGCAGCCGTGGTTGATCCCGGGGACGCCCGCCCCGTTGAAGACGCACTCGATCGTGAGGGCCTGCGGCTGCGCGCCATCTTCGTCACTCACCACCACCCGGATCATGTCGGTGGCGTCCGCGACCTGGTGTCGCGACATGGGGCGCCGGTGCTCGGTCCGGCCCGCGAGGAAATACCCTGTGCGTCGAGCCGCCTGTCGGATGGGGACCGGGTGAACCTCGACGAGCTGGCTCTCGAATTCTCGGTGCTCGACATCCCCGGCCATACGCTCGGTCACATCGCCTTCCACGGGCACGGCGCGCTTTTCTGCGGTGACACGCTTTTCAGCGCGGGCTGCGGACGGCTCTTCGAGGGCACGCCCGCGCAGATGTCGGCATCGCTTGACCGCCTTGCGCAGCTCCCGGACGGCACCCGGCTTTACTGCGGTCACGAATATACGGTCACCAACCTGCGCTTCGCCCAGGCTGTCGAGCCGGCCAACCCGGACGTGGAAGCCACGCTCGAGGCAAGCCGTGAACTGCGTTCACGCGACGAGCCGACACTGCCGTCTACGATCGGCCTCGAACGACGCATCAATCCGTTCCTGCGATGCCGGGAACCCGCGGTCAGGGCCGCGGCTATGGCGCACGCCGGTCGGCCCGTGAGCTCGGTCGAGGAGGTATTTGCCGTGATCCGTTCCTGGAAAGACGCGTTTCGCTGAGATGCGGTACACGCGCATCATCGGCCTCGGCCTGCTCGCAGCGGCCTCGTTGCTGGCTGGCTGCGGCACGACGCGTACCGGCGAGTACTCGAGCCTGCCGCCTGCAACCCAGCCGCAGAACGGCACCACCGCTCCCGCCCCCGCGCCGGCTTTGCCGCCTGCCGATCCGGGCGAGGCGCCCGGTTCATATGCCGACCTCCTGGATCGCATTCGCGCAGGCTATGCGCTCCCGGACGTGCAACATGTCGCGGTCGATCGCGAGCTCGCCCTTTATCGCTCGCAACCGGAGCTCCTCGACCGCACCTTCCGCCGCGGGGCGCGGTACTTGCACTACATTGTGAGCGAGATCGAAAAACGCGGCATGCCGATGGAGCTCGCACTACTCCCGGTCGTCGAGAGCGCCTTCAATCCCGTCGCCTATTCGAGAAGCCGGGCCTCGGGTCTCTGGCAGTTCATGCCTCGCACCGGTCGCCACTATGGTCTGGACCAGACCTGGTGGCTGGACGAGCGCCGCGACGTCATCGAATCGACCCAGGCCGCGCTCTCATACCTGGAGTACCTGCATCGCTACTTCCAGGGTGACTGGTTTCTGGCGATCGCGGCGTACAACGGCGGCGAAGGCACAGTGAGCCGCGCCGTGCAGACCAGTGCCCGCGCCGGGCGCCGCACCGGTTTCTTCGATCTCAACCTTCGGACGGAAACCCGCCAGTACGTCCCGAAGCTGCTCGCAATCCGCCGTATCGTGGCCGACCCGCAGGCCTTCGGTCTGCAGTTCGCCCCGATTCCGAATCGGCCGTATTTCGACGTTGTTGACCCGGGGCGGCAGGTCCACATCGGCAACGCCGCAGAGATCGCCGGTGTCAGCCAGGACGACATGTTCGCGCTGAATCCGGCGTACAACCGGCAGACGACTCCGCCGGACGGCCCGCACCGGCTGCTGCTGCCCGTTGAGCGTGCCGCAGCACTGCGACAGGCGATGCTGGTCCCCGAAAACGACAGCCGGCTCTGGATCGCAGCGGTCAAAGATCCATCGGCCGGCGTCCATTTCGTAAGCAGGGGCGAGACGCTCTCATCGATCGCCCGGCACTACGACGTTTCGCTCGGCGAGCTCAAGGCCGCGAACGAGATAAGCGGCTCGACGATAATTTCCGGTCAGCGGCTGCACATCCCGGGACGCGCCTCGCCACCCGTCCGCACGGCCGAAGTGCGCCCCGCCCCGACCGCACAGGTCGTCAGTAACATGGCCGCTGCCACGGAGCGCATCGGGCCGCAGGTGCATACGGTGCGCGCGGGCGACACGCTCTGGGGTATCGCACGGAAGTACGGTGTGACCGTGCCGGAGCTCGCCGGGGCCAACGGCGTCGGCACCCAGACTCGCCTCGGACTCGGTACGCGGCTCACCGTTCCGGCATCTGCCGATTCCTACCGGCGCGTCGCCTCAGCCGCGGAGGTCACCCGTATGACCTACCGCGTCAGGCGCGGCGACACACTTTCGCAGATCGCCGAGCGGTTCCAGGTCACGATCCGCCAGCTCATGGGGTGGAACGACCTCCGCAGTGCCTCCTCGCTACGCGCAGGGCAACGCCTGATACTCTACGTCGACCCGAGCCGCTTCAGCGGAGGTTGACGTGGGCTTTCTTGCCGGCAAGCGTGCCTTGATCGTCGGGCTCGCGACCGAGCGTTCGATCGCGTACGGCATCGCCGCCGCGATGCGACGCGAGGGCGCCGAGCTCGCCTGTACCTATCAGAACGACCGCCTCAAGGAGCGCGTCGCCGAGATGGCGCAGGGGTTCGGCGCCGAGCTCGTGCTGCCGATGGACGTGGCGCACGATGCAGAGATTCATTCCGCGTTCGAGCGGATCGGGTCCGCCTGGGGATCCCTCGACATCATCGTGCACAGCGTAGCCTTTGCACCCCGGGAGCAGCTCGCCGGCGGCTACCTCGACAGTGTCACCCGCGAAGGCTTTCAGATCGCCCACGACGTGTCGAGCTACAGCCTCGCGGCGCTCGCGAAGGCGGGCCGGGCCCTCATGGAAGGGCGCAATGGCGCGATCCTCACGCTCACCTACCTCGGTGCGGTGCGCTCGATCCCGAGCTACAACGTGATGGGACTCGCCAAGGCGAGCCTCGAGGCGAACGTGCGGTTCCTGGCGGCCGATCTCGGCCCCCGCGGCACGCGTGTCAACGCGATCTCGGCCGGGCCGATCAAGACGCTGGCCGCGGCGGGCGTCGGCGGCTTCCGAAAGATGCTGACGCATGTCGCGGCGGCTACGCCGCTGCGACGCAACGTGACGATCGAGGAAGTCGGGAACGTCGCCGCCTTTCTCTGCTCCGACCTGGCCTCGGGCATCACGGGTGAGATTGTCTACGTGGACGCGGGCTACAGCCACGTCGGCATGTCATTCGAGGAATCGAGAGTCTGAACGCGCCGGCCGGGCTCGCCGGGCCGCGATGTCGGCGAGCTACTCGAATGCCTTGTCGTTGCGCTTGATCTTCGCGTCGCGTTCGAGCTGCGTCATGTAGGCGGCGACTTCTGATGCCGCGGTGCGACCAGAAACCGCCCGCTGCCTGGCCGCGAGTTCGTCTTGCGCGCCGGCCGCCGGCGACGAACCGGCTCGCCGCGCATTGACGACGAACAACACCGGGTCGCCGCTCGCGAGCGCGGCCCTGCCGGCGGTTGGTTTCTCTCCCACAGGCGCCGTCGCGGCGAAGACCGCGGTCATGAGCTCCGGCGGGTACTCGCCGCTCCGTCGCTCGATCGTCACCTGGCCCGCCGGCGTAAGACCGAGCCCACGCACGACCTCCGCCCAGGCGGCGCCATCTCTCAGTTGCTTGAGCGCCTTGTCCGCGGCCGCCGTTGCCGCGGCGCGCGCAGATTCGGCTCGGACCTCGGCCTCGACGGCCGTCCGCACCTCGGCGAGCGTCTGCTGGCGCGACTCGGAATGCGAGGTGACCCGCAGCACGACCACGCGGTCGTCGCCGAGGCTGATCGGCTGACTGTTCTGCCGGTCGATCAGAACGTCGTTTGCGAAGGCCGCGTCGATGACCTTGCGCTCGGCGCCGAACGGCCCGCCGCCGTTGCGCGTGAAGGACTCCACGGTCGCGAGTGGAAGGCTCAACTTGCGCGCGACCGAATCGAGCTCGCTCAACGCCGCAAACGACTCATCGGCAAGCTGCTGAGAGCGTTCGTAGAAGATCGACTGTGCCTCATCGCGCCGGTATTCGGCTTCGAGCTCCGCCCGCACTTCCTCGAACGGTCGCTGACGAGAGGGGCGTATGTCCTCGAGACGGATGATGTGATATCCGAAGCGCGTCCTGACCGGTCCACGGATCTCGCCCTTCTGCATCGCGAAGAGCGCATCGGCGAACGGCGCCTCGTAGGCCTCGCGTGTCGACCAGCCGAGATCGCCGCCCTGCGCCTTCGAGCCAATGTCGTCCGAATTCTCCCGGGCGAGCGTGGCGAAATCCGCACCACCTTGCGCCTTTTTGAGCAGCGACTCCGCGCGCGCGCGTGCTCCGGCATCATCCTCGCCGCTCTCGATCAGGATGTGGCTGCCGTGGCGCTGCTCAGTCTCCACGAACCGCTCGGGCGCGATCTCCTCGTAATGCTGGTGCAGCGCCTCGTCGCTCACGGCGACGCCGGCGGCAACCGAATCGAGGGTGAGCTCAACGTACTGAAGCGCGACAGTCTCGGGAGTCACGAAGCGCGACTTGTTTGCCTCGAACCACCGTTCCACGTCCGCACCCGCCGGACCCTCGGCGGGCTCGAATGCCGAGGACGGAACCACCACGAAATCCACGTCGCGCTGCTCACCCTCGAGCTCGGAACGCCGCCTGAGCTCGCTCGGAGTAACGAATGAGGAGGCGGCGATGCCGCGCTGCAGCTCGCCGATCTGCAGGTCTTCGCGCAGATCCGCTTCGAAGGTGGCCTCGGTCCGTCCCTGCTGCCGCAGCAGCGCTGCATACCGGTCGCGGGAGAACTTCCCGTCGACCTGAAGAGCCGGAATCGAGTTGAGCGTGTCTACCAGCTTCTGGTCGCCAACCCGGTAGCCAAGGTCGCTCGTGCGCTGGCGCAGCAGTTCGCGGCGCACGAACTCATCCAGCAGCGCACTCTGCTCGCTCTTTACCAGCTCGGCGGGGAGCTCGTCGCGTATCTCGCGCTGCAGCTCCGCCTGACGCTCCTGCCAGGCACGGCGCACCTTGTCGAGCGGCACGCTTTCGCCGTTGACACGCGCCGCGGCCATGTTGGCAGCGCCCTCGAACTTGATGCCCCAGAATATGAACACGAGCGCGATCGCTCCGAGAAACGCGGTTGCGAACCAACCGGAGATCCTGTCGCGTATCTTCTGGAGCATGGCTTGCGTGTCCGCGGGCCACGGGCCCGTATCGATGCTACTCAAGAAAAGGCCCGCGCGAGCGGGCCTCTTCGTATCGGAAAATGGCGGAGTGGACGGGACTCGAACCCGCGACCCCCGGCGTGACAGGCCGGTATTCTAACCGACTGAACTACCACTCCGCGTGTACTGGTGGGTGCTGAGGGGATCGAACCCCCGACCTTCGCCTTGTAAGGGCGACGCTCTCCCAGCTGAGCTAAGCACCCCGCGCCCTCTGGGAGCCCGCTAGTTTACGGCATCCTTCAGGGCCTTGCCAGCCTTGAACGAGGGCACCCGGCTCGCGGGGATCGCGATCGCCTCGCCGGTGCGCGGATTACGACCCGTGCGAGCGGCGCGCGACTTCGCGACGAAGTTTCCGAATCCGGACAGCGCCACCGCATCGCCCTTCTGCAGCGCCTCGGTCAGTGTCGAGAGCACGGCCTCGACGGCACGCGCCGCATCCGACTTGGCGAGCCCTGTGCGTTCGGCGACCGCATCGATCACGTCGTTCTTGTTCATCCGTATGACCTCCGATGGTTCGTTGCGGCGACGGCCCGCATGGCCGCACCGGGGTGCGCACGATCAGTGCGCCTGTACCTTGCCCTGTCGGCGCCCGGGACGCTTGCTGCGCTTCTCCTCGACGACCGCGGGCGCGACGACGGTGATCGGCTGCGTCTGCGGCTGCGGCATGTTACGCAGCGCGAACTGCAGGACCTCGTCGATCCACTTGACCGGCTTGATCTCCAGGCTGCCCTTTATGTTCTGCGGGATCTCCACCAGGTCCTTCACGTTCTCGTCGGGGATAAGAACCGTGCGTATGCCGCCGCGGTGCGCCGCGAGCAGCTTTTCCTTCAAGCCCCCGATCGGCAGCACTTCGCCGCGCAGCGTGATCTCGCCGGTCATCGCCAGGTCGCCGCGCACGTGGATGCGCGTCAGCGCGGAGACCAGCGCCGTGCACATGCCGACGCCGGCGCTCGGACCGTCCTTCGGCGTCGCGCCTTCGGGCACGTGTATGTGCACATCGACCTTCTGATAGAACTCGGGATCGAGGCCGAGCACGGCGGCGCGGCTCCGCACCACGGTCATCGCCGCCTGGATCGACTCCTGCATCACTTCGCCGAGCTGGCCGGTGTGCGTGAGCTTGCCCTTGCCCGGCACGATGGCGGCCTCGATGGTCAGCAGTTCGCCGCCGACCTCGGTCCACGCGAGTCCGGTCACCTGGCCGACGTGATCGTTTTCCTCCGCGCGCCCGTAACGGAAGCGCTTGACGCCGAGGTACTTCGGTACCTGCTTCGGCGCGACCGTTATCAGCTTGCGGCGCGTGTCGAGCAGCAGCTCCTTGACGGACTTGCGGCAGATCTTCGACAGCTCGCGCTCGAGATTGCGCACCCCCGCTTCGCGCGTGTAGTGGCGGATGATCTCAAGGATTGCGGCATCGGAAATCTTGATTTCCTCGGGCTTGAGACCGTTCTGCTTGACCTGCTTGGGCAGCAGATAGCGCCGCGCGATGTTCGCCTTTTCGTCCTCGGTGTAGCCGGGCAGCCGGATGACCTCCATGCGGTCGAGCAGTGGCGGCGGGATGTTGAGCGTGTTCGCGGTGCAGACGAACATCACCTCGGAGAGATCGAAGTCGACCTCGAGGTAGTGATCGCTGAACGCGGAGTTCTGCTCGGGATCGAGCACCTCGAGCAGCGCCGCCGACGGGTCACCGCGGAAGTCCATCGCCATCTTGTCGACTTCGTCGAGCAGGTACAGCGGATTGCGTACCCCGGTCCGCGCCATGTTCTGCACTATCTTGCCGGGCATCGAGCCGATATAGGTGCGGCGGTGCCCGCGTATCTCGGCCTCGTCACGCACGCCGCCCAGCGACATACGCACGAACTTGCGGTTCGTCGCCCGCGCAATGCTCTGCCCCAGCGAGGTCTTGCCCACACCGGGCGGACCGACCAGACAAAGGATCGGGCCCTTGAGCGTCTGCACGCGCTGCTGGACAGCCAGGTACTCGACGATGCGCTCCTTGACCTTGTCGAGGCCGTAGTGGTCCTCGTTGAGCACCCGCTCGGCCGCCGCGATGTCGTGCTTGACCTTGGTGCGCTTCTTCCAGGGGACCTTCACCAGCCAGTCAATGTAGTTGCGCACCACGGTCGCCTCGGCCGACATCGGCGACATGAGCTTGAGCTTCGCGAGCTCGGAGCCCGCCTTGTCCCGCGCTTCCTTCGGCATGCCGGCGCGTGCGATGCGCTTCTCGAGCTCGGCGATCTCGTTGGGCGCGTCGTCCATCTCGCCCAGTTCCTTCTGGATCGCCTTCATCTGCTCGTTGAGGTAGTACTCGCGCTGGCTCTTCTCCATCTGCTGCTTGACGCGGCCGCGAATGCGCTTCTCGATCTGCAGCACGTCCATTTCGCCCTCGATCAAGGCGAGGATGTGCTCAAGGCGGCGGCGCACGTCCTGGATCTCGAGAACCTTCTGCTTGGCATCGAGCTTGAGGGACATGTGTGCGGCAACGGTGTCGGCGAGCCGACCCGGCTGCTCGATGCCTGCCAGCGAGGTAAGGATCTCCGGCGGCACCTTGCGGTTGAGCTTTACGTACTGCTCAAATTGCGACACGACGGAGCGGACCAGCACGTCCATTTCGCGCTCTTCGTACTGCTCGGTGTCGCCAAGCGGCGCTACATGCGCGGCGAAGTAGTCGCCCGCGGTGAGCTCCGCGACCGAGGCCCGCTCGGTCCCCTCGACCAGCACCTTGACGGTGCCGTCCGGCAGCTTGAGGAGCTGCAGAATCGTGGCGATCGTTCCGACCTGGTAGAGATCCTTGGGCTGAGGATCGTCGACATCGGCCTGCTTCTGCGCGAGCAGCAGGATCTGCTTGTTCACCTTCATCGCCTGCTCGAGCGCGAGGATGGACTTCTCACGGCCCACGAACAGCGGTATGACCATGTGGGGGTACACGACGACGTCGCGCAGCGGCAGCACCGGCAGCGCATCGGAGGTGACAGCGGTCTCGAGTGCGGGGTCTTCGGTCGTCACGCGGGAAGCCTCCAGTGCGCGGGGTCGCGCGCAAGACAGGTGCCCATCATTGTGGACACGCGGGCGGGATTCAAGTCAGAAGACAGCAGAAATCGGAGTCAGAGCCGATTTTTCGCAGGGCGCGATCGCCAATTCACGGCTGGGACGGAAATCCGGCTCTGGGTCGATTTTCTTCGGATCGGGTCCGTAGCGGTTCAGTGGTCGGACCCCGTGCGGCGTTCCTCGACCGCAGCGAGCCGCGCCTCTTCCTGACCGTACACCAGATACGGCTTGCTTTCGCCTGCGATCACGTCCTCGTCAATCACGACCTTCTGGACGTTCCGCATCCCCGGAAGGTCGTACATGATATCGAGCAGGACGTTCTCCAGGATGGTCCTCAGGCCACGCGCGCCAGTCTTGCGCTGCATGGCACGGCGCGCCACGGCGCGCAGCGATTCCTCGCGGAACTCGAGCTCCACGCCTTCCATGTCGAAGAGCTTGCGATATTGCTTGGTGAGCGCGTTGCGCGGCTCGGTGAGGATCTGCATCAGCGCGCCTTCGTCTAGCTCATCGAGCGTGGCGACGACGGGCAGCCTGCCGACGAACTCCGGGATCAGCCCGTACTTGATCAGGTCCTCGGGCTCGACATCGTGGAACAGGTCGGCGCCATGCTGCCGCGCGTTCGGTTCGCGGACGTCCGCGACAAAGCCGATACCGCCCTTCTGCGTGCGGTTCATGATGATCTTTTCGAGACCGGCGAACGCGCCGCCGCAGACGAACAGGATGTTCGCGGTGTCGACCTGCAGGAACTCCTGCTGCGGATGCTTGCGCCCGCCCTGCGGCGGGACCGAGGCGATCGTACCCTCGATCAGTTTCAGGAGCGCCTGCTGCACGCCTTCGCCGGACACGTCACGCGTGATCGACGGGTTGTCGCTCTTGCGCGAGATCTTGTCGATCTCGTCGATGTAGACGATCCCGGTCTGTGCCTTCTCGACGTCGTAGTCGCACTTCTGCAGCAGCTTCTGGATGATGTTCTCGACGTCCTCACCGACGTAACCCGCCTCGGTCAGCGTGGTCGCATCCGCAATCGTGAACGGCACATTAAGCAGCCGGGCGAGGGTCTCGGCGAGCAGGGTCTTGCCGCTGCCGGTCGGGCCGATCAGCAGGATGTTGCTCTTGGCGAGCTCGACTTCCTCGCGGGTGCGCTCGCCCGACTTGGTCTGCAGCCGCTTGTAGTGGTTGTAGACCGCGACCGACAGCACCTTCTTCGCGCGGTTCTGGCCAATGACGTAATCGTCGAGGACTCGCTTGATCTCCTGGGGCTTGGGGAGCTTTTCGCGGGTCTTCTCGGCCTTTTCCTCGAGCTCCTCACGGATGATGTCGTTGCAGAGCTCGACACACTCGTCGCAGACGAAAACCGACGGACCGGCAATCAGCTTTCGGACTTCGTGCTGGCTCTTGCCACAGAACGAACAGTAGAGAAGCTTGCCGTCGTCGTGCTTGCCGCGTGAATCGTCCGCCATGCGCTGAACCTTACTCGAACCGCCCCGCGGGCCCCGCGGGGCCGCCAGTGCCGACCCCCGATTTGCTTATACCACGCGGCACTACGCCGCGCAAAAAACCCTCGGGCTTACAGCTACTTAACGAAAGCCCGTGCTCACTGGCGCACGGCCGAGCCGGTCTCCGCCCGCTGGGCCAGCACACCGTCGATCAGGCCATAGGCGACAGCCTGCTCGCCGGTCATGAAATTGTCCCGGTCGGTGTCATGGCGGATCTTATCGATCGGCTGGCCGCTGTGGGTCGACAGGATGCGATTCAGGCGATCGCGCGAGTCGAGGATCTCGCGCGCGTGTATCTCGATGTCAGTCGCCTGGCCCTGAAAGCCGCCCAGCGGCTGGTGGATCATCACCCGCGAGTGTGGCAGGCAGAAGCGCTTGCCCTTGGTGCCGCCGGCGAGCAGCACCGCGCCCATGCTGGCCGCCTGCCCCACGCAGATGGTGTTGATGTCAGGACGGATGAACTGCATCGTGTCGTAGATCGCGAGCCCGGCGCTGACGATGCCTCCCGGCGAATTGATGTACAGCGCAACGTCCTTCTCGGGGTTCTCGGATTCGAGGAACAGGAGCTGCGCGACCACCAGGTTCGCCATGTAGTCCTCGACCGGCCCGACGATGAAGATCACGCGCTCCTTCAGGAGTCGCGAGTAGATGTCGTAGGCCCGCTCGCCGCGGGCGGTCTGCTCGACCACCATCGGGACCAGGTTCAGCGCGCGCGGAGAGATGCTCATGAGATTGCTGGATTGCCGTGTCTGCGGGACGTCTATTGTACTGCCGCCTCAGGCGCCGAAGTTCATGATTTCGCGGAATGATGCCGGCTTCTCGATCACGCGCGCGCGCTCGAGCAGGTAATCGACCGCCTGGTCCTCGAGTACCGAGTTCTCGATCTGGCGCAGCGCGTCGGCGTTCTGCCGGTACGCCTTGAGTACGGGCTCCGGATCCGGATAGCCGGCCGCGAGATCGGCGATTCGCTCCTCGACACGCGCGCGGTCGAGCACGATGCCGCGGGTCCGGATGAGCTCGCTCATCAGCAGGCCGAGCGCGACGCGTCGCCGTGCCGGTTCGACGAACTGCTCGGCCGGCGGCAGCTGGGACACTTCCTTGGCGCCGGTGCGCCGCCCCGCCTCGAGCTGGAACTCGCGGACCTGCGCCTCCACGAGACCGCGCGGCACATCGACCGGGTTTGCCTCGAGCAACCGGTCGAGGAGCTGCTGCTTGACGCGTGAGCGGACGTTTTCGGTGAGCTCACGGCGCATGTTGTCGGTAACTTCGCTGCGTAGCTGCGCAATACCGCCTTCTAGCACGCCGTACTCACGGCAGAACTCCTCGTCGAGCTCCGGCAGGTGTTTCTCCTCGACGAGCAGAACGTCGATGTCGAACTTCGCGACGCGCCCGGCCAGGTCCTTGTTGTGGTAGTCGTCTGGATAACGCACATCGATGGTGCGGCTCTCGCCGGCACGTGCGCCGGTCACCCCGGTTTCGAAGTCCTTGAGCATCCGTCCGCCGCCGAGCAGCACGCTGACGTTGTCGCCCTTGCTGCCCTCGAACACCTTGCTGTCGATGTGACCGGTGAAATTCATCGTGATCCGGTCGCCGTCGCGGCTCTCGCGATCCACGATCACGAACTTCGGACGCTGTGCCCGCAGATTCTCGACCATCGCATCGACGTCGGAGTCAGAAACCTCGGCGGCCGGTCGAGACACCGCCAGCCCGTCGACCTCCCTGAGCTCGACCTCCGGGAGCACCTCGAAGACGGCGCGGTAGCGAAGATCCTCGCCCGGCGAGGTAGCGAGCGGCTCGATACGCGGGCCGGCGGCCGGGCTCAGCTTCTGCTGGTTGACCGCCTCGGCAAAGCTCGACTGCACCAGGTCGGTCAGTACTTCCTGGCGAACCTGTGCACCGTACTGCTGGCGGATGACCTTCAGCGGCACCTTGCCCGGACGAAAGCCTTTGAGCTTGGCCGTACGGCTGACGCGCTTCAAGCGCTCGTCGATAGCCTGCTCGACCCGTTCGCGAGGGACGCTGACTTCCATCCGGCGCTCCAGTGCCCCGGTCGATTCGATCGAAACCTGCATGCTCGTCGGTCCTGATTGAGAGGCCGAGCCCGAAGCCCGGAAAAGCCGCGTATTCTGCCACGCCGGGTAGGGACCTGCGCAGTATGGTCGGGCCGCCGGCACTATCCGCGCCTGGTGCGAAAGGAGGGACTCGAACCCTCACGGGGGTTGCCCACTGGAACCTAAATCCAGCGCGTCTACCAGTTCCGCCACTTTCGCCCGCGGCGCCGGTGCACCGGCGGTGCGCCGCGCGAATTATAGGGAATGGGCGGCAGGTAGGCCGCCCGGACCGGATAATCGGACCCATCCGCAACACCGGGTAGCTCCGGACCCCGTCGAGCCGTGACCTGACCGAAGTAACCACCACCCGGCATGAAGTAGCATCGACGTTGGGCCCCCGCGGGCCGGAAACGGGACTTGCCCAGGGCATGAGTTATCCATCGTTCGAGGAGTACACGGATGCGCTCCGGATGCCTCCCAGCGCGGTCTTCCAGGATCCGCTGCTCGCCGGGGGATCGGTGCGCAGAAACAGCGCCGGTGTGCCCTTCGCGCGCAGCGGGAATTTCGCGCTCACTTACGAGGTGACCGTCAACGGATCGCGCTACGCCGTCCGCTGTTTCCACAAGGAATCCGACTCCCTGGAGCGCCGCTACGAGGCGATCTCCCGCAAGCTCACGTCGATCGCAAGTCCCTGGTTCATGGACTTCGATTTCCAGCCGGCGGGGATCCGCACGGAGAGCGGTGAGTTCCCGATCGTGCGCATGCGGTGGGCGGAGGGCTGCTCGCTCGCCCAGTTCATCTCCGAGCACCGCGACGAGCCACGCACGCTGATGCAGCTGCGCGAGACGCTCCGCGAGCTTGCGCGGCATCTGCAGGCGCACGACATCGCCCACGGCGACATCCAGCCCGGCAACATCATCGTGCGGAGCGCCACCGACCTGAAGCTGATCGACTACGACGGGATGTTCGTGCCGGAGCTCGAGCCTTGGGGCAGCACCGAGCTCGGCCAGCGCAATTTCCAGCATCCGGGCCGAAGCTGGCTGCACTACGACGAGCGGCTGGACCGGTTCTCCTTCGCGCTGCTCGACGTCGCGCTCGAGGCACTCGCGACGCAGCCGGCGCTCTGGGAGCTCACCGGCAGCGACGAAGCCGGAATCGTGCTGCGCGCCTCCGACTTCGCCGACCCGGCGGCATCGACCGCCTTCGGCGTCCTCGCCGAGCTCGACGCGCTTGCCGTGCGGGCGCGCCAGCTCGCAGCGGTGTGCCGATCGCCGTTCGAGCGTGTGCCTGCACTGGACGATTTTCTCGCCGGACGCCGCATTCCCGCCGCCGCGTCGGCACTGACGCTCACGAGTGCAGCGACCGCGACAAAACCCGCCTATATCCCGGCCTACGCCGTGCTCAACGCGACCAACTTCGCCCGCTGCTGCGCGCACATCGGCGATCGCATAGAGCTGATTGGCCGCATCCGGTGCGTCGCATGGGAAGATGTTTCCGACGCCACCGGCACTTCGCTGCGCGTGGAATTTGGCGATGCTCGCGAGGATATGGTGTGCCTGTCGATCTGGCCCGACGCCTGCGAATCGGGTCAGAACGGGCACGCCGGACTCGAGCCTGGCCAGTGGCTGAGCGCGATTGGGCTGGTCGATCCCATCCTCACAGAAGTCAGCGGGGACAGGTCGTACAAGAGCGTTTCGATCGCGATCACCGAGCCCTCGCAGTTGCGGTTGCTGACTGAGGTCGAAGCGTTGCATCGGCTCGCGGCCCACGACGGGCCAAGCCGTGCGGATCACGATTTCTCCGTCACCATCGGTACGGATCCTGCGCTTCCCGGGACGATCTTGCGCCAGTCGCCACAGGGTCCGAGCGCACTCGGCGCAGACGATGTGGCACAGGCGACGCCAACAGTGGTTCTCCCACAGGTCCAAATACCTGATCCAGAGCCGCTTTCAGGCACGACCGACCCGATCGAAGCGGCGCCTTC
>Ga0207648_10000872_pt1 | contig 33984 bp, 34 predicted proteins | sample KBSMisM32_FD_184310 | JGI IMG/M metagenome (GOLD analysis project Ga0207648, IMG submission 184310) | Miscanthus rhizosphere microbial communities from Kellogg Biological Station, Michigan, USA - KBS Miscanthus M3-2 (SPAdes) (version 2) | ecosystem: Host-associated > Plants > Roots >... | reverse complement strand
CTGCGCGTCTTCGTAGTGCTCGACCAAGGCGTCGGTGGTCGCGGCATCGACCCCGGCGGCGGCGGCCCCCGCCCTGACCTCTTCGGAGGAGACGAAGCTCCCTCCCGCGCTCAGCTTCACTTCGAGCTGGTTCTGCACGTCGCTGGAGATGCGCGGATCGCCGGCGACGTTGGTGGTGAAAGCGGCGATCAGGCCGGTGATCACGATCGCCCCGAGCAGGGCGGTGCCGAGCGAGGAGCCGAGCTGCTGCGAGGTGCTCTGCAGCCCTCCCGCCTCGCTGCGGTCGTCGTCGTCGACGGCCGACTGGACCACGTTGCCGAGCTGGGAGACGATCAGCCCCATCCCGATCCCGAGCACTCCCATCGCGACGAGGAAGGAGCTGTTGTCGAGCTCGGGCTCGATCGTCCCCATCAGCAGCAGGATTGAGACGAAGACGACGGCCAGGCCGGTGCGGACCAGCGGTCGCGGGGCGAAGCGCTTGGCCAGCGCCGAGCCGGTGATCGCGGCGAAGAAGAGTCCTGCCGAGGCCGGCAGCATGCGCACGCCGGTTTCGAGCGCGTCGAGGCCCTGCACGACCTGCAGGAAGAGCGGGATCGTGAAGAAGACGCCCATCAGGATCAGGTTCTGGGCGAGGAACATCGCGACCCCGCCGCGCAGCTGAGGGATGCGCAGCAACGGCAGATGGACGAGCGGTTCGAGGCCCCGCTCTTCGCGGCGGCGCTCCCAGGCGACGAAGCCGGCGAGCAGCAGCCCGCCGGCGGCGATCACGAACGGGGTCAGCGAGAAGCCGAACGGTTCGAGCGGCGAGCTGCGCGGCGTCAGCCAGCCCCAGTTGCTCGCCTGCAGGACGCCGAAGACGACCAGGGCGAGGCCGGAGGCGGAGAGCACGCTGCCGACCCAGTCGAGCGGCGGCGCCTCGCGGTCGCGCTCGGGCTCGCGGATCAGTCTCGTGCCAAGAAGGATGCCGAGGGCGACGACTACCTCGCCGACGAAGACGACGCGCCAGCTCAGCTCGGTCGTCGCCCAGCCGCCGAGGATCGGTCCGACCGCGATGCCGGCGCCGGCGACGCCGCCCAGCACTCCGTAGGCGATCGCCCGCTCGCCGCCCTTATAGTTGCCGGCGACGAGCGCGATCAGGGCGGGAATGACGAGCGCCGCGCCGATCCCCTCGAGGATCGACCAGCCGAGCATCAGCGAGGGCACGTTCCAGGAGGCCGCGGTCAGGCCCGAGCCGACGCCGTAGATGCAGAGGCCGATCGTGAAGGCGCGGCGCCGTCCCCAGATGTCGCCGAGCTTGCCGCCGGTCAGCATCAGGCCCGCCATGACCAGCGCGTAGAAGGCGATCACGGCCTGGATCGTCGTCACCGTCGTGTCGAAGTCTTCGACCAGCTGCGAGATCGCGACGTTCATCACCGCCTGGTCGAGCACCATCAGGAACTGGGCGGCGCTGAGGACGACGAGCACCCCCCACTTGGCCATCAGACCAACCCCACGATTCCGCGAACTACGACCAGCGATCCGAGCACGGCGGCGCCGATTATCGCCGCTTGGCGGCCGTTGCGCGAGAGCCAGGCGCGAAAGCGCCGCACCCGGTCGGCGGTCTCCTCCGGCGCGACGAAGTAGCTGACGAGCGGGATCTCGAGCAGAAGCTGTTGGATCAGGCAGAAGGCGACGACCAGAAGCGCCGTCGGCACGGCGGCGGCGTCGAGCTTGTTGATGTGACTGAGGCCCGTCAGGTAGGCAAGGCCGGGGAAGCTGAGCAGCAGGCCGACGACGAAGGCGACCCGCGGCGACCCGCGGCCGAGCAGCCGCAGCGGCAGCGCTTCCTTTTCCTCGCCGCCGTTGGCCTCGAGCTTCGCCTGTTTGCGCCGGGCTTTGCGCTCGCGCAGCGGTCGATCGCGGTCGGTGGCGAGCACGAAGGCGACAAGCAGGAGGAGCAGGCCGACGGCGATGTCGGCGCTGGGGCTGAGCGAGTTTTTGCTGGCGCTCTCGGCGCTCGAGTCCGACAGCGCGAAGACGATGACCAGGCCGGTGCTGATGCTGGTCACGTAGGCGCCGAGCAGGTAGCCGAGCATCAGGCGCCTCGGGTTCTCCAGCAGCAACATCAGCGTCACCGCCGCCAGCAGCGTCGGGTTGAACATGGCGAAGAGGGACAAGAGGAAGACTTGGCCGAGGTCGCCCATTCAAGGGCCATTCTCCATCACGGCGTCAAACACGGCGTCAAACCTGGGCGTACGGGCTGTAGCTTGGGCGGCCATGCGAGGTGAGCTCGATTGAGGGCGCTCGTCCAGCGGGTCAGCCAGGCGGCGGTCGACGTCGAGGGCGAGCGCGTCGCCCAGATCGGCCCGGGCCTGCTTGTCCTGCTCGGCGTGCGCCGCGGCGACACCGCCGCGCAGGCCGACCGGCTAGCCGACAAGGTGCGGGCGCTGCGCGTCTTCGACGACGAGGACGGTCGCATGAACGAGCCGCTGGGCGAGCGGGAGGTTCTCTGCGTCAGCCAATTCACCCTCTACGGCGACACCCGCAAGGGCAACCGGCCGAGCTACGTCGAGGCGGCGCCCGGCGAGGAAGCGGAGCCGCTCTACGACCGCTTCTGCGAGCGCCTCGGCGCCGCCAAGGGCGTCTTCGGCGCCTGCATGGGCGTCGCCCTCGTCAACGACGGGCCGGTGACGCTGATGGTGGAGGCTTAAACCCGTTCTGGTGCGCCTTATATGGCCATAGACCACATAAAGCGCACCGGAAGCCGAATCAGGAGTGCGACCGAGCGAGATGCCGCGGCGGCGATCGCGCTCTGGACGCAGGCCTACGTGACCGAGGGCGAGGGCGGCCGGGACGATCCTTATTCGGAGGCGGAGTTCGCCGAGACCGCCGAGCGGGGCGAGGTCTTCGTCGCCGAGCGCGATGGAGAGGTCGTCGGCGTCGTCGCCTTGCTGCCACCGAGCGCGGAGGGCCGGGCGGTCGCCGCCGAGGGCGAGGCCGAACTGGCCCGCCTGGCTGTCGCGCCGGCGGCGCGGCGCGGCGGGGTCGGCGACGCCCTGGTCGAGCATTGCGAGCGGCGCGCCCGCGAGGCGGGCTGGGAGGCGATCGCGCTCTGGAGTCGCCCGTATCAGCGAGCGGGCCACCGGCTCTACGAGCGGCGCGGTTACGTGCGGGCGGCGGAGCGCGACTCGGTCGACGAGACGGGATATGGGCGCCTCGTCTTCCGGCTCGGGCTGGGGTCGCGCCTGACGACCCGCCTCGAAGGCTCGATCGTCACGCTTGAGCCGCTGCGCGCAGAGCACGCCGAGGAGCTCTGGGAGGCGGCGCAGGCGCCGGAGATCTGGGCCTGGCTCGCGCACCTGAACGTGAGGGAGCGCTTCGACCTCTGGCTGCGCCTGACGCTGGAGGCGGCCGAGGCGGGCCGCGAGGGCCCGTTCACGACACGCGACGCGCGGAGCGGCAGGGCGATCGGCAGCAGCCGCTTCCTCAACGTGCGCCCCGGCGATCGCGTCGTCGAGATCGGCTGGACCTGGCTGCATCCCAGCGCCTGGCGCACGGGCGCCAACGTCGAGGCGAAGCTGCTGATGATGCGTCACGCCTTCGAGAGGCTCGGCTGCGTGCGGGTCGAGTTCAAGACCGACGCCCGCAACGAGCGCTCGCGTGCCGCGCTCTCGGCGCTCCCCGCCCGGTTCGAGGGCATCCTCCGCAACCACATGATCGTCCCCGACGTCGGCCAGCGCGACTCGGCCTACTTCAGCGTGATCGACTCCGAGTGGCCCGCGGTCCGCGCCAACCTGGAGCGTCGCCTGGCGAGCCGCCACAGCCGTGACGACGCCGATCCAATCCTGCGCCGACCCGCCACGTAGGGTCTCCACGGATGCCGCCCCCGCCAGACGCCAACGCCGCGGTCGAGGCCGTGGATGCTCCGAGCTACGGCGAGGTCTTCACCCGCGGCTGGGTCGTCGAGCTCATCCTCGATCTCTGCGGCTATACCCCGGACAGGGACCTCGCGGCTCTCAGGGTGGTGGAGCCGGCATGCGGCTCGGGCGCCTTTCTCGTCCCGATCGTCGAACGGCTCGTAGGGTCGGCGCGCGCGCACGGCAGAGACCTCTCGTCCCTCCGCCAGGCGGTTCTCGCCCGGGACGTCCAAGCCGCCAACGTCTCGACGAGCCGCGCGGCGGCCAGGGAGGTCCTCTCGGACGCCGGGCTCGACCCTCGCCGAGCCGCCCGGCTCGCCAGGCACTGGGTGCGGCAGGGGGACTTCCTGCTCGACCCCCCCGCCCCGGAGTCCGCCGACTTCGTGATCGGAAATCCGCCGTACATCCGGCTGGAGGCCGTTCAGCCGGAGCTGTCGATCGCATACCGCCGGGCCTGCCCGACCATGGGGGGACGGTCCGACGTCTACGTCGGCTTCTACGAACGCGGCTTGGCCGCGCTTCGCGACGGCGGAATCCTCGGCTTCATCTGTGCCGACCGCTGGATGCGCAACGCCTACGGGGCGGGCCTGCGCGAGCTCATCGCGCGGGAGTGGGCCGTGGACGCGGTGCTCTCGATGACCGGGGTCGATGCGTTCGAGCACGAGGTGGACGCGTACCCGGCCATCACGGTCTTGCGACGCGGCGCCCAGGAGAAGGGTCCGCTCGTGATCGACGCCGCTCCCGAGTTCGGGGTCGCGGATGCCCGCCGCGTGGTGAAGATGGCAAACGGGCGGGCCCGCCGTTCGGCGGCGGATCGCTTCAGCGCGGCCCGGATGCCTCACTGGTTCAGCGGCCCCGAAGGTTGGCCGCACGGCTCGCCGGCAAGGGTGGCCGCGATTGCCGCAATCGAGGCGCGCCTGCCGACGCTTGAGGACGAGGAGACGGGGACCCGGGTCGGGATCGGCCTGGCGTCGGGAGCGGATCGCGTGTTCATAACCGACGACCCCGAACTCGTCGAGCCGGAGCGCCTGCTGCCGATGGCGCTTGTTCCCGACATCGCGAGCGGCAAGCTGAAGTGGTCGGGGCGCCACCTGGTCAACCCCTGGGACGAGAACGGCCTGGTCGACCTCGCCGAATGGCCCTCGCTGAAGGCGTATCTGACCTCACACAGGGCTGTGCTCGGCAAGCGGCACACCGCCAGGTCGGGCCGCTGGCACAAGACGATCGACCGGGTCGTCGAGGGACTCGCGACGCGACCGAAGCTCTACCTGCCCGATTTCAAAGGGACGCTCTTCCCGGTGCTCGACCGGGGCCAGACCTACCCTCACCACAACCTTTACTGGATAACCTCCGACCGCTGGGACCTGGAGGTGCTCGGGGGGATCCTGCTGAGCGACGTCGCCAATCTGTTCGTCAGCGCCTACTCGGTTCGCATGCGCGGCGGCTACCTGCGGTTCCAGGCTCAGTACCTGCGCCGAATCCGCGTTCCAAAGCTTGACGACGTCGACCCCAAGACCAGGCGCCGGCTCAAGCGCGCCTTCCAGTCGCGAGACGGCGAGGCGGCGACGAGGGCTGTCCTTCCCCTCTACGGGCTGGACGCGGTACCCGCCTGATGGCTCCCTCGCGCAAAGACCTCGACGTCGCGATTGCCGCGTACTGGGAAACCAAGGACAAGCAGCGCGCCGCCGCCGAAGCGGTCAGCTCCACCGCCGAGGGCACCGCCAAGGCCGTGCGAGGCGGTGGACAGTTCAACCCGGTCGCGAACCTCCTCGCGCGGTTCTTCCTCGATGCCGGCTACCCGGTCGAGTCGATCGCCGCCAGCGGCAACGGCGTCGTCCTGCCCGGCTACTTCAGGCCCAACAAGAAGTGGGACCTCGTCGTCGTCCACAAGGAAGTCCTCGTCGCCGCGATCGAGCTCAAGGCGCTCGGCAATCCCTCCTTCGGAAAGAACTACAACAACCGCATCGAGGAGGCGCTGGGAAACGCCATCGACCTGGACCAGGCCTACCAGGCGGGGCTCGCGGGCCGGGAGAAGCCGTGGCTCGGTTATTTCTTCCTGATGGACGACGCGGAGAAGTCCCGCTGCGAATGCACTCCGCGCGCGCATCCGGCGTTGAAGCTCGCAGCCGAGTGGGCAAGCCTCTCCTTCCAGGAGCGTTTCGCGATAGCCGGCAAACGGCTGATCGACGAGGGGCTCTATGACGCCGTCTGCTACGTAACGGCATCCCCCACCGATCCGTCGCCGAAAGAGCCCGACCCGCGACTGGACTGGAATCGCTTCTCGGCCGCCATCGAAGCCCGCCTCAAGTACCTCGCCGGGCTCGGGCTTCCGTAGGTCAGATCAGCTCTTCTTCGACCAGGCGAACCGCATGGCGGCCACGAGGGGTCAGCTGCACGTCCGCCGCGGCACTCGCCGCGACCACGAGGTTATGATCGTGATCGCTGAGCGAAACGAGGCCCCCCGCCTGCAGCTCTCGCAGGGTCCGCAGGGTCCGTCCCCGTTTCGCGCGAGTGCCTCTGGGTCGTCTTTTCCCAGTTTGTGGGAGCCTGTCCCAGAGCGTCGTCGATGAATGGCCCCAGCAGCTCGCCGGCCTGCGCGGCGGTCTTCCTCGGCGACTCGCTGGGCGCGGTGATGTAGGAGATCGCGAGGCGGACGAGGGACTCGGCGAGCAGCTTCACCTTCGCCGGCGGCGCCTCGGGCCAGCCGGCTTCGATCGTCGCCGTGAGCCGGGCAGTCGCCCACTGTACGACCGGCATCCCCTGCGTGGTGACGAAGGGCAGCATGCCGCCGGTGCCGTCGTCACTGAGCAGAATGCGGACGAGGGGGTCTTCGCCGGCCGTGCGCAGGAAGGTTTCGAGGGCCGCGCCCACCGCGGCCCGCGGGTCGTCGCGGTGCTCGAGCACGGCCGCGTCGACGACGTCGAGGAAGCGCTCTCCCTCGTGGATGACGAATGCCTGGCCGAACTCGTCGCGGCTGCCGAACTCCTTGTAGAGGGTCTGGCGGCTGACGCCGGCGGCGCTGGCGACGTCCGACATCGTGATCTCCGACCAGGAGCGCTGCTGGATCGCGTCGCGCGCGGCGCCGAACAGCGTCTCCCGCAGGAGCGCCTTCGCCGCCTCCGGGTAGGGCGTGCGCGCTGTGGTCACGCGCCCAATCGTCTCAGCGGCCGCGGTCAAACGTCGCCGTCCTCCTCCGCAGCCGGCTCGAAGTCGACCTTGTCGCGCACGCCGCAATCCGGGCAGGCCCAGTCGTCGGGCACCTCGCTCCACGACGTCCCCGGCGGGAAGCCCTCGCGCGGGTGGCCCCGCTCCTCGTCGTAGACGTAGCCGCAGGAGGGGCAGCGCCAGCCGCTCAAAACATGACCTCGCGCTTCGCTCGCCGCGCGAAGAACCAGATATGCCTCATCGGGCTCGCTCCACGCTCACTTCGCCACCTCGTAGCGGCGTCGAGCCCTTGGGTTGACGTTCGCCCGCGTCACGTCGCCGTGGTAATGCTCGAGCAGGCGGTGGTCCATCACCCGGCGCCAGAGCGGCGGGATCCAGGCGAGCACGATCATCCCGGCGTAGCCCGTCGGCAGCTGCGGCGCTTCGTCGACGTGGCGCAGCGCCTGGTAGCGCCGGGTCGGGTTGGCGTGGTGGTCGCTGTGGCGCTGCAGGTGGTAGAGGAGCACGTTGGAGGCGACGTTGTTGCTGTTCCAGCTGTGCTCGGGCCGGCAGCGCTCGTAGCGCCCGTCCTCTTTGCGCTGGCGCAGCAGGCCGTAGTGCTCGAGGTAGTTGACGACCTCCAGCAGGGAGAAGCCGAGAACCGCCTGGAGCAGGAGGTAGGGCAGAACGACCGGGCCGAAGGCGATCGCCAGGACAGCGAAGAGGCCGACGGTCATCGCCCAGGCGCCGAGGATGTCGTTGCGCAGGCTCCAGTGCGACGCGCCGAGGCGGTCGAGCCGGGCGCACTCGATTCCCCACGCCGAGCTGACGCTGCCCTTGACCGTGCGCGGCAGGAATTCCCAGAAGCTCTCCCCCAGACGGGCGCTGGCAGGATCATCGGGGGTGGCGACGCGCACGTGGTGACCGCGGTTGTGCTCGATGAAGAAGTGGCCGTAGCCGGTCTGAGCGAGGGCGACGCGGCTGAGCCAGCGCTCGAGACTGTCGCGCTTGTGGCCGAGCTCGTGCGCGGTGTTGATCGCGATGCCGCCGACGACTCCCATCGTCAGCGCCAAGCCGATGCTCTCCAGCGTCGCGAGGTCGCCGCTCGACCAGAGCCAGCAGGCAAAGACGAGGCCGGCGTACTGCACCGGGATGAAGAGGTACGTGCACCAGCGGTAGTAGCAATCCTGCTCCAGCCACTTGAGCACGCTGTCGGGCGGGTTGGTGGCGTCGAGGCCGATCGCGATGTCGAGGATCGGAAAGGCGCCGAAGACGAGCAGCGGACCGAAGAACCAGAAAGCGTCGAATCCGGTCAGCTGCACGCTGCCCCAGGCGATGAAGGGAGCGAAGGGGACGATCAGCCCCAACAGCCAGGCGTAGCGCTTGCCGTCGCGCCAGCCGGCGGGATTCAGCTCGATCGCCGGTCCGTGGTCATGGCTGTGGGTGGCCGCCTCCATCGCTCCTCCTTGTCAAATCGATAGCTTGCGTCCTGCTCATTGACAAAGTAGCTTACTTTGTCAATCGACGCAACACGACGGCTGACTGTGTCCTCAACCAGATCGCGGGTCGCAACGCGTATGCGATGCATTTCATGAATTTGCCTTGCGACCGGCCGAATCGAGATCGGGGGACGGAGATCGAACCGGCTCTCTAGACTGTCGGCCGTGGAAGTCCTCCTCGGCATCCTTCAGGTGATCATCTCGGTCGTGCTGATCTTCCTGATCCTGCTGCACTCCGGGAAAGACACCGGGCTCTCCGGCGCCTTCGGCATCGGCGGCGGCGGCAGCTCCTTCGGCGGCGGCTCGATGGTCGAGCGCAACCTCGACCGGGCGACGGTCTTCTTCGCGGTGCTGTTTGCCGTCAACACCATCGTCCTGCTGAAGACCTAGCGCCGCGTCTGGCGGCGCCGGCCTGGCGAGCGAAAGGCGAGGCTGGGTAGGACGCATAGAGGCGAAGCAGCAGCGCTACTTCGCCGACCGAGGATGCCCCAGGCGATGGCTTGCAGCCGCCAGAACGGGGCGACGTTGGCTGACTCGGCGCTAAACGGGCTCGGCTGGCCTCTCTGGCGTCTTGGCGTGGCCGTTAGCCGTCGCGCCGTTGCCGCGGTCGAGGATCGCGATCGCCTCCTTGCGCAGCTCGGCGTCGAGCAGGGCAAAGTCCTCGTCGGAGAGCTTGCCCGCGGCATGGTCGAGCTCGGCGTCGCGGATCTCGCGGTACTTGGCTTCCTTCAGCGCCTCCAGCTCAGGGTCGGCGGCGACGCGCCGCGGCGGGCGGCGGGCCGGCCAGAGAGCGATCGCCGCACCGGCAAGAGCGATCAGCCCACCGATCCACATCCAGGTGACGAGCGGGTTGACGATGATGCGGAACGTCGCCGGCGACGCTTCGGAGACGTAGCCGGTCGCAATCTGCTTGGCGGTGTCGAGCTGCAGCTGTTCGATCTTGGCCAAGGCTGTCGGCCGCAGGCTGGGGTTGGCGAGCGCCGCTCGCATCAGCGCCCCCACCGCCCGGCACTGTGGCGGGACGCCGGGACCGCCCGCGATGCAGCGCCTGAAGCCTTGGTCGGCGGCGCGCGCGTGCGCCTGCACGCTGGAGATATCGGGGCTGAGCGCGCTCCAGAAGTCGCTCCCGGGTCCGGCCTTGAGCCCTATCTCACTGTCCGATTCGCCCGCGAAGTAGTTCGCGATACCACCGCCCTGCCCGCCGGTCGGGCGGTAGAAGCGTCGGGTCGGATAGAGGGTGAACTCGTCGCCTCCCGCGCTTCCCTGCTGCACCTTGAGCACCGCGCCGGCAGTGAAGGCCAGCTTGTCGACCTTCGCCGTCGGCTTGACGTAAGTGACCTCGCGGCCGTCGACGACGGCGCTCTGCCCCGGCCGCAGAATGACGTCGCGCTTGGTCTGGAAGCTCGAGGAGGCGGCGATGCCGATCAGCAGGACCGCGACGCCCGCGTGGACGATGTAGCCGCCGTAGCGACGGCGGTTGCGGCTGACCACCGCGACGAGGGCCGCGGGCATCGAGCCACCGCTGAGCGTGCGGCGAGCCGACGCGCCGCGCCAGAACTCCTGCGCCAAGCCGACCAGGGCGAAAGCCGCGAAGACGAAGAGCGCGAGGGCCCAGGGCTTGTGGGCGGCGTCGGTGAAGAGCGCGAGGACGACTCCGACCGCGGCCGCACTCAGGGCCGGGACGAAGAACACCCGCCGCGCGGTCGCCCAGCTGACCCGGCGCCAGGCCAGCAGCGGCCCGATCCCGGTGAAGAGAACGAGCAGGATCGCCAGCGGCGTCGTGTAGCGGTCGAACCAGGGCGCCGCCAACGAGGACTTCTCGCCGGTGAAGAATTCCGAGATCAGCGGGAAGAAGGTTCCCCAGAAGATCGTCGCGCAGAGCGCCACGAGCAGCAGGTTGTTGACGATGAAGACGGCCTCGCGCGAGGCGAGCGAATCGATCCGCTTCTCGCTGCGCAGGTCGTCGAGGCGGGAGACGATCAGCGCCGTCGAGCCCAGCACGACGACCCCGATCAAGCCGAGGATGTAGGGGCCGACGGTGCTGTCGCCGAAGGCATGGATCGACTGCAGCACGCCGGAGCGAACGAGGAAGGTGCCGAGCAGCGCCAGCGAGAAGGTGGCGACGATCAGGCAGGCGTTCCAGGCCTTCAGCATGCCGCGCTTCTCCTGAACCATGATCGAGTGCAGGAAGGCGGTGCCGATCAGCCACGGCATCAGCGCCGCGTTCTCGACCGGGTCCCAGGCCCAGTAGCCGCCCCAGCCGAGCTCGGTGTAGGACCAGCGGGCGCCGAGCAAGAGGCCGAAGCCGAGGAGGGCCCAGGCGATCAGGGCGAAGCGGCGGGTGGCGCGGATCCAGGCGGCGTCGAGACGGCGGGTGGCAAGGGCGCCGATCGCGAAGGCAAAGGGGATCGTGAAGGCGACGTATCCCGAGTAGAGCATCGGCGGGTGGACCATCATGCTCGGGTGCTGGAGCAGCGGGTTGAGGCCGATCCCGTCGGCCGGCGCCGGGCTCTGCGTGGCGAAGGGATTGACGCCGCCGGCAAACAACATCAGGCCGGTGAAGAAGCTGGCGACGCCGGCCATCACCGCGGTCGCGTAGGGGACGATCTCACGCAGGCGGTTGCGGGTCGAGTAGAGCGCCAGCGAGGAGGCGATCGAGAGAACCCAGGCCCAGAGCAGCAGCGATCCTTCCTGGCTCGACCACATCGCCGCCAGCTTGTAGAAGGTCGGCGTCTCGATCGAGGAGTGCTGCTGGACGATCTTGAAGGAGAAGTCGTCGCCGAGGAAGGCGATCTCGATCAGGACGACGCAGAGGGTGAGCAACGCGCAGGCGCCGTAGACGGCGCGCCGCGAAGCGAGCAGCCAGCGCTCCTCGCCGTCGCGCCCGGCGACCGCGGCGACCGCGGCGAAGACCAGCGTCAGGAAGACGAGCGCCAGGACGGCGCTGCCGAGGCTAGCTGTCATTTGAGGTCGTGAACTTCGACGGGCACTTCGTCACCAGCGTGTCGGGTTCACCGACGAAGACGCCGTGGTCGACTTCGCCGGTGAGGACGATCTCGCGGCCGCCGCGGAACGGGTCGGGGACGGTGCCGCTGTAGGCGACCGGCAGGCTCTCGCCGCGCCCGTCGCGGTCGACGACGCGGAAGTGCAGCGAGTCTCCGTCGCGACGGACCGAGCCGCGTACGACCTCGCCGGTCAGGTCGTAGCTGGTGCCGGGCGCGGCGCCGATCAGCTGCGAAGGCTCCTTCGCTTCGCTCGAGGCGCTGAAAGACGTGTAGACGAGCGCCGCCGCCAGGAAAACGGCGACGCCGAGGGCGACCACGAGCCGGATCTTCCGCTTGCGCTGGGGATCCATCGGCGCCCGATTATCGCAACCCTCGCCCCTCCCGCTGACTTCCCCCTTTGGGATACATATATGTCCCTAACCCCGAAGTCAGCGTGAAAGAATCGAAGGGTGGCCGACCCAGTCCTGCTTATCACCGGAGCGAGCAGTGGCATCGGCGCAGCGACGGCGCGGGCGACGGCGGGGACGCATCGGCTCGTGCTGGCCGCGCGCCGGCTGGAGCCGCTGGAGGAGCTCGCCGCCGAGCTCGGCGGCGAGGAGCGGGCGACCGCGGTGCGCTGCGACGTCACCGAGTGGGACGAGGTGCAGGCGATGGCGCAGGCCGGGCTCGACCGCTTCGGTCAGATCGACGCCGTCTTCGCCAACGCCGGCTTCGGCGCCGCGAGGGGCTTCCTCGAGGAGTCGCCCGAGCACTGGCGCTCGATGGTCCTGACCAACGTCTACGGCGTGGCGCTGACGATCCGCGCCACCCTCCCTCACCTCCTGGAGCGCGGCGACGGGCACTTCCTCGTCACCAGCTCGGTCGCCGGGCGGCGTGCCCTACCGGGTTCGCTCTACTCGGCGACGAAGTGGGCCGCGACGGCGATCGGCGAGGCGCTGCGGGCCGAGCTGCGCCAGATGCACGAGAACCACGACATCCGCGTCACCCTGATCGAGCCCGGGATGACCGACACGCCGTTCTTCGACAACCGGCCCGGCGAGTGGGCGCTGCGCGACGACGATATCGCCAAAGCTGTCGTCTTCGCGCTCGCGCAGCGGGCCGGGGTCGACGTCAACGAGATCCTGATCCGCCCGACCAGCCAGCCGATCTGACCGGCCGTATCAGCGATGGTGCCGGTGCTTTTTGTGGCCCCGGTGCTTCTTCTTGCACGGCGTACGCAGCCGAGGCTTCTGATTCGCCTTCTTGCCGTTCTGCGCGGTGAACTTGGCGACCACCTTGAACTTGTGGGCGCAGAGGTTGGTCGAGTTTTCGAGCAGGCCCCTCTTGCCGCCCCGAACCGTCACGGTGAACTTGGAGACAGGCACGTCGGGGACGACGTCGAAGGAGGTGCGCATCCGCCCCTTGCCAACCTGGTCGATGCGACCGTCGAGATCGATCTCGACCTGGCCGCGCAGCGCGGCGACGAAGTCGGGCAGCAGGTTGTCGGACGAGCGCAGGTAGACCGGGCCTTTCAGCGGCGCGTCGAGCAACGGCGTTTCCGCCGTGGCGTATCCGTAGATCGAGTCCTGCGGGCATTCGTGCGCGGCGAACTGGACACGGGTGCAGATCTTGGCCAGGCTGCTCTGGCGCAGGAACATCGGGTGCGGCAGCGTCACCGCGGAGCGGCCGATGTTGGCGTCGCCTTTGCGGGCGATCAGGGTCGCCCGCAGCTTCGGGCTCTTGCCCCGCTTGGTGCCGCCGAAGACGCGCATGTAGAGCTTCGGGCCGAAGCCGAGCCGTTCGCATTCCTGGAGCTGGAACGGCGCCGACGCCGGGAAGCTGGTGAACGCCGCGGGATCCCGCGGGTTGGCGCCGCCTCCGTGCAGGTTGGCAGCGATCGCCATCGCCGAGCAGTTCGTCCCGTTGAGCTGGAAGTTCTCGCGGTCGGTCGTGACCTTGACCGAGCGCACGTCGACCAGGGCGCCGCCGAAGACGTGCGGAATCGGGTCGGAGACGGCTTCGACCTGCGCCGTCGCCGGATTGACGAACAGCGCCACCCTCACCACGACCGCGCCGAGATCGAACGGCCCGGCCGTGGCGGGGGTGACGACTGCCAGGGAAAGAGGGGCTCCGCGATAGGGCCCTGCGAGAAAGGCTTTTCCGGCCAGGGAGATCGGTTCCGTGCCCGTGCCCGTGCTGACCGTGGCGCTGCCGACCAGACTCTCAACCGGACAGCTCGGGCTGGCGGCCTCGGCGACGCCGCTGTTGGCCGCCGCGGCGGCGAGCGTTTCCTCCGGGCAGTAGCGGACGCCGGCCAGCTTCGCCGTCAGCCCGGGCGGCAAGGTCACGTCGACGCCCTTCAGCTCCTGGTTGCCGTCGGCGCGGGCGACTTCCAGGGTCAGCGGGCTGTATGCGCCCGCCTGCGGGCTCGCCGTGTGGGCGCCGAAGCTCGGCGCGAAGGGGCGCGAGGCGAGCGTTTCGGCGCATTCGCCGCCTCCCGGCGCTTCGCTGAGGGCGAATTCGCCACTCGGTTCGGCCGGCGGTTCGGTGTTGGGACCGCCTTCTTCGCCGGGCGGGATCGACCCCTGCACGGTCGACCACGGCGTCATCCGCGAGGTCGTCGTGTGCGGCCCGCAGATCGGTGGGCTGGTCAGCGGCGCCCGCGGGCCGTCGTTGAAGTCGAGCGTGAAGGCGCTGAACGGCACCTGCGGGTTGTCGGCAAACGTCGTCGTCAGCTGGCCGGTCTGGGGATCGGCTTTGGTGTTGCCGATCAGGCGCGCCGAGATACCGTAGCGGGCGGACTCGACGTCGACGAAGATGCGGTACTCCTGACCCGACGCCGGATCGCGGCTGAGCTGCTGGCCGAGGTAGACGTTGCCGGCGAGCGAGTCGGGTGGCAGCGGCGGGGTCTGCACCGAGACGGTCCCGATCTGCGAAACGGCCGGGCATTCGACCGGATGCGTCGTCCCCTTGCCGAACTCTTCGTCGGTGCAGGCTTCGAGACCGTTGGCGGCCGACGGGTTGAGCCCCATCCCGGCCGGCAGGGTCACGCTTGCGTCCTTCAGCTGCGAGCTGGCCTGCTTGGTGAGCGGTTTGAGGATTTCCGTCGGCGTCGGTTCTTCAAAGGGCACCGTCACTTCGACGGCGGCCCCCGACGGCGAATCGGTCTTGCTCGTCTGAGGCTCTACTTCGATCGCGGGTTCGAAGGGGATCGTGTCGCATTCCTTCGGGAAGGTGAACGACGGGATGCGCGACTCGAAGCGGGAAGAGCCGTTGGGAAAGCTCGGATCCGGTTCTTTGTAGGAGTCGGCGCGCAGCCAGGTCGAGTAGACGTGTTCGAAGGGAGACACCGGCGGGCCCAGGCAGGTGGTCGGCGTGGTGATGAAGGTGCCGTCGCCCGAGCGGCCTTTGAAGACGAGCCGGTTCTTGAGGATCAGGCCTTTGATCAGCGGTTCGAGGCTTGCGGCTTTAGGGACTTCGATCGTGAAGCCCTCGTGGTAGTCGCCCGCCCAGTCGACGTCGGCTTTCAGGTAGATGAAGTTCCCTGCGAGTTCGAAGCCGAAGAGGGCCGGTTCGCCTTCTTCGGGGACGATGTTGTAGACGGTGGCTTCGAGGGGGGCGGGGGCTGGCGTGCCGAGCAGGGACCCGGTCACCAGGCTCTTGCCAACGGCCGATCCAGGCGAGCAGCCGCCGACTTCGAAGACCGCCTTTTTGCACTGTTCCGTCGCCTGCGGGTTGACGCTGAGGCCGACCGGAAGATCGACGCGCACGGTCTTCAGTTCGCCGACGGGTTCTTCGGGCCCGACGAGCCCCGGTTCGTTCTTGACGATGATCTGCGTGAAGCCGAACTGAGGGTGGCCGGCGGCCTGTTCGAAGAACTGGCTTTTGGTTTCGATCGAGCAGTATTTGGCGGCCGTTCCGCCGGCCGCCGGCGGTTCGTCGTTGCAAGTCCCCGCCTGCCAGCCGCTGTCGACTTTGGGGTTTTCGGGATCGGTCGGGGCGACGATTTTCCCCGTGTCCGCCTGCGCGACTGTCGCGCCGAACACGAGCGTCAGCGCGACCGCGACCATGGGGACCCGGTGGAAGCCACCGACGGCCCGGTGGAACCCCTCGATGCGGTGAAAACCCCCTGCCCTGCAAGCCATCGAACGTCCTTCCCTGGTTGCCATATTTATGAGACTACCCGATTTTGATGATTTGATCTACTATTTTTAGGTATCCATTCATCCGCTAAAGGAGGTAGACCATGAACTGGCAGCTTCTGGCCCGGGCCAATACCCACCCGCTTCGCATCTCAATCCTGGAAGTGCTCGAACTGGACGAGGGGCGTTGCCTTTCGCCGAGCGAACTCAGCTACGAGCTGCGCATGCCGCTCAGCAACGTCAACTACCACGTCACCGAGCTGTACCGCACCGGCCTGCTCGAACTGGCGGCGGAACGTCCGGTCCGTGGCGCCACCGAGCACTTCTACCGAATGGCGGGCGGCAGCGCCAACGGCATGGTCGCGGCCGGACCGGTGGAGGCCGTCGCGGCTTGAACCGACGAAAAGGCGATCCTGACCATGCGAATCGCGGTGGCGCCATTAGGGTGGCGCCGTGGAGCCACGCGTCCTCGAAAACGAGCAGGTCGGCGAGGGAGATCCGCCACTGGTCTTGATCCCGGGCGGCCTGACCGGCTGGCAGTCGTGGCTGCCGTTGCTGCCGGCCCTGAGCGAGCGGCGCCGCGTCGTGCGCGTGCAGTCGATCCCCAACGCGGAGGGGATGGCCGGGAACATCGGCGACGGCACATATGACGCGAAGGTCGAGCGCGACAGCATCGCGCTGACCCTCGACTCGCTCGGCATCGAGGAGATCGACCTCGTCGGCTGGTCGAACGGCGGCCGCATAGCGCTGGACTTCGCCCTCGCCGAGCCGCGGCGGGTACGCAGCCTGACCGTGATCGAGCCGGCCGCCTGGTGGCTCGTCGAGAACCGAGACGAGAGCGCGCGACGCTTCGGCGAGTTCATCGTCGGCTGCGGCGGTCGCGCCCTGGGCGCGACCGAGTTGCGCGGATTCCTCGTCGGCGTGAACCTCGGCGGTCCTGACACCGACTTCGAGTCCCTGCCGCAGTGGCAGATCTGGTGGCCCTGTCGCAACGTTCTCTCGTGGTGCAGCGAGGCCTTCGTCCGCTCGGCCGAAGCCGGAATCGCGGGCTTCGAGCGCCTCGACATACCGACCCTGCTCGTGCGCGGACGCGCGACGGCGCCCTGGCTGGGAAGCGTCGTCGACGTGCTCGCCGAGGGCATCTCCGGGGCCGACACGGTCGAGCTGGACGGTGGCCACGCCTCGCTGCTCGAAAGCCCCGAGGACTTCACCCGGGCGCTCTTCGAGCACCTGGACGCGGTCGAAGCCCGCATCTAGCGCTACGGTGACGCCATGGCTTCCGCCGGCCAGTGGCCCGCGATCTCCTACGAGGAATCGCGCCCGACCCTCGACACCGTGCACGCCCACACCCAGGTGCTCGGCAAGCTCGCCGCGACCCTGGCCCCACCCGAGCCGCAGCTCCAGCACGCGGCGCTGCGGCTCACCGCGCGGGGCTGGGAGACGGCGCTGCTGCCCGCCCCCGATGGCTCCGGGGCTTTCGTCGTCGCCCTCGACCTGCACGCGCACGAGGCAGTCGTGGAATGCGACGACGGGCGGCGGCGGGCCGTACCGTTGACCCCAGACCGGGCGGTCGGCGAGGTGACCCGCGAGCTGCTGACGGCCGTGCGCGAGGTCGCCGGAGCGGTCGAGGTCGATCCCACGCCTCAGGAGGTGGAGTGGTCGGTGCCGCTGGACGAGGACGCCGAGCACGCAACCTACGACGAGCGCCACGTCGCCGCCTACTTCGCCGCCGCCACCCGGGCGGCCCTGGTCCTCACCGCCTTCCGCGCCCCTTACCGCGGCCGCTCGACCCAGGTCCACGCCTGGTGGGGCTCCTTCGACCTCGCGGTCAGCCTCTTCTCCGGCGCCCTCGCCGAGCCGCCCTCAGAGGACTTCATCACGCGCAACTCGATGGACTCCCAGGAGGTCGCCGTCGGCTGGTGGCCGGGCGATCCCCGTTACCCGAAGGCCGCCTTCTACGCCTACGCCCATCCGGCGCCGGAAGGCTTCGGCGAGGCCCAGCTCTCCCCCGCCGCGGCGCGCTGGGAAGCCAAGCTGGGCCTCTACGTGCTCGACTGGGACGACGCGCGCACCACGCCCGACCCGCACGCCCTCGCCCTCGAGTTCGCCCGCTCCGCCTTCCAGCACGCCTGCCTCGTCTGCGAGTGGGACGAGGCCCTCGCGGCAAGCACCGAGGGAACGCCGCCCCCGGTCAGCTGAGATTTCGAAACTCGCCAGCGTCAATTCTCCGCGTGAGGGGGAGTAAACCCTGGGCAGCATCAGCTGCTTGCCTTCCTGGACTGTGACGCCTCTCAGCACGATCGCGTCCGCGCCGCCATGGCACAGGCGCTCCGCGACCGTGACGCGATCACCCACAACTACGTGCTGGTTGAGACTGAGGCGCTGGCGCATCGACGCCTCGGCGCTCGAGCCGTACGAGCGCTGCGGCGACGCTCCTCCCTGGTCGACCACGTCAGCTTTGAACTGATGCGTCGTCTCGATCTCCACACAGCCCTCGCGCTCGATGACGACTTCGCCCGCGAAGGCTTCGAGTTGCTGCCGGGCTGAGGACATCCTCGCTGCACCTCTCGCTCTGTCCTCTTCGCGCGGAGCTGAAGTCTCACCCCAGCCCTCGCTGACTAGTCCGCCGTTTCGCTCTCGGCGCGGCGCACGTTGATGCCTGAGATGAGCCGCGGTGTGGATGGGGGGCGACGAGCCAATCTCAACCTCATCCTGTCGCCTCGCCTCGCGATCTCCGATTACTTAAAGGGGAAGAGAACGGCCTTGTCGGGGCCGAGCCTTGGAAACAAACCGTCGGACTAGGATGGCTTGGCAAATCCGCAGACTCTCGGCTTTACGGCCAGCCCACTGTCCAGCGCCGTGCCGTCTCCTTAGGAGAAAGGCATTGAATTAGCTCCGTGCTCGCGCAACTACTGCACGGCTGACGCTTGTTATACGCGGAATCGAAAAGGGCACAATCCTGCGCACGCACGCTTTGGGCTTCTAGGGATGTGCAGGCAGAAATGACTGCGGTGGCTGCCCTCGGGCCACGCGCTAGGACCCATCGCCCTCGCAGGCTTGCGTTCTCTTCAGCTCGCCATATAAGAGCGATACCCGGAACCGGGTCTCGATCAACACCGATCTCGGCGTTTCGCCGAGAGGGAGGTCCCAAATGAAAGCGATCAAGATGATCGGTCTCACCGCGCTGGCGGCACTGACAGCCACCGCATTCGTCGGAGTTACATCGGCGATGGCGGAATCGACCGTGCTGTGCAGTGCCGATGAAAAACCCTGTGCGGAAGGCAATGTAATCACACACCTCCACGGAACGTCGGTCGGCAAGGCGAAAATCTTATCGAGTGTCGGCTCCCTTGAATGCGATGTCTTAGCCTTAGGCGATGTAATCAAAGCGGGTCCCCCGCTTGTCCTCAGCGGCACCTCCACCTTCACGAACTGTGAACTGGGTCACAGCAGCTGTAGCGTGAAAGAAGAAAGCGGCCCCGGCGAAAGCAAAGTATTAAAGGAAGGTCACGAAACAACCAAAGTGACCGGCGAAAACTTACTCCACGTTGTCTGCTCGGGCTTTATCGACTGCAGCTTAAACGGTACTGGCATAGTGGGCACCGGCAAGGGTCCCTTATTATCGACGCAGAAAAACGGCGAAGTCACGGTCTCCGAACAGGCGACGACCAAGGAGACCGGCGGCTTCCTCTGCCCGAAAACCTCCAAAGCAGACGGCACTGTGACGCCGTTAGCGGCAACCTACATAAGCACATAAGCGAATCGTTAGCGCGTGAAACGGACACGCTTGGTCATGGCTTCCACTTAGAAGTCAACAGCGGGCTGTGCGGAAATAGCGATCATCTGAACCGCGGTCCTCGGACAGAGGCATTGCCTCTGTCCGAGTGCCTGAGAGGCAGCCGTGCATTGCCCTCGGCTATCGGAGCAACATCAGCCGCCAGGCCGATGAGACAAGCTACCGGTCGCCGGAGGCGATCGACAACGGCAAGGACGGAAAGCATCCGGTGGGATCAACCGTCTCGAACTGGCGCAAGGAACGATCTTGGCTCAGCCGTCAGTTTTCGAACATCAGTCTTGCGTCTCCACGCCTGCTCATACGCACGCCGAACCAGATCCACTGGCGACCAGAGGTGCTGATACTCGCGAACTCACCTTGGAAACTGCCCATAACTCGCAAGGCGCTCGCATTCATCAATGAAGGCGTGTTCGGATCCCTTTTCACCCTGAGATTCGCAGCGCACGGGCGCTCAGGGCGCGCAGCGCTCGCAGCGGCCGCGGATCGTCACCTCGTGGCCGGCGGCGTCGAAACCGATCCGGCCGCTCACCGCGTCGATCGCCCGCTCCAGCTTGGCGTCCTCGAAGGGGATCATGCGGCCGCACTCGCCGCAGATCGCGTGGTGGTGGTGCTCGCCGCTGGGCTCGATCCGCTCGTAGCCGGCCACCCCGCGCGAAGCTTCCAGGCGGCGCAGGAGGCCGAGCTGCTCGAGCTGCTCGAGCGCGCGGTAGATGCTCGCCCGGCCGACGGCCGGCTTGCGCCGGCGCAGCTCCTCGTCGAGCTCGAGCGCGGTTACCGCGCAGTCGTGGCGGGAGAGCGCCTCGACGACCGCGGTGCGGGCGCCGCCGCGGCGGTAGCCGGCTGTCTGCAGCGTGGCGAGAGCGTGCTCCGCCCAGCGATTCCGCGTCGCCATCGTCATGTCTCGATCCTAGAGAGGCCGGCGAGGACGAAGGCGCCGCTGGCGAGCGCGATCACGGCAAAGCTCGGCGGCAGCGACGGGACCGCGTAGCTGAGCGCGAGCCCGCCCCACATCGACGCCAGCGCCAGCGCCGCGGAGAGCGCCAGTCCGCGCCAGGGGTTGTCGGTGAGCAGCCGCGCCGCCCCGCCGGGCGCGGCGAGCAGGCCGAGCAGCAGCAGCGCGCCGACCGCCTGCGTCGCCTCGGCCGCGACTACCGCGAGCACGGTGAGGAAGCCGAAGCCGAGCGCCCGCAGGGGCAGGCCGAGGCTGCGCGCGACCTCGGGGTCGAGCGAGCCGAAGAGCAACGGCCTGGCGATCGCGAGCAGGGCCAAGCAGGCGAGCAGCCCGACCGCGGCCGCGAGCAGCGCCTCGCCGGCCGACAGCCCGAGGATCGAGCCGAAGAGGACGCGCACCGCGGTCGTGCCGTCGGCGCCGCTCGGGCCGGCGGTGAAGATCGAGAGGAAGAGGACGCCGAGGCCGAGGACCCAGGCGAAGACCGAGCCGATCGCGACGTCGTCGGGCCGGGCCCGCTCGCCCAGCAGTCCCATCGCCAGCGCCACGCCGACCGTGGCGACGAGCAGGCCGAGCCGGACGTCGATTCCCGCCGCCGCGGCGGCGAGGGCGCCGGTGAAGGCAACGTGACTGAGGGCGTCGCCGGCGAAGACCTGCCCGCGCAGGACGACGAAGTAGCCGACGAGGCCGCAGGCGAGCGCGACGAAGCTGCCGGCGAGGTAGGCGTTGCGCATGAACTCGTGCGTGAGCATCAGGCGGGCGCTCCGAGCGGCTCGGCGCGGCGGCCGAGCAGGGAGAGGACGAGACGCACGCCGACGTAGACGCCGAAGGAGAGGCTCGTCACCCAGAAGCCGACCGGGTAGGGCGAGAAGTAGGCGATCCCGAGGCCGAGCCAGGTGACGAGCAGCGCCAGGGCGATCGAGAGGGCCAGGCCGCGGGCCGGACGGGCCGTGATCTGCTGGGCCGTGGCCGCCGGCGTGACCAGCAGGGCGAAGACGAGCAGGGCGCCGACGATCTGCGCCGTCGCCGCCACGGCCAGGCCGAGCAGGAGCAGGAAGACAAGGGAGAGGAGACCGACGGGAACGCCGGCCGCCCGCGCCACGGCGCCGTCTACCGAGACGAAGAGCAGCGGCCGGCCGATCGTCGCTAGCGTGGCAAGGGCGATCACGGCGACCCAGAGCAGGGTCTGCACCTGGGCGGCGGTGATCCCCAGGAAGGTCCCGAACAGCAGCGACTCGATCTCGCCGAGCTGGCCGCCGTAGAGGGTGACGAAGAGGAAGCCGAGACCGAGGCCGAAAGCCTGCACAGCGCCGATCGCCGCCGACTCGCCGCCGCGGCGGGCCCCGGCCGCCGGATGGCTGACCGCGGCAAGGGCGACCGCGCCCGCCGCGCAGGCGCCGAAGTAGCCGAAGGCGAGCGGCAGCCCGGCGAGGGTGGCGCCGGCGGCGCCTGGGAAGGCGATGACCGAGAGCGTGTGGCCGGCAAACGCCTCGCGGCGCAGGACCATGAACCAGCCGATCACTCCGGCGAGGACGGCGACGATCGTGCCCGCCTCCAACGCCTGCACCATGAAGGGGAATTCAGTCAGCTGTTCGAGGTCGCCGACGAGGTCCCAGGAGACACCGGCGAGCTCAGTGGTCATGGCCGTGGCGGGGGTGGTGGTGGGACGGCGGCTCGGGGGTGCCGACGACGACGAGGCGGCCGTCGGAGGCCTCGAGCACCTCGACCGGGACGCCGTAGAGGCGGCTCAGTGTCGGCCCCGTGATCACCTCGCGCGGCGAGCCTTCGACGCCGCCGCCGGCCGCGAAGTAGACCACCCGGTCGAGGTAGGGCAGGATCGGATTCACGTCGTGGGCGACGAGCAGGACGGTGACTCCCTGGCTGGCGCAGATCTGCTGCACGAGCGCCGCCACCCCACTCTGGTTGGAGAGGTCGAGGCTGTCGAGCGGCTCGTCGAGCAGCAGGAGGCGGGGACGGCGGACGAGCGCCTGGGCGATCAGCAGGCGCTGCTGCTCGCCGCCGGAGAGGGCGCCGATCGACCGCGAGGCGTAGGCGCCGGCGCCGACCAGCTCGATCGCCTCCTCGACGCGCCGGGCGGTAGCTCGACCATTGCGGCTGAGCGCCGCCGGCAGCGGGAAGCCCCAGCGGTCGCCGTCGAGGCCGAGGCGGACGAGGTCGATGCCGCGGACCCGCGTCCCCTCCTCGAAGCTGCGCCGCTGCGGCAGGTAGCCGATCCGCGAGTTGGCGGCGCCCGGCGGTCCGCCGAGGACGGTGGCCGTCCCCTCGGAAAGCGGCAGCAGCCCGAGCAGGACGTGGAGCAGGGTCGACTTGCCCGAGCCGTTGGGGCCGAGGATGGCGACGAACTCGCCTTCGGCGACGCCGATGTCGACTCCCGACCAAACCGCTCGGCTGCCCCGCTTCGCGGTGGCGCCCGCAAGGCGGAGTGCCTCGCCGCTCATCGCTGACTCGCCTTCGCCAGCGCCGCTCGCAGCTCCCCGAGCTGGCGCGCCATCCAGGACTGGAAGCTGGCGCCTTCGGGTGTCGGCGTCTCGGTCACGGTGGCGATCGGGATCCCGGCCGTTTTGGCGGCGTCGTTCAAGCGCTGCACGTCAGGCGTCGCGTTCTGGGAGTTGTAGATCCAGACCGCGATCCGGCGGTTGACGATCTGGCGATCGGCCGCCGCCTTGTCGGAAGGAGTCGGTTCGCTGCCCTCGGCGACGGCGTCGACGAAGCCGCGCGGGGTCAGCAGTCGCAGCCCGAGCGCGCGAGCAAGCGGTTCGACGACGCTCTCCGAGGCGCCTATCGGCGTGCCCGCGTAGCGTGAGCGGATCGCGGCGATCAGCCGCCGGTAGCGAGCGAGGCCGACCGTCTCGAAGCGGCGGCGGCGGGCGGCGAAGTAGTCGGCGTGGCGAGGATCGGCTCGCTGGTAGTCAGCCGCGATCCGGTCGATCACCCGCTGGACCGAAGATGGCGAGTACCACTGGTGCGGATTGTCGCCGCTCTCGAGCCCGAGCAGGTCGCCGACGTCGAGCACCGTGCGCTCGGAGCTGGGGCTCGCTTCGAGCAGGTTCGTCGCCCACTGGTCGTAGCCGATGCCGGTGACGATCGCCATCTGCGAGCGCGCCAGCGCCCGCGCGTCCCCGGCCGTCGGTTCGTAGTCATGCGGATCGGCCGCCGGGCTGACGACGATGTTCGTCACCGCGACCCGATCGCCGCCGAGCTGCCGCGCGATGCTGCCCCAGAAGCCCTCAGCCGCGACGACGTTGAGTCTGCCGTCCCCCGCGGCGGCCGGCCCCGCCTGCCCGCAGCCGAGCAGCGCTGCCGCCGGCACGGCGACGGCGACGGCCACAGCGATAGCGAGACTCAGTCTCAGCACCGCTCACATAATAGTGAGACTCGTTCTCGATTGGTTAGTCCGATTCTGGGACCGTCTACGTCACGTCATGCGGGGCACAGGGTTCAGGAGCAGAACGACTATCCGAACCAGTAAGGAAGACGGCGACACACCAATGGGAATAGCGTCGTGCAGTCGGTGTGTAATCAAGTATGGCTAAGTATTTGCAATCGATTCGGTCCAGGTTTAGGGTGCCGGCCGAGTGGACACGGACTTCGAAGCGACGGGAGACAACGACAAGGCGCCGTTCACGCTGAGGCTGCGGCGCGGCGAGGGGATGGCGCTTGTCTCGATGGACTGGCGCGACGGGGAGCAGCCGCCCGACGACTTCGTCGGCTTCGAGATCGAGCGCAAGGCGCCCGGGAGCGACTTCAAGCCGCTGCCCAACCGGATCGCCTTCCCGACCGAGGATGGAAAGGTCGACGCGGAGACCAAGAGCTCCGACCTCTCGCCATTCCAGAAGTTCCGCTGGGTGGACTTCCCTCCCAACCCCGAGGTCGACGGCAAGTTCGGCTACCGGGTGACGCCGGTCATCATGGACGAGAAGGGCGCGCTCTCCCATGGAGAGGCGCAAACAGCTGAGATTGCGCTCGGCGGCGACACCTATCCGGGGGTGCTGAACGTCGCCTTCACGCGCGGCTTCGTCTCCTCGCAGGCTTTCGTCGACCGCTTCGCCGACGAGGACGGCGGCATCGCCGACCTTGTTCCCGAAGAAGCGGCCGACGGGCTGACGTTCAAGGCGACCAACCCCAAGGCCGAGGAAGCCTGGGACTGGATGGGCTTCGAGGCGCGCCGGGCGATCCTCGGCCTGCTCGACGAGGCGCTCGGGGACCCCGAGGCGCAGGTCCGCGTCGTCGCCTACGACTTCAACCTGCCCGAGATCGTCTCGCGGCTGGAGAAGCTGGGCGACCGGGTGAAGGTCATCATCGACGACTCCAAGGACCATGGCGAGGCGGAGTCCGCCGAGACCCGGGCGGCCAAGCAGCTGACAGCCTCCGCCGGGACCGACCACGTCAAGCGCCAGCAGATGGGCGAGCTGCAGCACAACAAGACGATCGTCGTATCCGGGCCGAAGGCGAAGGGCGCGATCTGCGGCTCGACCAACCTCAGCTGGCGCGGCTTCTTCGTGCAGTCGAACAACGCCGTCGTGCTGCGTGACGAGGCGGCCATCGAAGCCTTCATGGACGCCTTCGACGCCTACTGGGAGCACAGCGACGACGTCGTCGGCTTCGCAGGCGCCGGCTCTGCCGAGCCGATCGACCTGAAGCTCGAAGGCATCGACGCGCAGGCCACCTTCTCGCCCCACTCCTCGCACAACGCCCAGCTGGCAAGGGTCGCGGCGGACATCGACAAGACCGAGTCCTCGCTGCTCTACTCGCTTGCATTTCTTTCCCAGACCCCCGGCAAGGTCCGCGACGCGATCCAGAGGGCCACCGACGAGGATGCGATCTTCGTCTACGGGGTCTCGGACAAGAGCGCCGGGGGGATCGAGGTGCACAAGCCCGACGGCAACGTCCTCCCCGCCTCGCCTGCGGCGCTCACCGAGCACGTCCCCGAGCCGTTCAAGTCGGAGCCCAAGGGCGGCTCCGGAGCCCGCATGCACCACAAGTTCGTCGTCGTCGACTTCGACAAACCGACCGCCCGGGTCCACTTCGGCTCCTACAACTTCTCGATCGCCGCCGACACGAAGAACGGCGAGAACCTGCTCGTCATCCGCGACCGCCGCGTCGCGACCTCCTACGCGATCGAGGCGCTGCGAATCTTCGACCACTACCACTTCCGGGTGCTCGATCAGGAAGCCAAGGGCTCCGAAGAGACGCTGACCCTGAAAAGACCGCCCCGCAAGGCCGGCGAGGAGCCCTGGTGGAAGCCGTACTACACCGAGCCGGCCAAGATCCGCGACCGCGAGGTGTTCGCGTAGATCGGAGGCCTTGGCGCCGGAAGGAAGCGGACGACGGGTCTCGAACCCGCGACCTCGAGCTTGGGAAGCTCGCGCTCTACCAGCTGAGCTACGTCCGCGTGTAAATTCCGCATTCCAGAGCCGTTTTAGAGGCATCTATAACTCCGTGAGCGGAAACCAATCCCAACTCTATCGTGCCCTGGAACGACCGCCGAGTGTCGATAGATTTCCCATTCCCAAGCCGTTTCGACACATATAGATAGAGCAGGAAACAACATCGTGAACCGCTCTACCCTCAGCCTTTAGGCCGTTTAGGCACCGGGGACGGAGATTCCCCATCAGCAAGCTATTTGCGACGTGATCCCAAACGGCGACGACGGAACGTTCTCGACGAGTCCCAACAAAAACCCAACAGGCGTGTTGGGAGATTGAAAACCGTGCCGAAGGGGGCCTTCCCCTGGTATCCGCCAGCGGGTACACTAATCCCCATGGCCACGCAACGTAAGCAGCGCAACGACCGTGTGCAGGTCCCCCGCGACCCCGCCCTAGATCGCGCGATCAAGCGCGGCCGCGCCGCTATGGGTCCCTCGACGCCTACTTCCAAGGTCGTGCGGGAGTTGGCGCTGCGGGGCGCCGAGGCCTTCGAGGGTGACGAGGTCGCCGAGAGGAAAGCCGTGGACTTCGCGCTCAGCGTCGCCGACGGCACTTCCGGCCTTGACCTCGATCGCTTGCGGAGCGCCCGCGAGCGCGCCTGGGGCCGGTGAGCTGGCCCAAGGGCCCCTGGGTGGCCGACACCTCTGCCTGGGCACGCGCGGGTGTCGAGGAGGTCGCACCACAATGGCGCAAGGTGGTGAAGGCGGGTGAGCTGATCGCCTGCGCGCCGGTGACGATGGAGATGATCTTCGACGCACCCGACCGCGACGCTGTCGAGCGCGTCGCCGTGGCAATGGCGGGCTTTCGCCAGGCGCCGATCAGTCGCTCGGTCACCGACGCCGCGACCTGGGCGATGCGCGAGCTGGCCCAGCGCGGTGCCGCCGGCGCCCACCGGGTCAGGGTTCCCGACGCACTTATCGCCGCCGCGGCGGCGGAGCGGGGATTCGGGGTGCTGCATTATGACCGCCACTTCGACACCCTGGCGACCGTGCTCACCTTCACCAGCCAGTGGGTCGCACCGGCCGGCTCGATCGACTAACGAGAGATGTGCTTGACGCCTCATAAGCCGCTTGACCATGGTTGAGCCAGGGAATGAGTTGCAAGGTTCCGGTTCTCGCGCATTGCAGGAGCGGGACGCCGTTAGCTGCCGCGCTCGGATCGACGCGCAGCGCCCGTGCTGCTCACAGGGGCCAGACGGGACTGGAGACCGAGCCGGGCATTGCTTTCTCCCACAGCTCGCCCAGGCGTTTCAGATCTCGCTCGCTCAGGGGGTCGAACAGCAGCTTGCGGACGACCGCGTGGTGGGTGACCTGTGCAGCCCGAAGGCGGAGGAGGCCCTGGGGCGTCAGTCCGACGAGCAGGCTGCGCCCATCGTCGGGATTGGAGGTCCGCTCGACCAAGCCGACCTTCGCGAGCCGGTCCACGGACCTCGAGACGCCGCTCGGGCTGAGGTTGCGTCGTTCGCCCAGCTCCCCGATCGCGAGCGTGCCGTCGGACGCGGTGACGAGCGTGATCAGAACTCCGTAGGCATCGAGGCCGAAGCCGTGCTCAGCCAGGAGTGCGCGGTCCAGCTCTCGAGAAATGCTGGCGTGCACCCGCAGCATGCCGCGCCAAGTGCTGAACTCGCCGGCCGTGAACGGGTTTGGCTCAGGCGCCCCGTCGAGGTCTAGCCCAACCCCGGGTTTGCTCCCAGAACTACTTGACATCTGCAAATACTCTCCTATATTGTTTGCGTACAGCAAATAGTTTACCGCCTACTGGCGAACGATCGCAAAGGAGACGCCCAATGCCGAGCACCATCGCCGAGCACACAGTCCTAGCAGCAGACGAGGGCACCCGGCTGCAATCCGGACCGGGGCGGGACCTTGTCTTCAAGATCACGGGCGAGGACACCGGCGGCGCCTTCGACTACTTCACCGTCGAAGTCGCGCCGAAAGGCGGGCCGCCGCTGCACGTGCACCACAAGCAACAGGAGACGATCCACGTCCTGACGGGGCGCTTCAAGGTCAGGATCGGCGAGGAGACCTTCGCGCTGGATGAGGGCGGCTTTGCCTACCTGCCGTCCAAGGTTCCACATGCGTTTGTGAACCTGACTGATGCGTCGGCCGAGATCATCGTGGTGTACACGCCCGGCGGGGGGCACCGATTCTACGAAGAGCTTGGACCCGCTACTCGGAACGGGACACCAGACCGAGCCGTCGTTGCCGCGATCTTCGAGAAGCACGACATGTCGCTGTTGGGGCCGCCGCTGAGCGCCGACTGATCCCTCTCGCGCTAAGCGAGAGCCCGTACGTAGGCTGCGAGGCCCGAGGTCGACGCTCCGCGGCCGCCTCGCGAGCTTTTCTTATTCTCTCGAGATCCCTCGCGTGTGGCCGCCCAGAGGTTTCCGAAAAGTCGATCCTGTTGCAAAGCCGGTGCGCGAGGACTGAGTTCTCGACGGTTCTTTGGCCCCCATCTCGCTTTGGGGTTGGGAAATGCTCGTGGGTCGGATTCCAGTCGCTGTATTTGGTGAGCGATTCGAAGTGCGAGGCACCACCCAGCTCTTCGGGACAGCGGCAGTTGGGCATCCCGCACTTCACCTCTGTGATGTAGCCACGCTCCGCAGCCGTGATGAGGATGCCCTTGACGCCCAGCTCTCTGAGTCTCTTGGCCACTTCCGCGCCTCGCGCCGGGTCCAGCGGTGGTCTTGTCATACGGAAAGGCTATCCCCGAATCCGGCCACCTCACCAGGGACACCTGCGTCGCATGAGGCGGTCGCCTCGCCGCCCTCGTCGAATCTGGCCCCGCTGAGACCTCCCCCTTCCGCGTGAAAGGGGAGCGAGTCGGCCTCAGAGTGGAACGCCGAAATCATCAGACGCCGATGTAGCATCGGTAGGGATGACGACGATACGTGCGGTGGTTGAAACGTCTCTACCGCCCGAGCGGGCTCTCAAAGCCGCCTACGACTTCTCCGAGCGACGCGAGCGGATCTGGCCGGCTGTTTCCACCAAGCGCCTACAGGTGCACAGCGAGCAAGAGGCTGAAGCCGAGGTGACCGAGGGAACCCGGGCCGGGCCGATCGTCAACTGGGAGCGCTGCCGCTATGACTGGTCCCAGCCGAGTTCGGTAAAGGCGATTGTGACCGACTCAAACGTCTATCAGCCCTGGGTCAGCAGCTGGGAGATCAAGGCGACCGCCGAAGGCGCCGGCAGCCGGGTCGAAATGATCTGGGCCCGCGAGTTCAAGCGGGGGCCGCGCGGCAGGCTCTTCGGCTTTCTCTTCGGGAAGATCGGCGAGCGCATCTTCAATAAATACGCAAGGGACGTGCTGAAGAACCTGGAGAAGCTCGAAGGGGAACTGCCCTAGCTCGGCTTCTCTGCTTCTCCCGCTCATCATCTGTCTGACGAATTGATGAGTGGCCAAACCGGGACCACTGTTTTTCTCACGCGAAGCAGGAGCAGAGTAGGTAGTGCCGCTTATCGACCGGCCTTGTAAGCCGGGTGAACCTCAGCCGCAGCCGCGCCCCTACCGCATCGCTGCCATCGCGTGGGCGTCGCCATGTGCGCCATCCGGCACGACAAAGCCGGGGACCGCGTGCGGCGCAGCCACGAGCCCGATCGCGAGGACGACCAGCACCGCCGCGGTGCCCCAGGTCACAGCACGTCTATAGGGAAGCGTCTTCTCGAGCGCGATCAGGGCCGCGACGAGAGCCGTCCAGGCGAAGCTCATCACCCCGAGGGCAAAGAGCGCGGCCATGAGCGCCCAACAGCAGCCGACGCACCAGGCGGCGTGCCTGGCGCCCATCTCCAGGGCGCCTCGCGGCCCATCGCGCCAGCTCCCAAGCAGGAATCCCAGGGGGCTTCGGCACTTCGCCAGGCAAACGTCCTTCAGCGGCGTGAGCTCGTAGATCGCGGCGAGGGCCAGTATGCCTCCGGCCAGCCACCGGCCGCCGGCGTGCCAGGCAAGGTCGGCGCCGAACAGGGTCCTGCCGAGCCCGAACAGGCCATAGGCGGCCACTCCCGCCGCGCCCCAGACGAGCAGGTAGCCGCTCGTGAACAGCAGCGGGCGGCTGAGGCCGCGCTGACGCGTCATTTGCGCGTAGAGCGCCACCGTCGGGGAGACCGACGGGAACATCATCGCCGCCATCATCACGATCCATACCCCCAGGAACCAGCCGAAGGTCCCGAGGTCGGTGCCGGGCCCCGCGTCCATTCCGGCCATCTGATCGGCCGTAGCCCACCAAGCGAGGCCAGCCAGCCCGAACAGCAGGGCGACGAGCCCTAGCCGCGTGCGCATCGCCGCAGTGACACCGGCGAACTCGCTACGGTCCGCGAGCCGGTCGGGGAATGCGGCAGATTCCGCTGCGCTCAGGCCGCCCACGAGAACTGCGCGGTGGAGAAGGCCGCCTTACCCTCATATTGGATGCCGAAGGCGTCGATCTTCGAGCGCGTCGCGTGTGCCACGGTCAGCTCGGAACCAGCGGGGTGGAAGATTCCGGTGAGCTTCGCGGGTTCGCCGCTCTCCACGCCGAAGGGCACGACGTCCTCGATCTCGAAGTCGACCTCCTCGCCGATGCGGATCGAGTGCTTGAGGCCATCCTCGTGTACCTCGATCGGCAGGCGCTCGACGCCCAGGTTCTCACCCACCAGCGGCCCCAGGGCCTCCATCGGACCACCAAGCGCCCCCGAGAACACTCCGCCGAGCTTCTGCGCCTGCTCGTCGGATGCCGCCGCGTCGATGATGACGCCAAGGCGCCAGTTCCCTTCACTCATTACCTTCGGCGTGTCGCAGACCGCGGCAACCGTGAGCCCGCTCACATCGATGCCATCCACCTCGCCGCTCTTGACGTTGAAGACCAAGACGACGTTGCAGCGGTCATTCGTGGCTCCGAGCGCCAGTGACGCTGTGCAAGGGCAGATCACGTCACAGGAGCATGTCTCAAAATACGAACCTCCAAGCTTCCAGGACATTTTCGCCTCCTAAGGGCGAGTGGGGCTGCGGACTGCGAGTATCGTCGAGGGGAGCCTTGCCTGTCAACCGTCGTGAGCATTTGCGGCCAACGCCAAAGACTTCTTGCGCCGTCGGGATAAAGCTGGAGTGCTGGTATCGCGTGAAAGCGGAAGCTCGTCCAACCCGTGACGTCTGTCGGTATCGATTAGAACTGCCTGCGAGGAATGCACCACGGCACCGTGTCGTAGCTGAGCAATCAGTGCCAAGGCGTCGTCGGTGCGACGTTCCGCGATGCGGTCGACCGGATGTTGGCTGAGCGAAGTTACTTGCGTGCAAGAAGCAGGAGATCGTCTGCCTCAAGCCACCAGTCGATCCCAACAAAAACCCAACAGCCACGGTGGGAACCCAGGCAAACGGAGGCGAACGAGGGCTAAATCGCGAGCGCAGACGAAACACCGAAACGGCTTTGCAGAGCCAAATGACCTTGCGGCAATTTAGCCCCCGTTCCCTCCGTTCCCGTTTGGGCGAAGCTTGGGAAGCTCGCGCTCTACCAGCTGAGCTACGTCCGCACTGGGGCTGATTCTAGGGCTGTCGCGAAGCTGCGGGAAGCGGCGGCTATCTAGAGTCCGTCGTCCGTGAGCGCGCGCTCGTTCCTCGCCGTCATCGCCGTGCTGGCCGTCCTCGGCCTGCTCGCCTTCGGCCTGCTCAACAAGGGGACGACGAAGATCGCGGTTGGGGATCCGGTTCCCGACAAGGCACTGCCGAAGCTGCCGGGGCCAGGCCGGGGCTCGATCGCGCAGCAGCGGGGCAAGTGGGTCCTGGTCAACCTCTGGGCCTCGTGGTGCCTCCCCTGCCGCGGCGAGGCGTCCGTGCTGGAGCGCTTCTACCAGCGCCAGCGACGCCATGGCGTCGCCGTGGTCGGCATCAACGTGCAGGACAACGAAGACGACGCGCTCGCCTTCCTTCATGAGCACCCGACCACCTACCCGGAGCTGCGCTCGGTCGGCGACGAGCGCAGCGCCGCCTTCGGCTCCAGCGGCGTTCCGGAAAACTTCCTCGTCGACCCGCGCGGGCGCATCGCCGTGATCCAGCCGGGACCGGTCGACGACCGGATCCTGCGCGAACGCTTCGAACCGCCGATAGAAGACCACCGATGAAGCGCGCGGCGACGGCCATCGCGCTGCTCCTTGCCCTGGCCGCCCCCATGCACGCCCTCGCCGCCTCCCCACGCACGACCGTCACCGAGATCGAAGGAGAAGTGATGTGCCCGATCTGCGGCACGCTGCTCGAACTCTCGGACTCGCCGCAGGCGCAGCGCGAGCGGGTCTTCGTCGCCAAGCTCGCCGCTGAAGGCAAGAGCAGGTCGCAGATAAAGGACGCACTCGTCACCCAGTACGGGCCGGCCGTCCTCGCCCTGCCGAAAGGATCCGGCTTCGACCTCTCCGCCTACCTGGTGCCGATCGTGGCCCTGCTCGTCGCGATCCCGGCGCTCGCCTTCAGCGTCAGTCGCTGGCGCCGCGACGGCCGGCGCACCGAGGAGGGCGAGACGCGCGATTCCGATCCGAGCGGTGAGGACGCGGAGCGCCTCGAGGCCGACCTCTCGCGCTACGACCTCTGAGCGCGCCGCGCTCAGCCGACGACGACCAGGCCGGTGATCGGATCCGAGGGCCGCTTCGGCAGCTCGGTGCGCGCCCCACAGGCGACGGTCGCGTCGGCGAGGGAGGCGAGGGCGTGCAGAGCGCGAACGTCGGTGTCGAGCGGGATGCCCTCGATGACCAGCAAGTCGTAGGCCGACGTCAGCCGGGCGATCGCGCCGCGACAGCGCTCGGACTCGAGCAGCGGCAGAGCCTCGCGCGCCGGTTCGCCGGCGACGACGCAGACGAGCGGTTGCCTCGCCTCCGCCGCCGCCGGTCCGGCCAGGACCAGCGTCTGCAGGATGCGCTGCGCATCGGCGCCGCCGCGCAGGTACTCGTGCAGCCCTGGCGCCGCGGCGAGACCGAGCCGCTCGGCCAGCGACGGCGAGACCAGGTCGGCCTCGAGCAGCGCGACCCGGCGGCCTTCCGAAGTGGCGACGGTGGCGAGGCCGAGCGCCGCGCGCGACTTCACCGGCCCGATCGCCAGCACGACCCGCGCCCCCTCCAGCGCCTTCGCCAGGTCCGCGTACCCACGCAGCTCGGCCCGGCTCAGGGCTCCGGGCCGTCCTCCGCCTTCTTGCCCCCGCGCCGGGACCTCGGCCAGCACCCGCCTGCGACCGCGGCCGCGCAGCATCACATCCGCTCGGGCGCCGAGATGCCGAGCAGGCCCAGCGCCTCCGCGATCGTCCGCTTCGTCAGCAGCGCCAGCGCCAGCCGCGAGCGCTCGACCCCCTCCCCCTCCGCGTCGACGACCTTGCAATCCCGGTAGAAGGCGTGGAAGTCGGCGGCGACGGCCGTCGCGTAGGCGCAGATCCGGTGCGGCGCGCGCCGCTCAGCCGCCTCGCGCACCTCGGCGGGGAACTCGAGCAGGCGCTTGACCAGCTCGCGCTCGGCCGGCTCCAGCGGCGTGCCCGGCGTGGCCATGCCGGCGCCCTCGCCCATCTCGCCGGGATCCCGACCCGCCTTGCGCAGGATGCTGGCGATGCGGGCGTGCGCATATTGCACGTAATAAACCGGGTTGTCGTTCGATTGCTTGCGGGCGAGGGCGAGGTCGAGGTCGACCGTGGTGTCGTGGCTGCGCCAGAGCATGAACCAGCGGGCCGCGTCGACGCCGATGTCGTCGAGCAGCTCGTCGAGCGAGACGAAGTCCCCGCTGCGCTTCGACATCTGCGCACGCTCGCCGCTCTCGATCACGTGGACGAGGCGCATGATCAGGGCCTCGAAGCGCTCGGGATCGGCGCCGAGGCCGGCGATCGCCGCCCGCAATCGGGGCACGTAGCCGTGGTGGTCGGCCCCGAGCACGTCGAGCAGGCGCTCGAAGCCGCGCTCCAGCTTGTCCCAGTGGTAGGCGACGTCGGCCGCCAGGTAGGTCGGTTCGCCGTTGGCGCGGATCAGCACGCGATCCTTGTCGTCGCCGAAGGTCGTGGTCCGCAGCCAGAGCGCCTCCTCGCTGCGGTAAGTGTGCCCCTGCTCGTCGAGCTGCGCGAGCGCCGTCTCGACCTCGCCCCGGGCGTAGAGGTCGCGCTCGGAGAGCCAGTTGTCGAAGCGGACGCCGAAGCGGTCG
>Ga0207648_10000869_pt1 | contig 34031 bp, 33 predicted proteins | sample KBSMisM32_FD_184310 | JGI IMG/M metagenome (GOLD analysis project Ga0207648, IMG submission 184310) | Miscanthus rhizosphere microbial communities from Kellogg Biological Station, Michigan, USA - KBS Miscanthus M3-2 (SPAdes) (version 2) | ecosystem: Host-associated > Plants > Roots >... | reverse complement strand
CGGGATCCGGCCAGCAACGCAGTGTAGATGCGCAGATCCGCCTCGGAGAAGCAGCAGAAGGTGATCGCCCTGATGGATGGCAACCCGGCAGACACCTCGCGCGCGGTTGCCACCGCGATGCGCGCGGCTGGCTCGGCGGGGTAGCCATAGACACCGGTGCTGATGCACGGGAACGCGATCGTTTCGACCCCGCTTGCGGCGCCGACTTCGAGCGAACGCCGGTAACAGGAGGCGAGCAGCTCGGCCTCATTCGCGTCTCCGCCGTGCCAGACCGGCCCCACCGTGTGGATGACGTACCGGGCTGGCAGTCGGTAGCCGCCGGTCAGCTTCGCATCACCCGTCTGACAGCCGCCGAGCGTGCGGCATTCACGCAGCAGCTCCGGTCCCGCTGCGCGATGGATGGCGCCATCGACGCCGCCGCCGCCGAGCAGCGAGGCGTTCGCCGCATTGACAATCGCGTCCACGCCGAGGGTGGTGATGTCGTCACGAACGGCCAGCAGCTGCGCGGTCATGAGAGTCGTGCGGTATCGCCCTGCCGGGGCGGCGGCCGCTCGTGGACAAACTCCCCGCGCGCGAGGTATTCGATCTCCTCGGGTGTGGAAGTCCGCCCCAGCACCGCATTGCGATGGGGCTGGCGTCCGAAACGCGCGACCACGTCACGGTGGCCGCGCGCCTGGGACGCGGAATGCTCGAGCATCGTGCGCTGATCGGGCGGCGCATCCCGCGCGAGTTGTTCGGCCAGCTCGACTGCCTGTGCGAGATCCCGCAGATCCTCGGAGTGTCCAAGCGGGAGAAAGAAGAACGTCTTCTCCCACGGAGATGTCAGTGCCGCATAGTGTCCCGCATCGAGTCCGGCGCGCGTCAGCGACCGGGCCTTCGAGTCGAACGCATATGCCCGCGCATCGCCACGGTAGATCGTGCGTGAGAACTGGTCGAGCACGAGAATGAGCGCGAGCCGGGACCGCGGATCGTCCGCCCAGTCATCGAGCTGCCCACGCGCGGCCTCTTCGTGCAGCGGCCGGAACCGCCGGGTGATCTCGGCATCCGCGCCACCGCGAAACCACCACTCGAGTTGACGCGCCATGGCAGCCGGATCGTCCGGCGCCACTGGTGGGAACCAGAAACTCAGCACGTCGTCGAGGCGATCCATGAGGCCTCCCTGGCCGTTCGCGTCAGAGTCCAGGCAGCGCGGGCTTCAGCACCATCAGTGCGACCGCCACGAGGGGAGCGATCAACGCGATCATCCCCCAGACGTTCCAGGAGCGGGTCGCCACTGCGTAGGCCGGCCAGTCGAACTGACCATCCTGCGCGCCGGCGGCCGCGAGTGCGTGCATCCGGCGCTGCAGCGGCGCGATGCGCAGCATGAAGGCGAGCCCGGAGATCGTGAGCAGCACGATCGACCAGAAGATCCATCCCGTGCCGAGAATCGGAAAGTTCCCGGTGAGCGCCGCGATGATCCCGGCGATCACGATCAGCGCGACACCCGGCATCGTGAAAAAGCGATCGCTGCGTGTCAGGCCCGCGCAGGCATGCGCGATCAGCGCGGGGTTCCGCGTTCGATCGGCGTGCACCTTCCAGAGGATCCCGGTCGTGATGTTGCCGACGAACAGGACGACCCCGAGGACGTGCAACAGCTTCCAGACGAGGTAACTCATTTATCCGTGCCCCCTGGACCACGGTGATCCATCGACCTAATCATACGGGCACGCGGTGGTGTGCCAAAGCGCGGATACAAGTCCACGGCGCTGGGGCAGAATGTCGTTCCACGCCCGCCAGTGTGAGCCACCGGGCGTGTATTTCGAGTCGCAACGGAGGCCGCGTAAATGACTCCCAGACTCCGCGTGCTGGCAGTGTTGATGACCGCAGCCATGTGCGTCAGTGGCGGCAGCGCCACCGAGGCTTCGGACAACGCAGACGGCAAATCCAGCTCACCGCCGACCCAGACACAGGAGCAGGTCTCGCTCGTCAAGCGCTATGGGCTCGAGGAGTCGAAGGCTCCGGTTCGGGAGCGCGCTGGCTGGGCGCCTCCGCGCAAGGTGCTGGTCTGGAACCGGACGCCGCAGCTGCTATCCACTTTGCAGTCGGCCGCGCCAGGGGTCGAGCTGATACCGGCAGCGAACCAGGGGGAGGCGGTCAGGCTCGCGGCTGAGGTCGACGCCGTCATCGGCTTTTGCTCGGAAGAGGTGCTCGCGGCGGGGCCCAGGATCAGGTGGGTGCAGGTGTTCTGGGCCGGGGTCGAGGACTGTGTCTCCGTGCCCGCGTTGCGCGAACGTGCGGTGCTGCTCACCAACATGCAGCGTGTTGCCGGGCCGGTGATGGCGGAGCACGTCGTCGCGATGATGCTCGCCTTCGCGCGCGGGCTGCAGTTCTTCATCCCGGAGCGCGCGGCGGGACGCTGGACCGACGAGCCGCCCTCCTCGGTGCGGATGGTGACCATCGAGGGCAAGAACGTGCTGGTCGTAGGCCTCGGAGGCATCGGCACCGAGGTCGCGCGCCGCGCCCATGCGCTCGGAATGCGCGTCACCGCGACGCGTGCGAGCGGCCGGGAGGGGCCGGAGTTCGTGAGCTACGTTGGCTTGCCCGACGAGCTGCACAAGCTGGCCGCGGACGCGGACTTCATCGTCAACACGACACCGCTCACGCCCCAGACGACGGGCATCTTCAACGCTAAGTTCTTCGCGGCGGCGAAACCGGGCGCGTACTTCTTCAACGTCGGTCGGGGCGGCAGCGTGGTTGAGGCAGACCTGGTCGCGGCGCTCGAGAGCGGTCGCATCGCCGGAGCCGGTCTCGACGTCACGGATCCCGAGCCGCTGCCGGCCACGAGCGCGCTCTGGAAGATGCAGAACGTCATCATTACGCCGCACGTATCGTCGGACTCCGAACTGGGGCTCGATGCCCGCGTCGCCCTCATCCGCGAGAACCTGCGGCGTTACGTCACCGGCGAGCGCATGCTGTCGGAGGTCGACCTCGGCAAGGGTTACTGAGCGCGGCCGGTGCCGCGCAGCTCCTCGAGCTCGCGGCGCAGTTCCGCCACCGTCTGCTCGAGCGCCTCGATCCGCGACTCGAGGCGGCTTTCGCCGGATGCGCGGGCGGGCGGTGCGGAGGTCGCGGGCTCCGTCGCTGCGGGAGGCTCCGCACCGGTGAAGAGCTGCATGTAGCGTGAGTCCCGACGGCCCGGCTCGCGAGGCAGCCTGGCGACAAACGGCTCTTCGGACCTGGTCATCAGGTCCTCGAGTGCGGTCTCGATCTCGTTCGGGTCTCCGAGCTCAGCCAGTCGCGCGGCGCGTGTCCGCAGCTCGCCGGGTGTCTGCGGACCCCGCAGCAGCAGCTCGCAGACGATGGCCGTCTGCACCGGCGAGAATCGCAGCGAGCCGAACTCCGTGTTGCAGAAGAGCTGCTGGTACTTGGGCACGCGGTTGCCGAGCCCGAATCTCTCGAGCACCAGGTCGCGGCGGGTCAGCGCTGCGAGCGCGGCCTGCACGTCGAGCTCGGCGAGCGCGAGCACCGGGTCGCGATTGCTCTTCTGATTGCAGGCGGCGATCAGCGCGTTGAGTGTGAGGGGATACTGGTCGGGGGTCGCGATCTGCTTCTCGATCAGGCAGCCGATTACGCGCGCCTCGATGTCGGATAACTGTGGAGTCATTGCTGTACCCGCGTCCGGCGGAGAGGGGAGGCGGCCAAGAGAGCACACCGAATCGCGCCAAGGCAAGTGTCTTGCGGGGCAGGCAGGCATAATCCGGCGCTGGTCGGAACGGGGGCCCACAGTGGTGAGTGAACGCGAGGGATCACGGCTGAAAGGTGTGGCCACGATCGCCCTGATGGGACTCAATCTTGTCTTCTGGGTAGTCCCGCTGCTGCTGGTGGCGGTGCTGAAGCTGGTAGTGCCCATCGCCGCGTGGCGGCAATGGACCAGCCGCGTGCTTACGGTGCTTGCGGAGTGCTGGATCGCGGGCAACGGGGCGATCTTCGGGATGATGCGCTCGATGCCAATGAGCGTCGCCGGAGTCGACGGACTGGAGGTGCGACAGTGGTATCTGGTGGTGTCGAATCATCGCTCCTGGGTCGATATCCTGGTCCTGCAGTCGGTCTTCAACCGCCGCATACCGTTCCTGAAGTTCTTCCTGAAGCGCGAGCTGATCTGGGTGCCGCTGCTCGGGCTCGCCTGGTGGGCGCTCGATTTCCCCTTCATGCGCCGGTATTCGTCCGAGTTCCTTGCCCGCAATCCGCAGCTCCGCGGTAAGGATCTCGAGGCCACGCGCCGCGCCTGCGATCGGTTCCGACGAATACCCACCTCGGTGATGAATTTCGTCGAAGGCACGAGATTCACCGATGCCAAGCGCGTGGAAACCGCGTCGCCTTACCGCAATCTGCTGCTGCCGCGGGCCGGCGGTATCTCCTTCGTGCTGTCCGCGATGGGCGGGATCCTGCACTCGATGCTCGACGTCACCATCGCCTACCGGGCGCGGACGCCCACCCTCTGGGATCTTTGCTGCGGGCGGCTCGCACGGGTGGTCGTCGACGTCCGCAAGCGCGCGATCGAGGGATGGATGGCGCAGGGCGATTACGTGAACGACTCCGCTTTCCGCGTGCGGTTCCGGGCCTGGCTGGCCGGCATCTGGGCGGAAAAGGATCTGCTGCTCATGAAGCTCGGAGCATAGAAGAAATGGCTCGGCGCGTATTGTCATGAGCAGGTCCCTGCCAAGCGTGTGTGTGATCGGTGCAGGCTCCTGCGGCCTGCCGGTCATCAAAGCACTCCGGGACAAGGGTCTGCCGGTTACGTGCTTCGAGCGCACGCCGCACATCGGCGGGATCTGGTGCATCGACAACAAGCCCTACGGCGCCACGGCCGCATACGAGTCGCTGCACATCAACACCGACACGCGGATGATGGAGTACCGCGACCTGCCGATGCCGCCGGACATCCCCGATTACCCCGGTCACGAGGACATCTATCGCTACTTCCGCTCCTACGCGGACCGCTTCGGCCTGTGGCCACACATCGAGCTCGGGACCACCGTGACCCATGCGCGGCGGCGCGAGGACGGCGTGTGGCAGGTCACGACCGACCGTGGAGGCCAGCACGAGTTCGACGCGCTCGTCGTGGCGAACGGGCATCACTGGGAGCCGCGCTGGCCCGAGCCGTATCCCGGGCAGTTCGACGGTCTGCAGATGCACTCGCATGCCTACCTGAACCCGGACTCGCCCGTGCCGCTGCGTGGCAAGCGCGTGATGGTGGTCGGTTTCGGCAACAGCGCGATGGATATCGCCTGCGAGCTAGGGCAGCGCACCGTATCCGAGCGATGCCTGCTGTCCGTGCGCCGGATGAGCTGGGTGATGCCAAAGTGGGTGTTCGGCCGGCCCGTGACGCGGCAGTTCGTCGATATGCCGCACTGGATCCCGTGGTGGGTCGGCGGTGCGGCCGTGGGCATCCTCGCACGCATCGCCTTCGGCCGTCCGACTGACTACGGTCTCCCGCAACCGGATCACCGCTGGTTCCAGTCGCACCCGACGATCAGCCAGGAGTTCTATTCACGCATCGGCCACGGCGACGTGATCGTGAAGCCCGGCATCCGCGAGTTCGCGGGCCGCGAGGTGCGTTTCGTCGATGGCAGCAGCGAGGCGGTCGACGCGATCGTCTGGTGCACCGGCTACAAGATCGCGTTCCCGTTCTTCGACGACGATTTCCTGCCGGTGCGCGACAACTACGTGCCGCTCTGGATGCACACCATCTCACCCGGCATTACGAACCTCTTCTTCGTCGGGCTCTACCAGCCGCTCGGTTCGATCATGCAGCCGGCCGAGCTGCAGGCGAAACTCATCGCCGGCTACCTCTGCGGCGAGGTAGGGCTGCCGGACCAGGCCCGAATGCGCACGGAGATAGAGCGCGAGCGCGCTGCAACGCGACGGCGGTACGTCGCCTCGCCGCGGCACACGATGCAGGTCGATTTCGCGCCCTTCCTGCACCGGTTGCGGCAGCTGCACGAGCGCGGTGAGAGACTCGCCCGCCGTCGCGGCAATGCGCTGCCCGTGCCGCCGCGTGCCGGCTACAAGCGGGAGAATTGGCCTGGAGCCGATTTCCCGGGAAATTCGGCTCCGAGCCAGTATTCGCCACGGCCATGAGCTGGGACTTGCCATCGCCCTTCATCCACGAGCGGATGGCGGTCCATGCCGAGATCGATGGCTACGGACATGTCAACAATGCCGTCTACGTCACCTGGCTCGACGACTGCGCCTGGGCGCACTCGACGGACCGCGGCATTCCCCCGGAGATGTGCCGGCGGCTGGGGCGCGGCATGGCGGTGTGGCGCACGCAGATCAACTACCTGCTGCCGGCGTTGGAGGGCGATCACATCCAGGTAGCGACCTGGCCGGTGCGGAACGACCAGCGGCTGCGCATCGACCGGCGTTTCCAGATCCGCCGGGGCGAGGACGGCGCTACGCTGCTGCGGGCATTGATCCACTATGTCTGCATCGATCTCGAGAGCGGTCGCGCGCGGCGGATGCCGGCGGAGTTCACGCGCTATACCGTCGCACCCGAGGTCGAGGCGGCGCTGCGTGGACAGACGGAACGATTCCTTCCGGGTGTCGAACCGGAGTAGGAAACGGCTATCCTTGCGCCTTTCGACCCCGGCAGAGGGACCCCGCCATGACTGTTTCCACCGACTCCGCCGAGCTTGCCGGCCTCCTGCAGAAGACCCCGCTCACGCGCCGCACAGTGCTGGTGTCGACGCTTTCCGTTGGATTCGCCGCGGCCGTACAGCCGGTTACCGCGCAGACGTTGACGACCGACACCAACGGTCTTGACGCCGGAGAGGTCAAGATCCCGACCGCGGATGGTGAGATCCCGGCCTACCGCGCAAAACCGGCGGCCGCGGGACCGCACGCGACCGTACTGGTCGTGCAGGAGATCTTCGGCGTTCACGAGCACATCAAGGATGTGTGCAGGCGCTTCGCGAAGCAGGGCTATTGCGCGATCGCGCCCGAGCTATATGCGCGCCAGGGCGACGTCTCGAAATACACAGACTACCGCGACATCATGTCGAACGTGGTTTCGAAGGTCCCGGATGCGCAGGTGATGTCCGATCTCGACGCGACCGTCCGGTGGGCCGACAAGAACGGTGCCGATGCAAAACGTGTCGGTGTCACCGGGTTCTGCTGGGGCGGGCGGATCGTCTGGTTGTACGCCGCGCACAGCAAGGATCTCAAGGCGGGCGTGGCGTGGTACGGACGGCTACTTGGTACGGCTAACGAGCTGCAGCCCATCTATCCGATCGATGTCGCGGCGAAGCTCAAGGCGCCCGTGCTCGGCCTCTACGGCGGCAAGGACGACGGTATTCCGATGACGGATGTCGAGAAGATGCAGGCCGCGCTCGCCGCCGCCAAGAGTCCCTCGAAGATCGTGGTCTTTCCGGACGCGCCCCACGGTTTTAATGCCGATTACCGGCCGAGCTACCGGCCAGACGCGGCGAAGGACGCCTGGCAACAGTGCCTCGCCTGGTTCCAGAAGCACGGCGTCGCCTAACAACGTGATCCCGAACCCAGCGCCCGAAGCACGGCCACAAACTCTTCGGCGAGCGGCGCGTCAACGCGCAGCCGCTGCTGGGTGACCGGATGCGGGAGTTCGAGCCGCACGCAGGCGAGCATCAGCCGCCGCACGTCATAGAGTCGCGCGAAGAGGCGGTTGTGCGCCCCTTTGCCATAGGTCGAATCACCAATGATCGGGTGCGACAGGTGCGCAAGGTGGCGACGGAGCTGATGCCGGCGTCCAGTCCGCGGCCGCAGCCGCAGGAGCGCGTAGCGGCTGCTCGGGTAGCGGTCGACGCGGTGGGGGATCTCGAAGGTCTCGAGCCGCTCGTAATCCGTGCGCGCGGATTGCGGCGGCCGCCCGGTCGCCGGCAGCACGTCGTCCTCGACCGGTCGTAGCGTGTGGTCGATCTCGCCGCGCTCGTCGGGCCAGCCGCGCACCAGCGCGAGATACCACTTCCCGACCTCCGCGGCCGCGAAGGCCTCGGACAGATCTCGCGCGGTCGCGGGGTCGAGCGCGAATACAAGCGCGCCGGAGGTACCCTTGTCGAGACGATGGACGGGATAGACATGGCGGCCGAGCTGGTCGCGGCAAATTTGCAGGGCGAAGCGCGTTTCGCGCGCATCGACCGGCGAGCGGTGAACGAGCAGGCCGGCGGGCTTGTCGACGACCACGAGCCAGTCGTCACGGTAGAGAATCGGCAGTGCTGTGCCGTTCATGCGGCGGCATCCGACGGAGTATTGGCAGGAGACACGACGTGCCTTCGGAGCAGCTGACCGCCTGGGAGCAGGGCGGTTCAACGATACGCCTGCTCGGGCGGCGGATCTTCACGCGCACGGCCATTGTCGCGGACCGCAAGCCATTGCTCCTGATCCACGGCTATCCAACATCGAGCTACGACTGGCACGCACTCTGGGCGCCGCTCGCCGAGCGGTATTCGTTGTACGCGCTCGACATGCTCGGCTTCGGGCTGTCGGAGAAGCCACGTGGGGCGCACTACACCATCGAGCTGCAGGCCGATTACTGCCAGGCGCTGCTCGCTGAGCACGAGTGCGGGGCGGCGGTGCATGTTCTCGCCCACGACTATGGCGACACCGTCGCGCAGGAACTGCTCGCCCGGGATCGCGAGGGGCGCGCGCGGCTGCGCAGCGTGGCCTTTCTGAACGGAGGACTATTTCCCGAAACACACCGGCCGCGGCCGATCCAGCGGCTGCTGGCCATCCCGATGCTCGGACAATTCATTGCGCACGGCACGACCGTCAGCCGCTTCGAGTCGACGATGAGGTCCATTTCTGGCCGTAATCAGCCTTCACGCGAACTGTTGCGCGATCAGTGGGACCTCATCCAGCGCAATGAGGGATACGTCGCCCTGGCGGGCCTGATCACCTACATGAAGCAGCGGCGGGTCAACCGCAAGCGCTGGGTGGGTGCGCTGGTCGACAGCAATGTTCCCCGGAAGCTGATCTGCGGCGCGATGGATCCGGTTTCCGGCGCGCATCTCGCCGACCGCTATCGCGAGCTGGTCCCGAATCCGGACGTAACCTATCTGGACAACGTGGGGCACTATCCGCAGCTCGAGGCCCCTGATTTGGTGCTCGAGGCCTACTTCCGCTTCAGGGACTCGCAGCAGGCGTAGCCAGCTTGAACGCCTGCGTCAGGCGTCGAACAGGAAAACCCGCACCAGGATATCGGCGATCCCGATCAGCGCGGCGCCCGCGATCAGTCCTGCGCAGATCGCCTCCTGCGAATCTACCCACAGGCGGAAACCGCCCGACTCACGCCGCTTGCCGTAGACACGGCCGGCAATCCAGAACATGAGCGAGCCCAGGAACATCATCAGCGACGACTCGGGCGGCACGACGACGCCAAGTCCAATTGCGAGCGGCGAGAGCGGGAAGCGATTCCGCGTGCGCACGCGCGTGACCTCCATGAACAGCGCCGCAATCGCCGCGATTGCTATCGACCAGATGATGGACGTCGTAAGGAGTACCTGACCCGAGCCGCCGCCGAAGATTGTCGTCACGAGGTCCGAGACACCTTTCCACTGAACGGCGCCCGGAAACGCAAACTTGTCGCTCACCATCGTGTCCTGCACGCTCACCGCGCCGCCGGGCACGTAACGGTCGAGACCGAACAACAGGAAGTAGAGCGGGGTGGCTGCGAGCGCGCCGGCCACGATGCCGATGCCGTGGCCGATCGCCTGCTGGCGCGGTTTCGCGCCAAGCATGTACCCGGGCTTGATGTCCATCAGCAGATTCGAGGCGTTGCTCGCGACCTCGGCGGACATGACTGCGGTCATCAGGTTCGGCGCCGGCGTGCGCGGCTCGATTGCCCCCACGATGAACTGAGGGATCTTCGACAGCGAGCTCGACGGGGTGATCCCGGTGAGCGCCGTGCTGCTCGCTGCGATCAGCGCGAGCAGGAGTATCAGCGGAATCGAGGCGGCGCCGAGCCACCAGGGGACCCCGAACCAGACCTGGGCCAGGTAGACGCCGACCGCGCCGATCAGCGGCACACCGATCACCGAGACCTTGAGCGGCAGCTCGATGTCCCGCAGCACGTCGTCGCGCGCCGGGGCCGGGCCGCGCCGGGTAAGCATCCGCCACGCCTGGACGAACACGTCCGGTCGTGCAAACAAGGTCACCATGGCTGCCACCACCATCATCGTGATGCCCCACCAGAGTGACCAGGTGTTGAGGATGTGCGCGCGTCCAAAGACTGCGGTGCCTTCCGCGATCGTCCCGGAGCGAGGAACGATCTGACCCGCGGTGATCATGATCGGCACGATGATCGCGAAGTTGACGATCGCGCCTACGAGCAGGCTCGATGCGGTGCGGATGCCCATCAAACCGCCGGCGCCGATCATCGCCAGATCGAGCGACGGGGAGAGCGCGAGCTGCCGCAGGTCAACGCCGGCGAGCCGTGGCAACGGCGCCAGTCCCTTGTCCGCCAGCGCGTAATACCAGCCGTCGAGCGACAGCGGCAGGTGCCAGGCGCTCGCGAGACCGAGCCACTTCTGTTGCACCATCCGCATGATGTTCTCGCCGGAGAGCACGCCGATCGTGCCGGCGATCCCGGCTGCCGCCGCGAGGACGCGGGCCTTGTACATCCCGGCCGCTGCGCCCGCCGATTCGTACAGCGCATCGAGCACGACGCCACAGGCTCGGCCCTCGGGAAAGGGATGCTGCTCGTCGTTGATGAAGCGGCGCTTCATCGGAAACGCCACCAGCACGCCCATCGAGGAGAGCACGACGTTGAAGCACATGATCTGCCACCATGGCAGCACGGCGTTGGTCGCCCACATGTAGGCCGCTATCCCGGAGGTGAGCGGCATCGTCATGTAACCCGCGGCGGTTGCAATCGACTGCGTACAGTTGTTCTCGAGGATGGTCATGTCGCGCGCACCCAGGCGCGACAGGATGCGGAACATCGCGAAGGCGAGGATGACCGAGGTGAGACCGACGCCGAGCGTCCAGCCGGTCTTGGCAGCGACGTATAGGTTCGTCGCGCTCAGCACCCCGCCCAGCAGGAACCCGGTCGCCGCTGCCCGCAGCGTAAGCTGCGGCATGTCGCCGCGAAAGACGCTCTGCAACCACCAACGGTCCTTCTGCTCGCGGGTCCAGTCGCGGATCTGGTCGTCGGTGAGGTGCGAAAGCGCCATCGCAGAGTCGTTCTTGGGTGGGTGTCGAGGATAGCCGCATTGTCACGGCTGCGCGCGCACCGGCACCGGGGGATCGGCTCAACTGCTGCCTTCACGGGACATACTGCTCGATGCAGCCTATGCCGCTGTCCTGCTCCAACCGAGGTGTGATCTGGTCAGAACACGGGTTGCGGGAGGCGGCTTGACGCTTTGACGTCATAGCGTCACACTTCGCTCATGGCTACGCCGAAGCGAGCTACTATCTACTTTGAGCCCGAGGTACACCGGGCGTTGCGTCTGCTGGCTGCTGCGAACGATCAGTCCATCTCCGATATGGTCAATGATGCCGTGAAGGCCTCGCTTGCGCAGGATGCCGAAGACCTCGAGACGTTTGACGTCCGTCGCAAGGAACGTAGTGTTTCGTTTGAAAGCTTCGTACGCGGTCTGAAGCGCCGTGGGCGCTTATAGGCTGCTCATCAAGCCTTCGGCGGGTAGGGAATTGGCCCGGCTTGGTAACAAGGCTGATCGTCAGCGAATTGTGCAGCGAATTGAGGCCCTAGCGCTCGATCCGCGGCCCCATAGATCCGAGAAGCTAGCCGGGTACGACGATCGCTACCGCATCCGACAAGGCGATTATCGGGTTGTCTACTTGATTGATGACCGGCGACAGGAGGTCACAATCTTCAAGATTGGGGACCGAAAGGATGTCTACAAATAGGTCGTCTAACATCCCGTTCGATCGCACGGCCGATCAATCACCCCGCCCTCTTGGACTCCCGGGCAATGGCCACAAAGCCACAACCGGGCGAATCTATCTGGGGCCCGCCCATATCCCCGCACTACGTTCGAAACGTTGGTCAAACAGCCCTGCACATCATCGCAATTGAAGTGAAGTCGTAAGGGCATGCTCACGGGCACGTGTCATTGTGGAGCAGTCCGGATCGAGGTCCCGCGCCGGCCGCGCATGCTCACGAACTGCAACTGCTCGATCTGTCGCCGATACGGCACGCTGTGGGCGTACTACAAGGCGTCTGATGTGCGTGTTGTTTGCAAATCGGGTGCCACAGAGTCGTACTCGTGGGGTCGTAAGGCATTGAGGTTTGTACGCTGCACGACCTGCGGCTGCGTCACGAACTGGAAGCGAGCGCGTCCGCGAAAGGTGACCTACATGGGTGTGAATATGCGGAACTTCGAACCAAGTGCGCTGGATGGAGTGCGGATCCGCCTGCTCGACGGAGCCGACACGTGGAAGTACCTTGACTGACGAAGGATCCGCCATGCCGGCCACTTTGCGAACACGCTGCCTCCGCGTGTGCGCCGCGACGGTGGTCCTGACGATCCTGTTACTTCACGGCTGCGCGAGCACCCCACCGCAGGACGTCGCGACCCCTGAGGTTGTTGCGCAGTTGTCGGCGCAGGCGGATGCCTGGGACAAGGCGATAGTTCGGAAGGATCGCGCTGCGATCGAACAGAACATGTCCGAAGACTTTCGTCAGATCGACAGTGCGGGAAATGTAGAGGCCAAGGCCTCATTCGTCGACGGACTCACGTCTCCCGATCTGCAGATCGACCCGTATGTGGTTGAAGACTTCGACGTCCGAGTCTACGGAGACGTGGCTCTTCTAAGCGGTCGCACCCGCATGACGGGCAGGAACCAGGGGACGCCCTTCACCAGCCACTACCGCTACATAGACGTGTATGTTCGTCGCCAGGGCCAGTGGAAGGTTGTCAGCGTCCAGATATCCCGCATTCCCAACTGACCTAAGCATTGGGAGGGAGCAGGGCAGATGAAGCGGTCTTTCCGCCAGGTCAACGTGTTCTCAGCCGATCCGCTGAGCGGCAATCCGCTTGCGGTCATCCATGCGGCCGACGGTCTGACCGAGCAGCAGATGGCGGCATTTGCGCGTTGGACCAACCTGTCCGAGAGCACGTATCTGCTCAACCCGACGGATGATGCAGCCGATTATCGAGTCCGCATATTCACACCCAGCGGGGAGCTGCCCTTTGCCGGGCACCCGACGCTCGGATCCTGTCACGCCTGGCTTGCTGCCGGCGGGACACCACGCGATGGCAAGGTTGTCATCCAGCAGTGCGAGATCGGGTTGGTCCGCATCCGTCGCGACAGCGCACGGCTCGAGTTCGCCGCGCCACCCTTGCGGCGAACGGGGCCGTTGGAGCCCGAGGTGCTCGCTCGGATTTGCAAGGCCCTGAGTCTGGCGCCGTCTGATATCCGGCACCACGAATGGGTGGACAACGGACCGGGCTGGTGCGCGGTGATGCTGCGCTCCGCCAGCCAGGTGCTGTCACTCCGCCCCGATTGGCCGGCGCTTGGCGACCTGAAACTTGGTGTCGTTGGGCCGCAGGCGGCCGGCCACGAAACGGACTTCGAAGTGCGCGCCTTTATTGGCGATGGCGGGTACGAAGACCCGGTCACCGGTAGCCTCAACGCCAGTCTGGCGCAGTGGCTCATCGGAGCCGGCCTGGCGCCATCGACCTACACCGTTGCGCAGGGCACGGCGATGCAACGAGCCGGGCGCGTGCATCTGCGCAAGAGCGACAACGAAGTCTGGGTGGGCGGGGATGTCGTGGACTGCATCAAGGGCGAAGTCCATATTTAGAGCCGCACGCCCCGCGAGGTCAGCACATGCAGCGCGTCAAATCGCCAAGCGGTGCCACGGTCTCATACGAGATCTACGGTACGGGCCCGGCCCTGGTGCTCGTGCACGGGGCGTTCAGCGACCACCGTACCAACTGGGAATTCGTGCGACCGCTGTTTGAGAAGCAATTCACCGTGTATGCGATCGCACGTCGGGGGCGCGGTGAGACCGACGCAACCCAGGGCCACAGCCTCGAGGACGAGAGCAAGGATGTCGTCGCGGTGGTTGACGCGATTGGTCAGCCGATATTCCTCCTCGGCCATTCCTATGGGGCGCAGACTGCACTCGCTGCCATGAGTCAGCTCGCCGATCGCGTTCGGAAGCTGGTGCTCTACGAGCCGCCAGTCCCGCCCGTGGCCGCGAAGGCAGCACTGGCGAGCCTCGAGACACTCGCAAGCGTCGGTGACTGGGAGAGTTTCTCGGTCACGTTTTTCCGGGACCTGCTCCTGACTTCGCCGCAGGAACTCGAGGCGCTCCGCGCGACCGAGCTGTGGCCGCCAATCGTCCGCGATGCGAGGGCATCGCTCGGCGATATCAGGGCAATCATCAGGTACCACTTCAACGCTGAGCGTTTTCGCGAGCTTCGGACTCCGGTATTGCTGCAGACGGGCACCGAAAGTCCGCCCCAGCTCTACGTCACGGACGCGCTCGCCGCCGTCCTGCCCAACGTCCGGGTCGAGGAACTTGCTGGCCAGGCGCACGAGGCCATGACCACGGCACCGGAAATGTACGCAGAGAGCGTGACCCGGTTTCTGCTCTCTTCGTAGACCTTCGCGTCCGAACAGCACAGCGCCAAGAGGTTCACCACATGTCCACCCACGAGCTTGCCCAGCTGAACATCGGCATCATCAAGGGTCCGATGGACTCGCCGGTGATGGCTGACTTCGCCGCAAACCTGGAGCGGATCAATGCAGTGGCGGAAGCTGTCCCTGGCTTTGTCTGGCGGCTTCAGACCGAGGAGGGCGATGCGACCGCCATCCGACCGTTCGAGAACGAGAACACGCTCGTCAACATGTCGGTGTGGAAGGATCTCGACTCACTCCGCAGGTACGTCTATCACTCCGCGCACGTCGATGTGATGCGTCGCCGCCGGGAGTGGTTCGAGGAGATGAACGAGGCATTCCTTGTTCTGTGGTGGGTCCCGCGGGGGCACCGGCCAAGCATCACGGAAGCGATCGCGCGGCTCGATCTGCTGCGAGCCAAGGGGCCGAGTTCCGACGCGTTCACATTCCGGCGTTCATTTCCGCCGCCGGGCGCCGCGCAGGACGAATCTCCGGTCGTCTTGGGCGACAGCTGCCCTGCCACGTGACACTCCCATGTTCGAGACCACCTTTGCCCTCCAGACTATTGGTATTACACGCTCCCGGTTGATAAGCCTCGATGTCGCGCCGCTCCAGGGGGACGAGGGTGCCCCTGAGGCTTGGCTGGAGTTCAACCCTTCGATGGCGCCGGGTCTCTCAGGCATCGCGGCCGGCGACGAGCTCATCGTACTGACGTGGCTGCATCTCGCGCGACGCGATGTGCTCCAGGTGCATCCGCGCGGACGGCGCGAGAGGCCGTTGACCGGCGTATTCGCGACACGTTCGCCGGATCGTCCCAACCCCGTGGGGCTACACACAGTAAGAGTTCTGGAGGTCAGCGGACACAGGTTGCGGGTCGCGGCGATCGAGGCAGTCGACGGAACACCCATCCTCGATATCAAACCGGTGCTTCTGCAGCCCGACCGGCGGTGACGGTCGAGTCCACGCAAGGACGCCACTGTCAGGTCAGTAGTCTGCTGCCAGAGCGATCCACCAACCGGCGACGACCACCGCGATCGCCAGCACGCCGAGCAGCAACTGTCCACGGCCGCGAAGCGCCGCGCCGCGCGATGCGCGTCCGTGCCACCAGCCCGCCATAACCCCGGTGACGAACCCCGCCAGGTGGGCGAGTACATCGGTCCGTTCGCCACCCACACCGAGAAAGGCGAGCAGCGCGACGCCCGCCAGGATTGGTGCGTAGCGATAGGGCCGGCGCTCGACGATGGCGTGACGCTGCCGCCACCCATACGCGGCCAGCAGCCCAAGCGTTGCAAACACCGCAGTCGAGGCGCCGGCGGAGGAGTGCGCCGGTGTCTGCACCAGCGCGGTGACGAGGTTGGCGGCCACGGCTGCTCCAAGGACGGAGGCCCAAGCGACGCCCGGGCCGAGCAGCTGTCCCGCGAAATAGCCGAATAGCATGCCAAACCCGAGATTCGCCACCAGGTGCGCGACATCGAGGTGCAACGTCAGCGCGGTGACCGTGCGCCAGAGCTCGCCCCGCTGCACATCGCCCGCCTGCAGAGCACCCGCACCGAGCCAGTCCAGATTGAACGCGCTCACACCCGCGAGGTAGCCCACCAGCACGAGTACCAGCGCATAGACCAGCGACCCGAATTCCGCGTATGGCTGCTTCGGGGGTGGGGCAGGGGGAATCGGCCGCGGCGGGTTTTCGCGCGCGTAACGCTCGAGTTGCTGGCGCGCGAAGGTTGCGTCGTCGGCGGAGACGAATAGGTGCCAGCGGCCGCCGGCGAACACGAGCTGAGAGCCGATACCAACGGACTGCAGGACGAGCACCCGCTCGTCGCATTGGGGGCGCGACAGGCTCTGGAAGAGCTCGACGAGGTCCGGCGGTGCCTGGCCGTTCGCGTCGGTCACGACGGCAGCAGCGTTTCGCCAGTTTCGAGCACGCGGAATCGCGTGGGATCGACCGCGTGCCCGTCGAAGGGGTTCGTCACCGCCGCCTTCCGCCGGATTTCGCTGCGGCCTTGCGACCGGCAGGCCGCATGCGCTTGATGTCGAGCCGCGCCGCGAGCTTGGTCAGCTCGACCTCTGCCGCCTCGATGCTCTTGCGACCGGTATCGATGGATTCGCGCGCCCGATGAAAGTCCATGAGCTGCAGCTTCGCCAGATCGGGCTTCAATACCAGGTCCGGCGGGTCCGCCGCGAGCCGGTCGCGTGTGATCCGTTCCTGCATGATCCCGACCGCGCTCGCCATCACCTCGAAGAGTCCCGGTTCGCTGCGTCGTGCCCGGAAGGATTCCACGAGGCCGTCGATCAGTCCCGACCAGCTGCGCAGCACTGCCGTACCTTCGGCGCTTGCCGGCGTATTTTCCGAGGCGCCGGGCCGGCGGGCGGCGGCGCCGCCACGCGTCGCGCGCATCGCAGCGCGCGTGACGGGCCGGCTCAGGTCCACCGCGATCACGACATCCGCGCCCAGCGCGCGGCAGAGTGACACTGGTACCGGGTTCACCACGCCGCCGTCGATCAGCCACCGATCCTGGTGCCAGCTCGGCGCAAAGAGACCCGGCAGCCCGCTCGACGCACGGATGGCGGTCATCATCGATCCGTCGCGCAGCCAGATCTCCTCGCCCGTGTAAAGATCGGTCGCGACTGCTCCGAAGGCTACCGGCAGCTCCTCGATCCTGGGATCGCCGATCTGCGTCGCGATCGCCATCATCAGCCGGTTGCCAGTCATCACGCCGCCGCCGCGAAAGACGGTATCGACCAGCCGCCAGACGTCCCGCTGGGTCATCGCGGTGACCCAGCCCTCGAGCGCTTCGAGTCGCCCGTTGGCATAGGCGGCGGCCACCAGCGCGCCGACCGACGCGCCCGCGACGATGTCCGGCTTGAATCCCCGCTCGACCAGGGCCGTGACGACGCCGATGTGCGCCCAGCCGCGCGCGGCGCCACTGCCGAGCGCGAGCCCGAGACGTAGCCGCTTCGCGGCCTGACGTCCGCTCACCTCAGGGGCGCAGAGCGCGATACAGGAAAGGGAGACTCACGTCCATGCGATAGTCGACGTCGGAGTGATCATCGTCGAACTCCTCGTAGCGGTGCGCGATCCCGGCCGCGGACAGCCGTTTCGACAGCATCCGCGTCCCGTAGTGGATGTGGAATTGGTCGCGCCACCCGCAGTCGATATAGATGCCGCGCAGGCTACGCAGGCTTCGCCGGTATCGCGCGACGAGGTTCACGGGGTCATGGCGCATCCAGCGGCGCCACCGCCCGGGCACCGCTTCGCCGGTATCGAGGTGGAACGGAAAGCGAAAGCCGAGCGGCGCTTTCGGGTCCGGATCGTAGGTCGCCGCCATGCACACGTTCATGATCGCCATGCCCTCGGCATGCGACAGCTTAGGCTTGGCCCAGATCGCGTCCAGGAACCGCTTTGCGCGGCCGTCGTCGAAACCCTGCATGAGCCGGCGGTCGCCGCGGGCGACCTCGGCCGGCACCTGCCTGCCGGCCTTGCGCGCGGGCTGGCGGTACTTGGCGAGCACGTTGAGGGTGTTGGGCCAGTCGCAGTGATAGATGAACTCGAAGTAGGCATCGCCCGAATGATCGGCGACCGCTCCCCAGTGCCGGGCGTAGCGCATGCCGTGGATGATCGCGCCGTAGCCGCCGGATGACTTGCCGAAGCAGCCGCGATGCTCGCGCGACGCGAGGGTGCGGAACTCACGATCGACGAACGGCACGATCTCGTCGACCAGGTAATCCGCGTAGCGCCCGATGGCGGTGGAGTTGACGTACTGGTTGCCGCCCAGGCTCGTAAAGCAGTCCGGCATCACCAGGATCACCGGTCCCATGCGCTTGTCGTGAATGAGCCGTGCGGCGCGCTCGGCAAGATTCTCGCTGAACGGCTTCCAGTTGAGATGCGCCGGACCGGAGCCGGTGAACCCCACCATGTCCATGAGGACAGGGAATCGCGCGCCGGGTCCGCTCCTGCGCCGGTCGTACTGCGGTGGCAGCCACACCGCAAGGCGCCGAACGTGCGGGTCGCCGAGCGGATTTTCTGCGAGCACCTTCGACCGGTGCTCGAGCATCACGATCGTTCCTGCGCCTCGTACCGGACGCTTGCGTGCCATGCGTTGCTTCCTTTGGCTACTTCCGGTCGCGGATATCGATGAAGGTGAGGAACTCGCTGCGGGTCCGCGCATCGCTGCGGAAGGTGCCAAGCATGTTGCTGGTGATCATCGAGACGCCGCGCTTGTGGACGCCGCGTGTCGTCATGCATTCGTGCACGGCCTCGACCACGACGCCGACGCCGCGCGGTTTCAGCACCGTGTTGATGCAGCCGGCGATCTCCGCAGTCATCTTCTCCTGCACCTGGAATCGGCGCGCATAGGCATCCACCACCCGCGCCAGCTTGCTGATACCGACCACCTTGTTGGTGGGCAGGTAACCCACATGGGCGCGGCCGATGATCGGCGCCATGTGATGCTCGCAGTGCGATTCGAACTCGATGTCGCGGAGCACGACCATCTCGTCGTAGCCGGCGGTCTCCTCGAAAGTGCGCTGCAGGTACTCGCGTGGATCGACGCCGTAGCCCCGGTACCAGTCGCGATAGGCAGCTACAACACGGCGCGGCGTGTCGCGCAGACCCTCGCGGGCGGGATCCTCGCCGGCCCAGCGCAGCAGGACGCGCACCGCATCTTCCGCGGTTGCCTGGTCGACGGTCTCTTTGACCGCCTTCTTCGCCTTCGCCATAGTCGACTCCCTTTCAGCGCCGCGCCTGGCCACGCCAGAGCATCAGCAGCACGAACCCGGCGACCATCCCGCCCAGATGCGCAAAGTGCGCGACACCCTGGCTCGTGCCGGTCACCCCGAGATATAGCTCGAGCAGGCCGTAAAGCGTGACGAACAGCCAGGCGGGCATCGGGATCGGCGGGAACAGCAATATGATACGGCGCTGCGGGAAGGCCATGCCAAATGCCAGCAGCAGGCCGAATACGCCGCCGGAAGCCCCGATCGTCGGCACGGGTGGCCGGTCGATGTTTCCCATCACGAGGAGCTGCGTCGCCGCGGCGCCAATGACGCAGAGCAGGTAGTAGATCAGGTATCGCCGCGAACCGAGCAGTTGCTCGACGTCGCCGCCGAACATGTACAGCGCCAGCATGTTGAAGAACAGGTGCGCAGGCCCCGCGTGCAGAAAACCATAGGTCAGCAGCTGCCATGGTCGGAAGATCGGTGCCCCCGGAAACTGGTCCGACCCTAATGGCCACAGCGCGAGGCTCGAAATGAGCAGTGGCCCGCTCAGGTACTGCAGGACGAAGACTGCAACGTTCGCGATCAGGAGCGCCCGTGTGACGGGTGGCATACGGCCGGGGGACATCCGGGAATCCTATCGGAAAGCTTGCCGCGACGTGGCCCGCCGGTGCTAAGTTTGCTTTCCCGCCCCGAATTCGCCCCGATCGCATGACCGCACCCGGCTGGACCTTCCATCTGCTGCTGGCCGTGGGCCTTGCCGGCATGCCTGCCGCCGCGCAGGGAGCGCGCCGGTTCGGTGCACTCGAGTTCTCGCCGTGCGCGCTGAGCTCACCGGGTCTGCCGCTCACGGTGCCCGCGCAGTGCACGTCCGTGACCGTCCCCGAGGATCATGCGCGGCCCGACGGCCGGCGCATCGAACTCGCGCTCGCGTGGGTGCCGAGCACCGCGCGCAAGCCAGAGCCCGACCCGGTATTCATGCTGGCGGGCGGGCCGGGTCAGTCCGCGCGGGACAGCTACGCGGCTGTGTCACCCGCCTTCCGCGAAGTGCTCAGGCGCAGGCACGTCATGCTGCTCGACCAGCGCGGCACCGGGGCAGGAAATCCCCTCGACTGTGGCGTGACGGAGGAGGCCGGGCTGTCCGAAGCCACCGACGCCGCGAGCCCAGCGGCTGCGCGCGCGCAGGCCCAGCGCTGCCTCGAACGGCTCGACGCCGACCCGCGCTTCTACACGACGAGCGACGCGGTACAGGACCTCGAGACGACTCGTACCCGGCTCGGCGCGGAGCGGATCGAACTGGTCGGGATCTCCTATGGCACACGGCTCGCGCTGGAGTACCTGCGGCGCAATCCCGCGCGCGTGCGCGCCATCGTGCTCGACGGCGTCGTGCCGCCCGAGCTCGCACTGGGTGCGGAGCACGCGCGCAACCTGGAGCAGGCGATAGATGCGCAGCTCGCCCGCTGCGCCGAGGACGACGTGTGCGCGCGCCAGTACGGTACGCCCCGACAGACGCTGGCGCGGCTCATGGACGAATTGCGTCGCGAGCCCCGCAGGGTACGATACCGGGATCCGAAAACGGCCGAGCCGCGCGAAGACCTGCTGACCGCGGACCTCGTGACCGGCGTGGTGCGGCTCTACGCCTACGCCCCGCAGCTCGCCGCGATGCTGCCGATGACCATCGCCCGGGCCGCGGCCGGTGATGCCGAGCTCCTCATGGCACAGGCGCGCATGATCGACGACCTGGTGGGCGAGCAGATCTCCATGGGGCTGCAGCTCTCGGTGACATGCGCCGAGGACGCGCCCTTGCTCGATGCGAACGCGGGCGATGCCGATACGCTGCTCGGTGGCGGGTTCGTGGCTACGATCAGGGCCGCATGCGAGGTCTGGCCGCGCGGACGGATGCCCGCAGATTTTCATGCGCCGATCGCGAGCGATCGACCGGCTCTTCTGCTCTCGGGGGAGCTCGACCCGGTGACCCCGCCGCGCTACGGCGAGCAGGTCCTGCGCGGCCTTCCGAACGGTCGGCACCTGGTCGCGCGCGGCCAGGCACACAACGTGATGATGGCGGGTTGCATGCCGCGGCTGATCGCGGAGTTCATGGACTCTGCGGATGCGCGCACGCTCGATGCGAGCTGTCTCGAGCGCCTGATCGAGACGCCGCCGTTCTCGGGTGCTTACGGCTGGGAGCCATGATGCGTCGAAGCCTGCGGCGAGACCGCCGATGATTGAGGTGCAGGACCTGCACAAGTCCTTCACGATCCGCGGCGTGCCGCTGCATGCGGTGAACGGGGTGAGCTTCGCCGCGGCAGACGGCGAGATCACCGGGCTCCTGGGTCCGAACGGCGCGGGCAAGACCACGACGCTCAGGATGCTGTACACGCTGATGCAGCCGGACCGGGGACGGGTGATCGTCGACGGGCTCGATGCTGCGTCGGACCCGACAGGCGTACGCGCGCGGCTTGGCGTGCTGCCGGATGCGCGCGGCCTGTACAAGCGCCTGAGCGCCCGCGAGAACATCGAGTACTTCGCGCGGCTTTACTCGATCCCTGAAGCGGTGATCGCTGCGCGCATCGACAAGCTTTCCCGCGCGCTCGACCTCGGCGATTTCCTCGAGCGACGCACCGAGGGGTTCTCCGGCGGTCAGCGCACGCGCACCGCAATCGCGCGCGCATTGATCCACGATCCGCGGAACGTGCTGCTGGACGAGCCCACGAACGGTCTTGACGTCATGACGACGCGTGCGCTCCGCGTCTTCCTCCGCGGTCTGCGCGCCGAGGGCCGCTGCGTGCTGCTGTCGAGCCACGTGATGCAGGAGGTCGCGGCGCTCTGCGACCGTATCGTCGTGATCGCGAACGGTCATGTCGTTGCGCAAGGCACGCCCGAGGAGCTGCGCGAACGGACAGGCGCGGCGAACCTCGAGGACGCGTTCGTCCGCGCGATCGGCAGCGACGAAGGGCTGCTCGCATGAGAGAGATCTGGATCGTCATGCGCAAGGAGCTGGTCGATGCGTTCCGCGACCGCCGCATGGTGCTGATGGCATTCCTCGTGATGCCGCTCGCGGTGCCGAGCCTGCTCGCCGGGATGAGCGCGGTCGGCATACGCAAGCAACTGCAGAAGCTCGAGGCGACGCTCGAGCTGCCGGTGATCGGTGCGGAGCGCGCACCCAACCTCATGGCCTGGCTCGGCAGCCACAACATCCGGATCGTCGCGGCGCCGGAGGACCCGGACGGCGTGGTGCAGCGGCAGGAACGCGAGGCGATTCTCCGCATCTCGCCGGACTACGGTGCGCGCTGGCGCGCCGGTGAGCCGGCGCGCGTCGACCTCATATATGACAGCTCGCGACCCGTGCAGACGGGAACCTCGGTGGCGCGGGTGCGCAGCCTGCTCGAGGCCTACTCGGGCCAGATGGGAACGCTGCGGCTGATCGCACGCGGCGTGCATCCATCCGCGGCTGAGCCGGTGCAGCTCGCTCTTCATGACGTCGCGACGCCGGAGTCCCGCTTCGACCTGGCGCAGCAGCTGCTGCCTTACCTGCTGCTGCTGCTCGCCTTCATAGGCGGGATGCAGCTAGCCATCGACGCGACGGCGGGGGAGCGCGAGCGGCAGTCGCTCGAGCCGCTGCTCGCGACACCCGCGTCGCGCGGCGCGCTGATCAGCGGCAAGATTCTCGCGACCGCGGTATTTACGCTGGCGTCGCTCCTGGTCACGCTGCTCGCCTATCGCGTCGCATTCGCGGTGATACCCGTGGAGAGCCTCGACATGACGCTCGAGGTGTCGGCGCGCTCGCTCGTCATGCTGCTCGTCGTGATCCTGCCGATCATCCTGCTGGGTGCGAGCGTGCTGACTGCGCTCGCGGCCTTTGCCCGCAGCCATCGCGAGGCACAGGGCTACCTGCCGGTGCTGATCTTCCTGCCTATGGTGCCGACGCTGTTCCTGATGGTCGCGCCTGTGCGGACGCAGCTCTGGATGCTGGCCGTGCCGTTCCTGGGGCAGAACCAGCTCATCCTGCGGGTGCTGCGCGGCGAGACGATCCATTGGTGGGAATGGACCGTAAGTCTCGGGGTTGGTTTCGCGCTCGTTGCGCTCGTCTGGTTCGTTGCGGCGCGCCTGTATCATCGCGAGCAGCTGGCGACTTCCGCCTGACGCACACAGCTTCGGACACGCGATGCGGATCGGGATCATCGGCGCGGGCTTGAGCGGGCTCGCCACCGCGTTTTATCTGTCGCGGCTCCTGACAGGTTCCCGGAACGTGGTGTTCGAGGCCGAACCGCAGGTGGGCGGGACCCTGCGGACTGTCGAGATCGACGGCTTTCGCTTCGAAACCGGCGCCAATGGATTTCTCACCAACAAGCCGGACTGCATGCAGCTCGTCCGCGACGCCGGGCTCGCGGATCGCCTGGTGCGCAGCGCGCCGGCCGCGCGCCGGCGGTTCATCTACACGAATCGGCTGCATCCGCTGCCCGAATCGCCGCCGCTTCTGTTCAAAAGCGCACTGCTGACCTGGCCCGAGAAACTGCGCGTAGCCGGAGAGCTGTTCGTTCGCCCGCGACGCGAGGCTGGGGAGGAGAGCCTGCGCGAGTTCGGCGACCGGCGCCTTGGGCCGGCGTTTACCCGGGTGTTTCTCGATGCGATGGCGGCTGGAATCCACGGCTCGACGCCCGATCGCCTGTCGGTGCAGGCGGCCTTCCCGATGATCGCGCAGCTCGAACGCGAGCATGGCGGACTGCTACGGGGGATGATCGCGCGGCGCGGCGGTTCCGGTCCGGGCGGCGGACTCGCGAGCTTGTCGGGCGGGATCGGCATGCTGGCGCGCCGGCTTGTCGAGCTGACGCCCGCCGACTGGCGACTTGGCGAGGCGGTGCGGTCCGTCGAGCGACAAGGCGCCGGGTTTCACATCGTCGGCTCCCGCTCGACGGCTGACGTCGACCAGGTCGTGGTCTGCGCACCGACGTTTGCGGCGGCGGCGATTCTCGGAGGGCTCGACGCAGAGCTCGCGGTGCAGCTCGCGCGCGTCGAATACACGCCGATCGCGGTGGTGGGCCTCGGCTACCGCTCCTGTCCGGTGCCGCTCGAAGGATTCGGGTTGCTCACGACCAGCGCAGCACGGGTGCCGATACTGGGCGTCACCTGGGACAGCAGCATCTTCCCGGACCGCGCGCCGCCGGGCGGGTGCGCGCTGCGGGTGATGATCGGCGGCCAGCGTGCACCGGAGCTCGTCGCGCTCGGCGAACGCGAGCTGATCGAGACCGCCCGTGCGGGTCTCCGGGCAACCATGCAGCTCGATCGGGAGCCCGACGTGACCTTCGTCCGGCGCTGGCCGCGTGGCATTCCCGCCTACTCGCCGGGGCACCTGGCGGTGGTGGACGCCATCTTCGCGCGCGTCGCGCGGATTCCCGGTCTGCATCTCAACGGCAATGCCTACCGGGGCGTCGCGATGAACGATTGCGCCCGCGAGAGCCGCGAGCTCGCGCTCAGGATCGCCACCCGTCAATAATTGACCCGGAGCCATTTTCTCGAGCCCCATGCTGACCGTTGACGACCTGCACAAGGCAACGCGCACGCTGGCGAGGCGCGATCGGGACCTGGCGCGCGTTGTGCGCGCTCATGGGCCGCCGCCGCTCTGGCAGCGCCGGCCGGGTTTTGCGACGCTGGTGCACATCATCCTCGAGCAGCAGGTGTCGCTCGCTTCGGCGCGCGCCGCGTTCGATCGCGCTCGGTTGCTCGCGCGGCCCTTCACACCGGCGAACTTTCTCGTGCTCGATGACCGGGACCTCCGCGTCGCGGGCTTCAGCCGTCAAAAAACAGAATACTGCCGCAACCTCGCGCGCGCGATCCTCGACAAGGAACTGCAGCTCGGCAGGCTTGCGACGCTCGATGACGACGAAGTCCGCCGCCGTCTCACCTCCATCAAAGGCATCGGCAACTGGACCGCGGATATCTACCTGCTGATGGTGCTCGGCCGGCCGGATGTCTGGCCGCTCGGCGACATCGCGCTGGCGCAGGCGGCGCGCGAGATCAAGCGCCTGGAAGTGCGGCCGTCAGGGAATGAACTGCACGCGATAGGCGAAAGCTGGCGGCCCTGGCGCGCCGTCGCCGCGCGCGTGCTGTGGCATCACTACCTGAGCACGCCGCGTCGTGTGAAGCAGCTCTGACGCTCGCGCGATCGGTCATCACCAGGCGATGCCGTAATCCTCGCCGTGATTGCTCGAGCCGCCCCACATCGTGCCGTGGGCGTGGTCGAGCATGATCGCGTTGATGGGCCCGGAGCTGCGGCCCTCGAACTCGAGTGCATAACCCTTGAGCCGCAGCTCGCGACGCACCCACTCCGGAACCGATGCGTTGAGCATCAGGCGGCCGGGTTCCGACTTGTGGTCGTCGAAGGACGATTTCATCTGGTAGCTGTTGAAGTTCGACGCCTCCACGGCCTCCTGCGGCGTCATGCCGAACTCGTGGACGTTGAGGAAGAACTGCAGCAGGTTCTGGTCCTGGGAGTCGCCGCCCTGCACCGCGAATGCGAGCCACGGCTTGCCGTCCTTGAGCGCGAGGCTCGGCGTCAGCGTAACGCGCGGCCGCTTGCCGGGCTCGATCACGTTGAACGGATTGTCCTTCGGGTCGACGACGAATTGCTGTGCGCGCTGGCTTACGCCGATACCGGTGCGCCCGGCGATCACCGCCGGGATCCAGCCGCCGCTCGGCGTCACGGCGACCAGCCAGCCGTCCGCGTCCGCCGCGACGACACTCGTCGTACCGCGCGTGAAGCCCTCCTTGAACCTCTCGTGCGCGTCGCCGGCGGCTGCGGCGGTCAGGGTCGCTACCGCGCCCGCGGCTGGAAGGGCCGCCGCACGCTCGCGGAGGAGATCCGCGTACGGGTTGGTGCCGTCCTGGAACGGATACGGGTCACCCGGCCCTGAGGACGCGTCGTTGCGCTCGGGACGAATCATTGCCGCCCGCTCCTTGGCGTAAGCCTTCGACAGCAGACCGCGCCGCGGCTCCTCGGGCGGAAAGCGCGGGTCGCCGTAATAGAAGTCGCGATCGGCGTAGGCGAGATTCATCGCCTGGTAGACGGTGTGGATGTAGTTCGCGCTGTTGTAGCCCATCGCGCGCAGGTCGAAGTTCTCGAGGATGTTGAGCGTCTGCAGCAGCACGGGCCCCTGCGTCCAGGTGTCGAGCTTGTAGACGTCGATGCCGCGGTAGCTGGTGGAGAGCGGCTCCTCTACCCAGGGCTTCCACTTCGCGAGGTCCTCGGCCGTGATGAGGCCGCCCTGCTCGCGGAAGCCGCGCACGAACTCGGCCGCGATGTCGCCGCGGTAGAAGCGCTCATGCGCTGCCGCGATCGCCTCCTTGCGAGATTTGCCCGCGGCTAGGGCCTCTCGCTCGGCCTCGACCAGCTTGCGCAGCGTCGCCGCGAGGTCCGCCTGGCGGAAAATCTCTCCCGCCTGCGGCGCCTCGCGCGCTTCGCCCGCGTGCGGCAGCATGACGGTCTTCGAGTACGGCCACTCGCGCAGCGTCTTCTTCCAGCGCTCGATATTGTTCGCCGTCTCGGCGTCTATCGGATAGCCATCGGCGAGCTCGATCGAGGGCGCGAGCACCTCGCCAAGCGAGAGCTTCCCGTACTCGGCGAGCATCAGCATGATCCCGCCGGGCGTGCCGGGCGTGATCGCCGACAGCGGTCCGTGCTCGGGCGGATACTCGAGTCCCCTTTCACGGTAGTACTCGGCGGTGGCCCCGGAGGGCGCCACGCCGAGCCCGCTGATTGCGATCACCTTGCGGCTGCGCGGATCGTAGATCAGCGCCTGTGTTTCGCCGCCCCAGCTCAGCACGTCCCACATCGTCGAGGTGGCGGCGATCATCGCGCATGCGGCATCCACCGCGTTGCCGCCGCGCTCGAACATCATTGCGCCGGCGGTCGCCGCGAGCGGCTTGCCCGTGATCGCCATCCATTTGCGCCCGTGCAGAGGCGGTTTCTGCGTCTTGGCCATCGAGCGGGCGATGGCCGGGTCGACGGCCTGCGCCGCGGGGTCGCTCGATATGCTCATAGCCAACAGACCGGTCAGAACGCAGAGGCAGGCGAAAGGCGCGCGGTGCGCGACACGCCGCGGAGTCGGCAGCTTGGGCATCGTCGTTCCCGTCCAGGCATGAGTGACCGGCAGTATATCGGCTATGCTCGGCCGCTCGCCGCCACCGGACGCGTCGCCCATGCATCGAACAGTTGCCACCTGCCTGCTGACCGCGCTCACGATTTCTGCGCACGCCGCGAAGGCGGCGCCGCAGCTCGAAGCCGCCATCGAGAGCATGCGGCCGCAGGTCGTCGAATGGCGCCGCGACATCCACCGCAACCCCGAGCTGAGCAACCGCGAGGTGCGCACGGCGGGCCTGGTGGCCACGCACCTGCAGTTGCTCGGTCTCGAAGTGAGAACCGGGATCGCGCACACCGGCGTCGTCGGAATCCTTCGCGGCGGCCGGCCGGGGCCGGTTATCGCGCTCCGCGCGGACATGGACGCGCTGCCGCTAACCGAGGAGACGGACCTGCCGTACAGGTCCGTTGCGACATCCGAGTTTCGCGGCGAGACGGTTGGCGTCATGCACGCCTGCGGTCACGACGGTCACACGGCGATCCTGATGGGTGCGGCCTCGGTGCTCGCGGCGATGCGCGAGGAGCTGCCGGGCACGGTGATGTTCGTGTTCCAGCCGGCGGAGGAAGGCCCGCCGGACGGCGAGCGCGGCGGCGCGGCACTGATGCTCGAGGAAGGCCTCTTCTCGGAGCTGAAACCCGAAGCGATGTTCGGGCTGCACCTGAGGGCGGAGCTCAACGTTGGCCAGGTGGGTTATCGCAGCGGTCCGATGATGGCGGGCTCCGACCGCTTCCGCATCGTGGTGACCGGGCGGTCGACGCATGGCGGGCGTCCCTGGCAGGGCGTCGACCCGATCGTCACCGCTTCGCAGATCGTGCTTGGCCTGCAGACGATCGTCGCGCGGCAGACGGACATCACGCGCGCGCCCGTGGTGGTATCGGTCGGCTCGATCAAGGGCGGCGTGCGCTTCAACATCATTCCCGACACCGTCGAGCTGGTCGGCACGGTGCGGACCTTCGATTCGGAGATGCGCCGCGAGACGCTGGAGCGGATCGAGCGCACCGCGACACAGATCGCTGCGGCGGCGGGTGCGACCGCGACGGTGGAGCCCGACGACGAACCGAACAAGCCGGTGGTAAACGACCCGGCGCTGACCGCGCGGATGCTCCCGACGCTGATACGCACCGCGCCCCCCGACGGGCTGGTCGTGCCGCCGTTCTCGACGGTCGCGGAGGACTTTTCGTTCTACTCCGACGAGGTCCCGACGCTGTACGTTTTCGTAGGCAGCACGGCCGACGACCGCGACGCAGCCACGGCACCCAGCAACCACTCATCCATGTTCCAGATCGACGAGAAATCGCTGGATATCGGACTCAGGACCATGCTCGGGCTGGCCCTGGACTACCTGCGGGGCGGCGGCGGTTGATGCCCGGCGCCCGCGGGGTCAAACCTTTGCGGTCACCGGTGCATCTGAAACGTCAAGGCGCGGCGCATCGAGCCAGGCAGCCCCCGGAGACGGGTAGGATTGCGCGCCGGCCCAGGGGGCCGGGTTTCCGAGGTGTGGTCTTGGCCGAGGCTTCCGCCGCAATCGATTTCGACCGCGCCCGTCGCGATTCCGACGAGCGCGCGCTGGTGGCGGAGGCCAAGGCGGGTTCCGAGGTGGCGTTCGAAAAGCTGTACCGCATGCACGTCGGCCGGGTCCACGGGCTGTGCCTTCGCATGACCGCGAACCGCGAGCGGGCCGAGGACTGCACCCAGGAGGCGTTCATACAGGCCTGGCGGGCGCTGCCGCGGTTTGAGGGACGCAGCGGCTTGGGCACCTGGCTGCACCGGATTGCCGTCAACGCCGTGCTCGCGCAGGGACGTCGCCGTCGCGAGGAAACAGGCGTCGACGCGCCCGTTGATGACATGCTCGAGTTCGTCGCGGATCCCGCCACCGGCGAAGCCGGCGGCGACCTGGACATCGAAGCGGCGATCGCCGCACTGCCGCCCGGGGCGCGTCGCGTGCTCGTGCTCGCCGGGCTGTATGGCTATTCGCACGAGGAAGCAGCGGCGATGCTTGGAATCGCGGTCGGGACGTGCAAGGCGCAGCTGCATCGCGCGCGACAGCTGCTCGGCGCACGGCTTGCACCCGCGGAGCAGCCGTCATGAGCCGTGAAAGCGAATCCCGCGACCTGCGGCTCGACCGGGCACTCGCCGGGTTGCCGCGCGAGCTGCCGCCGGAGAACGATCTCTGGCCCGGTATCGCCGCGCAGCTCGAGGCGCGGCGTGCGCCGCGCCGTTGGCTGCCCCTGGCGGCGGCTGCTGTGCTGCTCGTCGTGTCGTCGTCGCTGATCACCGCGCGCGTCGTGCGGTGGAGCGCCGCGCCGGCGGCGCCGATCGCGACGGTTGCGCCGCCCGCAACGCCCGACGCCGGCGTTGTGCGTCCGGCGTCCTTCGGTCCGAGCCACGCGCTCGACCCGGAATACGCGGCGGCACGTCAGCAGCTCGCGGCGATGCTCGCCCAGCGCATGGACCGTCTGCCCAGCTCGGCGCGACAGAAGGTTGAGGACAATCTCGCCCAACTGCATCGCGCAACGGACGAGATCAACGCGGCGCTTGCGCTCCAGCCGGGCGACGCGCTGCTCGAGGAGCTGCTGCTCAACACGTACCAGGACGAGCTCGCGGTGCTCGCGAGCGTCAACCAGTTGGCAAATCTGAACGGGACTGTGGTCCCGGAGGACGAGGGGATAAAGCTATGAGGATCGAGTTCCGCGATATCGCCAGTGCCCGGTGGCTTCCGACCGCCGCATTGGTCGCAGGCCTGGCGCTCGCGGCGTCGAGTGCATCGGCGGACGATGAGACGTCGATCAACAAGCGCGTGCCGGCCGATCCTGCGGGGCAGGTCGAGGTGTCGAACACGTCCGGCTCCGTGGTCGTAACCGGATGGGACAGCAACGAGGTCGAGGTCACCGGCGAGCTCGGCGAGGGCTCCGAGCGACTGGAATTCGAGACCTCCGGCAAACGCACGCGAATCAAGGTCGTGCTGCCTAAGAGAGGGAGCAGCGACGACTCGGAGCTCAACATCAGGGTACCCGCCGGCAGCAGCCTGTTCGTGAACACCGTGAGCGCCGACATCGTCGTGCAGGGCGTCCGTGGCGCGCAGCGGCTGCAGGCCGTGAGCGCCGACATCAGGACCGAGGCGGCGGCCGAGGACGTCGAGTGCAAGAGCGTGAGCGGGGACGTCAGCGTCACCGGGCACGGTAAGCCGGGGATGATCACGATCACGACGGTGAGTGGCGACGCGCGGCTGCAGAACGTCGCGGGTGAGGTGAACGGCAATACCGTGAGCGGCAACTTCGACTTCGATCTCGGCGCAACCACCCGGTCGCGGTTGCGCAGCACCAGCGGCGACCTCGGCGTGAGGGCAAAGGCGACGCCGGACGCACGGCTCGATTTCGAGAGCATCAGCGGCGACGTGCGCCTCAACCTTGTCGGCAAGCCCCAAGCGGAATTTGACATCTCGAGCTTCAACGGCGAGATCCGCAATTGTTTCGGGCCGAAGCCCGAGCGGACCGATGAGTACGCTCCGGGCCGCGATCTTCAGTTCCGCGAGGGCGCGGGCAGTGCGCGGGTCCGCATCAAGACGCTGAACGGTGACATCAGCTTGTGCAGCAAGTGAGGGCAGAGCTGGGCCGCCATGGGGCTCCCGCAGATCGCTGATTCGTGGACAATAGGCGGCGCCGGGAACACCGGCTCCCCCGGGGCTGTCTCAGCAGGCGGAGCGACCGGGCAGCGGGACGGAACTCCCCCGGAAGGCGACAGCAGCAGATCCATGGCCTTTTTTTCCGAACTCAAGCGCCGCCGCGTCGGCAAGGTAGCCATTGGCTACGGTGCCGTCGCCTGGATGGTCACCGAGGCGTCCTCGGTAGTGATGCCGGCGCTGCGCCTGCCGGAATGGACCGTCACGTTCGTGGTCGTCTTCCTGATGGTGGGCTTCCCGGTCGCGATGATCATGGCGTGGGTGTTCGATGTCGGTCCACAGGGCATCAAGCGCACGGCGCCGCTCCGCGACGAGACGGCGTCGATGCAGGTGCGGCTTCGTGTCGCGTATGCCGCGGTCGTCCTGTTGCTGATGGCCGGGCTGGGTTATCTGCTGTACGAGCGCGGGCTCGGGCGTGCCATGGCGGGCGAGCGGCATGGCTCGATTGCGGTGCTGCCCTTTACCAACCTGAGCGGCGACGCCAGCAAGGACTACTTCAGCGATGGCATGTCGGAGGAACTCCTCAACCTCCTCGCGCGGGTCCCGGGGCTGCAGGTCGCCTCGCGCACCTCGGCCTTCGCATACAAGGGTCGTAATGTCGATATCCGCCAGGTCGGAAAGGATCTCGGGGTCGAAACCGTCCTCGAAGGCAGCGTGCGCCAGGCTGGCGACCAGGTGCGGATCACGGCGCAGCTCATCGACACCGAGACCGGATTTCATCTCTGGTCGGATACCTACGACCGCCAGCTCGCGGATATCTTCCAGGTGCAGGACGAGATCGCCGGTGCGATCGTCGACAGGCTGCGCATCCAGCTTGCGCCGGAGGACCAGCAGCTCGCGCAGCGCACGCGTGCCCCCACTCAGAACGTTGAAGCCTACGAGCTGTACCTGCAGGGTCGCGCGGTCTGGAAGAAGCGCGGTGAGGAAAACCTGAAGCGCGCGATCGAGCTCTACCAGTCGGCTCTCGCGCGCGACCCCGCGTTCGCCCGTGCGCACGCCGCGCTCGCGTCGGCCTACGTAGTTATGGCCGGCTACACCAAGGAGCAGGGAGACGAGAAGAAGTTCAACCCCATGGCCGAGACGTCTGCGCGCCAGGCGCTCGTGCTCGAGCCCAACATCGGCGAAGCGCACGCGGTGCTGGCGCAGATCAACGCCGATCGCGGGGACTTTCTGGACGCCGAATCCGGTTTCTTCTTCGCGATCTCGCTCGAGCCAAACGAACCGACGCCGCACCATTGGTATTCGATACTGTTGTCCCGGGTGGGCCGGCTGCAGGCGGCGCTGACCCAGGCGCGACGCGCCTACGAGCTCGATCCGTCGTCGCCGATCCTCGCGGCGAACCTGGGCAACGTGCTGCTGCAGGTCGGCCAGGACGACGAAGCGCTGCGTTTCGTGAGCCTCGCATCGGAGCTCGGGCTCTCCAAGAAGGAGTACGGCGTCGAGGCGACCGTTGCGATTCGTCGTGGCGATTGGGTGGATGCGCGGCGCCTCATGGGCGAGATCGACAACATTCCTGACGAGATAAAACCGGAGGCGCAACGCTTCGTCGACGCGCTGGCCGATCCGAAGCTGCGGCCCGAGGTCGTCGCGGGCATGCGCGCCATCGATCCAAAAATCGCACCTCAGGCGTTCTTTATCGGCCCTTACCTCCAGCTGGGCGAGGTCGATCTCGTCTTTCGCATCCTCGACGAGGAATTGCGCAACGACGCCAATTCCTGGGTCAACAACTGGGATCTCGGTCATGTCTGGACCCCGGAGGGTCGCCGTTTCCGCACCGACAAGCGCTTCGGACCGTTGGCCGAGCGTATCGGCATGGTCGACTACTGGAAACAGTACGGATACCCCGACGGCTGCCGCGCCGGCACCGACGCCGTCCTGGTTTGCAGCTGATCACATACGCGACCGTCCGCGCGACGGGTCAGTTGATACCATGCAGACTGGTCCTGAATCCAGGAGTCTGCCGGCGTGCCGTCACGGGCGATCAGATGGACGTTGATTGCGCTCGGCGCGCTCCTCGCGCTGCTCGTCGTCTGTGGCGTGCTGTTGCGGCTCCTGTTCGATCCCAACGACTACCGCACTCAGATCGAGCTTGCCTTCAACGAGCGCACTGGCAGGGTGCTCGACCTCGAAGGGGATCTCGGCCTGCGTCTGCTGCCGCGACTTGCCGTCAGCACCGGACCGTTCTCGATCAGCGACCGCACCGGCGACGGCGACGGAGATTTCGTGACCGCGCGGGACGCGCGGCTGGGGCTCGCATTGCTGCCGCTGCTGCAGCGGCGGCTTGAGCTCGGCCGGCTCGTCCTGGTCGAGCCGGCGGTCGCGCTGCGCATCGACAAGGACGGTCGCGACAACTGGTCCGATCTTTTCGATCGCCCCGAGCCGCCTGAATCGCTCGACGGCTCCGAGCGCGACCGCGAAGCACCAGCGACGGATCGGCCTGACTTCAGCATTGCGGAGCTTTCGATCGAGGACGGACGGTTGAGCTTCCACGACGCGCGACGGCCGCGGAATCTCCAGTTCGTCGATCTCGATCTCGAGACAGGGCCGCTGACGCAGGATTCACCCACGGCCATCCGCGCCGGTTTCGCGCTCCAGCAAGGGCACACTGTGAGTCTGCGATCGCTGGTGAGCGCGCGCGTCGGGCGCGTGCGGCCACGCGTCTGGGCGGTGGAGGACATGGTCGTCGAGATCGAGCGCCCCGCACCGCCCGGTTCCGAACGCGAGCCGTTGAAGGGGCGGATAGAGGCTGCGCGTCTGACGGCTGATCTCGATGCGCGGCATTATTCCGCGCCGGAGCTGAGGTACCGGCTCGGCGACGCAAATGGCGAAGCCAGCCTCGAGGCACGGCACGGAACCGCAGGACTGGCGGTAGAGGGGCCGGTCACCATCGCGCGCAC
>Ga0207648_10000867_pt1 | contig 34059 bp, 37 predicted proteins | sample KBSMisM32_FD_184310 | JGI IMG/M metagenome (GOLD analysis project Ga0207648, IMG submission 184310) | Miscanthus rhizosphere microbial communities from Kellogg Biological Station, Michigan, USA - KBS Miscanthus M3-2 (SPAdes) (version 2) | ecosystem: Host-associated > Plants > Roots >... | reverse complement strand
CATAGCCTGAATGGATCCCGCTACCGCGCCCTGGTGGATCTGGCCGCTCGCGCTGTTCGCGCTGACCTACCTGCTCGGCATCGTCGCGGTGGTCGCGGGCATCGGCGGCGGCGTGCTGTTCGTGCCGCTGGTCGGCAGCTTCTTTCCGTTCCACCTCGACTTCGTGCGCGGCGCCGGCCTGCTGCTCGCGCTCGCCGGAACGCTCGCCGCCGCGCCGCTCCTGCTGCGCGCGCGGCTTGCCAACCTGCGCCTGGTGCTTCCGCTTGCGCTGGCCGGATCGATCGCCTCGCTGTTCGGCGCCGTGGTGGGGCTCGCGCTGCCTACCGATGTGGTGCAGATCGCGCTCGGCGCCACGGTGATGGCGGTCGCGTTCCTGCTGTGGCGCACCGACCCCGCTGGCCAGCTCGCCACCGAGTCGGATGCGCTGGGCGAGATCCTGCGGCTGAAGGGCGAATACCACGATCCCGCGGTGCACATGGACATCGACTGGCGCACGCACCGCACCATTGCCGGCCTCGCCGCCTTTGCCGGCATCGGCTTCTTCGGCGGGGTGTTCGGCCTCGGCGCCGGTTTCGCCAATGTTCCCGCGCTCAACGTGCTGATGGGGGCGCCGCTCAAGGTCGCAGTGGGCTCGAGCGGACTGGTGATCTCGATCATCAACAGCCCTGCGGCCTGGGTGTACATCAACCGCGGCGCCGTGCTGCCGCTGATCGTGGTGCCGTCGATCCTCGGCATCATGCTCGGTGCGCGCGTCGGCGCGCGCCTGCTGCGCACCATGCCGGCGAGCGTGGTGCGCCGCGTGGTGATCGTCGCGATGCTGCTTGCCGGCATCCGTGCCCTGCTGCGAGGCCTCGACGTATGGATCTAGATCACGAGACCTACGCGCGCTGGCTCGACCGCATGGTGCGGGTCGCGTTCGTGCTCACCACCGCGGCGTTCGCCGTTTACTTTTTTGGCGTGCTGCCGGCGTATGTGCCGCTCGATACCCTGCCCTCGCTCTGGCGACTGCCGCTCGCCCAATATCTCGAGCGTAGCGGCGCGCCCGTCGGCTGGGCCTGGCTGCCGCTGGCGGGGCGCGCCGACTACCTGAACCTCGCCGCCGTGGCCCTGTTCGCCCTGATGACCCTGGTCTGCTATCTGCGCGTCATTCCGTTGCTGCCGCGCCTGCAGATGGCATTCGCGCTGGCGCAGGTGCTGGTTCTGCTTGCCGCGATGAGTGGCCTGGTCTAGACTTTTTTCGCCGCAAACCCATCACATTAAAAGGGAGAAAAACATGGGTGCCATCTTCTCGTCGCTCGGCCGCACCATCGCCGCTGGCGTCGTCCTTCTGGTCATCTTCGTCATCATCGCGGGGCTCGGCACCGGATCGTTCGTGCGCGCGAACGACCATGCCTGGTGGGCCTTCTTCTTCCGCTGGCTGCACGTGCTCTCCGGCGTGATGTGGATCGGCCTGCTCTGGTACTTCAACTTCGTGCAGACGCCGTCGATGCCCAAGATTCCCGACGAGCACAAGCCGGCGATAAGCAAGGTGATCGCGCCGACCGCACTGTTCTGGTTCCGCTGGGGCGCGATGGCCACCATCGTCACCGGCCTGCTCCTCGCGCTGATGAACGGTTACCTGGTGCAGGCGCTGTCGCTGCAGAAAGGCCACCACGCCATCGGCCTGGGCATGTGGCTCGGCGCCATCATGTGGTTCAACGTGTGGTTCATCATCTGGCCGAACCAGAAGAAAGCGCTCGGCATCGTCACCGTGGCGCCCGAGGAAAAGGCCAAGGCCGCCAAGATGGCCGGCATGGCCTCGCGCTTCAACACCATGCTGTCGATCCCGATGCTCTACTGCATGGTGGCGCAGCAAAACGGCGGCCTGTAGCCCCGCATACGAAGCTGTGGCAAGTCTGGTGGCTGGGCGGCGCGGTGCTCGCCGCCCTGACCGCCGTCCTCATCTGGGCGACTGAGCGGGCGTACGGCGGTGACCATGTGGCGCTCGGCGCATTGGCGAGCGTCGCGAGAATCCTGCTCTACCTGATCTGGCTTCACGCCGTCTGGCGCTGCTCGCGCAACGTCGGGCGGCCGCTCTGGACCCATATCGCGCGCGCCCTGTCGGTGGCGGGCCTGATCGCCTCGGCGGTGCTCTACTAGCGGCGCGGTCCGGCCTGGTCGAGGCCGCCGAGCTTCATCCCCGGCTTGATGCCGCGCTCGGCGAACCAGCCCTGCGTCATTTCCAGCGCATAGAGCGCCGGCCGCGTGCTGCAGTGCGTCTGCTCGCTGTGCGGCTGCATGTCGGGGATGTTGATGATCGTGCCCTGCGCGTCGACGAACGCCACCGAGAGCGGGATGTAGGTGTTCTTCATCCACATGCAGTGCTCGGCAGGCGCGTCGAAGATGAACAGCATGCCGGAGTTCGGCGCGAGTCCTTTGCGGTGCATCAGGCCACGCCCGCGGGTGGAGAAGTCCGCCGCCACCTCGGCGTGGATCAGATGCATGCCGGCGCGCAGCTCGATCACCGGCAGCGACTGCGCCAGCGCCGCCGCAGGTAGTGCAATCAGCAGAGCGAGAATTCGGAGCATGAATGAAAAAGGCAGGGGTTCGCCCTGCCTTCTTGTCGTTCTGGTAAGCGGGTTGCTTACTTCTTCATTTCGTCTTTTTTGGCGTCTTTCTTCGGAGCGGCCTTCTTGTCGCTCTTCTTCATTTCGCCGCCTTCTTTCTTCGGCGCGGCCTTCTTGTCGGCGGCTTTCTTGTCGCTCTTGGCCTTTTTCTCGGTCTTCTTCTCGTCCTTCATCTGCGCGCCAGCGTGCGACGCTGCGAAGGCGGAAGCGCTAACCACCGCAAACATCGCGGCAACGATCACGGACAGCAGTTTGTTCATTTTTCCTTCTCCTTTAGTGTTCGAACGCGGGTAAACGCGGATGGACCGCCAATACCCGGAACGGAATAACGCGCTCGGGTCGGGGAGGTTGACCGCGCCTACCGAAACCTCCCTGTGGTCTCCCACGGCGCGCATTCTATTCAAAACTCGAATCAGTGCTTCCATAACGTGGTAACCTGTTGTTTATAAGAATGAAACTAATCAAGGCGGCCTTCGTTTTGGGGGGATTCTGGGCGCTGGGCGCCCTGGCCGCGCCCTACACCCCCAAGGACGACAGCACGGTGCTCGAGCGCCTGCCCCTGCGCCGCAGCGACCCCGTAGCGGCCGAATTGCGGCAGTTGCGGGGCGCGGCGCTGGCCCGCCGCTATTTCGAGCTGGCGATGGCGCAGGGCGACCCCCGTTACGTCGGCTACGCAGAGGCCGCCCTGCGCAAGGCCGATAACGACCCTAGCGCCGAAATGCTCTTCGTGCGCGGCCTGCTCAAGCAATACCGGCACGACTTCAACGGCGCGCTGGCCGACTTGGCGGATGCGTCGAAGCAGGACCCCGAGCACATCGGCGCGCGCGCCTGGCGCGCGGCGATCTTCATGGTGCGTGCTGAATACGCGGCGGCGCGCGAAGAATGCCGCGCGCTCGAGCCGCTCGCGAGCGACCTGCTGGCGACGGGTTGCCGCGCCGCGGTCGACGGCGCGACCGGCAAGGCGCGCGCGGCCTACGACGAGCTGAAGAACGAGCTCGAGGCGCGACCCGACGCGGCGCCGGAGATTCGCCTGTGGGCGCTGACGCGCCTCGCCGAATTCGCGGTGCGCTTCGGCGAGCCCGCCCGCGCCGAGCGGCACTTCCGAGAGGCGCTGGCGCTGGGCGTGCGCGACGATTTCCTCCTCGCCGCCTACGCCGATTTCCTCCTCGCGCAGGGCCGTCCACAGGAGGTCGGGGCGTTGCTCAAGAAATGGGGGCAATCCGACAACCTGCTGCTACGCGTGGCGCTGGCGGCGAAAGCGCAGAACCTGCCGGAGGCACAGAAGCACGCGCAGGCGCTCGGCGAGCGCTTCGCCGCCGCCGGGCTGCGGGGTGAGCGCCTTCATCTTGCCGAGGAAGCCCGCTACCTGCTGGACCTCAAGGGCGACCCGAAGGCGGCGCTCGCCGCCGCGAGCGAAAACTGGAAATCCCAGCGCGAGCCGCGCGACGCCGCGGTGCTCCTGGAGTCCGCGCTGGCGGCCGGCGATCGCAAGGCGGCCGCGCCCGCGCTGCGCTGGCTCGACGAGAGCGGGTTCGAAGACGCCCGGCTGCGGCGTCTTGCGGCGCAACTCAAGTGAAGCGCTTCTTCCTCGCACTACTGCTCGTGTCCGGGATGGCCCACGCGCACAAGCCGAGCGACAGCTATCTCGTCCTGGCCGCCGACGGCAAGGAACTGCGCGGCCAATGGGACATCGCGCTGCGCGACCTCGAGTACGCGATCGGCCTCGACGCGGATGGCGATGGCGCGATCACCTGGGGCGAGTTGCGCAAGAAGCAGTCCGAGGTCGCCGCGTATGCCTTCGCGCGCTTCACCGTGCGCGACTGCAAGATCAAGCCGGGAGCCATGCTCGTCGACGAGCACACCGACGGCGGCTACGCCGTGCTGCAGTTCACCGCGGATTGCGGCGAGGCACTGCCCAGGCGCCTGGAGCTCGAATATTCGCTGTTCGCGGATCTCGACCCGACGCACCGCGGCCTGCTGCGCGCGCAGTTCGGAGAACAGACCGTCACTGGCGTGCTCGGGCCGGATCAGCCGCGGTTGAGCCTGGATCCCGAGGGCCGCACGCGCCTCGAGCAGTTCTTCGACTATGCGCGCGAAGGCGTCTGGCACATCTGGATCGGCTTCGACCACGTGCTGTTCCTCCTCTCGCTGCTACTGCCGGCGGTGCTGTCCGCGCCGCGCTTCGCGCCGGCATTCTGGGAAGTCTTCCGGGTCGTCACCGCGTTTACCGTGGCGCATTCGATCACCCTGGCGCTCGCGGCGCTCTCGGTGGTGTCGCTTCCGTCGCGGCTGGTCGAATCCGCGATTGCTGCGTCGGTGGTGCTGGCGGCGCTCAACAACCTGTTTCCGGTGGTTCACCGCGGGCGCTGGCTGGTGGCGTTCACCTTCGGCCTGATCCACGGCTTCGGCTTCGCCAGCGTGCTCACCGAGCTCGGCCTGCCGAAGGAGAGCCTGCTGCTCGCTCTGGTGGGCTTCAACCTCGGCGTCGAGGCCGGCCAGCTGTGCATCGTTGCCGCGTTCCTGCCTATCGCCTACACGCTGCGTGACAGCTGGATTTACCGGCGCGTGGTCGTCGTCGGCGGCTCGGCGCTGATCGTGGCGATCGCGGCGCTCTGGATGATCGAGCGGGTGTTCGATCTGCAGTTGGGTCTTATATAATCTCGCCCCCTATGGCCTATCAACATATCAAGATTCCCTCCGGCGGCGAGAAGGTCAAGGTCAACAAGGACTTTTCGCTCTCCGTACCCAACAACCCGATCATTCCCTACATCGAGGGCGACGGCACCGGCGTCGACATCACGCCGGTGATGCTGAAAGTGGTCGATGCCGCGGTGAAGAAGGCCTACGGCGGCAAGCGCAAGATCGTCTGGATGGAGATGTTCGCCGGCGAGAAGTCCTGCAAGATCTACGGCGAGAACGTATGGCTGCCCGAGGAGACCCTCGCCGCTGCCAAGGAATACGTGGTGTCGATCAAGGGCCCGCTCACCACACCGGTGGGCGGCGGCATCCGCTCGATCAACGTCGCGCTGCGCCAGGAGCTCGACCTCTACGTCTGCCTGCGCCCGGTGCGCTGGTTCAAGGGCGTGCCCTCGCCGCTGAAGAAGCCCGAGGACGTCGACATGGTGATCTTCCGCGAGAACTCGGAGGACATCTACGCCGGCATCGAGTGGCCCGCCAACTCGCCGGAAGCGAAGAAGGTGATCGACTTCCTGATCAAGGAAATGAAGGTCAAGAAGATCCGCTTCCCCAACACCTCCGCCATCGGCATCAAGCCGATCTCGATCGAGGGCTCCGAGCGCCTGATCCGCAAGGCCTACCAGTACGCCATCGACAACAAGCGCCGCAACGTGACCCTGGTACACAAGGGCAACATCCAGAAGTTCACCGAGGGCGGCTTCCGCGACTGGGGCTACCAGCTCGCGGTGAAGGAGTTCGGCGCCAAGCCGGTCGACGGCGGCCCGTGGCACAGCTTCAAGAACCCGAAGGGCGGGCCGGACATCGTGATCAAGGACGTGATCACCGACGCGATGCTGCAGCAGGTCCTGCTGCGGCCGGCCGAGTACGACGTGCTCGCCACTACCAACCTGAACGGCGACTACATCTCCGACGGGCTGGCGGCGGAAGTCGGCGGCATCGGCATCGCGCCCGGCGCCAACATGAGCGACACGGTGGCGATGTTCGAAGCCACCCACGGCACTGCGCCCAAGTACGCCGGCAAGGACTACGTCAACCCGGGCTCGGAGATCCTGTCGGCGGAGATGATGTTGCGCCACATGGGCTGGGTGGAGGCCGCTGACGCGATCATCAAGTCGATGGAGAAGGCGATCAGCGACAAGATCGTGACCTACGACTTCGCGCGCCAGATGAAGGACGCGAAGCAGGTGTCGTGCTCCGGCTTCGGCCAGGCCATGATCGAAAGGATGTAGGGAAAAGCAGGACGAATAAAAAAGCCGCCCGCGGGCGGCTTTTTAGTTGCAGCAGGGTTCTTGTTAGCTCTTCTGGATGTTCGAGGCTTGCTTGCCCTTGGGCCCCTGCACCACGTCGAAGCTGACTTTCTGGCCCTCTTTCAGGGTCTTGAAGCCCGACATGTTGATCGCCGAAAAATGCGCGAACAGGTCTTCGCTGCCGTCGTCCGGCGTGATGAAGCCGTAGCCTTTCGCGTCGTTGAACCACTTCACGGTGCCTGTTGCCATACCCTCTCCCTGATTTGTTGATTTAGAGCTTCCGGGCGTTTTGGTACCCGAGCCATGCCTGAATCACGCCCCGCCGCCCCCTTTAGTGGCAAACAGACAGCTGTATCCAAACATAGGCGCCCTTATAAGCGCCCCTCCGGGGGGTCGTCAAGGCCCGTGCCCGTGCGTGCAAGGTCGTGAAAAAACGGGTGATTCCGCCGGCACGGGTCCCTTCGCCGCATTGCACCGCCCCCCCACAACGATTAGGATAGATTCACGCAGTCCACTGGAGACGACACACGGGGCGCTTAGCAAGGCGGCATGGCGCAGCACAAGGACGACACCCTACTCGAGGCGCAGCGGGCCAAGCTGAAGCCTCCGCCGATGTTCAAGGTCATGCTGCTCAACGATGACTACACCCCGATGGAATTCGTCGTCGTCGTCCTGCAGAAGTTCTTCGCCATGACCCGGGAACGGGCCACCCAGGTCATGCTCAAGGTGCACCGGGAAGGCATCGGCGTCTGTGGGGTCTATCCGCGCGACGTTGCCACCACCAAAGTGCAGCAAGTCGCGGCATACTCCCGAAAGCATCAACATCCTTTGCAGTGTGTGATGGAAGAAACGTAACGGCAGGACCAGAGTCTGATACAAGGGATACAAGGAACGGCAAGGAAATGATCGCCCAGGAACTCGAAGTCAGTCTGCACATGGCGTTTGTCGAGGCCCGCCAGAAACGCCACGAGTTCATTACCGTCGAGCACCTGCTGCTCGCGCTGCTCGACAACCCGACCGCGGCCGAGGTGCTGCGCGCCTGCGGCGCCAACATGGACGAGCTGCGCAAGAACCTGACGCAGCACATCGCCGAGCAGACTCCGCGCATCGCCGCCGACCGCGAGGTCGACACCCAGCCGACCCTCGGCTTCCAGCGCGTGATCCAGCGCGCCATCCTGCACGTGCAGTCCTCCGGCAAGAAAGAAGTCACCGGCGCCAACGTGCTGGTGGCGATCTTCGGCGAGAAGGATTCGCACGCGGTGTACTTCCTGCAGCAGCAGGGCATCGCGCGCCTCGACGTGGTGAACTACATCTCGCACGGCATCACCAAGACGCCGCAGGCCCACCAGGGCAAGAACGCGGACCAGGACGCCGAGCAGGAAACCCAGACCGAGACCTCGAACAGCCCGCTCGACAACTACACCCAGAACCTGAACGCGCTCGCGCTCGCCGGCAAGGTCGATCCGCTGATCGGCCGGGAAAAGGAGCTCGAACGTGTGGTGCAGACGCTGTGCCGCCGGCGCAAGAACAATCCGCTGCTCGTCGGCGAGGCCGGCGTCGGCAAGACCGCCATCGCCGAGGGCCTGGCGCGGCGCATCGTCGAGGGCAACGTCCCCGACCTGCTGACCAAGTCCACGGTGTATGCGCTCGACATGGGCGCGCTGCTCGCCGGCACCAAGTACCGCGGCGACTTCGAGCAGCGCCTGAAGGCGGTGTTGAAGCAGCTGGTCGACAATCCGAACGCGATCCTGTTCATCGACGAGATCCACACGGTGATCGGCGCGGGCGCGGCCTCGGGCGGCACGCTGGACGCCTCCAACCTGCTCAAGCCGGTGCTCTCGACCGGCCAGCTCAAGTGCATCGGCGCCACCACCTACAACGAGTACCGCGGCGTATTCGAGAAAGACCACGCCCTGTCGCGGCGCTTCCAGAAGATCGACGTGATCGAGCCGTCGATCGACGAGACCGTCGAGATCCTGAAGGGGCTGAAGAGCCGCTTCGAGGCGCACCACAGCGTGAAGTACACCGCCAACGCGCTCACCACCGCGGTCGAGCTCTCGGCGCGTTACATCAATGACCGCCACCTGCCCGACAAGGCGATCGACGTGATCGACGAGGCCGGCGCCGCGCAGCGCATCGCGCCCAAGGCCAAGCAGAAGAAGGTGATCGGCAAGACCGAGATCGAGGAGATCATCTCCAAGATCGCCCGCATCCCGCCGCGCAGCGTGTCGACGGATGACCGTAGCGCCCTGGCAAACTTGGATAGAGATTTAAAGGCTGTCGTATTCGGCCAGGACGCGGCGATCGACGCCCTCGCCTCCGCCATCAAGATGGCGCGCTCGGGCCTGGGCAACCCGCAGAAGCCGATCGGCAACTTCCTGTTCTCCGGCCCCACCGGCGTCGGCAAAACCGAGGTCGCGCGCCAGCTCGCCTACTGCATGGGCATCGAGCTGATCCGCTTCGACATGTCCGAGTACATGGAGCGTCACGCGGTCAGCCGCCTGATCGGCGCGCCGCCGGGATACGTCGGCTTCGAGCAGGGCGGGCTGCTGACCGAGCAGATCACCAAGAAGCCCTACTCGGTGCTGCTGCTCGACGAGATCGAGAAGGCGCACCCGGACATCTTCAACATCCTGCTCCAGGTCATGGACCACGGGACGTTGACCGACAACAACGGGCGCAAGGCCGACTTCCGCAACGTCTGCATCGTGATGACCACCAACGCCGGCGCCGAGTCGCTGGCGCGCACCCAGATGGGCTTCACGCCGTCGACCAAGCTGGGCGACGAGATGGAAGCGATCAAGCGCATGTTCACGCCGGAGTTCCGCAACCGGCTGGACGCGGTGATCTCCTTCCGCGCGCTCGACCACGAGATCATCCTGCGCGTGGTGGACAAGTTCCTGATGCAGCTCGACGAGCAGCTTGCCGAGAAGAAGGTGGAGGCGCTGTTCACCAACGAGCTCAAGCTGCACCTCGCGCGCAAGGGCTTCGACCCGCTGATGGGCGCGCGCCCGATGGCGCGCCTGATCCAGGACACCATTCGCCGCGCGCTGGCCGACGAGCTGCTGTTCGGCCGCCTGCAGCACGGCGGCAAGGTGACGATCGACATCGGCGAGGACGAGAAGATCAAGCTCAAGTTCGAGGAAGAGCCCGCCGCGGTCGCATAGCCGCGCGCAGTTCGCAGTGATAAGCAAAGGCCGCCCGCGGGTGGCCTTTGCTTTTTCAGGGGCTGCGGGTATGTTTTCGATCCCTAGGGAGACTCCGATGAGATGCCAGATTGCCATTGCGGCCGCGCTTGCCTGCCTTGCGCCGACTGCGTTCGCGCAGGATGCCGGCGCCCGTAACCTCGCCGCCTCGTGCGCCATCTGCCACGGCACCGACGGCCGGGCGGCCACCAAGGACGTGGTCCCGCTCGCCGGGCTGCCGCGGGAGCACATCGCCTCGCAGATGCGCGCGTTCCGCGACGGGCAGCGCCCGGCGACGGTGATGCACCAGATCGCCAAGGGCTACACCGATGCGCAGATCGACACGCTGGCGGCATGGTTCGCCGCGCAAAAAAGGTGAACTGAGGAGTACACCATGAAACGACGCGATTTCCTGAAGCTCGCCGGCGCGGTCTCCGTGGCCGGCTGCGCGGCGACGACCGCTACGCCCTCCAAAGCCCGCGTGGTGGTGGTGGGCGGCGGCTTCGGCGGCGCCACCGCCGCCAAGTACATCCGCATGTGGGACCCGTCGATCGACGTGGTGCTGGTCGAGCGTGAGTCCCAGTTCGTCTCCTGCCCGATCTCCAACCTGGTGCTCGGCGGCTACACGAAGATGGACGACATCAGCCGCGGCTACGACGGCCTGCGTAAATACGGCGTGCAGGTGGTGCGCGACGAGGTGACGGCAATCGACGCGAGCAAGAAGACCGTGCGCCTTGCGCGCGGCGGCGACGTCGCCTACGAGCGGCTGGTCGTATCGCCGGGCATCGATTTCAACTTCGGCGAGGTGCAGGGCTACGAAGCGGCGATGCAGTCCGGCAACGTGCTGCACGCCTGGAAAGCCGGGCCGCAGACCGTGGCGCTGCGACAGCAACTCGAGCAGATGCGCGATGGCGGCGTGTACGTCCTCTCCATCCCGATGGCGCCGTACCGCTGCCCGCCGGGCCCGTACGAGCGCGCGAGCATCGTCGCGGCCTATTTCAAGGAGGCCAAGCCGCGCTCCAAGGTGCTGGTGCTCGACGCCAACCCGGACGTCACCTCGAAGGCCGGCCTGTTCAAGCGCGCCTGGAGCGACCTCTACCCGGGAATCCTCGAGTACCGCGGCAATTCGCGCGCCGTCGCGGTCGATGGCGCCTCGCGCACCGTCAAGCTCGAGCTGGACGACGTCAAGGCCGACGTGCTCAACGTCGTGCCCCCGCATCGCGCGGCCGACATCGCGCAGAAGGCGGGGCTGATCACCACCAACAACCGTTGGTGCGACGTCGACTGGCGCACCATGGAGTCGAAGGCGGTGAAAGGCGTGCACGTGCTCGGCGACGCCACACTGTCGGCGCCGGCGATGCCGAAATCCGGCAGCATGGCGAACAACCACGCCAAGATCGCCGCCGCGGCCATCGTCGAGCTGCTGAACGGCCGCAACCCGGAGCCGGTCAAGATCATCAACACCTGCTACAGCTTCGTGTCGGCCAAGGAAGGGATCCGCGTGTCCTCGGTGCACGAATGGGAGCCGAACCAGGGCACGCTGGTCGCGGTCAAGGGCTCGGGCGGGGTCTCGGCTGCGCGCAGCGAAGCCGAGGGCACCTTCGCCTGGAGCTGGGCGCGGACCATCTGGGCGGACTCCCTGACGTAATTTATCGTTTCTTCTGTCAAAGTCTTTTACGCCGCTGCATTAAGGCAGCAAACGGGCGGCGGCGGCGTGGCACGCTCGGGACCACATGGCCGCCGATCCTTTGCGAGTCCTCGCGTCCCGCGCGCGACATCCGTTCGCGGAAATCGACTTCCCCGCCGTTCCCGCCAAGCCGCGCACGACCGCCGTCACCTCGGTGATCGATGGCGGCCTGGGGCCCGCCGAAGCCCGCGACCGCGTCGCGGTCGCCGCCGAGTGGATCGACGTGGTGAAGCTCGGCTGGGCAACGGCGCGGCTCACGCCCGCCGCCACCTTGCGCGAGAAGGTCCAGATCTATCGCGCGGCCGGAATCCAGACCTGCAGCGGCGGCACCTTCCTCGAGATCGCGTTCGCGCAGAACCGCGTGCCTGAATTCCTGGACGGCGCACGCGAGCTCGGCCTGGCGATGGTCGAGGTATCGAACGGCGTCCATCCCATGAGCGAAGAGGAAAAGCTCGGGCTCATCGCCCAGGCGCGCGCCGCGGGATTCATCGTCTGGAGCGAAGTCGGCAAGAAGGATCCCGACGAAGACGCCCGCATCCCCATTGACGAGCGTTGCGCGTCGATCGCCCGCGAACTGGAAGCGGGTGCCGACAAGGTCATCCTCGAGGCGCGGGAATCGGGCACCGTCGGCATCTACGACCGCAGTGGCAGCCCCGCGGTCGAGATGATCCAGCGCATCGTGGAGAACATCGGCGCCGAGCGGCTGGTATTCGAGGCGCCGCGCAAGGACCAGCAGCTCTGGATGATCCGCGCCCTCGGGCCTCAGGTGAATCTCGGCAACGTGGCGCCGCATGAGGCTCTGCCGCTCGCGACGCTGCGCACCGGCCTGCGCGGCGACACGTTCCGCGAGATGCACCTGCAGGGCCTGGAAATCTTCCTTGGCATGGGCGTGCACGGCGCGCTCGAAGCGCGGGCGCGCGGCGGTGTCGTCATCATGATCGATGCGCTGCGGGCGAGCGCGACCATGATCACTGCGCTCGACATGGGCATGGCGGCCGTCAAGCCAGTGGCCAGCGCCGAGGAATGCATTGGAGACGTCACGGTAGGCGAGCGCGGCGGACGCAAGCTGCCCAACTGCCGGCACAACAACAGCCCGCTCGAGCTCAAACGCCACGATTACAAGGGCAAGACGCTGGCCTTCACCTCCACCAACGGCGCGGAATGCGTGCTGAGCGCGTCAGGGCCGGACAGCATCGTGCTGGTCGGCTCGACCCTCAACCGGCGTGCGGTTGCCGGCGCCGCAGCGCGCCTCGCGCGCAAGCGCGGCGTGCCGATCACCCTGCTCATGGCGGGGCGCAACAACCAGTACGCGGTTGAAGACGCGCTCGCCGCCGGCGAGATCGCGCGTGCCCTGCCCGAAGCCCGGGTGCATGGCGAGTTGCCGTCGAGCGCGGCGCTCGAAGCCGATTTCTGCGCCAGCGATTCGGGCCGCAACCTGATCGCACTCGGTTATGCCGATGACGTGCGCTATTGCGCCCAGCTGGACCGCTCGCAAGTCGTCCCGGTCCTGATGAAGGGACAGCTCGTGCCCCTTCGCCGCGAGCACGAGTAATCGCCGGGCTAGGCTTTGCCGGTCGAGCCGAAACCGCCGGTGCCGCGCGCGCTGGCGGCGAACTCCTCGACCACCTGGAATTCCACCTGCACCACCGGCACCACCACGAGCTGCGCGATGCGGTCGAGCGGCTGGATGGTGAACGCCGCCTTGCCGCGATTCCATAGCGACACCATCAGCGGCCCCTGATAGTCGGAGTCGATCAGACCGACGAGGTTGCCGAGCACGATGCCGTTCTTCGCGCCCAGGCCCGAGCGCGGAAGGATGACCGCGGCATAACCAGGATCAGCGACGTGAATCGCGATTCCCGAAGGCACCAATTGGCTCTCTCCGGGGTTCAAGACCAACTCTGAAGAAATACAAGCTCTGAGGTCCAGGCCCGCTGCACCTGCGCTGGCATAGTGCGGCAGCATGCTGCGGATCCTCTCGTCGAGGATCTTGACCTCGAGCTTCCTCATTTGCGGTGCGGCAGCCTGCCAGCGACGTGCTCGACTAGCTTGCGTGCTAGTTCGAGCTTGGGACCATGGCCGAGCGGGTGTTCGCCTTTCGCGTCGTACAGCGTGATGGCGCTGTCATCGCGTCCCATCGCCTCCTGCGCCAGGTTGCCGACGATCAGCGGCAGCTTCTTTTTCGCGAGCTTCGCTTTGGCGTTCTGCGCCAGGTTCTCGCTCTCCGCGGCGAAGCCGACGCAGAACGGCGGCTTGGGCAGCGCCGCGACCCACGCCAGAATGTCCGGGTTCTCCTCCAGCTCGAGCGAGAGGTGGCCGTTGGCTTTCTTGATCTTCTGCTTGGACGGATTCTTGACGCGGTAGTCGGCAACCGCGGCGACGGAGATGAACACGTCGGCGCTGCTCGCGTCCTTCTTCACGGCATCGAACATCTCGCGCGCGGTACGCACGTCGATTCGCGCCACGCCGGCCGGAGTCGGCAGCGACACCGGCCCGCTGATCAGCGTCACCTCGGCGCCTGCCTCGCGCGCCGCGCGCGCCACCGCGTAGCCCATCTTGCCGGAGCTGGTGTTGGTGAGGACGCGCACCGGGTCGACCGGCTCCTCGGTCGGCCCGGCCGTGACCAGGACGCGCCGCCCGCTCAGGCTACCGGCCGCTGGTTTTTGCTGAAAAAAAAACTGCACGTCGGCGAGGATGTCGGCAGGCTCGGTCATGCGGCCCATGCCCATCTCGCCGCACGCCTGGCCGCCGGAAGCCGGCCCGACGATCTGCACGCCGTCCGCGCGCAGGGTCTCGGCGTTGCGCACGGTAGCCGGGTTCTGCCACATCTCAACGTTCATCGCCGGTGCCACCATCAGCGGGCAACGACGCGCCACGCACAGCGTCGACAGCAGGTCGTCGCACAGGCCGTGCGCCAGCTTGGCCATGAAGTCGGCCGACGCCGGCGCGACGAGAATAAGGTCGCGGTCGCGCGAGAGCTCGATGTGGCCCATGGCATCGTTGACGCGGGGGTCCCAGAGGTCGCTCCATACCGCCTGCCCGGAGAGCGCCTGCATCGTGGCAGTGCCGACGAAATGCGTCGCCGCCTCGGTCATGGCCACGCGCACGTCCGCGCCGGCCTTCACCAGCAGGCGCGTGAGCTCGGCAGCCTTGTAGGCCGCGATGCCGCCGGTGATGCCGAGAAGTACCCGCTTGCCGGTCAACGTCAACCCCGTGGAATCAATTCTCGTTAAGGGGGAAGGGATTTTAAGGGATAGGCCCCGACATGGCGATTTCGCAGTGGCCGCTCGACCGGCGGCCGCGGGAGCGCTTGCTGGCCGAAGGAGCCGAAAGGCTGCTGGACGCCGAGCTGCTCGCGGTGCTGTTGCGCACCGGCGTGCGCGGCAAGAACGCGATCGAGCTCGGTGCGGAGCTGCTGGCACGCTTCGGCAGCATCTCCGGGCTGCTCGCGGCGGGGTCCGAATTGCTGGAAATCAAGGGCCTTGGCGAGGCGAAGACCGCTCAGTTCGCCGCCGCCATCGAGCTTTCACGCCGCGCGATGCGCGAGGAAATGACCTCACGAAACGCCCTGACTTCGCCGGGCGCGGTACGCGATTACCTGCGGCTCTCGCTTGCGCATCGCCAGCACGAAGTATTCGTGTGCATTTGGCTGGATGCGCAGCACAAGGTCGTGGGCGCCGAAGAAGCCTTTCGCGGAACCCTCACCCAAACCAGCGTCTATCCACGCGAAATCGTCAAGAAAGCGCTGGCGCGCAACGCCGCAGCGGTGATCTTCGCCCACAACCATCCCTCTGGCGTGGCGCAGCCCAGTCAGGCGGACGAGCTGCTGACCCGCAACCTGCGGGAGGCGCTGGCGCTGGTCGATGTCAAGGTGCTGGACCATTTCATCGTCGCCGGCAATCAGGCCATTTCTTTCGCAGAACGCGGATTGTTATAGTAAAATTCGCGCCTTTCCGCGTTCCGGAGTAGTGCAATGTCCCGTGTTTGCCAGGTTACCGGCAAGAAGCCGATGAAGGGCCACCTCGTCTCGCACGCCAACAACAAGACGATCCGCACCTTCGAGCCCAACCTCCACTACCGTCGCTTCTGGGTCGAAACCCAGAACCGCTGGGTGCGCCTGCGCGTATCCACCGCCGGCCTGCGTCGCATCGACAAGTACGGCGTCGAGGCAGTGCTGGCCGAGATCAAGGCGAAAGCAAAAGCAAAAGCGAAGGGGAAGTAAGCCATGCGCGAAAAGATCAAGCTCGAGTCCTCGGCCGGCACCGGCCACTTCTACACGACCACCAAGAACAAGCGTACCAAGCCGGACAAGCTGGAGATCAAGAAATACGACCCTAAGGCGCGCAAGCACGTCCTCTACAAAGAGACGAAGCTGAAGTAGCCCGTCGCCAACGCAGCAAAAAGGCCCGCGCGAGCGGGCCTTTTTGTTTTTGGGGGACCTTGCTAGCGGAAGGTGTACTGCACGCCAAGCATCAAGGTCTCCAGGTCCCGATGGTCCCCGGGAAACGCCACGTCGTAACGATCGTAGTCGGCGCGCAGCGCCCACTCCTTGGTCAGCCCCAGCTGGCCGCCGACGCCATAGCGGAAGCCGAACCCGCGCTCCTTGCCGCTCGGGGTGCCGGGCACGTCGGAGGCAACTTCGGTGCGCGCGTAGATCGTGCCCACCTTGGCGAAGATCGCGGAGTTCGCGCCGATCGGTATGCCGGCGAGGAGCGCGATGTCCGCACCCCAACCGTCGGCCTCACCGCCGTTGGCTTGGTACTTTCCGATGTTCAATGCGCCGATTTCGAGCCCGAAGGTGTTGTTGAAGCGGCCGCCGGCGTAGACCTTGAACGCCTGGTCCTTGTCCTCGCAAGGCAAGCCGGACGTGCACTGCAGGTCGTCGAGTTTCGATTGACCGTAGCTGATGCCCGCATGGCCCCAGAACCCGCGCTCGTGCGGCATACGCCAGGTGTCGGTGGTGGTCGTCGTCGTCTGCTGGGCGAGAGCCGGTGCGGCCAGCGCAAGCCCCAGCGCGACCAGAGTTGCTTGAGAAAGCGGTTTCATGATGCTCCGTTGAAAGTTGAGTGCTTGCCGATGCTATGCGGCGGTTTTCCGCCCTGCATATCGGGCACTCGACCTTCTTTCTGTCGCCGGACGGCTGACAGGAAACGGAGTACACAGCGGCGCATAAGCGCGCCGCTGTCAGAGAGAAACTACGTGGGCAAAGCCCTTGCTAGGCTAGGGCGTACGAGCGCAGGCGCTGCGAGAAATCCACCAGCGGCGCAATGCCGCTCGCGTCGGCGCGCCGGCACCAGTCCTGCAACTGGCGCAGCAGCTGCTCCTTGGAAGCGCTGGAACGCTCCCACAGCGCCGCCAGCTCGTGACGCATGGCAAGCGCGGTAGCGAGCGCGCGCGAATGCTTCAGTGCCTCGGCGAGGCGAGCACGCTCGTGGCCGGCTGCCTCCTGGCCGCGCAGTAGCGCGCGCTTCAGCGAGCGCAGAACTTCGGCCTCGCGCGGCGACCAGTGGCGCATGCGCTCGAGCTCCTGCGCGTAGGTCTTGCGGAACGACTTCGTGTAGCGCGACAGCACGTCGTAGCGATTCGCAATCACGGCGTGCAGGGTATCGAGATCAACCGCGGCCTTCGGATGCGCGAAGCGCGGCTTCGGCGCGAGGCGCTTGACGGTCGCGAGGCCCAGCGACTCCAGGATGCAGATGTACATCCAGCCGATGTCGAACTCGTACCACTTCGACGAAAGCTTGGCGGACGCGGCGAACGCGTGGTGGTTGTTGTGCAGCTCTTCGCCGCCGATGAGGATGCCCCACGGCACGATGTTGGTGCTGGCGTCGGCGACATCGTAGCTGCGATAGCCGAACCAGTGGCCGATGCCGTTGATCACGCCCGCCGCCCAGAACGGAATCCAGATGATCTGGGTCAGCAGGATCAGCATGCCCGGCACCAGGCCGAACACGGCGATATTCATCGCGCCCATCAGCCAAAGGCCCCACACCGAGTTCGGCGTGTAGACGTTGCGCTCGATCCAGTCGTCGGGCGTGCCGTGACCGTAGCGCTCCATCGTTTCCTTGTTGGACGATTCCTTGACGTACAGGAACACGCCCAGCCAGAGCACCTTGTTGATGCCGTGCACCTGCGGGCTGTGCGGATCCTCCGCGGTCTCGACCTTGGCGTGGTGCTTGCGGTGAATCGCAGCCCATTCCTTGGTCACCATGCCGGTGGTGAGCCAGAGCCACAAGCGGAAGAAGTGCGCCACCGCCGGATGCAGCTCGAGCGCGCGATGCGCCTGATGGCGATGCAGGTAGATAGTTACGGATGCGATCGTGATGTGCGTCATCACGAGCGCAGCGATTACGAGCCCCCACCAGGGGAGGTCCAGCCAGCCGGAAAACATCAGATTTACTCGCCCCTATGGATGTTTATTTAAGGCGGGGGCCATTCTACGCGAATGCCCCGGTCAGTGCTTACTTCCTAAAGCCCCGAGTTGTAAATGTTTTTAGCGGGACCGCGATAGGACTTGTCGAGTGCGCAAACGTTCACGCCGCGCGCTCGAAAACCGCGGCGAAAAACCCATCGGTAGCGTGTAAATGTGTCGAAAGCCTCAATCGATCCCCGGTGTCGAGCTCGATGCGTTGCGCCGCCAGCAGGGCCGCGGCGGAAAGCGGGCGGAATTCAGCGTGCGCGGACTGGAAAGCGTCGGCAACCGCGTCGTTTTCGTCATGCAGGATGCTGCAAGTTGCGTAGACCAGGCGGCCGCCGGGCTTCACCAGCCGCGCCGCCGCCCCGAGGATTTCGCGTTGCTTGGCGGCGAGTTCCTGGATTGCCGTCGGCTGGTGTCGCCATTTCAGGTCAGGGTTGCGCCGAAGCGTGCCAAAACCGCTACACGGTGCGTCGACCAGCACGCGGTCGAGCTTGCCGGCGAGGCGGCGGGCGCGCGCCTCATCTTCGCTGAGCATCAGCGTCTGCACGTTGGTGATTCCGGCGCGTGCGGCGCGCGGGCCGAGCGCGGAAAGGCGCTTGGCGGATACGTCCATTGCGTACACGCGGCCGGTACCCCGCATCAGCATGGCGGCAGCCAACGTCTTGCCGCCGGCGCCGGCGCAATAATCGGCGATCATCTCGCCGCGCCGCGGCGCCAGCAGCCATGCCAGCAGCTGGCTGCCCTCGTCCTGCACTTCGATCAGCCCCTCGGTGAAAAGCGGGTGGCGGTTGATCGCGGGCTTGCCGGCGAGGCGCAGTCCTGCCGGCGAATAAGGCGTCGGCTTGGATTCGATGCCGTCAGCAGCCAATCTTTGCTGAACAGCCTCGCGCTCGGTGCGCGCGAGATTGACGCGCAGATCGAGCGGCGCGGGATTGAGCAGGCCTTGCGCGATCCGCAGGGTCTCGTCCTCGCCTTGCTGCGCGACCAGGCGTTCCCACAGCCAATCGGGCAGATCCGCGCGTACCGCGGGCGGCAGCGTCGCGCCCTCCTTCGAGCGCACGCGGGCGAGCAGATCCTCCTCGACCACTCCCTGCAGCGCTCGCGCCGAGAAGCCCAGCACGCGCAGCAGTGCCGCGCCCACCAGAGCGCGTGGTTCCGGCGAGCCGGCCGCCGCCTCGAGCGAGCGGCGGCGCCGCAGCACCGCGAACACGGATTCGGCGACGAAGGCACGGTCGTTCTGGCCGAGGTTGCGATGCTCGCGAAAATAACGCGACAGCAGCTGGTCGGCAGGCGCGTTTCCGCGCAATACCATGGCAGTCGCGCTGGCGGCCTGCGCCAGCAGCGCGCGAGTGGGTCTCACGGCTCGATGCGCCGGGCCAGGTGCTCGTAGCGCGTGCCGTCCTTCTCCACCAGCAGGATGCGCACCGGAAGATAGCTGCGCTCGACCGCGAACCAGAGCTCCGCCACCTCGTCGTCGTTGGTGCGTGTCATCTTGATCGCGTCGAACTCCCCCGCCGGCGTCGCCACGCGCTCACGCCCCGAGACCTGATAGCTATGGCGCGACATGCCGCGCCCATCGGCGATATGAAAGCCGAGCGGGCCGTTGTTGTTCGAAGCGAACGTCAGCGCGAGCAGGAACGAGAGCCGGTCCTGCGTGTCCAGCGGCACCGGCTCGGTACGCGTGTCGCCTTTGTAGCGGCGCGTAATCGTGTTCGCTTTCCAGTCGAACGAGACACGCTGTGTGTCCCGGCCGCTGCGCTCATCGACGTACTCGGTCGGACGCGGCCCGTTCGCGGTCAGCGTGCCCGCACTGGTGCGCTTCGCCTTGCCCATCAGGGCATACATCCCCTTGCCCCTCCAGTGCTCGCTGAGCTCGTACCTGCCATTGGTGTGCTCGAGGCGGTCGACCACCTCGGCCATCACGCTGCCGTTGCGCCTCAGCTCGTATTCGATCTCGACGCGCGCCGGCAGCGCGGGTTGCGCCGCGGCGGTCGTGCTTAGAACCAGACTAGCGAGCGGCAACCACCAGCTGCGCATCGCTGCCTTTGATGTGGACCAAGCCATTACGAACGGTAACGCGGCCATCGAGGAACCAGCGCACCGCGCGCGGATAGATCACATGCTCCTGCTCGAGCACGCGCGCGGCGAGGCGCGCGGCGTCGTCGTCCGGCAGGACCGGCACCGCAGCCTGCGCCACGATCGGCCCGTGATCGAGCTCGGCGGTCACGAAATGCACCGTGCAGCCGTGCACCTTGACGCCCGCGGCGAGCGCCCGCTCATGCGTGTCGAGCCCGGTAAAGGCGGGTAACAGCGATGGGTGGATGTTGAGCATCCGCTCGCGAAAACGCGCCACGAATCCCGGCGTCAGGATGCGCATGAAACCGGCCAGCGCCACCAGGCGCGGCTGGAAACGCTCGATCTCCTCGGCCAGAGCGGCATCGAATGCCTCGCGCGTGGCGTGACGGCGATGCTCGACGACCGCGGTGGCGATGCCGCGCGCGGACGCGAGCTTCAATCCTTCGGCGTCGGCGCGATTGCTGATCACGGCGCTCACCGGCAGCCCGGCGTCGAGGAGCGCGCGCATGTTGCTGCCGCGCCCGGAAATGAGGACGACGACGCTCAGAACACCCTCGTGGACTGGTAGCCGTCTTCCTCGAGCAGAGCCAGCACGCCGCGCTCTCCGTAAAGATGCAGCGCACCTAGTGCGACGAACGCGTCGCCCCGGCGCAGTTGGCGCTGCATGCGAAATGCCATGACGACGTTGCGGTCGTGAATCACCCGCTTGGTCATGACCGCCTGGTGCGCGGCGACCTCGGGATAGCGCGCGATGAACGCCTCGCGCAACCGCCACAGGGCGCTCAGATCGCGCGCAAGGTAGGCGTCGAGCGTGCGTGCGGCCAGCTCGGTGAGCTCGTCGCGATGCTCGAGGCTGTGTCTGAGCAGCGCGACCTGCGAATCCATCGGGAACTCGTCGAAGGTGAAGATCTGCTCCTCCACGCCCTCGATCTGGTCGAGCGGCAGCCGGCGCTGGCGCGCGATCTCGATCAGCTGCGCGTCGAGCGGCGTTCCCTCCTCGGCCCGCCGCGCGTCGCGCAGATTGAGCAGCACGCCCCAGGGCTTCAGCTTGTTGACCACCTCGCGCGGCAGACCGATCGGCGCCATCACCTCGACCGCGCGCTCGAAGTCCTGCTTGCCGATGGTGCCTTCGAGCGTCTGGCGGTCGAGGAACATCGCCGCCTCCATGAAACGCTCGCGCGTGTAGCCGTCCGGCACGAACTCGAGCATCACGCTGCGGGCGCCGTCGAGTGCGCGGCGCACCGGCGGCGGCAGCTGCGCGAGCCGGGCATCGGCGACGTGAATCGTGCCGTAGACGTGGCTCGGCCGCGTTCCGTCCTTCGTCACGCGCCAGAGCAACCCGCGATCGAAACGCTTTGTGGCGGCCCAGGCAGGCAGCGAAGCCGCCAGCCCCGCGACCATGAAGTCCCGGCGTCTCATCGTCCGGATCCGATCATCGAGTCGGCGCGCACCCAGCGCTCGAAGTCCGCCGCGCTCACATAACCCAGCGCCAACGCAGCCTCGCGCAGCGTGGTGCCCTCGCGGTGCGCCTTCTTCGCGATCTCGGCGGCGCGGTCGTAGCCGATGTGCGGCGCGAGCGCGGTCACCAGCATGAGCGAGCCTTCGACCAGCTCGCGGATGCGCGCTTCGTTCGCCTCGATGCCGCGCGCGCAGTGCTCCTCGAACGAGCGGCAACCATCGGCCAGCAAGCGCGCGCTCTGCAGGAAGGCATGGATGATCATCGGCTTGTAGACGTTGAGCTCGAGGTGGCCCGAGGCGCCCCCGATCGCCACCGCAGTGTCGTTGCCGATCACCTGGGCCGCCAGCATGGTCAACGCCTCGGCCTGCGTGGGGTTGACCTTGCCCGGCATGATCGAGCTGCCGGGCTCATTCTCGGGAATGCGCAGCTCGCCGAGGCCCGAGCGCGGCCCCGAGCTCAACAGCCGGATGTCGTTGGCGATTTTCGACGCGGCGGCTGCGAGGGTCTTGAGCGCACCATGCGCGAACAGCAGCGCTTCGTGCCCGCCGAGCGCGGCGAACTTGTTCTTCGCTTCGGTAAACGCAATGCCGGATTCCTTCGAGACCCGGGCGCACACGCGCGCCGCGAACTCCGGGTGCGTGTTCAATCCGGTGCCGACCGCGGTGCCGCCGATCGCCAGCTCCTGCAGCAGCGGCAGCGCGGCGCGCAGCGCGGTGCAGGCATGCTCCAGCTGCGCGACATAGCCAGAAAATTCCTGGCCCAGGGTGAGCGGCGTGGCGTCCTGCAGGTGGGTGCGGCCGATCTTGATGATCGACTGGAAAGCGTCGCGCTTGTTCTCTAGCGTGGCCTTGAGCGCTTCGGCCGCCGGCAGGACGTCCTCCTGCAGCGCGCGCGCCGCGGCGATGTGCATCGCGGTCGGGAATACGTCGTTCGACGATTGGCCGAGATTCACGTCGTCGTTCGGATGCACCAGGCGCTTCTGCCCGCGCTCGCCGCCGAGCAGCTCGGAGGCGCGATTGGCCAGCACCTCGTTGACGTTCATGTTGCTCTGGGTGCCGGACCCGGTCTGCCAGACCACCAGCGGAAACTCATCGTCGTGCTTGCCGGCGAGCACTTCGTCCGCAGCGCGCGCGATCGCTTCGCCCTTGTTCTTGGGCAGCAGCTTGAGTTCCGAGTTGACCCCCGCCGCGGCTTTCTTGACCAGCGCGAGGGCGTGGACCACGGCGAGCGGCATGCGCTCACCGGAGATGCGGAAGAAGCGGCGGCTGCGCTCGGTCTGCGCGCCCCACAACCGGTCGGCCGGCACCTCGATGGTGCCGAAGCTGTCCTTCTCGAGGCGGGAGCCGCTCATCGCGGCCCTAATGTTACTTCTGCTGCTCCTCGCCCTGCTCCTGCTTCTGCCCGGAGACTTCGGCATGCACTTTGGCCATGTCGATGGTCTTGGCCTGCGTGATGACCTGCTCGAGCGCCTGCCCCGGCAGCGCGCCCGCCTGCTGGAACAGGATCACTTTCTCGCGGAACACCATCAGCGTCGGGATCGAGCGGATCTGGAACGCGCCCGCCAGCTCCTGCTGCTCGTCGGTATTCACCTTGGCGAACACCACGTCCTTGTGCGTCTCCGACGCCTTCTCGTACACCGGCGCGAAGCCGCGGCACGGACCGCACCACGGCGCCCAGAAATCGACGATCACCATCGGATTTTCGTTGACGGTCTGTTCGAAGTTGTCCTTGGTGAGCTCGACGGTGGCCACAGCGGTCCTTTCGGAAAAAGAGAAAGTGTAATCTAGACAATATGTACGTCGGCCGGTTCGCGCCCTCGCCCACCGGCCCGCTCCATTTCGGCTCGCTGGTCGCGGCGCTTGCCAGCTGGCTCGACGCCCGCGCCGCCGAAGGCCGCTGGCTGGTGCGCATCGAAGACCTGGACGCGCCGCGCGTCCTGTCCGGCGCGGCGGACGACATCCTGCGCACGCTGGACCGGCTGGGCCTCGGCTGGGATGGCCCGGTGCTGTATCAGAGCCAGCGCAGCGCGAGCTACCAGGCTGCCCTCGAGTCCCTCGACACGTACTGGTGTGGCTGCACGCGGCGCGAGATCGCGGATTCGTCGATCGGCCGCGCGACCGACGGCGCGCAGATCTACCCGGGCACCTGCCGCGCCGGTCTCGCGCCCGGCAAAACGGCGCGCGCCTTGCGCCTGCGCACCGGACCAGAAGAGCTCGCCTTTACCGATCGCGTGCAGGGCCCCCAGCGACAGGTCCTCGAACGCGAGATCGGCGACTTCGTGCTGCTGCGCGCTGACGGTCAGTTCGCCTACCAGCTCGCGGTCGTAGTGGATGACGCCGAGCAAGGCATCACCGACGTGGTGCGCGGCGCCGACCTCCTGGACTCGACGCCACGCCAGATCTACCTGCAGCGCAGGCTCGGCTATGCCACGCCCCGCTATCTGCACGTGCCGGCAGCGGTGAACGAGGCCGGCGAGAAGCTCTCCAAGCAGACCGGTGCGCTCCCGGTGGATATCAAAAGAAAAGCTGAAGAATTGGCGCGCGCGCTGACTTTTCTCGGGCAGCCGGAAACCGACGATCTTGCACAAGCGGTGGCGAACTGGAAGCCGGCGCTTATCCCCGTACGCCGCGTCCAGGTCGCAGCACCGTAAGCAGCGCCGCGACCACCAGCGCGAGCGCCGTGTATTCGGCCCACGTCGGCCGCTCGCCGAGGAAGAGCATTCCGGACACCACGCCCACCACCGGAATGAGCAGCATGCTGATCGAAAAGATGCTCACCGGAACCGAAGTGGCGATCTTGATCCACGCCCAGTGCGCGAAGGCAAAGGCGATGACGACGTTATAGGCCGTTCCGAGCCATGCGGTTACGCCGACGTTCCGCAGCGCATGCCAGTCCTCGAACAGCAGAGCGCCGATAAAGATCGGCACGCCGCCGAGCAGCATGATCCACGCGGTATAGGGCCCGACCGGCATGCTCACGGGAAAGCGCTTCTGCAGCACTGTGCCGAGCGCCCACGACAGCGCCGCACCGAGCACGAGCAGCGAGCCGACCGGCGCCGCGCCGAGGTTGACGAACGCTTCGCCGAGCAGCAGCACGAGCCCGCCCATGCCGAGCGCGAGGCCCACCAGCTTGCGTCGGCTGATGTGCTCGCCCAGCACCAGCACGGAGAGCGGCACCGCCCAGACTGGCATGGTATAGGCGAGGATCGCGGCGCGGCCCGACGGGATCAGGCCGACGCCGAACGCCACCAGCATGTTCCAGCTCGTGATGTTGAGCAGCGCGAGCAGCCAAATCCGGCCCCACTGGCCGGTCGGCAGCACCAGCCGCTGTCCGCCGGCGCGCAGCGCGAGGAACAGCACCGCCGAGCCGAGTCCCAGGCACAGGCTGCGGAAGGTCCACGGCGGCACCTCGGCCAGCGCGGTCTTCAGCGCCGTCCAGTTGAAGCCCCACGCCAGCGTCAGGCTGGCGAGCACCCACCACAAGCGCCGCGGCAGGTGATCGGGTTCGCTGGTCAAGCCATCGCCCGAACCGGCATCGACGTCATGCCGCGCAACACCATCGAGTCCATCCACTCGATGGCGTTGCTCGCGAGCTCGATGCGCCTCCAGCGCGCGAGCACTGCGGGCAGCGCCACCTGGCCCTCGAGGCGCGCGAGCGGAAAGCCGAGGCAGATGTGGGCGCCGAAGCCGAAGGTGAGGTGCGGCACGCCCTTGCGTTCCAGGTCGACGCGGTCGGGATCCTGGTACGCGCGCGGGTCGCGATTCGCGGCGTTCATCAACAGGAACACGCGATCGCCGGTCTTGAGCTGCTTGCCGTGCAGCGTCTGCGGCTCCTGCACGATGCGCACCTGCGCGCCGATCGGGCCGTCGTAGCGCAGCAGCTCTTCCACCGCCGCCGGGGCGAGCGCCGGGTCGGCGCGCAGCTTCTCCAGCTCATGCGGAAAGCGCAGCAACGCGCGCAGGCCGTTGGCCAGATGATGCGTGGTGGTCTCATGGCCGGCGAACAGCAGCAGGATGCACATTGCCACCAGCTCGTCGTCGGACAAGCGATCGCCGTTGTCGTCGAGCGCCACCAGCTCGGAGAGCAGGTCGCGCTGCGGCGCCGCGCGACGCGCGGTCACCAGCTCGCGAAACATGCCGGCCATCTCGCGCGTGGCGGCACCGGCGCGCTGGTACTTCTCCGGCGCGTCGCGCGCGCTGCCGATGAACAGCCCCATCTCGTCGGACAGGCGCTTGAGGCGCGCCAGCTCCTCGCGCGGCGCGCCGAGCATGTCGATGATCACCAGCGCCGGCAGCGGCATGGCGAAATCGCCGATGAAATCGAATTCCGGTTTCTCGGAAACCGAATCCAGCAGCCAGTGCGTGAGACGCTCGATGTTGGGGCGCAGGGCGTGGATCGAGCGCACGTTGAACACTTTGGCGGCCAGCCGTCGCAGCCGCGTGTGCTCGGGCGGATCGCGGAACACCATCCACAAGGTGAAGTAGCGCACGAGCTCGGCCACCTTGATTGCTTCGGGCGGCGGCAGCGTGGCGAAGAATGGCCGCAACCGGTCCGAGGACATGCTGCCGGTGTCCAGGCAAACGCGCTTCACGTCCTCGTAGCGCGTCAGCACCCAGGCCTTGAGCCGCGGGCTCCAGTGCGCCGGGTCCTCGTCCCGCATGCGCGCATAAAGCGGAAACGGATCCGCCAGCACCGCGGGGTCGTTGGGCTTGTAGTCGAGGGTGCTCACGCTTTCATCACCAGCCAGACCGCCAGCATAGCGAGCCCCATCCCGGCCGCCGCCGCCACCGAATATGTTTCACCGAACAGCGGCCACGCGATGAGCGCCGTGGTCGGCGGCACCAGATAGAACAGGCTCGAGACCTGCGTCGCGCGGCCGCGCTTGATCAGCGTGAGAAGGAGGAAGATCGCGCCCAGGGAGAGCACCACGACCAGCCAGGCGAGCGCGAAGACGAACTGACCGCTCCAACGCACGCTGCCGCCTTCCAGCAGCGCGAACGGCGCGAGCACCACCGCGGCGGCGATGAATTGGATCGCCGCCCCGGTCCTCAGGTCCACCCCGGCGCCATGGCGCTTTTGCCAAAGCGTGCCGAGCGTGATGCTGAGAAGCGCCAGAACCGAGAGCCCCACGGCAGTGGCCCCCAGGTGCTCGACCACGATGCGGTCGCCGACTACCAGCAGCACGCCCACGAAGCCGAGCACGAGCCCCAGCCACTGGCGGGGCGTCACCTTCTCGCGCAGCAGCCAGCCGCCCAGCGCCGCGGTGAGCACGGGTTGCATGCCGGTCACCAAGGCAGACACCCCCGCGGGCATTCCGTGGTGCAGTGAGGCAAAAACACCCCCCAGGTAGCCGGCCTGAAGCAAGGCGCCGCTGACCGCCATCTGCACGAACCGCCGGGAGGTAGGCCACGGGGCCTGCGACAGCCAGCACAGGGGCAGCAGGATCGCCAGGACGAAGAGGAATCGGAGCTCAAGGAAAACAATAGGCTCCGCGTAAGGGAGCCCTAACTTTGCGCCAATGAAGCCGGTGCTCCACAGGACGACGAAAACGGCCGGCAAGCCCCAGCTCATGCGGCTGTCGTCGGATCGGTTAAAGCCGGATCATATTTTGTGCTACGCACAATATTCTTGACTTTGGTAGCCGTCGGCCTACAATGCGTCTTTGCTGCATTGCACAAAACCACCCCAGGAGCGAGAGACCATGTACGTGACCCCCGAACAGATTCAATCAGCCAACAAGGCGAACGTCGAGACCTTGCTGGCCGTTGCCCACGCGCAGTTCGCTGCGCTCGAGAAGCTGGCCAACATCAGCGCCGGCGCCGTGAAGACCGCTTTCGAAGACTCGATCAGCAACACCCGCGCGCTGCTGAGCGCGAAAGACGTGCAGGAGTTCGCGGCGCTGCAGAACGCGTTTGCCCAGCCCGCCATCGAAAAGGCGATCGCCTACTCGAAGAGCGTGTACGAAGTCGCCACCGAAGCCAACGCCGAGCTCACCAAGGTTGCCGAGCGCCGCGTTTCCGAGTGGAACGAAGGCTTCGTCGGTCTGCTCGACAAAGTGTCGAAGAACGCCCCGGCCGGCTCGGACGTCGCGGTCGCCGCGATCAAGTCGATGCTCGCCGCCAGCAACTCGGCGTACGACAACCTCACCAAGGTCGCGCGTCAGGCGACCGAGATCGCGGAAGCCAACGTCAATGCCGCGACCGAGACGGTGAAGGGCATGGCGAAAGCAAAAAAAGCCGCCTAAGCGCCAAACCGGCCAAGAAGAAACAGGCCCGATCTAGCGCGAAGCGCAGCCGCAAGGTTCAGAAGCTGAAAAAGAAGGCCCGCCGCTAGGCGGGCTTTTTATTTGTAGGGAAATTTCGCTGCGGCCACCAGCTCGCGCAGCTGCCGCATCGCCGGCTCGACCTGGGCCGGGTCGCCGCGCACGCCGAGCTCGACGTGGATGCGGCTGCCGTCCTGGCCCATCGACGGCAGGCTGAACACCTTGATGCCTTTGAAGGCTGCCTCCACCGCCTGCATGGCGGGAATGAGCTGGCTCTCTCCGGCCTCGAACACCAGGATGGATTGCTCTTTCCACTCCTGGGCGTTAAAGCGGTCGCGGTATTTCGTGTCCAGCACCCATTCGACCATCGGCCAGGCCATTTGCGGAAAGCCCGGCACGAAGTGATGGTCGCGCATGGAGAATCCGGGAATGCGGTTCACCGGGTTGGGAATGATGACCGACCCGGCGGGGAATTCGCCCATCTGCAGCCGTTGCGGGGTGACCTCGCCACCGAAGCGCGCGCGAATTTCGCGCTCTGCGTCCGGATGGATCTTCAATGGGACGTTCAAGGCAGCCGCGGCGCACTGGCGCGTGTGATCGTCGGGCGTCGCGCCAATGCCGCCGAAGCTGAAAACCACGTCTTTCGAATCGAGGGATTGCTTCAGGGCGGCCGTAATCCGCGGCGGTTCATCCCCCAGATAGTGCGCCCAGGAAAGACGAAGCCCTCGCTTGGCGAGGGCTTCGATCACGAACGGAAGATGCTTGTCCTGGCGCTTTCCGACGAGGAGCTCGTCGCCGATGATGAAAGCGCCGAACAATCAGGCGGCTTTCTTACTCCAGCGCTGGAGGTCTTCCAGGCCGCCGATGTGCTTGCCGTTGACGAACACCTGCGGCACCGTGCCGCGCCCGGTGATGGCGCCGACGACGCGCGAGCGGTCGCTGTGGTCGAGCTTCACTTCCGAGTAAGCGTAGCCCAGCTCCTTCAGCAGCGCCTTGGCCTTGGCGCAGTAGCCGCAGCCTTCGCGCGTGAGGATGGCGACCTGGTCGGGCTTCTTCGCCTTGGGATTGATGTGGTTCAGCATGGTGTCGGCATCGGACACCTCGAACGGGTCGCCCGCCTTCTCCGGCTCGATGAACATCTTCTGGATCACGCCGTCCTTCACCAGCATCGAGTAGCGCCAGGAGCGCTTGCCGAAGCCGAGCTCGGACTTGTCGACCAGCATGCCCATCTTCTCGGTGAACTCGCCGTTGCCGTCGGGAAGCATGAGGACGTTACCGCATTCCTGCGTGCGCGCCCACTCGTTCATCACGAACGCGTCGTTGACCGAGATGCACACCACGCGGTCGACGCCGTTGGCGAGGAACACCGGCGCGAGCTCGTTGTAGCGCGGCACATGGGTGGACGAGCAGGTCGGGGTGAACGCGCCCGGGAGCGAGAACACCACGACGGTCTTGCCCTTGAAGATGTCGTCGGTGGTCAGCGTCTTCCAGTCGCTTTCGCCGCGCGTCCGGAAGCTCGCCTGGGGAACTTTCTGGCCTTCGCTATTCTTGAGCACTTGCAGACTCCTGTCGGTCAAAAGGGAATGGACCGAGTCTACGGAGCCGCGTTCCCGCGAGCCAATTCTTTGTTCGGATCAACGCGATAGTCCGGCCTAATCGAGTCCAGCGCAGCGAGCAGGTAGCGGATAAACGCGAGGCCGAACACTACCGGCGCGATAAAGCCGACAAACGGCACATACGCCGCCAGCGCGAGCAGGAATCCGAGGGTAAGCAGCGGGCCGCGCTGCTCGCTGAACACCCGCTTCATCTCGGCGGCGTCGGCATGCTCGGCAAGCGCGTCGTAGCGCAGCAGCCGCTGGTTGACCCAGGTCAGGATCGCCAGGGTAATGACCGGCCAGAGCACCGGAATCAGCCAGAGCGGCAGGCTGATGGCAAAGAGCAGCAGCATGCCGAAAAAGGTGACCAGCGCGTTCCAGACGCTGCCCGCGGTAGTGCCGCCGTGACGGCGCTCGAGATGCGGGAAAGACCGCGTGGCGACGTGCTCGACCATCTTCTGCATGCCGAAGGCGCCGAGGATGAAGAGCGCCGTCAGGTAGACCAGCGGCACGAACAACAGCAGGAGGGCGACGTTCGCCAGGAAGTAGGCCAGCTGGCCGAGCTCGACGCGCACCACACCGAGCGCCCACTGGTTCAGGAGCTCGGCGAGCCAGAGGGCGAGGCGCGTCCACATCACCAGCGCGGTCGTGCCCCAGATCGCCAGCGACACCAGCATCGGCCAGATCATCAGCCACAGCATGCGCGGGTGGAACAGGTTGCCAAGACCGTAGAGCAGCGCGCCGGCGACGTTCATCGCTTCAGAGTCTGCCAGAGTTTGCTCAGGCGCTTCACGGAAACCGGCACCGGCGTCTTCAGCTCCTGCGCGAACAGGGAGACGCGCAGCTCCTCCAGCAGCCAGCCGAACTGCTCGAACTCGGCGTCCAGCGCGCCGTGGCGGGCCCGGGTCGCCGCCTCACGGCGATACGGCACTTCAAGCGAAGTGAGGTCGGCGGCCAGCCGCGCGTCGCGCGCCGGGTCGGCGCGCAGCTTGTCGAGGCGCAGCGCGGCGGCCTTGAGATAGCGCGGAAAGTGCTGCAGCCGCTCCCAGGGCGTGCGCGCGAGCCAGCCGGCCGCGAGCAGGCGGCCGATCTGGCTTCTCACGTCGTCGGTTTCCCGCGCAAACGTCTTCAGGCCGTTGAGCTTCTTCTCCAGCGCGACGCGCTCGGCGAGGATGCCCGCCGCCATGCGCGCGAGCTCCTGCGCAATCAGCGTGAAGCGGTTGCGGCCCTCGTCGACGCGACGCGCGAAATCCTTCTGCGTCATCGGCAGCTCGCCCGCCAGGAAGGTGCGCTGCAGCGCGGCCGCCACCACATCGTCCTTCAACGGACCGAGCACGACGTCCTTGGCCAGGGAGCGCTCGATGTCGCGGATGCGGTCGCGAAACGCGATACCGAGCAGCCGCAGCACGCCGCCGCGATGCATCTCGCGCGCCTTCTCGGGCGAATCGAACACCTGCAGCGTGACTGCATCGTCCGCGTCGACCAGCGCGGGATAGCCGACCAGCGTCTGGCCGCCGCGGCGGATTTCCATCAGCTCGGGCAGGTCGCCCATGGTCCAGCCGGTGTAGCGCTCGCCCTCGTCGACCGGCGCCTCCTCCTGCAGGATGGCCTCGGTTTTCCCGCCCAGCGCGCGCTTGAGCTCCGCGAGGTTGCGGCCGATGTCGAGCTGCCGGCCGTGCTCGTCGAGCACGCGGAAGTTCATGTGCAGGTGGGGCGGCGCCGAGTCCGGGCGAAAGGCGTCCAGCGGGACGTCGAGGTTGAACTGCTCGCGCACGTAGCGGCGCAGGGCCTCCGTCAGCAGCATGTCCGAGGGCGGCACGTCGGCGACGAAGGCCGCGGCGAAGTCGTCGAGCGCGCCGAGCTTGTGGCGCAGGCGCTGCGGCATCGACTTGGCCAGTGTCTTCACCTTCTCCTTCAGCAGCCCGGGAACCAGCCAGTCGGTGCGCGCCGCCGGCACCTGGTTGAGCAGCGCGAGCGGCACGGTCATGGTCACGCCGTCGCGCGCCGAGCCCGGCTCGAAGTGGTACTCGAGGGAGTAGCGGTTGGGCCCGAGCGCAACGGTCGGCGGAAAGTTCTCCGTCGTGATGCCCGCCGCCTCGTGCCGCATCAGGTCCTCGCGCGCGAGGAACAGCAGGCGCGGCTGGGTCGCTTCGGCCTGGCGCCGCCAAACTTCAAAGGTTTTTGAAGAATTTATTTCCTTCGGAACGCGCTCCTCGTAGAAGGCGTGGATCAGCTCGTCGTCCACCAGGATGTCCGGCCGCCGCGACTTGTGCTCGAGGCGCTCGATGTCGGCGAGCAGGCGCCGGTTGTGCGCGAAGAACGGCGCGCGCGTCTCGAAATCGCCCTCGACCAGCGCCGCGCGGATGAACACGTCGCGCGCGAGATCCGGATCGTACGGAGCGAACGGCACCCGCCGGTTGACGTACACCGGTAGGCCGTAGAGAGTGCCGCGCTCGAGCGCGACCACCTGCCCCTGGCCCTTCTCCCAATGCGGATCGCTGCGGCTGCGCTTGAGGAGATGGCCGCCCACCTCCTCCAGCCAGCGCGGCTCGATGGCCGCCACCGTGCGGGCGAAGAGACGCGTGGTCTCGACCAGCTCGGCGGCGACGATCCACTTGCCGGGTTTCTTGGTCCACGACCCGGGATGCACCCAGAACTTGATGCCGCGCGCCCCGGTATAGGCGCCCTCTTCGTCGCGCATGCCGACGTTGCCGAGCAGCCCGGTCAGCAACGCACGGTGGATGGCGAGATAGCCACTGGCTTGCTCCGGCCGCACCGAGGACTCTTCCCATTCGAGCGCCTGCTTGAGCTGCTCGTGAACGTCGCGCCATTCGCGCATGCGCGGGTAGGAAAGGAAATTCTCGCGGCACAGGCGCCGCAGGCCCTGCTCGTCCTGCAGCTTCCACAGCTTGAGCAGCGACAGGAAGTCGGATTGCTCGTCGGCGAAGCGCGCGTGACGCTCGTCGGCGGCTGCGGCGCGCTCCATTGGCCGCTCGCGCGGATCCTGCACCGATAGCGCCGCCGCGATGATGCGCAGCTGGGCGAGACAGCCCTCCGCGCGCGCGGCGACCAGCATGCGCGCGACGCGCGGGTCGAGCGGCAGCTTGGCCAGCTCGTGCCCCACACCAGTCAAGTTTCGTTGTTCGTCGACGGCGCCCAGCTCCGTGAGCAATTCATAGCCATCGACAATGGCGCGCGGGCTGGGCGGATCGACGAATGGAAATGCTTCGACTTCACCCAGGCCCAGGCTCTTCGCGCGCAGGATCACCGAGGCGAGCGACGAGCGCAGCAGCTCCGGGTCGGTGAACGCGGGACGCTTGGCAAACTCCTCCTCGGAGTAAAGGCGGATGCAGATACCGTCGGCCACGCGGCCGCAGCGCCCGGCACGCTGCTGCGCCGCGGCCTGCGAGATCGGCTCGACGCGCAGCATCTCCACCTTGTTGCGGTAGCTGTAACGCTTGACGCGCGCGTCGCCGGTATCGATCACGTAGCGGATGCGCGGCACGGTGAGCGAGGTCTCGGCCACGTTGGTCGCCAGCACCACGCGCCGCTCCCTGCCCGGCTTGAACACGCGGTCCTGCTCGGCCACCGAGAGCCGCGAATAGAGCGGCAGCAGCTCGAGCCCTTTCGGGCCCTTCCGGCGCAAAGTGTCGGCGGCGTCCCGGATCTCGCGCTCGCCCGGCAGGAATACCAGGATGTCGCCGGGACCCTCGCGGCACAGCTCGTCGACCGCATCGGCGAGCGCCTGCTCCTCTTCGTCGCGCGTCGTGTCCTCCGCGTCGCCCGCCACCGGCCGGTAGCGCACCTCGACCGGATAGAGCCGGCCCGACACCTCGATGACCGGGGCATTGTCGAAATGTTTCGAAAACCGTTCGGCATCGATGGTCGCGGACGTGATGATGATTTTGAAATCTTTTCTTTTTTCACTGAGGCGCTTCAGGTACCCCAGCAGGAAATCGATGTTCAGGCTGCGCTCGTGCGCCTCGTCGATGATGATGCTGTCGTACTGGCGCAGCTCGCGGTCGCCCTGGGTCTCGGCGAGCAGGATGCCGTCGGTCATCAGCTTGATCGCGGTGCGCTTGCTGCTCTGTTCGTGGAAGCGCACCTTGTAGCCGACGCGGTCGCCCAGCTCGGTGCCCAGCTCCTCGGCGATACGCGTGGCGACTGAGCGCGCCGCGATGCGCCGCGGCTGGGTATGGCCGATCCGTGGCGCAGCGCCTTTATCCAGTCCTCGCTCGAGCAGGATCTTCGGCAGCTGCGTGGTCTTGCCGGAGCCGGTCTCGCCGCAGACGATGACGATCGGGTGCGCGTCGATCGCCGCGCGAATCTCGTCGCGCCGCGCGTTGATCGGCAGCGCGGGGTCGAAATGCACTGCTAGCCGGGAACCAGCGCGACGCCGTGGCTGGCGAGCGTGATCGAGACCTCGGTGCCGGCCGGCATGGGGCGGGACACCTCTCGATCGACGACGAAGAGCGAGCCGATCGGCGCCTCGACGGTGTATTCCATGTGCGTTCCGAGATACGCGGACTTGCGGATGGTTCCCCGCAGTCCGGACGAATTCTCTTGCTTGAGGACGATCGATTCAGGGCGGATCGCGACGCGCACCGGGCCCGGCGCGGCACCACGGTGGCCGAGCTCGAGCTCGAGGCCGCCGAGGCGAACCGTTGCGCGCGAACCACGGTGCGCGCCGAGCTCGGCCTCGACCAGGTTGGCGTCGCCGATGAAGTCGGCGACGAAGCGGTCGCGCGGCGCCTCGTAGAGCTCGCGCGGCGCGCCGATCTGCGCGATGCGCGCATTCGACATGACGATGATCTGGTCGGAGACCGC
>Ga0207648_10000864_pt1 | contig 34096 bp, 30 predicted proteins | sample KBSMisM32_FD_184310 | JGI IMG/M metagenome (GOLD analysis project Ga0207648, IMG submission 184310) | Miscanthus rhizosphere microbial communities from Kellogg Biological Station, Michigan, USA - KBS Miscanthus M3-2 (SPAdes) (version 2) | ecosystem: Host-associated > Plants > Roots >... | reverse complement strand
CGCCAGCGTGGACGAGGTGACGCGTCTCATCGTCGAGAAACTGCTCCTCGCGCCCACCTCGCAGCTCAAGGCGCTACCCGACGAGGACACCCAGATCGCCTACACCGAAGCCGTCAACCGCCTGTTCGAGCTGCGGGACGAAGCGGCGGCGCCGGTCGCCCCCGCGAGCGACGAGGTGGACGCCGGGCCTTCGAATCGGACACGCTCTTAGTTCATGGTGACCCTGCGCCTCGGGACCCGCGGCAGCGCGCTGGCGCTCGTGCAGGCGCGCACCGTCGCGGCGCTGCTGCTGGAACGCACCGGCACCGGCTGCGAGATCGTGGTCATCAAGACGTCTGGCGACAAGATGGCGGACGCCCGCCTCTCGGAGATCGGCGGCAAGGGGCTCTTCGTCAAGGAAATCGAGGAAGCGCTCCTCGCGGGCACCATCGATCTCGCGGTGCACAGCAGCAAGGACATGCCGGCGCTGATTCCCCCCGGCCTCGAGGTGCGCGCCACGCTGCCGCGGGAAGACCCGCGCGACGCCCTGGTGCTGCCGGCGCCCGCCGGGTCGATCCCGTTCGACGAGGCGGTACGGCGTCTCGGCGCCGCCCCCCGGGTGGGCACCAGCAGCGTCCGCCGCGTGGCCCAGCTCACGGCGCTCCTGCCGCAGGCGCAGTTCGTCCCGTTCCGCGGCAATCTCGACACGCGGCTGCGCAAACTCGATCAGGGAGACGTGGACGCGATCGTCCTGGCCGCCGCGGGGCTCCGGCGCCTCGATCAGGCCGATCGGATATCCGCCCTGGTGCCCGCCGACGCCTGCGTGCCGGCCCCCGGCCAGGGGATCGTGGCCGTCGAAATCCGCCAGGACGACGCGGCGACGGCCGCCCTGGTCGAGCAGATCGGCGATCGCGACGCGCTGGACGCGCTGCACGCCGAGCGCGCCGTCGTGGCGGCGCTCGGCGGGGGCTGCCAGATGCCGATCGGTGCGCATGCCACCATCAGCGGCGATAGGATTACGCTGGTCGGCGTGGTGATTGCGCCCGACGGCAGCCGGGCGGCGCGCGCGACGGCGGACGGTCCGCGGTCGGACGCCGAGGCCATCGGACGGCAGGCGGCCGAGCGGCTGCTGGCCGGCGGCGCCGACGACATCCTGGCGCGAATCCGCGCGACGGATCACGCAAGCAGTTCTCGATCATGAAACAGGCCGCGGTTTCACTCATCGGCGCGGGCCCCGGGGACCCGGGCCTCATCACCGTGCACGGGCTCGCCTGCCTGCAGCGGGCCGACGTCGTGATCTACGACCACCTGGTGTCGCCGCGGCTGCTGCTGCACGCGCGGCGGGGCGCCGAGTTGATCGACGTCGGCGCATCGGCGCCGCAGCCGATGGCGCAGCAGGCCATCAGCTACCTGATTGCCGAGAAGGCGCGCGAGGGCAAGCTCGTGGCGCGCCTCAAGTGGGGCGACCCGTTCGTCTTCGATCACGGCGGCGAGGAAGCGCTGTTCCTGCAGGAGAACGGCGTGCCGTTCGAAGTGGTCCCGGGCGTGCCCGCGGGTATCGGCGTGCCGGCCTACGCCGGCGTGCCCGTCAGCTACCCCGGCGGCGGCGACACCATCACGCTCGTCCGCGGGTTCGAGGACGCCAGCCGCACGCCGCCCGACATCGACTGGTCGGGGCTGGCGCGGCTCGAAGGGACCGTCGTCTGCTACGCCGGCGCGCAGCAGCTGCCGCTCATCCTCGATGCGCTGCGCGACAACGGCTGGCCCGAGGACGGCCACGCCGCCGTGGTCTACCGCGGCACGCTGCCGACGCAAGAGACGCTCAGCGGCACGCTCGGCGAGCTGGCGGCGCTCGTGAAGGCCCGCGCCCGTCGCGAAGCCGCAATCCTCATCGTCGGCCGCGTCGCCGGCCTGCGCGAGCATCTCCGGTGGTTCGACGCGAAGCCGCTCTTCGGGTTGAAGGTCCTGGTCACCCGCGCCAAGGACCAGGCCGCGGAGCTGTCGGATCAACTCGCCGCCCTCGGCGCCGAGCCGGTCGAGGCGCCGATGATCCGCATTCTGCCGCCCGACGATCGTACGCCGCTGCTCCGTGCCGCCGGGCAGCTCGACGTGTTCGACTGGGTCGTGTTCACCAGCGCCAATGCGGTGGACTCGTTGATGACCGCCGTGCTGGAGACCGGCGGCGACGTCCGATCGCTGAAGGGGCCGCAGCTCTGCGCGATCGGTTCGGCCACCGCCGAGCAGCTCGCGAAATACGGCATCAAGGTCGATCTCATCCCTCCTGAGTTCAAGGCCGACGCCGTGGTGAGCGCGCTCAAGACGCGCGGCTCGCTCGACGCGGTGCGCGTCCTGCTGCCGCGGGCGGACATCGGCCGCGAGGTCATCGCCGACCAGCTGCGCGAGGCGGGAGCGCTCGTCACCGACGTCGTGGCCTACCGCAACGTGCTCGACGACCCGCACAACAACGGCGGGCCCGACATCTACCGGATGCTGCTCGACGGCGAGATCCAGGTGGTCACGTTCACGAGCGCGTCGGCCGTCCGCAACTTCACGAAGGTGCTCGGCGCCGAACAGGCGGCCGATCTCCTGAGGAAGACCATCGTGGCGGCCATCGGTCCGGTCACGGCGGAAGCGGCGGCCCGGCTGGGCATCACGACGTCGGTCCAGCCCGACACGTATACGGTGCCGGCGCTCGTCGAAGCCATCCGGGCCCACGTGGTCGCGCAGCGCGCCGCTGTGGCAGGATCGGAATGATGGCTACGACCGCAACCGCCCGCCTGAACCTGACACGGCGGCCCCGGCGGCTCCGCCGCACGGAGGCCATCCGCGCTCTCGTCCGCGAGACGCGGCTGACGGCCGACTCCTTCGTGTATCCGCTGTTCGTGTGCGAGGGACGCGGCGTCACCCGGCCGATTTCGTCGATGCCGGGCGTGTCGCAGCTGTCGGTGGACGAAGCCGTGCGCGAAGCCGAGGCGGCCGCCGCCGACGGCATCCGCGCCCTGATGCTGTTCGGCCTCCCCAGCCACAAGGATGCGGTGGGCTCGCAGTCGTCGGCGGCCGACGCGCCGGTGCAGGAGGCCGTCCGGGCGATCAAGCGCGCCGTCCCGTCGCTGGTGGTCACGACCGACGTCTGCCTGTGCGAGTACACCTCGCACGGCCACTGCGGCCTCGTCGAGGGGGACGAGATCGTCAACGACGCCACCGTGGAGCGGCTGGTCGAGACCGCGCTGTCGCACGCCACGGCCGGCGTGGACTTCGTGGTGCCGTCGGACATGATGGATGGACGCGTGGCCGCCATCCGCGCCGCGCTCGACGCGCGCGGCTTCGATCACGTCGGCATCATCGCCCACGCCGTGAAGTACTGCTCCGGGTTCTACGGCCCGTTCCGCGAAGCCGTCGATTCGACGCCGCAGTTCGGCGATCGCCGCAGCCATCAGATGGATCCGGCCAACGTCGAAGAGGCGCTGCGCGAGGTGGAGATCGACCTCGGCGAGGGGGCGGACATCGTCATGGTGAAACCGGCGCTGCCCTATCTCGACGTCGTGACCCGGGTGAAAACCCGGTTCGGCCAGCCGACGGCGGCCTATCAGGTCAGCGGCGAGTACTCGATGATCAAGGCCGCCGCCGAACGCGGCTGGATCGACGAGGACCGCGCGGTGCTCGAAACGCTGACGGCCATCCGCCGCGCCGGCGCCGATCTGATCGTCACCTACTACGCGCGGCACGCGGCACGCCTGCTCGCATAGCCTCGCCAATCCAACCCACATGCCCAGCTACAAGAAGAGCAAGGCCCTGTACACCCGCGCCGTGAAGGTGCTGCCCGGCGGTGTCGACAGCCCCGTGCGCGCGTTCCAGGCGGTGGGCGGCACGCCGCTGTTCATCTCCCGGGCGCGCGGCGCCACGCTCGTGGACGTGGACGGCAATCGCTACGTCGACTACGTGATGTCGTGGGGACCGCTGCTGCACGGCCACGCGCCGGCGGGTCAGGTGAAAGCGATCAGCGCCGCCGTCAAGCGGGGCACGAGCTACGGCGCACCCACCGCGCTCGAGCACACGCTCGGCGAGCGCGTGCGCGCCCTCATGCCGTCGCTGGAGATGGTACGCTTCGTCAGTTCGGGCACCGAGGCGGCCATGAGCGCCGCGCGAGTGGCGCGGGCCTTCACCGGACGCAACCAGATCATCAAGTTCGAGGGCTGCTATCACGGGCACGCCGACGCGTTCCTGGTAAAGGCGGGCTCCGGGGCAACGACGTTCGGGGCGCCGACGAGCCCCGGTGTGCCAGCCGCGGTCGTGGCCGACACGCTCCTGGCCCGCTACAACGACCTCGACTCGGTGGACGCGCTCATCGCGGGCCACCCTGGTCAGATCGCCGCGCTCATGGTGGAGCCGATTGCCGGCAACATGGGCCTGGTGCCGCCGTCGGACGGCTTCCTGGCCGGGCTGCGCGCACGCTGCTCGCAGCACGGCATCCTGCTCGTCTTCGATGAGGTGATCTCGGGTTTCCGCGCCGCGGCCGGCGGCGCGCAGCGCGTGTTTGGCGTCAAGCCCGATCTCACCTGCCTGGGCAAGATCATCGGCGGCGGCCTGCCGGTGGGAGCCTACGGCGGCCGTGCCGACATCATGCGGATGGTGTCGCCGGCGGGCCCGGTGTATCAGGCCGGCACGTTGTCGGGAAACCCGGTCGCCATGACGGCCGGCCTGTGGGCACTGCAGCGACTCACGCCGAAGCTGTACAAGGATCTGGCGCGCCGCGGCACTCGGCTGGCCGCGGGCTTCGCCGACGCCGCTCGCGCGGCGGGCGTCCCGTTGCAGGTCAACGCCTTCGGCTCGCTTGTGACGCCGTTCTTCACGAGCACACCCGTGCGCGACTACGAGTCGGCGCTGCGCTCCGACACGAAGGCCTACGCGGTGTTCTTTCAGGGGATGCTGAAGCGCGGCGTCTACCCGCCGCCGTCGCAGTTCGAGGCCTGGTTCCTATCGGCTTCGCACACCGACCGTGACGTCACGAAGACCATCGCGGCCGCACACGACGCGATGCGCGACGTCAAGAAGGCGGAGTAGGCAGAGAGGGCGGAGAGAGCAGAGAAGGGAAGACGCCACGGCCAAGCCCGATTCCCGCGGCCAGCGGTCGTTGCGCCCTCGCAGCGGTCTCCGGCGCCGTCGAGAAGCGGCTCGCGGAGACCCACTGCCTCCCATTCGCGCCGTGGCGTACAAGAAAAGGGCGGTCTGAAGACCGCCCTCTACATTGCATGGGCGGCCTGAAGGCGGCCCCCACGACGGCTACAGCGGAACCGGCGATTCGATGCGGACGCGCAGGACGGTGCCCTGCGGCAGTTCCACTTCCTTGCCCTCGGTGGCCGCGATGGTGCCGCCGCCGCCAATCAGGATCCCCGCCGCGGCGCCTTTGACGCCACCAAGAATGCCGCCGATGATCGCGCCGACACCGGCGCCGATGCCCGCCTTCGGCAGATCGCCCTTCACGCCCTCGCCTTCGATCGCCTGCGTGACGGTGCCGCGAATCGGATAGCTGCGGCCGTTGATGGTCAGCTGGTCGAACGTCACCGTCATCTCGGCCTTGCGCTTCAAGCGGCCGGCCGCCTGCACGGACGAGACGACGCCGCGCATGATCGAGCCGGCGGGTACCAGCGTGCGCCCGTCGATGATCAGATCGGCCGCGGTGGTGGCTTCGAACCGGTCCTCGACCTGTGCGGTCCCCGAGTTGAGGATGTTCGACAGCCGGACGTCGAGCTCGGTGTTGGCGGGAATCTCGCCGCGAGTCGCCGACGCCCGCGGACGCTCCGGCGCGCGCGGGGACTGAACCGCCGGCGCGACCGGCGGGTCGGGAACGCGGGGCGCCGGCGCGGAGGGAGCCGGCGCGGGAGCGGCCGACACACGGTCGTCGCCACGCGCGCGCGAGCGCACGTCCTCGATCCGCGCCTGCACGTCGTTGTACTCGCTCTGCGCGAGCGTCCGCTCTTTGCGCAGCTTCACCCGCAGGTAGATCACTTCGTCGCTGAGGTCGTCGAGCTCGGTCTGGAGCGACGACGCGCGCGCCGAATCGCGGGCGCGCAAGGTCGAGATGTCGCGCTCGGCGAGATACACGCTGTCTTGCAATTTCTGCACGTCGGCCTGGGTGAGGCGGCCCGACTGGGCCGGGGACGACGCGGCGAACGCCAGCACGAGAACGGCAGCGGGGGCGATGCGGGTCACGGGGCTGAACACGCGGATCATGAAAGGCCTCCTGGGGGGAGGGGCGAACCTAATTGCGCCACGGCATCAGCCGCTCGATCCAGGTGATGCGCGTGAGGTCGTTGTAGATCACGGTCACCATCAGCATCATCAGGACGACGAAGCCGGCGAGCAGCATCTTCTCCTTGACCGCCATGCTGAAGTCGCGTCGCGCCACGCCTTCGAGCGCCATGATCAGGATGTGGCCGCCGTCGAGCACGGGGACCGGCATCAGGTTCAACAGCCCCAGGTTCAGGCTGATGACGGCCATCAGGTTGAGCAAGTGGACGAAGCCGGCCTCGGCCGATTCGCCCGACAGCTGAGCGATGCCCACCGGGCCCTGCAGCTGGCGCACCGACGTGGACCCGGTGAACAGGCCGCCGAGAATCTTGAAGATCATCACGCCCGACGTCGCGTTCTGCACGACGCTCAGACGGACGGCTTCGAACGGCCCCGGCTTGAACGAGCGCGTGGCCTCGACGATGGTGATGCCGATCCAGCCGCCAGTCGGGCGCTTGTCCGGCGTGATGGACAAGTGTTGCGGGGCGCCGGCGCGCCGCACCTCGACATCGATCGTTTCACCCGGGTGCGCGGCAATCGCCTCTTTGAGGTCGGTCGGGAACATCACCCGCGTCCCGTTCACCGCGTAGATCACGTCGCCGGCCTTCATGCCGCCCCGCGCCGCGGGATCCTGCGGATCGACCTTCTGCGCGATCGGGCTGGTGTCGGGCAGGACGCCCAGGTCGCCGATCTCGAAACGGCCCGCGGCCGCCGGCTTGACGTCGAGCGACATCGTCCGGCCGTTGCGATCGAGGGTAACGGCCACCGTGCGATCGGCGCGCGTGCCCACGGCAATCGCCAAATCCTTCCAGGTCGGCACGGCGTCGCCGGCCACCGTGAGGATGCGATCGCCCACCTGGATGCCGCCGCGCTCGGCGGCGCTCTTCATCTTGACGGCGCCGATGACGGGCGGCTGATCCTCGTAGGCCGGCACCTCGGCGCCCTGCGCCAGCACGACCGCCAGCACGACGACCGCCAGCACGATGTTCATCACCGGGCCCATGATCAGGACCTGGAACCGCTCCCACTTCGTCTTGGACAGGAACTCGTCGGGGGCGCCGGAACGTGGATCGTCCGGACTCTCGCCCGCCATCTTCACGTAGCCGCCCAAGGGGATGGCGCTGACGCAATACTCGGTGTCGCCGCGCGTGAACTTGAGGATCTTGGGGCCGAAACCGAGCGAGAACGTGAGCACGCGCACGCCCAGCCGGCGCGCGGCGAGAAAGTGCCCGAGCTCGTGCACGAAGATCAGCACGCCCAAAACGAAGAGAAACGACACGATAGTCGTCACGCTTGGATCCTCAACCCATCAATTGTAGCTGCCCTCCGGGCGGGCGGCCAGCGCAGCGGCGCGTTCACGAGCCCAGGCGTCCACCTGCCTGATGAGCTCAATGCCTTCCTGCCCCGGCTTTGCCGGGGCACCCGTAAGGACGGATTGGCCCTGGTGCGCGTTCAACGTCCCCTCAATCACCATGGGAATGGATGTGAACCCCAACCGTCCCTCGAGAAAAGACGCCACGGCCACCTCATTGGCCGCGTTCAGGACCACCGGCGCCGTGCCGCCCTCGCGCAGCGCGCGGTAGGCCAGCCCCAGGCAGGGGAAACGGTCGTGCGCCGGCTCGCGGAACTCGAGCCGTCCCGCCTTGGCCAGGTCAAGCCTGGGCAGCGTGGCGTCCCAGCGATCGGGATACGAGCAGGCGTACTGGATCGGCAGCCGCATGTCCGTGACTCCGAGCTGTGCAATCACCGAGCCGTCGTTCAACTCGACCATCGAGTGCACGATCGACTGCGGGTGCACCACCACGTCGATGCAGTCGGCGGACACGCCGAACAGCCAGTGGGCTTCGATGACCTCCAGCCCCTTGTTCATCAGAGTGGCCGAGTCGATGGTGATCTTCCGTCCCATCTGCCAGGTGGGATGACGCAGCGCCGCATCCGGCCCGACAGTCTGCAGCTCTTCGAGCGTCAGGTCGCGGAAGGGTCCGCCCGAGGCGGTGAGAATCAGCCGACGGATCTCCGCCGTGTGCCGCCCGTGCAGGCACTGGTGGATGGCGTTGTGCTCACTGTCCACCGGCAGGATCGACACACCCTTGCGGCGGGCCGCGCTCGTGACGAGCGCGCCGGCCATCACCAGCACTTCCTTGTTGGCGAGCGCGATCGTCTTGCCGGCCTCGATGGCCGCGAGCACGGCTTCAAGCGCGGCGGTCCCCGCCGACGCGCACAGCACGATGTCCACGTCGGGATGCGTGGCCACCGCGACGAGCCCCTCGGGGCCGCACACGAGCGCGGCCGCGGTACCACCGGCGGCGCGAAAGCGATCCACGGCGTCGGCCGACGCCAGCGCCACCATCGAGGGGCGATAGCGCGCCGCCTGCTCGGCCAGCAGCGCGGCGTTGTCGCCGGCGGCAAGAGCGGCCACGCGCAGCCGGGACGGGTGCGCGTCGACCACCGCCAGCGCGCTGCGCCCGATCGATCCCGTCGAGCCGAGGATGGCGAGCGTTCTCACGGCAGGTCTCGCAGGTAGAGATAGAACAGCGGCGTCACGAACAGAAGCGCGTCGATACGATCGAGCACGCCGCCATGTCCGGGAATGAGCGCGGAGCTGTCCTTGAGCCCGGCGCGCCGCTTGAGGCTCGACTCGAAGAGATCACCGCAGATCCCCACGGCCGCCATCGACAAGCCCAGGAGGGCCAGCGGCACCGGCGCCTCGCCGACGAGGATTCGCGACCCCGCCAGCGCCATGAAGAGCGCCGCGGCCACCAGGCCGCCTATGGCGCCCTCGATGGTTTTCTTCGGGCTCACCACTGGCGCCAGCGGGTGTCGGCCGAACGCGCGGCCGGAGTAGTACTGCGCCGTGTCGCTCACCACGACCGTCGCGATCAGCAGCAGCGTCACCTTCCAGCTCGTACGCGCGTGGATCGCCACCAGCAGCCCCAGCGGGCCGCCGACGTAGACCGCGCCGGCCACCGCGGCCGCCGCGCGCGCGATGTCGTGACCGAAGAGCAGCACTTCCACCGCCAGCCATGCGAGGGCGATGGCCGTTGCGGCCGCCATGCTCGCAAAGGCAGGCATGCCGAGCCACCAGCACGTGACCGCCGCCATCACGACGACGAGGGCGCGGCTCACATCACGGGTCACTCCGGCCGCGCTTGCGTACTCGACCGCGGCGGCACCAGCGACCACGGCGGCCAGCACGCGCAGCGCCACGAGCGGCAGCCACACGATGGCGGCCACGGCGGCCAGCGCGAGGACGACGCCGCTGACGAAGCGAGTCATGCGGGCGTCAGCGTGAAGTCGCTGCCGCTGGCGAGGGGATGCCGCCGTAGCGGCGCTCGCGCTTCTGGTAGGCGAGCACGGCGTCGATCAGGTGACGGCGCCGGAAGTCGGGCCACAGCGTGTCGGTGACGTAGATCTCGGCGTAGGCGATCTGCCAGAGCAGATAGTTGCTCACGCGCATCTCGCCGCTCGTGCGGATCATGAGATCGGGATCCGGCTGGCCCGCGGTGTAGAGAAAGCTCGCAAAGCGTGTCTCGTCGAGATCGTCGGCGCGGACGCCCGACTCGATGGCGCGCCGGGCGGCGTCCACGATCTCGGCGCGGCCCCCGTAGTTGAGTGCGATGTTGAAGAGCATGCCGCGATTGCTGGCGGTGCGGGCGATGGCCTCGCGCAGCTCAGCCTGGATGTCGGGCGCCAGCTCCTCGATCCGTCCGATGACGCTGAAGCGGATGTCGTTGCGCAGCAGCGTGCTCAGCTCCGACCGCAGATAGCGCTTCAGCAGCAGCATCAGCGTGCTGACTTCGGACTTGGGACGTTTCCAGTTCTCGACCGAGAACGCGTATAGCGTCAAGACTTGAATGCCCAGGCGGGCGGCGCACTCCACCGTGTCGCGCACGGCTTCGATGCCGGCCCGGTGTCCCTCGACGCGCGGCAGATGGCGCTGGGCGGCCCACCGGCCGTTGCCGTCCATGATGATCGCGACGTGCGCCGGCAGCCGGTCGTAGGCTACTTGCCGCGCCAGCGCGGCGTCGGGGTCCCCTTGGGGCATCCACGCCAGCAATTCGTCAAGCGGCACGGAAAAATCCTTGTAGAGACAAGCACTTAATCATAGACCACCCGCACGAGGAACAGCCCGTGCGGGGGGGCCGTGGCGCCGGCTCGTGCGCGGTCTCCCGACTGCAGCAACGCGTCCATCTGTGCCGGATCGCGCCACCCCCGGCCCACCTCGACGAGCGTCCCCACGATGGCCCTCACCATGTGGCGCAGGAAGCCGTCCCCCGTGACTTCATACGTCAGCAGCGGCCCGTCATCACCAAGCCAGGGGATGGCTCCCGCTGTTTCGACGATCGCCGACGCGTGCAGGGTCCGCACCGAGTCGGCGACGTCGGTGCCGATGCTCCGGAACGCGGAAAAATCGTGCCGCCCAAGCAGACGCGACGCCGCCTGCCGCATGGCCTCGACGTCGAGCGGCTGCGGCACGTGCCAGGCAAACGGCCGCTCGAACGGGCTGGCGACAGGACCGTTGCGGATGCAGTAGCGATAGGTCTTCGATCGCGCATCGAAGCGGGCGTGAAAGCCGGGCGCGGCGTCCTCCACCGCCAGCACGCGCACGTCGTCGGGCAGCTGGGCATTGAGGGCGCGGGCCAGCGTGGCGGGGTCGTGGGCGAAGGTGACCTCGACGCTCGCCACCTGTCCGAGCGCGTGCACGCCGGCATCGGTGCGGCCCGCGCCGTGGACCGTGACCGGACCGCCTTCGAACCGCGCCAGGGCGTCCTCGAGCACGCCCTGCACGGAGTCGCCGGCGGCCTGGCGCTGCCAGCCCACGAGCCGCGTGCCGTCGTACGAGAGCGTCAGCTTCAGAGTGCGCACGGGTCGTAGAGGCAGCAGTATCTGGCAAACCGGCTCAACGCCGGTTCGCGATCTCGGGTTCGCCGGGTCTTATGCGCGGGACCCCGGTTTGATCGCCGTGGACCCGGCCGCGCAGAGCGGGCAGGCGTCTGGCTGGTACGTGGGCACGGCCAGCTGCGCCAGCGACGAGTAGGGGACCGGCAGGCCCTGGTCGCCGCCGCTGCGATCGATAATCGACCCGGCCCCCACGACGACGCCGCCGGCGCGCGTGGCCACGTCCATCGTCTCGCGCGTCGATCCGCCCGTCGTCACCACGTCCTCGACCACGAACACACGGGCGCCAGGCGTGAGGCTGAATCCGCGCCGCAGCGTCAGGGTGCCATCCGCCCGTTCGGCGAAGATGGCCGGCACGTCGAGGGCGCGTGCCACTTCCTGCCCGATGACGATGCCTCCGAGCGCCGGCGACATCACGACATCCGGCTTGAGGGGCCGCGCGGCTTCGGCCAAGGCCGCCCCCAGGGTCTCGGCCTCGCGCGGGTGCTGGAGCACGAGCGCGCTCTGGAGATACCCCGGGCTGTGCAGACCCGACGAGAGCTTGAAATGTCCTTCGAGGAGGGCGCCGACGCGGCGAAACAGGTCCAGAACTTGATTAGAGGTCAGAGACGGCATCGGCGATTGGCTAGTATAGCTGGCGGTTCTCTCTCGGCCGCGGCTTTGCACGACCAGAACATCTGCCCAAGACCGTCCGTCTTAGGATTCATTCGGAGAAGCCACTGATTATGCGCAAGAGGTCTGTCCACACGCGCCGCCGGCGGGGCCTGTCGGCCATCGCCCTGATTACCGTCCTGACCATTCCTGGGACAGCGGCGTCCGTTTCCGCGCAGCTGGCGCCCGTCACCCACCTCGATTTGCGCGTGACGTCGGCGCTGCTCACGCAAGCGGCCACCTCCGGTCAGGCGGCAGGGGCCCAGAATGCAGCGGCCGGACCGACCAGGCGCCTGACCATCGACGAAGCGGTGAAGCTGGCGCTCGAGCACAACCTCGGCATTCAGATCGCGCGCTACAACCCGCAAGCGGAGGATCTGACGGTGGCGCAGGCCAACGCCGCCTGGGTGCCGTCCTTTACCAACACCTTCCAGAAGAACAGCCAGGCGTCGCCCAACAACAGCTTTCTCGCCGGCAGCCTCGGCGGCAAGACCACGTCCGCGGCCTTCACCAACTCCGCCGGTCTCCAGCAGAACACGCCGTGGGGCGGCAACTACAGCGTGGGGTGGGACAGCTCGCGCTCCACGACCAACAGCAGCTTCACCACTTTCTCGCCGCAGCTGCGGTCGGGGCTGTCCTTCAGCGCCGTACAGCCGCTGATGCGCAACTACCGCATCGACTCGCTGCGCCAGCAGGTCTCAGTCAGTCTCAAGAACCGCGACATCTCGGACATCGATCTCAGGCAGACCATCGCGACGACGGTCCGCACGGTGCGCAACGCCTATTGGAACCTGGCCTATGCCACCGCGTCGCTGGCGGTACAACGCCAGTCGCTCGAGCTCGCGCAACAGTCGCTGCGCGACACGCGCGCGCGGGTCGAGATCGGCACCACGCCGCCGATCGACATCGTCGAGGCGGAGTCCGAAGTGGCCACGCGCGAGGAAGCCGTGATCGTCGCCGAGGCCGCCATCAGGACGGCCGAGGACACTCTGCGAGCGCTGGTGTTCGATCCGTCGGCGCCGGACTTCTGGACCATGACGATCGAGGCGGTCGACCTGCCGTCATTCCAGCCGATTGCGGTCGATACCGATGGCGCCGTGCGCAACGCGCTCCAGAAGCGCACCGACCTGCTGCGTCAGACGAAGTCGCTCGAAGTCAACGACATTCAAATCCGCTACCTCCGCGACCAGACGCTGCCCGACGTCAACGCGCAGGTCGACTACGGGTTGAGCGGCCTTGGCGGCCTGAACCTGGTTCGCGGACCTGGCCCCTTCGGTCCAGGGTCCGGCGCGGTGATCGATCAAGTGGGCCGCAGCTTCGGCGCCACCCTCGGCGACCTCTTTGCCAACCGCTATCCGCAGTGGACGGCCGGGGTGAGCGTCAGCTATCCGGTCGGTCGCAGCCAGCAGGAAGCGAGCCTCGCCCGCGCGCGCATCGATTACACCCAGGCGCAGACGCAGCTGAAGAACCAGCAGCTGCAGGTGTCCACGCAGGTGCGCGAGGCGGCGCGGCAGGTGCAGACGAACCAGAAGCGCGTGGAAACCACGCGCGCCGCGCGCTCGTTCGCCGAGCGGCGGCTCGAGGCCGAACAGCGCAAGTTCGCCGCCGGCACCTCCACGAGCTTCATCGTGTTCCAGGCGCAGCGCGATCTGTCCCAGGCGCGCAACAACGAGCTCAAGGCCATCCTCGACTACGCGCAGTCGGTCGTCGACCTCGAGACCGTGCAGGAAGTGCCTTTGGCGGGCGGCACTGTAACCACCGCCGCCCGATAGAAGGCTTTGGGCTCTGGGCTCTGGGCTCTAGGCCTGGAGGGCCTTGGGCCCAGAGCCTTCAGCCTCTAGCCCACCACGCCCAGAGCCCAGAGCCAAGAGCCCAAAGCCTGTAAGATCGCCCCGTGCCGCGCGTGACGGTGACCATCATCACCAAGAACGAGGCGGCCCATATCGGCGCGGCCATCGACAGCGCGTCGTGGGCCGACGAGATCGTCGTCGTCGACAGCGACAGCACCGACGACACCGTGGCCCTGGCCCAGGCGAAGGGCGTCCGCGTGGAGTCGCGGACGTGGACCGGCTGGGTGGACCAGAAGAACTTCGCCGCCAGCCTGGCGGCAAACGACTGGATCTTCTCGCTCGACGCCGACGAGCGGGTGACGCCCGGGCTGGCGCAGGAAGTCAAAGGCCTCCTCGCCGGCGAGCCGCCGCACGCGGCCTACAAGGTGCCGCGCGTCACCTTCCATCTCGGGCGCTGGATTCGCACCACCGACTTCTACCCCGATTTCCAGACGCGCCTCTACGACCGCCGCGCGGCGCGGTGGGACGGCCGTTACGTCCACGAATCGGTGAAGGCCATCGGCGAGGTCGGGCACCTCACCCAGGAGCTTCAGCACTACTCGTACGCCGATCTGAGCGATCACCTCGATCGGATCAACGCCTACTCGACGCTGGCGGCGCGGCAGATGTACGAGCGCGGCCGTCGCGCCGGGGCGTTCGATCTGTTCGTGCAGGCGCCGGCCGCGTTCCTCCGCAACTACGTCCTGCGGCGCGGCGTGCTCGACGGTTCCGTCGGGCTGCTGCTGTCGATGGTCAACGCGTATTCGGTGTTCCTGAAGTTCGCCAAGCTGTGGGAGCTGCAGCGCACCATCAGCGCCCGGTCACGCGAGGCGTCCGAGGCGGAGACCCGCTAGCGCGCGCTCATGTTCTCGCTTCATATCGACACCGCCCGCTCGTGGCGCGGCGGCCAGAGCCAGGTGATGTACACCGTCCTCGGCCTGCGCCAGCTCGATCAGCGCGCCGGGCTGGTGGCGCACCCGCAGGGCGAGCTGTACCGACGGATGTCGGAAGGGCTCGACCTCATCCCGCTCGCGCCCATGCACGAAATCGATCTGGCGGCGGCATGGCGGCTGTCGCGCGTCATCCGGCAGCTGCGGCCCGACATCCTGCAGGCGCACGACCCGCACGCGGTGGCCATGGCCGCCACGGCGCTGTCGATTTCGTCGCCCAAGCCGCGGCCGCCGCTCGTGGCGTCGCGGCGCGTCGAGTTCCGCATCGCGCACCATTCGTTCTCGCGCTGGAAGTACAGCCAGGTGGACTGCTTCATCGCCAACTCCGCGGCGATCCGCGACCGCCTGGTGGCCGACGGCATTCCGCGCGCCAAGACGACGATCGTCAACGAGGGCGTCGACGTGGAGCGCATCGTCAAGCTGCCGGTGGCCAACGTGCACGCCGAGCTGTATCTGCCGACCCACGCGCCCATCGTCGGCAACGTCGCGGCGCTGGTGCCGCACAAGGGGCAGCAACACCTGATCGACGCGGCGGCCATCGTGGTGAAACAGGTGCCGGACGTGCGCTTCGTGATCCTGGGCGAGGGCGAGCTGCGCGAGAAGCTCGAGCGTCAGATCAAGGACAAGCACCTGGAACGCCACGTGTTCCTGGCCGGGTTCCGGCCCAACGCGCTCGAGCTCACCAAGGGGTTCGACATCTTCGCGATGAGCTCGGTGAGCGAGGGGATGTGCACCGCGCTCGTGGACGCGATGGCGGCGTCGAAGCCCGCGGTGGCGACCGCCGCCGGCGGCATCCCCGAGGTCATGCAGGACGGCGTGACCGGGTTTCTCACGCAGCCGCGAGACCACGTGACGATGGCCGAGAAGCTGGTGGTCCTGCTGAAGGATCCCGCGCTGCGCGCACGCATGGGCGAGGCCGCGCTCGCAAGGGCACGCGAACGCTTCACCGTCGAGAAGATGGTGGCCGGGACGAGCGCGGTGTATGAACGGCTCGTCGCAGCGCCGGCTCGCTGAGCTACTCCGCGTAGCCGCGCGCGGTGGGATGACGCTTGACGCCGGCTTCGACCGCCATCGCTACCCGGTTCTCCTTCGGCGGCAGCGGACAGATCGTGAACTTCGAGTAGGCGCACGGCGGGTTGCGCGCCAGGTTGAAGTCGAGCACGGTCCACTCCCCGCTCGGGACAACTTTGGCCGACAGCATGCGGTAGCCGCCGAACGTGGTCTTGCCGTTGGTGTCGTCCTTGAACATCACGAAGAACTGATCGCTCCCGGGTTCGGCCAGCGCGGTGAGGCGGAACTCCTGTCCACTCACCCGAAACACGAGCTGTCCGGGCGCGGTCTCGTCGTGCACCGGGCCACGGGTGCTCGCAATCGGCACGATCCTGGGCTTCTCGAACGCATCGAAGCGCGCCGCGACACGCCACTTCGGATCGATCGGGTAGGCGTCGATCCGCAGGCCCTTCAGCCGCGGATCGGCGTCGTCGCGACCCATGACCATGATGGCGTCTGGCGGGACCGGAAAGACATCGAAATGGATGGAGCCGATCACAAACGGCGGGCCCTCGGCCGCAGGAGTGACGGTCACGTCGTTGCCTTTGCGGTGGAATACGCCGGCACGCGCCGCGGCCGCACTCGCCGGCAGCGCAATCGGGAGCGCGGGATCGCTGCCAAAGGGCGTGTCACCCTCGTCGAGTGACCACGTGCCGACCAGCGGAAGCGCGAACGCCTCCGTCTCGAGCTGCTCTTTCTGGAAGGCGTCGTACTCCTGCTGGTACTTCGCGGGATCCACCGGCGGAGGGTCGGGCCACGTCCCGCGCGTGCAGCCGGAGGCGCAGACAACCATCACGAGCGCGCACGCGGTCGAACGAAGCGTCAGCATGGCGCCGACGATCCTAGATCAGGAGCGCTCGCGCCGGCTCAGGCGGCCACGAGGCGCACGGGCAGCCGGACCGGCCCGTGGCCGATCGTGGTCATCCACGGTTCCGCTGCGCCCGCCGCCTCGAATCGCTCGATCCTCGGCAGCATCGCCCGGAACATCGCGTCGGCCTCGAGCTGCGCCAGCGTCTTGCCCACGCACATGTGCACGCCGGCGCCCCACCCCACCTGGCCTCGCAGGTTCCGGCCGATGTCGAACCGGTCGGGCTCGGGCCACTTCCGCGGGTCGCGATTGGCGGCCGCGAACAGCAGCCCGCACCGGGTGCCCGCCGGGATCACGTAGTCCTCGATCGCCACGTCGCGAGTCGTGATGCGTCCGGCCATTCGCGACGGCGAGTCCCAGCGCAGGCTCTCGTCGAACGCCGTGCGTGTCTTGGACGGGTCGTCTCGCAGCGCCTGATACTGCTCGGGGAATTCACAGAATGCGCGGATCGCCGTGCCGATCGTCATCACGGTGGTGTCGGCCGCGGCCGACAGGAGAATGCCGACGAGCAGCTTCGCCTCCGCCGGCGTGATCTCGCCGCGATCGGCGGCATGGAACATCGCCATCCCCAGGCCATCCGGGTGCAGGTTCTCGCGCCTGCAGCACTCCTCCACCCACGCGAGCACCGGCTCGTTGCCAATCATCGCCTCGTGGAACAGCCGGTTCATCGGCCCCATCGTCGCCCACACCATGTGGCCGAACGCTTCCATGTGTTCGCGCCCCTGCTCCGGCAGGCCGAGCAGATCCGGCAGCACCTTGTAGACGAACGGCCGGCAGATCGCCGAGACGGCGTCGACCTCGCCGCCGGACTCCAGCGCCCGCTCGACGACGTGCGCCGCGTCGCTGGCAAAGGCCTCGGCCATGTGATTGAGCGCCTTCGGCGACAACGCGTTGGCAATCACCAGGCGGACCTCGGTGTGACGCGGCGGATCGTCGGTCAACAGAATCTCCGGCCTCACCGACGACGGGTCGTGCCACGGCCTCGATCGGCTGGAGAACGAGCGCCAGTCCGCGAGGCTCGCCGACACGTGATCGAAGCGGCCCATCACGACGATGTCCTCGCGGCCCAGGCGAACGACCGGCGCCAGCTCGCGCACGCGGTCGTCGACGGCGCGCGCGTCACGCACCGATTCGTGGCTGAAGATGTCGTCGTCGATGACGGGGATCGGCGTCGCCACGTCTGCTCCTTTCGTAGCTGCAGGCCTTCAGGCCTGCCTGGCTCTTACGCTACCAGAGCCCGACCAGCCGCAGCGCGGCGACGAACGCGAAGGCCAGCAGCAGTCCGTCGAACAGGCGCTGCGGAACGCGGTGCGTCAGCCAACGCCCGACTGCGATGCCCGCGTACACGGCAGGCACGAGCACCAGGTTGAGCGTCAGCGTGTCGGTTCGTATCAGGCCGAGCCACACGCTGAACGGCACCTTCACCAGGTTCACGATGCAGAAGAACCAGGCGATGGTGCCCACGAGCTCGAACTTGGGCAGCGACACCGACAGGGCGTAGAGCGTCACCACCGGGCCCGCCGCGTTGGCGACCATCGTCGTGATCCCCGCGAGCAGCCCCATCGTCCACGCAAACGCGTGCGAGTGCGGCACGTCGGCCAGCAGATCCGGCCTTGCCATTCGCCCTACCTGCAGGGCGGTCAGCACCAGGACGATGACACCGATGAGCGGGCCGAACGCCGCCTCGTTCAGCCGTCCCATGAGGGCGAAGCCGACCACGATGCCGACGACGCTCGCCGGCAGCATCCGGCGGATGTAGACCCATCGTGCGTGCTGTCGATAGGCGCGCACCGCAAACACGTCGGCGGCGATGAGCATCGGCAGGATGATGCCGGTGGAATTTCGCGCGCCGAAAATGAGCGCGAAGACCACGACGTGCACGAGGCTCATGCCCGGAAATCCGGACTTGGAGATGCCCATGCCGAGCGCGCCCGCAACCGCGAGCGTCCACTGCAGGGGGGTCAGGGATGGCATAGGATCACGAGGCAGACTACATGAGGGAGCAAGATTGATGCGCAACGGAATTCTGGGCGTAGCCGCCGCGGCGACCGCTTTCATCATGACCGCCGCCGCGCCGTCGGCGCAGCAGGCGGCGCCGGGCGACTGGCCACACTTCAATCGCGACTCCGGCAGCACGCGATACGTCCCTCTCGACCAGATCAACGCGACGAACGTGGCCCGGCTGCAGCCGGCCTGGACGTTCACGACGGTCGTCGAGCCGCCGCCAGGGGCCGGCCCCGGACCGGCGGGTCGCGCCGGTGGCGCGGGACGCGGGCGCGGCGGCCCCAGCGGCGTGGGCGCGCAGGTCGTGCCGGTCGTCGTCGAAGGCGTGATGTACGTCCCGGCCGGGAACGTCGTGGTGGCGCTCAACGCCGCGACCGGCAAGGAAGTCTGGCGTTACACCGTGACGACGGGAGCGGCGTCGAACCGCGGCGTCAACTACTGGCCCGGGACCCGCGGCGTGGGCCCGCGCATCGTCTTCACCACGCGAGGCCAGTCGAGCAACTCCCTGGTGGCGCTCGACGCGGACACCGGCAAGCCGTCGGCCGGATTCGGACAGAACGGCATCACCGACCTGGGAAGCGTGGGCTGGAGCGGCGTGCCGGTCGTCTTCCGCAACGTGCTCGCTCTGGGCGCCAGCACGCTGGAGACGCCGCAGGATGCGAACACGCCCGGCGACACGCGCGGCTTCGATGCGGTCACCGGCAAGTTGAAGTGGACCTTCCACAGCGTCCCGCGCCCCGGCGAAGTGGGGCACGACACGTGGCTGAACGACGGGTGGAAGGACCGCTCGGGCACCAACATCTGGAACCACCACATGACGGCCGATGAGCAACTCGGTCTGTTGTATCTCCCCATCTCGGGCCCCGCGTCCAACTACTACGGCGGCGACCGCCCGGGCGACAACCTGTTCGGCAACTCGATCGTGGCGATCGACGGCGACACCGGCGCCTACAAGTGGCACTTCCAGCTCGTGCACCACGACATCTGGGACTTCGACAACCCGCCGGCGCCTGCGCTCCTCGACATCACGCAAAACGGCCAGCGGATCCCGGTGCTCGCGCAGATCGGCAAGTCCGGGTGGATGTTCATCCTCGACCGGCGCAACGGCAAGCCGGTCTTCGGCGTGGACGAACGCCCGGTGGCCAAAGGCGACGTGCCCGGCGAGTGGTACGCGCCCACGCAGCCGTTTCCACGGAAGCCGCGCGCGCTCGCGCGTATGAGCTTCACCTACGAAGACCTCGTGACCGCGGAGGACACGACGCCGGCGCACGCCGCCAACTGCCGCGCGCTTCTGGAGAAGAGCGGCGGCGTCTACAACGTGGGACCGTTCACGCCGTTCCTGTATCACGAGGAAGGCACGCCGCCGCGGACCTCGCTGATCTTCCCGGGTGCGACTGGCGGCACCAACTGGGGTGGCATGGCCACGGACCAGCAGCGTGGATACGTGTTCGTGTACACGCAGAACCAGGGGCAGATCGGCTGGGTCGAGAAAAAGAAGCCGGGCGTGAACTACGCGTTCGACGAAGCGCAGTCGAACCTGCCCTACACGCGCGCGAGCGTGAACGGCCCGGGGCCGTTCTTCACGTTCTCGGCGTCGGCGGGCGAAGGGCTCGGCAACTATCCGTGCCAGCGTCCGCCGTGGGGGCAGCTCAACGCCGTCGACGCCAACACCGGCGAAGTGATCTGGCAGACGACGGTCGGCGTCGCGGAGCGCCTGCCCGCGGGTAAGCAGAACACCGGGCTGGCGGGCGGCTTCGCGGGCCCGACGGCCACAGCCGGCAATCTCGTGCTCTACGCCGCGCTGTCGGACCGCAAGCTGCGGGCGTTCGAGTCGACGACCGGCAAGGAGCTGTGGAGCGTCGACCTGGGCGCCACCGCGACGATGCAGCCTATGAGCTATCTGGGCTCGGACAAGCGGCAGTACATCGCGGTGGTGGCGGGCGGCACTGTGAAGACGTTCGCGCTGCCTCGTTGATGGTCGGAGCTGCCGGTCTTTAGACCGGCCTACTTCTCCCAGTCGAGCGGCGTGTTGCGCTGCTTGAACGTCTTATCGAAGCGATCCGGCAGGCCGCTGTCGGAGCTGATGTAGCGGCGCTTGATCAGCCACTTGCCGCCGACCTTGACGAGCTCGGAGTCCTCGCGACCCTGCTCCGTCACCGTCGGCGGCTTCCCCACACCCGAGTTCGACACACCGGTCCAGATGACGTGAGCCATCGCCCGGTTCCCTCTCACTTCGATGACCGGGTTGGTCAGCATCATGTGGTTCTGCGGGCGCGGCGCGGCGTTCGCGTTCCGCGCGGGGCCGCCGCCATAGAGCTTGCCGATTTCGTCGCGGCCGTGGGCGATTGTGCCGTCCACGTCGAGCATCGCGTCCTCGGTGAAGTACACCGACAGCTCGTGAGCTTTGCCCTGCGAGAGATCGTAGTAGTAGCGTGTCAGGAGATCCTCGATCTGGATCCGGTCGAGCAGCGTTTCCATCGTGACCTGCTGCGCGAGGGCCCGCGCGGGCATCGACACGAGCAGCAGCAACGCAGCGGCGGTGGTCAACGTCTTCATCGGGACGTCTCTCCTGGATTCATCGATTGACCGGCCAGTGACACCACTTGCACCAGGTGTCCGCGGTGGTGATGTCGCGGGAGCACGCGGGACACTGTCCCGCCGGCTTCGGCACCCGCGCGGAGCCGGCTTTCGCGGTACGCGAGGTGCCGGCACTGCGTCGAGGCGCCGCGCGCTGCGGGGCGGCCCGCTTGCTCGGCGCGGGACGAACCGGCGCGCCGGGCACTCGGAGGTGACAGTGCGGACAATGCTCGGGGCCGGCTTCGAAGCTCTTGCGACAGAGGCCGCAGGTGATGGCGGGCACGCTGGAGGTTAACAGATGGCCGTCCCGGCCGTCCTTCTTTGTGAATCGCGATGCCGAGCGCCGCGGCTTCGGCCGAGCCACCAGCCGTGACCGACATCGCGCGACTGGTCCGGAGCGCCCAGGCCGGCGACGGTGATGCCTTTGCCGAGCTCTATCAGCGCTTTGCGAGGATGGTGCACGGCGTCGTCCTGGCCCGGATCGCGCGCACCGAGGTGGATGACGTGGTGCAGGACGTGTTCATGGCCGCTTTCGAACGCCTCGGCGAATTGCGCGATCCCGCGGCGTTCGGCGGCTGGCTGGCGGCGATCGCGCGGAACCGGGCGGCCGATCACGGACGGCGGCTGATGCCGGTGCATCCCGTGGTGGACGCGCCGGCTCCGGCCCGTGCGCACGAACAGGCGGAGGCGCACGCGATTCTGGCGGTCATCCGGGCGCTGCCAGAGGCGTACTCCGAAACCCTCGTGCTCCGGCTGGTCGAGGGGATGACCGGTGAAGAGATTGCCGAGCGCACCGGTCTCACACCCGGATCGGTACGCGTCAACCTGCACCGCGGCATGAAACTGCTCCGCGAGAAGTTGTCATGAGCGACTACCTCTGGGACAAGCGCGGTGAGGCCGATGCGGAGATCGAGCGGCTCGAACAGACCCTGGGGGGCTTCGCTCAGGCCACGCCTCCGCCGCCGCTGGATCTCAGCAAGCGGCCGCCGGCGCGCCGCGGCTTCTCCACGGGCGCGCTGCTGATCGCCGCGAGCCTGGCACTCGCCGTCGGCGGCGCGGTTTTCATGCTGATCGAGCGGCGCTCACCTGCATGGCAGGTGACGACCGCCGCCGGCCGCGGCACGCTGTCGGTCGGCGAATGGCTCGACACCCACGACGGCGAAGCCACCGTGGCTGTCGCCGACATCGGAAGCCTCACGGTGGAGCCTGGTGCGCGTCTCCGGCTGCTGAGCACACGCGCGGGACATCACCGCATGGAGCTGGCGCGCGGCACGATGCACGCGACGATCTGGGCGCCGCCCAATCAGTTCTTCGTGGAGACGCCGTCCACGCTGGCCGTGGACCTCGGATGCGCCTACACGCTCACGGTGGACGAAGACGGTGGCGGCCTCGTCACCGTACAGGTGGGCTGGGTCGGCTTCACCGCCGGGGACCGCGAATCATTCATCCCCGCGGGATTTGCCGCGGTGACGCGTCCCGGCGTCGGGCCTGGCACGCCGTACAGCGAACGCGCGGGAAACACCTACCGGCAGTCGCTCGCGCTCATCGACCTGGCGGAATGGAGCGCCGACGCCCAGCACGCGCTGACGATGGTGCTGCTGCAATCGCAGGAGCGCGACGAGGTGACCTTGTGGCACCTCCTCCAGCGCGTGCCGGCCTTCGAACGTGATCGGGTCTTCAACCGCCTCGCCGTGTTCGTGCCGCCGCCCACCGGCGTCACGCTCGACGGCATACGGGCGGGCGACCGCCGCATGCTCGACGCGTGGTGGGACGCGCTCGGGCTCGGCACCACCTCACTCTGGCGCACGTGGAGCCAGCAGTGGAAAGACGACGTCAACGCTCGTAGGGGCCGCCTTTAGGCGGCCCGTTCGGAGGAAGTCATGGCGAACAAGACTCTCATCGTGTCGTGTGCGCTCGCACTGCTCTCGCTCGCGTCACCGGCGCTGGCCGGCCCACCCTTCCTCTGTCATCCCTTCGACATCAGCGGCGCGAAGTCGCTGCCCTGGGTCGACGGCCGTGACTGGCTCGGCGTACGAGGAGACTACGACGTCACGCACCTCGTGGCCGATACCGAAGCGCTTCTCACGCCCGAGACGCCGACGATCGTCCGGATGGAAACGCTGCGGCGCGCGGCGATTTACGCCGCCGCCGACCGGGCGCTGGCAGAGCGGCTCGTGGCGGCGCTGACCGCTCGCGTGCACGCCGCCGGTGCCGGCGGCCGTACCGGCGCGCTGGCGATCTTCGACGCGGGCTACGTGCTCGAGGCCATGAGCGAGCTGGCGATGCACGGGCACTACATGGGCAGCGACGCCGGCACCCGGGGCGCCAGGGTGGCGGGGCTGGCGCAGCCGGACGAGGGGCGCGCGCTGATCCTCAAGAGCGCGTCGCTGCGGACCGACGACGCGGGCATCGCGTTCGCGCTGACGCTCATCTCGAAGACGGAGGAGCAGCAGCCGCACCTGTCGAAGGCGCGCGCCGGCGCGAAGCAGGACCGCCTGCTCGCCGCCAACATGGCCCGCCTGCAGATGCAGTAGTACGTCGGGGGCGGCTTCCGCATTCGCCAAGGCTACGGCGGACCACCGTAGCTTTAGCGGAGGTGGTCAGCCGGCCCCCTGAACTTCGGTTTCGGTCGAATGCGGCGCCGGCACCACGAGAAACACCAGCTTCACCGAACCGATGCCAACGACCTCGCCGTCCTGGAGCGCGCGGACGCCCTCCACCCGCTGGTCGCCAACGAAGGTGCCGTTCTTGCTGCCGAGATCCTCGATCGTGGCCTGCCCGCCCGAGATGGTGAGGCGCGCGTGCCGTCGCGAGACGCCTGGCTGATTCAGGAACACGCCGGCGTCAGGGTCGCGCCCCAGAATGTGCGCGCCGTCGCCGAGCCGCTCGCGGCCATGGTCCCACTTGAGGAGGAAGGAGACTGGGCTGCCGCCCCGCGCGGACGGCGTGGCCGCGTTCCCTGATGCGCCATCGCGGAACGCATATCCGAAGCGGTGCACGGTGCGGATGAATTGCGGGTTCGACGAGTCCTCGCCGATGGCGTCGCGAATCTCACCGACCAGGTTCGCGAGGTTCTTCTCCACGACGAACGTGTTGGGCCACAAGCGATCCTGCAGGTCGCTCTTGGCCATGGCTTTGGGCCGATGCGCGACGAGCAGGCAGAGCAGTTCGAAGGCTTTCGGTGACAACGATACCGGAACGCCCGCCCGCAGCAGCTCCCGCGTGTCCTGGTCGAGCACGAACGGCCCGAAGCGCACCGGCATCGGTCGCACTCTAGCAAACGGTGACCAATTCCTGCCAAACGCCTGCGACTCGCGCACCCGGCGGGACCTACCTTGTGCCTGTCGATATCAGCCAAGGAGGACAGCATGTTTCGAATGATCATCGCGACGGTTTTCACCCTGTCGCTCGTCACCTTCATGAGCCGGACGGCGGCGGCAGAGCCCCCGGCATCGAAGACCGCCGTCGGCAGCTGGGTGGAAACCGTGACCTTCCCGGCGGAAGTCGGCCGGCCGCCGATCAAGTCTCTTGTTACCTTCCACGAGGACGGCACCGCGACCTGCAGCGATCAGGGCGCCGTCTCGACCGCAGACGGGTCGGTGTTCACCTCGTGCCACGGCGTGTGGAAGCGGCTGCACGGCAGCACGCTCGCGTACACGCAGTTGGAACTGATCTCCGACCTCAGTGGGAATCTGGTCGGACAGCTCAAGGTGCGGGGCGTCTACACGGTGTCCGCTTCGGGCAACGAGTACGAGGGCGTCTCGTTCGCGGAAGTGATCCTGACGGATGGTACGGTGGTGTTCTCGAGCGAAGTCGCCAACGCTGGCAGGCGGATTCAGCTCGAACTACCCTGACGTCATTTGAGCCCTTCCACCACGTACAGGTCGCCCAGCCGACGCATGTAGGAATAGCAGTACGACTGGGCGTCGCGCGTCAGATTGATGGTGGCCCGCATGTCTTCGACTCCGACGGGGTCAGACGGCGCGAGCGTGTTCCAAAGAGTCCGGTTGCCGGTAGCCAGCTCCACCCGGTGCACGTCGACGCCCGCCGGCCGCGACGTGGCCGGGTCGACGGCGTCGACGGTGTACAGGTATCGGCCGTCATCACTCCACTGCAGAGGGATGTCTCGCGGCGTCAGCGCCTGAACGGGACGTCCCTCTCCTCCTGCAACGGGAACGATCTGCCACCGGCCGCCAGCGCGCGCCAACAGCGATTCGTCGTCGCGGAGGGCGGCCCTGGCGGCCAGCGTCACGCCGTCCGGCGTGATCGGCTGGGGCAGACCGGACGGGATCTCTTGCAGGTAGCCTCTGGGCTTGTTGTCTCCGGCGTCGGCGGTGAACACGACGCGCTTCGAGTCGCTCAGCCACGACACGCCGCCGAACCGGCGCAGGGACCCGTTGGAAAGCGTGATTGGGAACCCGGCTCCCGTGGGCAGAATGACCAGATGCCCTCCCGACGAGGTGAGCAGCCAGCGACCGTCAGGCGACGCCGAGGCGCCCTGCCCCTCGCCAATCCGGATCGCCGGAGACCCATCCACCCGGCGCTTGAAGAGTGGTGCGTTGAGGTTGGGATCGGCGCCCAACGGCTCGCTGAAGTACACCGTTTCCCCATCGGGCGACAGCCCCGTGACAGATGAACCGATCGCCCACGTCAGATCGCGTGGACGCACATCGCCCGGCCGCTTGCACTCCAGCGTCATGCGAATCGTGTTTCGAGACAACAGCACGCGGCCGTCCGGCGCGATGTCGTGCAGCACCAGCCAGTCGGGCGCCCGCTGCACCGCACGTTCGACACCAGCAAGCGAGGCCGCGAGCAGCTGCGGCGCGTGTTGGCCAGGGCGAGTCGCCGTGAACCAGACTTCTCTTCCGGAAGGCGACCAGGCCAGCCCCAGGCCCGTCACGTTCCGCACGATCGTCGTCGTCTTGCCTGCCTTGTCGATGACAGTGACACTCGCCTCGGCCCGGCTGTCGAATAGCACCGGGCCCTCGAAAAAGGCGACGCGACTACCGTCGGGCGAGACGCGCAGCGACCACGCCGCACGGGCTTCGTGCACCGCCGTGCCGACCGGAAACTCGACGACCCATGGCCGGCCGTTGCCTGGATCCCGGATCACAGCGAGCGCGTCGGCGTTGGGAATCCAGTCGGCATCGACGACTCCCGTCAGTAGATCCCGCCGGGCACCGCCCGCCATCGGGATGCTCGCCAGCGTGCGTACTCCAAAGGCCCGTGACGCGTTCTGCGGACCAAACAGCACCGCCATGTCTCCGGCGCGCGAGATCGACAGGATGCGTGAGTCCTGCAACTGCAGATCCCGCGCGTCGGGGCTTTCCCGCCGGCCGAGGAATGCCCCGTACGGCTGCCCTTCCCAGCTCGCGCTGTAGACGAAGCTCTGGCCGTCGGGAGTAAATCGAGCCGACGAGACGATGCCGCGGCGGTAGGTGACGGGGTAGAACGCAGCGACCGCACGGTCGGGCCAGACCGATAGCCCCACGACTGCGCCCACGGCCGCCGTCAACGCAGCACCGATCGCACCGCCCACGAGCGCCTGTCGGCGTGGGCGCCGCCGCGGACGTGCTGCGCTCGCTACTTGCCCGGAGCCTGCCTCCGCGACCCAACGTAGCTCCGAGGCGAGGTCACGCGCGGTCTGCCAGCGTTCGTCGGGATCCTTGGCGAGACAGCGACGGATCAGCCGCTCGAGCGGCGCCGGCACCAGTGGAGAGCCGTCGGCCAACGGGGCCGGTTCGGCGGCCACGATGGCCGCCATCACCGAAGCGCGGCTGTCGCCGACGAACGGACGGCGGCCGGAGACCATCTCGTAGAGGACGATGCCGCACGCAAAGATGTCCGTGCGCGCGTCCACCTGGCGCCCTTCGATCTGCTCGGGCGCCATGTACGGCACCGTGCCGATGATGGTGCCCGCATCGGTGAGGCGCATGCTCTGCGTGGAATCGGCCGGGAGCCGTTCGTCGCGATCCTTCAAGGTGGCCAGGCCGAAATCGAGCAGCTTCACCCCGTCGCGCGTGAGCATGATGTTGGCCGGCTTCAGATCGCGGTGAATGACGCCCTGCCGGTGCGCGTGATCGAGCGCATCGGCAATGCCGGCCGCGGTGCGCAACGCGAGCGGCAATGGCAGCGGACCTTCCTCGACCCGCGCCGCGAGCGTGGCGCCGTCGAGATACTCCATGACCAGGAAGAGCGCCGGCCCGTCCTCGCCGACGTCGTAGAGCCCGCAGATGTTCGGATGGGTGAGACGGGCGATGACCCGGGCCTCCTGGCGGAACCGCTGGACCCGGCTGCCGGGCTCCACGAGATCACTGGGGAGCAGCTTGAGCGCGACGGTGCGATCGAGCCGCCCATCACGCGCACGATAAACCTCGCCCATCCCGCCGGCGCCGAGCGGTGCCACGATTTCGAACGGGCCGAGCCGATCGCCGGACGCGAACCTCATCGCAGGGCGTTTGCGCGCCGAGTATAGCGGGTGCGACCATAGCGCGCATGCCTGCGCGCCGCTCGCGCCCGGCGCTGACTCGACGCCGTTTCCTCGGCCACCTGGGAGCGGTCGGCGGCTCGTCGCTCGTCATGACGGCGATGTCGTCGTGGGAGCTGATGGCCGGCGCCGCCGGCCAGCGTCCAGCGCTCGAGGGGCGGCCGCGTGCCGCCAAGGTGATCGTCATCGGCGCCGGCATTTCCGGGCTCGTCGTCGGCTACGAGCTCGGCAAACTCGGCTACGACTTCCGCATCCTCGAAGCCCGGGATCGCGTCGGCGGACTGGCGTGGACCATACGGCGCGGCAGCGAGCACACGGAGACGACCGGCGAACGCCAGGTCTGCACCTTCGACGAAGGGCAGCACTTCAACGCCGCGGCCTGGCGCATTCCCTACTCGCACACCGGCATCCTGAACTACTGCAAGGAGCTGGCGGTCCCGCTGCAGATGTTCGTCAATGAGTCGGACGCCTCGTACTTCTATTACGAAGGCGACGGACCGCTGGCGAACCGGCGCGTGCGGCTGCGCGAGGTCAAGGCCGACATGATCGGCCGCACCAACGAGCTGCTGGTGAAGGCGATCGACCAGCGCGCGCTGGATCTGCCGTTGACCGACGAGGACAGGAAGCGCTTCGTCGATTTCCTGGTGGGACACGGCTATCTGGATGCCTCCGATCGCCGCTACAAGGCGTTCGAGGATCGAGGCCCCGGCGATCCGTATGCGTTCGATGCCCTGCTGCGATCCGGCTTCGCCAGCCGGATGCGTTCGATTCCACAGCGCGACGGCACGCAGGCGGCACCGATGTTCCACCCCGTCGGCGGCATGGATCAGATCCCGCGCGCCTTCCAGCGCGCCATCGGCAGCGCGCGCCTCACGCTTGGCGCCGACGTCCAGTCCGTGCACCAGGACGACCGCGGCGTGAAGGTCACGTATGTCAGCCGCGGAAGCCGCGCCCGGACCGAGGTCACCGCCGACTACGTCGTCGTCTGCATGCCGTTCTCGGTGCTCGCCGGCGTGGACATCAACCTGTCGCCCGACATGATGGCGGCCGCGCGAGCGACCACCTACAGCACCAGCGCCAAGCTGGGGCTGGCGATGAAGCGGCGCTTCTGGGAGGAGGACGATCAGATCTTCGGCGGCCACCTCTACTCGAACCTGCCGCTCGGAGAATTCTCCTACCCGTCCAGCGACTACTTGTCGAAGAAGGGCGTGCTGCTCGGCCTCTACGTGCACGCCCCGATTGGCGATCTGGCCGATCGGCCCGTCAGCGCGCGCGTCGAGCACGTGCTCACCCATGCGGCCAAGGTGCATCCGCAGATCCGCGCCGAATTCGAGAGCGCCTATGCGGTGTGGTGGAAGAAGGTGCCGTACAGCCTCGGTGGCTTCGCCGCGGGCGCGCCGCCCGCGCGGCTGGCGCAGTTCGCGAAGGTCGACAACCGGATCATCCTCGGCTCGGCCGCTACGGCGCCCTACTCCGAACCCGACTGGCAGGAAGGCGCGGTGGCCGCCGCGTGGCAGGCGCTGAAGTCGCTGCACGCCCGTGCGATGCAGGCGTCGCCGGCCTGAGCGTGCCGGTGACGCTCGTGAGGCTCCTCGTCGTCCTGCTTGCCGGCGCGGTTGCGGTGGCCGCCCAGAATCCGTCGCCGTCAGGCGTCCACAACAGGGCGGGCCTGTTCGCGCTCAGCCCCATCTACACCGTGGCGCCGGATGGAACGATTGGCGAGCTGACGTCTGGCGACCTCGGCGCGATGCGCACTCGGAACGAGGCGTTCGACGGCAGCCGGCACACGCTGCTGCTGTCGGGCGCGCAGCACCAGGAAGTCGCGATTCAGATCGTCGTTCCGGTGACGGGGAAACGCTTCGCGGCCCGGCTGATCGCACTCGAGGGCGTGCCGGCGAATCGCGTCACGTTCAGCACCATCGCGTGGAGCCGGAAGGTTCCTGACGTCATCGTGCCCCTCGACGGCACGGTGGCGGGGCTGCGCACGTTCGATGTCCCGCTCGATGTCGCAGGCCTGCCGCGCGTCGGCAACCGATTGGGGCTGCTCCTCATGGAGGTCTGGATTCCGAAGGAGGCTGCTCCGGGCCTGCATCGCGGCACCGTCGCGATCCTGCAGGACGGCAAGGAGCTGGCGCGGCTCGGCGTGGATCTCACGGTGTATCCGTTGCGGCTCCCCGACAGGCCGGCGTTCCGGATGGACTACCTCAGTTATGGAAGCCCGCTCAGTGCGCTGGGACTCGACGTCCGGCTGGGAAACGGCGCGACGGGCGACGTGAAGCTGCCGCCGGCCGCGCTGGCCGCCGAGCAGCAGGCACACGCGCTGGCCCTCGACAACCGTGGCTATCTCAACGTGCTGCCCTACGCGTCGCAGCGCGGAAACCCGTTCTACGCATATCCGGTGACCGGGAGCGGCAGGAACGCCACGATCGCGTCGTTCGACGGCTTCGATGCGCGTTTCGGCCCGCTGCTCGACGGGAGGGTGGGTAAGTACGGCACCGCGCCGCCGGTCTTCGGGCTGGCGTTCAACCTCAATTACCCGTACCGGGCGCAGGCCGATCCGGCCGCGCAGTTCAACTGGCGGCCGTTCAAGGACGCGGTCCCCGACCGCCCTGGCCAGGAGCCGGCGCTGCGCGATGTCGAAGACACGTGGCGCGCCGTGGGTCAGCAGACGCTGGCACACGTCGCGCAGCGCGGATGGACGAACACCGCGTTCGAGGTCTTCAACAACCAGAAGCCGGCCACGAACAACACCAGCCCGTGGAACCTCGACGAGCCGGTGGACGCCCGCGACTACCGGGCGCTGCGCTACCTCTTCACGCTCGCGAAGTGGGCCTTCGATGGCGCCGGCGCGAAAGGCGTGCAGATCATCACCCGCCTCGACATCGGGCACTGGGAGTGCGGCCGGATGCGCACGCTCGACGGGCAGCCAACGGCCTGCTACAAAGCCAAGGACTTCAACAGCGCACGAGCGGCGGACCTGCTCCGTCCTGTCGTCGATCGCTGGGTGGTCGGCCACGTGCACCTGCACGGCGCGCAACATCTGGTGGGCGAATACAACCGCGACGACGTGATGTTCGACGAGTACACGGGGTCGGGATCACAGGTCACGCACGGCGGGGAGTTCGCCGGCCTCGCGTGGACCGCGCGGCGGCTCGGCATCGAGGGGCGGGTCGTCTTTCACGCGGGGTATCTCGATCCCGCTACGGCCACCGGCGAAGGCACCTTCTACGACGCGCGGAAGCTGGGCTTCGTGGGAGTGCTCGCCAGCCGCCGCGTCAAGCTGTGGCGCGATGCCGTCAACGACTACGACCTGCTCGTGCTCGCGAGCAGGCGCAACCCGAAGGGCACGGCGGCGTTGATCGACCGGGTCACCACCACCGGACCCGCCAGCGATCCGCAATACCGCCTGCAGTCGAAGACGATCGAGACCTACGTGACCAACAACGTCGAGGATCTGCTGCGGGCTCGCCGGATGGCCGCGGCCCTCGCGGCCGGCCAATCCCCGCCCCCCGGCCTCGCGCTCGAGGGATCCAACGGCCGCTACAAGCCGCTTGGCAGCCCCGACAGCATCACCGGTTTTTGAGACCAGGCCGGCATGCCCCGCGGAGCGGGCACTGCGAGTCGCGCTGCGCTTTGCCGAAGCCGCAGGCGTTCATCATGCCGACGTGGCAGAGCGAGAAGTCGAACCGCACCGGATCGGCGGGGTCCATCTCGCGCAGCGACGCGGTGATCTCCGCCGCCATCTTCCAACCGGGGCTCGTGTAGCGCGTCAGGCGCAGGCAGCGCCCGAGACGGATGACGTGGGTGTCGAGCGGCACCACGAGCCGCGACGGCGACAGCCGCGTCCACACCGCCATGTCGATGGCGTCCTTGCGGACCATCCAGCGCAGGAACAGGTTCAGCCGCTTGCACGCACTGCCCGCTGACGGCCGGGGAAAGAAGTAGGCCACGCCGGCACGGGCAGGACGACGCCGCCCGTAGGCGGCCGCCAGATCAGTTTCGAGGGCGCGTGTCGAGAAGGAGTCGAGCGCCGCGTGCACGTCGGGCGTCGACGCATCGTCGCCGGCCAGGAAGAAGCCCTCGATCGATCCGTGCTCGCGCAGCATGCGCTGCAGGACGATCAGCAGCGCCACGAGATCGCGTCCGCGGATCCAGCGGTGCACGAGCGGCGCCAGCGCCGGACCATGAACGGCCGGATCGAACCCGCGGACGAATGCCGCCGGCCGCGCGCCCATCACGCGCAGCAGCGCCTCCACGGACTGCAGCACGCTGGCCACGCGGCCAAAGGCCAGCGCCGCCGCGCAGAAGCCCACGATTTCACGGTCCTCGCGCGAGGCGTACCGCCGCACGATGTGGACGGGATCGAGCGCGGAATCGACGTGGTCGAACGTCCGGTAGACGGTGTCGAGCCGCTCGGTTAGAACGCGGTGATCGGCACGCCGGCGCGGCACAGCGGACATGAGCTCGCCTCGTGGTTCTCGGGCGCCTTGTACTCGGCCAGCGCCACGTTCGGCACGCCCGCGTCGAAGACGGCTTCCATGCGATCGTAGATCTGCGCGGTGGCCACCACCGATCCGCCGGCGCCGCGTACCACCTCGGCGCAGCGCACGAGTGTCTGGCCGGTGTTGCGAACGTCGTCCACGAGCAGCACGCGCCGCCCCTTGATCTGCTGCGCGTAGAACGGCGTCAGCCCGTGGCTGCCGGAGCCGTCCGGGCGAAACGGCGCGAAGAGCGTCGGGGGGCGCGACAGGGCGCGCCGGCTATCGAGGAGCCCCGCCACGGTGTGGGCGAGCAGGGCACCGCCGGTGGCCGGGCCCGCCACCACGTCGGTCTGCCCCAGGAGCTCCGCTGGCAGAAGGTCGATCAGATCCTGCGCGAAGCGCCAGATGATCGACGGCTGACAGAACAGCTGATGCGGGTTCAGGTAGACGCGCCCGTGGTAGCCGTTGCCGAAATCGAAGTGGCCGTCGCGCATCAGCACGTGGTGCTTCTGCAGTTCGCCGAGCGCTTTCTCGCGTATCTCGTCTCGTTTGCTCATTCGTCTCCAGGCGGACCTGAAGGTCCGCCTCTACGTACGTAGAGGGCGGTCTTCAGACCGCCCTGACGAAAATCTCTTCGTTCTGGAACACGACCCGGCCGCCGACGATCGTCGCCGCGACTCCTCCCCGAAGCTGCCAGCCGTCGAACGGCGTGTTCTTGGAGCGCGAGCGCAGCTTTGCCGCCTCGATGCGCACCGGCAGATCCGGCGCCAGCACCGTGATGTCCGCCGCCGCCCCCTCCGACAGCGACCCGCCGGGCAGATTCAGGACGCGCGCCGGGTTCACCGACAGCAGCTCGATCATCCGGCGCAGCGGGATGTGCCCGGCGTGCACGAGCCGGTCGAACGTCAGCGGCACCGCCGTCTCGAGTCCGACGATGCCGAACGGCGCGCGGTCGAACTCCACCTGCTTCTCGTCGTAGTGGTGCGGCGCGTGGTCGGTGGCAATCACGTCCACCGTGCCGTCGGCAATTCCCTGGATCATCGCGTCGCGGTCGGCCGCCTCGCGCAGCGGCGGATTCATCTTGGTGTTGGTGTCGTACGGCACCGGGGTGCCGAGCGCCTCGTCGGTGAGCGTGAAGTGGTGCGGCGCCACCTCGCACGTGACGCGCACGCCGGCCTCCTTGGCCTTGCGCACGGCGCGCATGGAGCCGCGCGCGCTCATGTGCGCCACGTGGAAGGCCGACCCGGTGAGCTCGGCCAGCAGCACGCCGCGCTCGACCCCGAGCGATTCGCAGGCGCCGGGGATGCCCCGCAGCCCGAGCCGGGATGCGTGATAGCCCTCGTGCGCCACCCCGTCGCCCTTGAGCGTCGGATCCTCGCAGTGCTCGACCACCGGGATGCCGAACATGCCGGCGTACTCGAGCGCCCGCCGCAGCAGGAGCGCCGTGGCCGTGGGATGGCCGTCGTCGGTGATGGCCACGCAGCCGGCGGCCTTGAGCTCGGCGATGTCGGCGAGCAGCTCGCCCTTCTGCCCTTTCGACACGGCGCCGATCGGATACACCCGCGCCAGGCCCGCGGCCGCTGCCTTCGCCAGAATGAGCGAGGTCACCGTGGCGCTGTCGTTCACCGGGCTGGTGTTCGGCATGCAGGCCACGGCGGTGAACCCGCCGGCCACGGCCGACGCCACGCCCGTCGCGACGGTTTCCTTGTGCTCCTGCCCCGGCTCGCGCAGGTGCACGTGCATGTCGATGAGGCCGGGCACGATCACGAGGCCGGCCGGAATCTCGATCACGGTGGCGCCATCCACCGGCAGGTCCTTGCCGACTTTGGCGATCACGCCGTCGTCGATCAGGATGTCGAACGCGCCGTCGCGTCCGTTGGCGGGGTCGACGACGCGCCCGCCCTTAAGCAGCTTCTTCATGTTCGGCTCCGCCAGCGAGCAGGTACAGCACCGCCATCCGGACCGCCACGCCGTTGGCCACCTGGTCGAGGATCACCGAGTAGGGGCCGTCGGCCACCTCGGAGGCGATCTCG
>Ga0207648_10000860_pt1 | contig 34249 bp, 34 predicted proteins | sample KBSMisM32_FD_184310 | JGI IMG/M metagenome (GOLD analysis project Ga0207648, IMG submission 184310) | Miscanthus rhizosphere microbial communities from Kellogg Biological Station, Michigan, USA - KBS Miscanthus M3-2 (SPAdes) (version 2) | ecosystem: Host-associated > Plants > Roots >... | reverse complement strand
ATAGTCGCTGTAGAATCGCCGAATTATTTTGGCATATTCCAGGCGATTGAAAGTCTTGGATTGAAGGTGGTGGAAATTTCTTCCGACCCGGTTACAGGACTTGATCTAGACTGTCTGCAAAGTGTTTTGAAAACCTCAGACGTCAAAGCCTGTGTGGTGATTCCCAATTTTAACAATCCGCTTGGAAGCTGTATGCCGGATGAGAATAAAAAGAAACTTGTAGAGATCGTTACCAAACAAAATATCCCGTTGATTGAGGATGATATTTATGGTGAATTGTATTTTGGAAAGAACCGGCCAAGGACTTGCAAATACTACGATACAAAAGATCTCGTATTGCATTGTTCTTCGCTATCCAAATCGTTGGCACCGGGTTATCGTATCGGCTGGATAATCGCAGGCAAATTCATCGAGCAGGTAAAACAGGCGAAACGAATGCAGAATATCAGTTGCCCGACATTGACACAAGCAGCGATGGCTCATTTTTTACAAATTGGCCGGTATGAATATCATCTGAAAATAATGCGGAAGGCCTTACACACACAGTGCCTGAAATACATGCAGGCTATCATTGATTATTTTCCGGAAGACACAAAGCTTTCCCGTCCTCATGGCGGATTCGTATTGTGGGTGGAACTAAATAAAAAGGTGAATACATTTAAGCTGCGTACCGAGGCAATGAAACATCATATCTCTATTATACCGGGAAAAATTTTTTCGACAAGCTGTAATTACTCGAATTGTCTCCGCATCAGTTTTGGTAAACCCTGGAGTGATGATATCGATTATGGGTTGATGATGGTGGGAAGGCTTGTGAAGAAGATGATTGGATGATTATTTCCCCTCAAAGACACTAAGTTCACAAAGACAACCCGGTAAATTGTAAAAGGAAATACACGGGAAGAAGAGTTGATTACAAATCCTCTTCCCTCTCCAGCATCAATATCGCACTCTGCGGAATAATGAAATATTTTTCGTTTTCATACATCACTTCTGTAGCACCGCTCAACAGGAAAATAGCGAGATCGCCTTCCCTGGCCTGCAAGGGTACATACTTGATTTTTTCTTCTTCCGGCTTCCAGCTTTCTTCTTCTACCGGCATAGGTATGGCGTACCCCGGCCCGGTTTTGATAACATAACCCTGTTGCACTTTCTCCCGCTCCTGCACGCCCGGCGGCAGGTACAGGCCACTCGCCGTCCGTTCATCCGGCTGTGATGGCTTTATCAGCAACCTGTCTCCTATCACAATTAATTTCTTCAAACGATTATCGGGTGTAATATGCATAACAAAATTGATTAGAATCCGCAAATGTAAATCGAATCGTGTTTTACTCCGTCGTCAACTGCCCGGGTACTCTTAACAAAACATTATGCGGTTGTGTTTAGTTTTGGCAAATGATTTATATTTATTTGTGCGTCTTACACTTAAATTAAATCTTTTGGAAAGAGGCAAATTGAACCTCCGGTAAAAAGGATAACTTTATAAATAAAAAATACCTACAATGGAAGGAAAGAAACCAAAAATCTTATTATGCGAGGATGATACGAATTTAGGAAGTGTACTGAAGAATTACCTGGAATTGAATGATTACGATGTTACATTGGAAAGAGATGGCCGTCTTGGTTTGGCTGCGTTCCAGCGTGAAAAATTTGAGCTCTGCCTGCTGGACGTAATGATGCCAAACATGGATGGCTTTACACTGGCAGAAGAGATACGTGATGTAGATCCCGACATTCCTCTTTTCTTCCTGAGCGCAAAAACGATGAAAGAAGATATCATCCAGGGATACAAACTTGGCGCAGACGATTATATCACCAAACCATTCGATAGCGAAGTATTGCTTTTAAAAATTAAGGCAATATTGAAACGCAATGAAGAAATGAATAAGGAAAGTGAGAATAAAGAATTTGATCTCGCCTCTTATCATTTCAATCCAAAACTTCGTCAGCTTTCTCACAATAGCATAACACAAACATTATCGCCAAAAGAAAATGAATTGTTGAAAATGCTGGCTGAACACATGAATGATCTATTGCCAAGAGACCAGGCACTGAAAAAAATCTGGGGCAGCGACACATACTTCAATGGCCGCAGTATGGACGTTTATATTGCCAAGCTGCGTAAGTATTTAAAAGAAGATGAAAAAATCGAGATCGTGAATATACATGGTAATGGATTCAGACTGGTGGTTCAATAATCTGCGATTTAAAAAATTTAAAGGGATTGACAGGAAAAGTCAATCCCTTTTTGTTTATATGGAGTTTATAGATTGATTTTATTTCCCGGGATAGTTTGGATCTGCTTTTATTTTCCGGATCTGGCGGAGATGCCGTTCACTATGACCATATATAGTAATATATACCTGGTGGACATTTTTTCCGTTTGGCTGATAATAATTTCTCAAATCTTCTTCGGCCTTTTTCAAATATTCAATGGATTCATTTCGCATTTTCAAGAACCATGCGACGTTGTTTTTCCCATCATTCAGCCCCATCGGTAACGTAAACGTAAATGGTTTTGTATACTCCACTGAAATATGGGGTTTCTGTTCCAATATAAAATTTAGGTAAGTACTGTCTGCGCGGCCCTTTGAACTTAATTCTGGTCTCGGCCCCGCCATTATTGCTTTGCTTACTTCGTACATTAACAACAGTTCCCAAATATCAATATGCTCTACAACCTGCTTAATCGACCAGCGGTCAGGCGACTCTTTAAAATTCCATTGTGCATCGGTAAGGTTTTGCGTTTCCTTCGTTAATGAATCTCTTGTTCGTGTAAGATTATCCAGTAAATATTTTCTATCCGCTTCCGTCCACAACTTTTGAGATAAACTATCAAGCGTAAGTGAAAGCAATATAATTCCTGTAAAAACGAGTTTTTTCATTTTTGGCATTTATAGTTTTAAGTAAATAATTGAGGTATGAAATTTCTACATATTCCAACCCGGGTTTGTAATATCCCTTGGATCAAAGAAATTTTCTTGTTCGATGATTTTTCCTTCTTGATCTATTTTAAACCGGTCAATGACCCGAAGGGTACAGGAAGGACTGAGTATTTCGCAATGAAATTCCACCGCAACGGTCATGTTTGTTTCGTTTACAAAGCTGTCAATTAACCTTACTTTGCCAACGAGAGAAGGCAGTGGCGCCCACCATATAGCCCGCAGGTTCTCCTTTCCTTTTAACGGAATACCGGAACCTCCGGGGCATATAGGCGCACGCAGAACGATTTCATTATCGTATGGTATTGCGTCAAAATTTTTTCCACCGAGTCCTTTTGTCACATAATTCCTTGCTATTTCATGCAACATCTCAGATTTACTTAAAGTAATAAACATTTTTAAAGGTTTAATGGTGATTTGATCTCATGATCCCAATTGCTTTCTAAAATCAGCATGATTCCAGCTTACGCGTATATCATCAATTTTATTCGCGTTATTCAGATGGAAAATGAATATATGGTCACTGTCAAAACGTAAACCCTTACTGGGTATACCTGCAAAATCTTTCTTCTGTGTGCCCGTTATTACTACCTGGCAACGTATCGTGCTTTCATCTTCGGCTACAGCAGCATCCAATGTGTTGTCTATGTCAGGAAATGCGTCTATTAACCCGGACCAGATACCTTTTCCCAATTCATAAATTTTTCCATTGCCCGAATCACCAAGCGGTTCAAAGTGAACTTCTCCATCCGGGTCACAAAAGCTGAGCATTTTATCTACGTTACGTTGCTGGTACGCAAACATAAATTCCACACAGGCGTTTTTTAAACTGAGTTCGTGTTGTTGCTGGATAATTGCCTCCATAAATTAAATTTTAATGGTTATTGATTTATTAGTTTGTATAATTATGCACCCGGCCGTTTCATAAACCAAAAGTATAACTGCTCTTCAGCAGAAACGGTGTAAAACTGCGACAAGCTGATTGTAAAAATGCGACAACTAACTGAGTGGCTGTTCTTTTGGTTTTTCTACCAGGTTGGCCAATTCCTTATTTTCTTCAAGATACTGCTGGGGCGTGCGGCCTGTGAATTCTACAAAGTCTTTTATAAAATGAGACTTATCATAAAACTCGCATTCACTGAAAACAGATGCCCAATCTACTTTTTTCTTCCCGATGATCAGGCTTAATGAATAACCAATGCGACGGATACGTGCATAATATTTGGGACTTAATCCTACTTTTTTAAAAAATTTTCTTTCAAAATTCCGTCGTGACATATACACATTCTCCATCAGCTCATTAACGTTGAGCATACCCATCGAGTCAACAATTTTATTGGCTACTTCATCTATATAATCAGGTTCAGGTTTAGTAGCTTCATAAAATTTTAAAACAAAATCTTCAAGCAACTTTGCTTTTTGTATGGGTTCCGCTGATTGTTCAATTTCTGCGGCATATTTCTCTACCAGGAAAGGCATAAATACTTTCTTTAAATCAATTCTCTCCTCAGTATACTCATATACGGGCAGGTTAAACAAGGTTGCTAAACCTGCAGGTCTGAACACTATACCGGCGATAGATATACTACCATTCAGAAAAAGTTTATAGCTGTAAATCGATAAACCTGCCACAAATTGTGTGGGAACAGGCAGACGATCGTATTTTTTGTTTTGTAAATAGTAAGGATCGCCACTATTGAAGACGATACCACAAAAACCGTTTGGTGGAGATTCAACCACCAGGTCTTTTACAGGTTCATTACCCGACTGCCATATATAATAGCATTCAACAAAAGGTTCAAGCTTTTTACAAGGATGAAATTTAAGGTATTGCATGGTTGTGGTGCGCCTTAAATTTCGTTATTATTTCTTAAAAAAAATATCAGGAAAACAATAGATTTTCCCCGGACTGGCCAAAAGGTTTTTTTCCCAGATGTTCATAGGCTTTTGACGTTACTTCCCTTCCTCTTGGTGTGCGCTGCAGAAAACCTTCCTGTATAAGAAATGGTTCATACACTTCTTCCAATGTACCCGCCTCTTCACCTACCGCAGTGGCAATTGTTGAAATACCGACCGGTCCGCCTTTAAATTTTTCGATTATCGTAAGTAAAATTTTATTATCCATATCATCCAGCCCGTATTCATCCACATTCAATGCCTTCAGAGCATGTTGTGTAATACCTATATCTATTTCTCCGTCATTCAATACCTGTGCAAAATCTCTTACTCTCCTTAATAACCCGTTTGCAATACGTGGTGTGGCGCGGCTCCTGGCTGCAACTTCTTTTGCGGCCTCATCGCTGATCACCACATTTAATATGCCGGCAGACCGTAAAATGATTTTCTTCAACACATCGGCTGAATAATATTCCAGTCTTGATTTTATAGCAAAACGTGAGAGTAAGGGTGCTGTCAACAAACCGCTGCGGGTTGTCGCCCCGATCAATGTAAAAGGATTCAGATTGATTTGTATACTTCGTGCATTCGGACCGCTGTCGATCATAATATCGATCCGGTAATCTTCCATTGCAGCATAGAGATATTCTTCCACAACGGTACTTAACCGGTGTATCTCATCAATAAATAAAACGTCGTTCGGTTCAAGATTGGTCAGCAGGCCTGCGAGGTCACCGGGTTTTTCAATTACCGGTCCGGATGTTTCTTTGATGTTTACACCTAATTCATTCGCTACGATCCTTGATAAAGTAGTTTTTCCCAATCCCGGCGGACCGTGAAATAAAACATGGTCCAATGCTTCTCCCCGGATCTTCGCTGCTTTGATGAAAATTTTCAGGTTTTCAATGATCTGTGATTGTCCTGCAAAATCACTGATATGTCCCGGCCGGATCGTGTTTTCAAATTCCTTTTCGGCGGCTGTTAATTGAGATTTTTCTGTATGCAGATTTGAATTACTCATTGTGAAATGTAAAATTTAAAATGTAAAATGCAAAACGTAAACGGTATAGTTTCTGCGGTCTGCTAAGCGTTTTCATTTTATATTTTACATTCTGCGGTTTTATTTTTTATCGTTTAACAAGCACGAGTCCTGCAATGATAAGAGCAGCACCGATTACTTTCTCCAAAGTTATCGTTCTTATTGCTGACCCCAGCAAACCAAAATGATCAATTATCAATGAGATAAAAATCTGGCCACTCACCACCAATGCAAATGTCAATGCCATGCCCTGCCGTTGATTAACCCACGTAATATATCCTACAAAAATGGCACCCAGTAAACCTCCAAGCCACAGATACCATGGACCGGCAGCAGAAGGCTTTAATTGAGTGACCGCAGAATAGTTAACAAAAAGGTTTAAAATAAAAAGGCAAACCAGGCCAACGAAAAAGCTCATCAGCGAGCCCATTAGCGGGCCACCAATTTGTCTTCCCAATCTTGTATTCAAAATAGCCTGTACCGGCATAAGTGCGCCTACCAATAAGGTCATCAGCAATATCAGGTATCTCATCTACTGTTTTTTAAAAATAAATCAATGCAAATTTAACCGCAATTGATGAGCAGTATTCGCAGCTCGAAAAACCAGGGCTTTAACATCTTTTTAAAATAATATTTGTATATACAATCAAAAAAAATTTATTTTTGTGCCCGCATGAATACATCCTGTAGCCGATTCAGTCAGTGCTTTTATTTTTCATCAAATGCATTGGCCCGCAAAGTGGAAAAGCTGGCCCAGGAAAGCTGGAAGCCGGTTGGCCTTTCGCCGAGTCATGGTTATTTATTGATGACAGTGATTGATGAGCCAGGAATTCAACCGGGCGGTTTAGCCGATCATCTGCAGTTGCAACCCAGTACCATTACGCGTTTGATCGAAAAGCTGGAAGAAAAAAAGTTAGTAGTAAGAACTACCGAAGGAAAAATTACCAATGTATACCCAACCCCGAAAGCCAAAGAAATATACAATAAGATGAAAGCATGCGTCGATCATTTTCATAGTGCTCATTCTGCCCTTATGGGGAAAGAAGAGGGCCATCGTTTAATACAAACCATGAATAAGATCTCGGATAAGTTAACAGAATAAATTTTTTTAGTTCAATATTTGTATATACAAATAATATTTAAAATCAAAGCAACATGAAGTATGTAATCACAGGTGGTGCAGGCCACATATCAAAACCAGTTACTGAAAAATTATTAGCAGCAGGGCACGAGGTAACCGTTATTGGCCGTAACGCTGACAATCTTAAGGGCATTAAGGCTAAAGGAGCAAAGACCGCAATCGGTTCTGTAGAAGATGTGCAATTTCTTACCGGTGCGTTTAAGGGTGCTGATGCTGTTTATACAATGGTGCCGCCAAATTTTACGGCAGCAGATTTGAAAGCGTGGATCGGGCAGATCGGTGAGAATTATGCAATGGCGATTAAGGCGGCAGGAATAAAATATGTTGTGAACCTGAGCAGCATTGGTGCACATGCGTCTGACGGTGTAGGTCCCGTATCCGGTTTACATCGCGCCGAAGAAGCACTAAATAAATTGTCTGGTGCAAATGTCAAACATCTCCGTCCCGCTTATTTTTATAATAACCTGCTTGCCAATACCGGGCTTGCAAAAAACGCAGGCATTATCGGCAGCAATTTCGGCGGTGAAAATTTTACAATGTTATTGGTTGATATCAATGATATTGCTGAGGTAGCTACTGAAGAGTTATTGAATCTTCAATTTAACGGTCATACTGCCCGCTACATAACAAGTGAAGAAATAGGTACAAACAAGATAGCGCAGGTATTAGGTGAAGCGATTGGCAAACCGGAATTACCCTGGGTTGTGTTCAGCAATGATGATGCATTGAATGGTATGTTACAGGCGGGACTTCCCGAAGAAATTGCAAAAAACTATACCGAAATGGGAAATGCAATCCATACAGGAGTAATGTTTGAAGATTACTGGAAGAATCACCCGGAAAAGCTGGGCAAAGTGAAACTTGAAGATTTTGCAAAAACATTCGCTTCAGTTTACAACGCGAATTAAACAGGAAATATGAAAGCAGTTATTGTAAGAGAAAAAGGCGCATTTGAAAATATCAGGGTCGAAGAGATCGGTAAGCCTGCTATACAACCGGATGAGATATTGGTAAAAATAGCTGGCGCTGGTGTGAACCCGGTAGATTGGAAAACGGTATTGAATGGCTATTTTCAAATGCCCTTAATATTGGGAAGTGATATTGCAGGAGTAGTCGAAGCTGTTGGTGCTGATGTGAAAAATTATAAGCCGGGTGATGAAATCATCGGTTCGTTGCAATGGGATAAGCAAAGTGCATTTGCCGAGTATGTAGCTACAAAAGAAAAGTTCATTACGCATAAACCTAAGAACCTTTCATTGCAGGATTCGGCAGGCATACCCCTGGCATCGTTAACTGCATGGCAGGCTTTGTTTGATCATGGGCATGTTGAAGCAGGACAAAAAGTAGTAATTCATGCAGGTGCCGGTGGCGTAGGTTTGTTTGCTTTACAATTTGCAAAATGGAAAGGCGCTTATGCAATTGTCACCGCATCAGAAAGAAATATTGATTTTTTGAAGTCGGTTGGCGCCGATGAAGTGATTGATTATACAAAGTATAAATTATCTGATAAGGTTGCGGATGCGGATATGGTATTGGATAGTATCGTTACACCGGAAGCACAGCTGGAGTCATTTAAAGTTTTAAAAAACAAAGGAAGATACGTAGCAATCGCAGCGAGTGTACGCGAAGAACTGTTGCAGGGTTTCGACATTTACACAAAGCGATTTCTTTTTCAATCCAACCCGGTACAACTAAAGCAAATTGTACAATTGATAGAAGAAGAAAAAGTGAAACTATTTATCGACAGAACCTATTCCCTCGCAGAAGCAAAAGCAGCATTGGAATATGTGCATAAGGGAAGAGCAAGAGGAAAAGTGATTTTGACAGTTTCCTGATCAGGTGAGTCATTTTTGAAACCACAATAGGAGCATAGGTAACATAGCTTTTTTTAAGTGAGAGGTTGATAGTCTGAGTTGATGTTCATTGCTATATTTTTATCTGCCTATTGTGGTTCATGCTTTGTATAGGTAAGGGAACCTTAATACTACCTGATTATTATATTCCTCATCGTTCGCCTGATCTGAATTCTATTTTATCTATTTTTGAATCCGGCCGGCAAAAAATAATTTCTTTCCAATAAATAATCATTTAAGGAGGTTGCTATATGAAAATAGGAATACTTGGCTCTGGTATTGTTGGACAAGTGTTGGCTAAGGCCTTTAAAAGTGAAGGACACGAAGTGGGATTGGGCACAAGAAATATATCCAAAGAAGAAGTAGTTAAGTTTAAAAAAGATAATCCCGGCATCAGGATCGGCACATTTGAGGAAATAGCAATGAACAGTGATTTACTTGTATTGGCTGTTAAAGGTGATGCAGCAGAAGAAGTAATAAAACTTGCAGGCCACAAAAACTTCAGCAATAAAACGGTGATTGATACAACCAACCCGATCGCCCCCGCGGCCCCGGTGAATGGCGTATTAAAATATTTTACCGACATTAATTCTTCCCTTCTTGAAAAGCTGCAAATCATTTTACCTGAGGCAAATTTCGTAAAGGCTTTTAGCAGTGTAGGCAATGCTGTTATGTATAAACCTCATTATACTGAAGGAAAGCCAACCATGTTTATTTGTGGTAATGATGATGCTTCCAAAAAAACAGTAACCAATATTCTTACAGCTTTCGGTTGGGAAACAGAAGACATGGGTAAAGCAGAAGCGGCAAGAGCAATTGAACCGCTCTGCATGTTGTGGTGTATTCCGGGCTTTATGCGTAATGAGTGGACGCATGCGTTTAAACTTTTGAAAAAGTAGTTTAATTACAATTCTTCTTGTAACACAGCGTAAAGGGTTGTCTCGTTATTTTTGCATATGACCTTCGAAGAATTCAAATCAACCCTTGGCGGCAAATTGCCGGCAAACGTTTCAGTATATCTGGAATCGCTGTGGTATGATGGCAAAGGTGATTGGGATAAATCGCATACTACCATCCAGGATGTAGAAGATAAGAATGCTGCATGGATACATGCTTACCTGCACCGTAAAGAAGGTGATATTTGGAACGCGGATTATTGGTATAACCGTGCCGGAAAAAAGAGACCGGCAATCTCACTTCATGAAGAATGGGAAAATCTTGTAAAAGAGTTTTTATAATCTTTTTCTTTCGGGACGACCGGCATATTTCATCATTGCCAGTATCAAATCGGGATCGGGACAATTTTGAAGATGCTTTTCTTTTTCAGAGTATTTACATACCCCCGGATAATCTCCTTTCATTCCCTGCGTATCTATAATAAGTTGAAAATGCAGATGAGGCGGCCAGTGGCCATTTTCAAATTGCATTCCGAATTCTGCAAATACATCACCGCGTTTTATTAACTGGCCTTCCTGTAAATTCTTTAATGAGTTCAAGCTAAGATGGCCATATAACGTGTAAAATGTGAAGCCCTCTAGATTATGTGTGAGAATTATTGTGGCGCCATAGTCGCCGAAATTATTGTTGAACGCGAAACTATGAACGATCCCATTCAGCGGCGCAATAACCTTTGTATTTACTGCACCCCAGATATCGATGCCAAGATGCAATCGCCTTGGTTCTTCGCCGATTGGTGAATCAAAATGTTTGCTGCGGCTATACACGGTGCGATGTTCTGCATAACCACCGATGCCATATGTACAATTTGCTTTTTTCAGTTTACTACTGACATAATCGGAGAATGCATTCGTATCACTCAATATCTCATCTGTAAGTTCTTCGTTGTTTTCTGTAAAATCCAGTAGTAATAATTTATCGTGTAAAGTATCGAAAGGAACCACGGCATCAAACTGAACCTGGTGTTTTTGCAATAGTTCTGTTAGCTTGCTTTTTTCAATCATCTTGTGCAGGTGTTATTAATGATGCCCGATGGTATACCCTTGAAGAGTACGATGCCGCAAGTAGCGGGTAAAGCAGTAACAAAGGATGACATGAGATTCTTCAGACGCTAACATAAAGTTCAACTACAGGTTACAAAACCTCTTTTTCAAAGGAAAATTGATTATAATTGATATGAATAGATTTTGCTAATTTTTCTTCGAGCAAATCCGCAAATGTTTCAAAATAAAGAATTACATCTTCACGTATATTTCGTTTCAGCCAGCGAAAGCCTCCGGGTAAATGATGTAATACTTCTTTATCTTCAAGATATTCAAGATTATGGATATCCGTTGGCGTTAGTCCAAGCTGTTGCAAATATGATAACATTAAGTCAACCGGCGCATTGGTAACGCCGCAGTAATCTTCTGCCAGCTCCGTCCATTCGCCGATTCCCGAATGTGCGTGACGTAAAATCTCTTCCCTGCTCAGGTTGGTAATAACCTGCAACAGGTTTCCGCAATTGCAGGACCCGTGATTTCCCCAGGCATAGCTGGCGCCTTTACGCAACCGGCGGGCGGTTTCACGCAGCGCTTCTGTTAGTTCTATATTGGGATAAGCCATAGTATAAAGTTCTGCATAAAAAACAGTATTGCGTTAGGGTTTGTTTAACCTTTTCTGATAAAATATAATCGCAAAGCGGCCGTTAAAAGGGTTAACCAAACTGAAACCGTTTGAAAAAAAACCTGTTCGTTCCTCTTGCTTTCGCTACTTTCCTGAGCATCAATAGTTTTATTTCTGCTGCGCAAATGATTACCGGTGTTTGGCATGGAAAAATTAATAAGCAAAAAGTGGAAGTCAAGATTATTCAGAGCGGTGACAGTCTTACCGGTACCTCTTATTATTATGAGTCGGCAACTAATTACAGGCGCTACAGTATCAGGGGATATTTTGATCAGACCACAAACAGTACTGTGTGGTGGGATGATATGCTGATCGAAGAAAAAAACGGTAAATACAATTCAACACCAGGTAAAGTGCCACTTTTATCAAGAGCTGATTTTAATTGCCCCGGCGGCGGCGTTATGATGCTGGATGGCAAAGCGGCATTGAAAGAGGATAACGCAATACCGAAAGGAGACCTGCATTTAGACAAAACAGAAGCGTCCACCTTTCCGGATGAGTGGAATTTCGTCATTGACAATTATCTCGTTGGCGCCAATGATCCGGATGTAATTGATAGCATAAATTCGATTGCAAGACATACAACTACCGCTGTACAACAACAACCTATTGCCGTAACGACTGTTCCGCCGGTTGAAGAACCTGAAGTCGTTGCAAGGCAAAAACCCATTAATGAACCGGTCGCAAAAAAAGAAGAACCAAAAGAAACGCCACGGGTAACAGCAATAGTTATCGGGCCATCAAAAGCACCAACCATTGAAGAAAAATTTTTGACGCGGAAGAAAGTATTCAATAAAGAAATACAGGTGGAAGGTGATTCGATTGAATTACGTTTTTATGATAATGCAGAAATAGACGGTGATTCTATTTCGCTTTTCTTAAATGATAAACTGGTCTTCGAACATATACGGTTAACCGAAAAAGCATACATTGTTAAATTCGCAGTGAGTGAACTGGGCCGCAATAATGAATTGATAATGGTGGCAGAAAATCTTGGCTCGATCCCACCGAATACTTCTTATATGCTGGCAATTGTTGGTGATAAACGATATGATGCATACCTGGCCAGTACGGAAAACAGCAGTGCGATGATAAAGTTTGTAAAGAAATAACCGGGCTGGCGGTCGGTCATTAACCGCCAGGCCCGTGAATTAATTTTGTCAGCTGCTGAAAGTTGACGGGCCCGACGGTTACAACGAAATCTTCGCGAACACTGCGAAATGATCAGAAGCAAATCGTCCCTGCCAGGTCTGTGAAAGAGTAGCATGTTTCCACACTTTCCATTTTCCTTTTAAAAAAATATAATCAATCGGATCATCATCTCTTTCTTTGGATTGAAAACCGTTGAAGGTGCCGGTGGGACCATAGTGTGGCGTAATTGAAATTTCTTTTGAATCCGTGAGATGAAGTGGATTGCCTGTATCTGTTATAATTTGTATCGGTTCATCAGATGGACGTGAATTAAAATCTCCGGTGAAAACAACTGCCGTTGTTCCGGCAATCTCATTCACTTTCTGCAAAATCATTTTCGCGCTTTCTCTTCTTGCTATCGGTCCCATATGATCGAAATGGGTGTTGAAATGAAAAAGTATCTTTTTCGTTTTCTTATCCCTGAATTTTGCCCATGTTACAATTCTGGTTATCGCCGCATCCCAACCTTTGCTGCCGGCAACGGTTGGTGTTTCAGAAAGCCAGAACGTTTCTGCTTGTAATGCCTGCAGCTTTGTTGTATCATAGAAAATTGCAGAGAATTCGCCTTTGTTTTTTCCGTCTTCGCGTCCAACACCGATTGATTTATAATTTGGTAAACGCTGCCGCATGTCATCCATCTGATCGGGTAATGCTTCCTGCACGCCGAGAATAGTAACATCATGAAATAAAACAACAGAAACCAAATTGTCTTTGCGATTGGGCCATGCATTCAGGCTGTCGGATTGCACATTGAGCCGGACATTGTACGTCATCACATTTAACTCCTGGGAAAATGATGACAGAGTAAAAATCAAGAGTACTAAAAGTGAGATCAATATTTTCATAGTGAATTTTTATTGGTTGGATATATCCTTAAGGTCGTGAACTAAATTAATAACTTGGTGAAGACGACCGACCCGAAGGATATTCAACGGACGGACGGACATGGTCAACGCTATTTACTTCAAATACAATTTGTACGAACCTTTAATCTCTCCTTTTCCTTTTTTATCCCACACATGAAACGAAACAAGAAAATAATCATACAGTTTATCAATGCCGGTAATCACTGCACTCAATGAAATTACACTGGCATCTTCAGCTTTTACACCATCGGGATAATCGGCAAATAAATCTTCTGTCTTTAAAACAGTCTGCCCGTCATTGGTGGTAATAGTTTCGGTAGCGCCGATGTACACCTTATCACTTTCTTTCTTCCATCCTTCCATCAGCAGTTTCAATTTTACACTTTGTTTCAATTCAATCTTATTGTCTTCGGGGACAAGCTTACCATCTTCAAACTGAAGATAAGCTTGCGATACTTTTAGTTCTTTTTCCTCGAGTTCTATTTTATTTCGGATTTTAGTAACCTCAGTACCGCTGCTGCCGGGAGTTTTTACTTTTATATCACAAGCTGTAATAAGAAGGATGGACAGAAATAAAAAAAGATGTACGAGTCGCATGTGGGTGGTTTTGGTAAAATTAAGTAAGAGATTGATTCGATAATCGTATGGCCTTTCAGCTTGTATCGGTCGGGGCGGTCATTTCAGCCAGCCGGTTTCTTAAAGCTTGCTGCTCCGACGGTACTGCGAAAGTCACCGGTCCGACGGTTACTGTCACACAACTACATTCACCATCTTATTCTTAACATAGATCACTTTCTTCGGCGGCTTTCCTTCCGTCCATTTCTTGACTACATCATTATCCAATACCATCTTCTCCACCTCATCCTGTGATGCCGATAAAGAAATATTCAATGTTGTTCTCATTTTTCCGTTTATGGAAATGGGATACTCTTTACTTGTTTCCTGCACATATTTTGACTGGAAAACGGGAAACGCGGCATTTAATATACTATCCCCGTTACCCAGCCCGCGCCAAAGCTCTTCGGAAACATGCGGCGCATAAGGAGCCAGCAATACCACCAATGGTTCAAGAATTTCCCTTTTATTACACTTCAGATCCGTTAATTCATTAACAGCGATCATGAATGTGCTTACGCCTGTGTTAAAACTGAACCGCTCTGTATCGTCTTCAATCTTCTTAATGGTTTTGTGTAATACTTTCAATTCAGCATCAGTTGCTTTATCATTGGTCCACACTTTACCTTTTATATCGTCGAAGAATAAACGCCATAACTTTTTCAGGAACCGGTGAACGCCTTCAATACCTTTTGTATCCCATGGCTTGCTCATTTCTACGGGGCCAAGGAACATTTCGTACATACGATACGTATCTGCGCCGTATTTATTCACGATATCATCCGGGTTAACGACATTGAAATAGCGTTTGCTCATTTTCTCCGTCTCTGATCCGCAGATGTATTTTCCATCTTCCAAAATAAAACCTGCGTCTGAAAATTCTCCATTTCTCCATTGCTTAAAACTGTTTACGTCGAGTTCCAGCCCATCTACAATATTCACATCCACATGAATGGCGTCTGTCTCGTATTTATCCTTCAATCCTGCAGATACAAATTGGTTCGTTCCTCTCACTCTATATACAAACCGGCTGCTCCCCTGTATCATTCCCTGGTTCACCAATTTCTTATACGGTTCATCATGACTAATATAACCTAAATCATAAAGTGCCTTTGTCCACATGCGGCTATATAACAAATGACCAACCGCATGCTCTGTGCCACCAATATATAAATCGACCTGTCCCCAATAGTCAGATACTTTGCGATCACAAAATTCCTTATCGTTATCCGGATCCATATACCGCAGGAAATACCAGCTGCTGCCGGCGTAACCCGGCATCGTATTCGTTTCTAATTTTTTTGATGTCCACGCCGGTATGTTGGCCAAGGGCCCTTCACCTTCCGGGCCCGGTTTATAACTATCTACATGCGGCAACTCCAGTGGCAATTCAGATTCCGGCAACGGATAAGCAATACCATTTTCCCATTTTATCGGGAACGGTTCACCCCAGTAACGCTGACGGCTGAACGCAGCATCGCGCATTTTATAATTCACTTTTCGTACGCCGATACCCCGCTCTTCAATTTTATTAATTACAACATCAATCGCATCCCGCATGATCATTCCGTTAATAAAATCCGAATTCTCCAGTATCGCATCCTTTGTAGGATTCGCCTCTTTGCCATTGAAATGCTTACCAATTATATTGGTGATGGGAATATCAAAATGCTTTGCAAATTTGAAGTCTCTTTCATCGCCGCAAGGCACGGCCATAATAGCGCCGGTACCGTAACCCGCGAGCACATACTCTGATATCCAAATCGGAATTTTTGTACCACTAAATGGGTTAAGCGCATAACTTCCGGTAAAAACACCGCTGATCTTTTTTTCAGCCATACGTTCCCGTTCGCTGCGGCTCTTTACATAGGCGATATATTCTTCTACTGCGGTCTTTTGTTTATCGGTTTTTATTTGTTCTACCAGTTCATGTTCAGGTGCTATCACCATAAAGTCAACACCGAAGATCGTATCGGGGCGGGTGGTATAAACTCTAAGCGGTCCATTCACCTGCCTGGCTTCGTTACCTTCACCAAACTGAATTTTAAAGTCAATCTCCGCACCACTGCTTTTTCCAATCCAATTTGTCTGCATCTCCTTCATCGCCTCACTGAACTCGATGCGATCCAATCCTTCCAGTAAACGGTCTGCATACTCGGTAATCCGCAGGTACCATTGTCGTAATTTCTTTTTTACAACAGGATAACCTCCGCGTTCGCTCACACCATTAATTACTTCATCATTCGCCAAAACAGTGCCCAGTGCCTCACACCAGTTCACTTCACCATAGCCACAATAAGCAAGGCGGTATTCCATCAATATCGTTTGCTGCTCGTATTCAGTAAACTTTTTCCATTGATCAGCGGAAAAAGTCGTGAGCAATGCGTGATGCGTATCAAGTTGAAAATTGCTGTTGGGTATCGGGTGATTTATATTTCCTTCTTTTTCGAACGCCTTTATCAATACATCAATGCTTTCCGCCTTATTCGTTTTACGGTCATAAAAACTTTTGAATAATTGGAGAAATATCCATTGCGTCCATTTATAATAACCGGGATCGCTGGTGCGTACCTGGCGGTCCCAGTCGAAACTAAAGCCGATATTATCCAATTGTTTTCTGAAATTGGCAATGTTGGTTTCAGTAGACACAGCAGGATGAATGCCATGATCAATCGCATACTGCTCCGCCGGTAATCCAAATGCATCGTAACCCATCGGGTGTAAAACGTTAAACCCTTTCAGCCGTTTGAATCGTGCAAAAATATCGCTGGCGATATAGCCCAGCGGATGGCCCACATGCAAACCTGCACCACTCGGGTATGGGAACATATCCAATACATAAAATTTCGGTTTGGGAGAATCGTTAGATACTTTATAGCTCTTATTCTCCTTCCACCATTGCTGCCATTTCTTTTCAATCTGCCTGAAATTGTATTCCATACCCGCCGAAGGGGAGTGTTTGGAAAAAACATTATTGTCGGTAACACTCATTATTCTGTTTCTTTTTTTTATGTTCCTGGCTAAAGTGCTGCTATCATCTTTTGTTGCGTCGCACTCTTGTACATTCTGTTCACTATTGACCTTTTTTCAACAACCCTGAAAGGCGAATCAAGGGTGATAATTACATCAGTCAGGCCCATCCCGGTATCACTTCTCATGACCGATGATAAATTTGTTACAGTATCCCGGTTCCGATCGCTGATGGAATGCTAAAGAAGACTTAAAAACATTCAATCCTCATTTTCTGTTCCAGTCTCCGGCAATATCAGCACGCATCGACCGTTAGATGGGCAGCAAAAATACTGATTTGTACTGCTTATTGGCTATTTTTGCGCGTCTGCACGGAGCTCATTTAGTTTCAAATAATTAATACGATCATCCGGGCAGACCCATCCCATTACATTCACGAAATTCAGTATCATGGCTCAATCCGGTAAAGCATCCATAAAACGCGGAAAACCTTCCTATTTCATGGCCATTTTGGGCGTTACGGTTGTATTGTTCTTCCTCGGCATCGTGGGCTGGATCACGATCAATTCCAAAAAACTGATGCAGTATTTTAAAGAGAGTGTAGAGGTACAGGTGTTTCTTCAGCCCAATATTAAAGATACGGCACGTGAGGCTCTTCAAAATTATATCGCCGCCAAGCCCTATGTGAAAAGCCTTCGCTACACAGATAAGGAAACGGCAAAAAAAGAGTGGCTGAAAACCGGCGGCGAAGATTTCACCGAATTTCTGGACAATGCCTTATTGCCTACCAGTATTGACTTTACTTTACAGGAACAGTTCGTTGATTCAACACAGTTATCTCAAATAAAGGCAGACATTGCACAATACCCGATCGTGGATGAAGTGAAATATCCGAGTGCAGTCGTCGATAAAATGCAAAGAAACTTTCGCGTTGTGAGCCTGGCTCTCGCAGCTGTTGCCATCGTAATCGCCATACTCGTTATTATACTTATCGATAACACGATCCGGCTGGCGATGTTCAGCAACCGTTTTTTGATAAAAACAATGCAGATGGTAGGCGCCACGCGATGGTTTATTGCAAAACCATTAGACACGAGAGCTATCGCGAATGGTCTTATCAGCGGTCTGCTGGCAACTGCCGGCGTATATGCAATGATACTCCTTGCAGAACGGTTTCTCCCTGATCTTCAGGCACTGCACGATAACCGGCTCCTGTTTCTCCTGTTTTTTACACTGATGATATTGGGTGTAACCATCAGCCTTTTCAGCACGCACCGCAGCGTTATAAAATATTTACGGTTGAAACTGGATGAACTCTATTAATGTAAAAGGTCTATCGTGAATGATTGGATATCTTTTAGCAGAATCCATTTCACTATCTACTTTTCACTATTCACTAATTTGCTATCTTAGCAACCTCAAAAAAGAACAATGAGCGAAAAGAAATCAACAGCCATGTTTACAAAAGATAACTACCTGTGGATGGCAGCAGGTGCGGTAGTCATTGCTATCGGAATGTTGCTGATGACAGGTGGTAAGAGTGACAATCCCGCTGTATTTGATGATAAACAAGTATATAGTACAACGCGGATCACGATCGCTCCTATCCTGATTTTACTGGGACTGGGACTTGAAGTTTTTGCGATCTTCAAAAAACCAAAAGCATAAAATAATATTAAGTTAACATGTTGCCACGTTAACAGGTTAAAAAAGTGATGCCATACGACGCATCACTTTTTTATTTTGCAGATTTTTACGTACCGATTTGTTTACAATTAATTAAAATTCATGACTCTTATTGAATCCATTATAATTGCCATCGTAGAAGGATTAACTGAATTTCTGCCGGTTTCCTCTACGGGCCATATGGTTATTGTTTCCTCCATCATGGGAATTGAAACCGATACATTCACCAAATTATTTGAGATCGTTATTCAGCTCGCGGCCATACTTTCTGTTGTTGTACTTTATTGGAAAAAGTTTTTTGATTTCAAAAAGCTTTCATTTTATATCAAGTTGATCATAGCCGTTATACCGGCACTGATCGTTGGCGCCCTGCTGAAAAAACATATCGACAGAATGCTGGAAAGCCCTGTACCCATAGCGGTTATCTTATTGCTCGGCGGTATTGTGTTATTATTTGTCGACAATTGGTTTAAAAGACCTGTTATTGACAAGGAAGAGAATATTTCCAATAAAAACGCATTTGTGATCGGCTGTTTCCAGGTATTGTCTGTTTTGTTTCCCGGGTTGAGCCGCAGCGCGGCCACTATCATCGGCGGTATGCAGCAAAAGCTGACAAGAAAAGCAGCTGCAGAATTTTCTTTTTTTCTGGCTGTGCCTACTATGCTGGCAGCAACCGTAAAAAGTCTTTGGGATGTTTACAAAGAAAGTCCTGAGGTATTAAATACAAGTAACCTGAGTACTTTACTTGTGGGTTCAATAATTGCTTTTATTGTCGCTCTTCTTTCTATAAAATTTCTGATCGGCTTTTTGCAAAAACATGGCTTTAAGTTGTTTGGCTACTATCGCATTATAGTCGGCATTTTGCTTTTGATTTTATTCTATACAGGCGTGGTTAAGGTCTGAACAGGTTAAAACGGCAAAGACGATCGTTTTCAAAGCAATACGCCGGGGCAACAGCGTTTGCACACCTTGCACCTTTGGTATTTAATTCTTAATTTTCCGCGCTGCCGCGCGGCAGTAAATAAATACCGCCACCATTCATGCAGACTGCCTCTAAAAAAGTTATTAATGGTTGGGCCATGTACGATTGGGCCAATTCTTCTTATAACCTTGTCATCACCTCTACAATATTCCCTGCCTATTTTGAGGCAATTGCGGTTGACAACAAGGCGATATCAAAAACTGCGATCACATTTCTTGGCAGGCAGTTTGAAAATTCCGCATTATACAATTACACGCTGGCATTGGCTATGTTTATCGTTGCCGTCGTGTCACCATTACTTTCATCAATCGCCGACTTTAAAGGATCCAAGAAAAAGTTCATGAACTTTTTTCTGACGATGGGCAGCCTCGCCTGTGCATTGTTGTTTTTTTTCAATACCCCCTCCGGAACAACGGGCACTGGTGCATCAACGTTAGGCCTTGGTCTTTTCTGCATAATAGTTGCCTGCGTTGGATTTTGGGGAAGTCTTGTGTTTTATAACTCATTTTTACCCGAGATAGCTGCACCTGAAGACCGGGATCGTATCAGCGCAAAGGGATTTGCCTACGGGTACGTGGGTAGTGTGTTGCTGCAAATTATCTGTTTTGTATTTGTGTTTTTTCCCGGAATTCTCGGTGGATTTGAGAACGAGCATGAAGCTTCCACCATTCAGTTCCGGATAGCTTTTTTTCTTGTGGGCATCTGGTGGTGGGGATTTGGACAATATTCTTTGCGGCGGTTGCCGGATCCTTTGCCTGCAGGTACGGGCGATCTTCAGCATCAAATTTTGTCAAAAGGATATAACGAGCTTCGAAAGGTATGGAATGAAGTAAAGAAAATGCCGATGCTGAAACGCTTTTTGTTTGCCTTCTTCTTTTACAATATGGGCGTGCAAACGGTGATGCTTATTGCTTCCCTGTATGGTAAAAGCGAATTACAAATACCAACGGTGAATCTAATTATAGCAATAGTGTTGATTCAACTAATTGCTATTCCCGGAGCATTTACGATTTCCTGGCTATCTTCTAAAATCGGAAATCTCAGAACCTTAATGACTGCCGTAATACTCTGGATTGTTATATGCTTCATCGGCTTTAATTTACCGGTCGGTGGTATATATGAGTTTTATGGCCTTGCCTCCGCGGTCGGATTTGTTATGGGAGGTATTCAATCATTGAGCCGCTCTACGTATGCTAAACTCATGCCCCAGACAAAAGATACTACCTCCTTCTTTAGTTTTTATGATGTCACTGAAAAAATCGCATCTGTTATCGGCATCTTTACCTTTGGCTTTATAACAGAGCTTACAGGGTCGCAACGAAACTCCGTATTAGCGTTAGCAACATTTTTCATTATCGGTTTGTTATTGTTATTTTATACAGCTGCACTGAAAAAGAAGATTTAATGAAATTATATACGATCAATACCGGCTACTTCAAACTGGATGGCGGTGCTATGTTTGGCGTAGTTCCTAAAAGCATCTGGAACGAAATAAACCCGGCGGATGAAAACAATATGTGCAGCTGGGCATTGCGTTGTTTATTGATTGAAGATGGTAACAGGTTGATACTTGTTGATAACGGTATGGGAAATAAACAGGCTGCAAAATTTTTCAGTTACTATTATTTGCATGGTGATGATACGTTGGACAAGTCGCTGGCGAAATACGGGTTTCATCAAGACGATATCACAGATGTTATACTCACGCATCTTCATTTTGATCATTGCGGTGGCAGCATCGAACGTGAAGGGGAAAAATTAGTTCCTGCATTTAAAAATGCAGTTTACTGGAGCAATAAAAAACATTGGGATTGGGCGGTGAATCCGAATGAAAGAGAGAAAGCGAGTTTTTTAAAAGAAAATATTTTGCCGATAGAGGAAAGTAGGCAGCTGAAGATGGTGAACGGTGAATGGTCAATTGTCAGTAAAGAAACCCAAATAGCGAATAACAGGCTACCAACAATTTCTTCGGAGATAAATTCATCGTTATCCTTTCGGATAGTCAACGGCCATACTGAGGCAATGATGCTGCCTCAAATCAATTATAAAGGAAGAACTATTGTTTTTATGGCTGATCTTTTGCCTTCACATGGGCACTTACCTATTCCTTATGTGATGGCGTATGATATGTTTCCATTAACCTCTTTGCAGGAAAAGAAATCATTCTTAAAAGAAGCCATCGAAAATGATTACATACTATTCTTTGAGCACGATCCTTTGTATGAGTGTTGCGATTTGAAGAATACGGAGAGAGGTGTGAGAGCGAAGAGTTTTTTTAAGTTGGAAGAGGTATGATTACGTTTTTCAAATTTTGCCCAATCGCAATCTTTATTCTTAGTACGGGTTGCAGGCTAACAGAAAAATCCGTAACAGGTATATGGCTTTCGGGACATGATACTCTTTTTGTCAATCAGGATTATACTTTCAGACTGACTGCTAGAAAGGATTCCTATGTTAAAAAAGACAGCACAATGGTTTTTGACACATCAATTGTCTATTCGACCGGTAAATGGAGTGTTTCAAAAAAGACCTTAAACTTAACCTTTAAAGGAGATAAAAAAGAGTTTTTTGGAAATTGTGATGCTCTTTGGCTTTGGGGATGGAGAAGTTTTTTTAAAAGAAATAAGTTGATACGACCGCGATATTGCTACGAACCTTCAAATAGATTTACGTGGTTCACAAAATTGAAATAGTGAGTAATGGCCCAGCCCGCCGCAGCGTTCCGACCCTAACCGCCACGCAGTTTTAATAAAGAAGTCATAGGATAACGAAGATTGCGGTTGCCCATCATATCCACTTTAATTGTACCAACGGAAATCGGACTTTCAATGCGTACCGGAATATGATTACCATCATCCGTTACCCATACTGTCATTTTTTCGCCGCCTTCAAAGATGGTTCCTTTTACAAGTAATGGCTTGAATTTTATAGCCCTGAACTTTCCATATTTAGTTTTCACCGTTTCCTTTCCCATATAACGGATATACATATCGTACACTTCATTGTCGAGAAACATCTTAAACGGTATCTTGTCGTTTACCTGGTATTTAGAAAAATCAATATTGCGGGCATAATATACGGCACTCAATACATCCTGAATGCAATTGGGCACCTGGTATACGCCTTTTGTTGTTACGGCCGTGTTGGCAGCAATATTGAACGTTACGTTCTCATATTTTTTATACCCCCCTTCGTCAATATTCCGCAAAAATTTCAGCGGTTCCATCGTAACGGTATCTATGAATGATTCATATTTGTCTCTTACTTTAAATATCCAGTCGTACGATGGATTGGTTTTTCCTTCGCCGGTAACATGATAAACGACGCGGTTATTCATCCGCTCGAGTGAAGAAGTGAATACAGCAGTGCCGGCATTGACATAAATACCTGCAACATTGTAAAAAACGATATAGGTAATTTGCTCGCCTTCCTGGAAGGAAGTATTTTTTAAACCACAGAAGTCCTGGTTCTGCGCACGTAGAGATGTGGAAAGGGCAATTATTCCAAAGCCGAGTATGAATAGTATTCTACAAAACTTCATTCCTGTTCCTGAAAATTTTAATTCCTAAAATTAATAAACTGCCAATCAATGCTGGTATAATAAGATTGATGAACCATACAGTCACTGTAGTTAACCCGATGCCTAACTCGTTTGTTGTCAGCAGTCCAAAAATTTTCAACGCCACTGTACTCCGCTGCACTACCTCAACCAACGCAATTGTCGGGATAATCGCCAGCACCAGAAACATTACACTCACTGCCCAAAAACCCTGCCACCAGCCAATTTCCACCCCAAATAAACGAAAGAGCAAAATATATTGTATACCGAACACAAAAAATCTTGCTACAGATAAAGACAACAGGCGTAAAAGCAGAGTTGCATGCACATCTTCCACGGCATTCAGCAAATACGTATAACGGGCCATTCCCGGTATGCGATCTATCCACTTTACAAGCCATGATAAGCGAAAATAAAAAACTGTTAAAACAATAAAAACTGTAATTACGCCATATAGTAATACTTTAACCCAAAGCCCGGAAAGAAGTTCTGCCGCGTACAATTTGGGCAATAAATAGATAAGTCCGCAAATACCCATCAGCAACGTGATCAATAACTGGCTTATACTACAAATGATCGTCAATGAAACTGCCCGCAACCGGTTACCTTCTTCCATGTACAATACACGACCCAGGTATTCACCTATGCGGTTGGGTGTGCTTACAGAAAATGAAACGCCTGATAGTACGGCCATGAATGCTTTTCCAAAACTTATTCTCTGAATATTACCGATCGCCAATTTCCACTTCAATGATTCAATACTCCAATTGATGATCATCAACAATAAAACAATAAGAAGATTCGATAAAAGTGCACCACCAAACGATTCGCGGATGCGCTGCCAGGACATTGACAGATCCGGCTGATGGCGGATCTGGTTATAAATAGACCAGGCAAGCCAGATGAAGAGAATGGGGCCGAAAAAATAATTGACTAATATTTTGATATTTTTGTTCAGCCTCATTAACCGGTAAAAATACAGCCGTCCTTGCAAAAGCCGTCTAAAATAATTCTGGGAATAGATCCGGGCACCCTGCTGATGGGTTACGGAATTATTGAAATAATCAATAATAAGATCGCATTAATAGAAATGAATGTATTAAAGCTGTCTTCAAAAAAAGATAGTTATGAGCGGCTGCAGATCATACATCACAAAGTGGTACAACTGATCCGCGAATACAAACCGCATGAATTCGCTATTGAAGCTCCCTTCTTTGGCAAGAATGTACAAAGTATGTTGAAACTTGGCCGGGCGCAGGGAGTAGCTATAGCCGCCGCCATGAGCGCTTCGTTGCCGGTAACTGAATATTCGCCAAAAAAAGTGAAGCAATCTATAACGGGTAACGGTAACGCAGATAAGGAAAGAGTCTGGAAAATGCTGCAGCATATTTTATCGTTGGAAGAAGAGCCACAATATTTCGACGCCACAGATGCTCTCGCTGTTGCCGTCTGTCATCATTTTCAATTCAAACTTCCGTTAAATGCAACAAGTCAGAAAAAATTAAGGAGTCCCGCAGTGAAAAACGGTGCCTGGGCAAGGTTTATAAAAGAAAATCCTAAACGGCTGAAGTAGTACCGGTAAGTAGTATTTTTTGTATTATCAATGTGCCGTATCTTAAGGGTACTTACCATTAAGCCCTTATCATGAAAATACAGCAACGCAAAAGATGGCAAAATACCATTGGCCACGATAAAGTACAACCGGTACAGTTAGTAACTGCTGAAGAATTCAATGATCTTCCCACTATCATAAAAGCAGCATCTGAAGAAAAATTTAAAATACGCTGCGCCGGTTCGGGTCATTCGTTTAATGACATTGCCTGCACACATGGTTTTCTTGTTTCAATCGACAAATTAAATAAGATACTGGACCTGCCGGCTTATATAAAAACACACGAAAAGCAAACGAAAGAACTTGTACATGTTGAAGCAGGAATCACCATACGCGAGCTTAATCATTCATTGGATAAACTGGGTTTATCTATTGTAAATATGGGTGGCATTGACCACCAGACCTTAGCAGGCGCCATTGCAACCGGTACGCATGGCAGCGGTATTGATCTGCCCCCGGTACACGGCATGGTTTGCTCCATACTTCTTGTTTCCGGCAGTGGTGATGTGTACAGAATAGAGCCATCAAACGGAATATCAGATCCTTCGTTGTTTAATGAAGAAGGTGTGACACTGGTTCAGCATGATGATGACTTTTATTCAGTTTTGGTATCACTCGGTTGTATGGGTATTGTTTATTCCTATATACTCCAGGTAGAAAAACTGTATTGGCTGGAGGAAAAAAGAGATTTATATAAATGGTCGGAAATAAAACCAAGGCTGAAAGATAAAAGCCTGTTGAAAGAAGCTAGACATGTAATGGTGATGGTGAACCCATATGAAACAAATGGGGATCATAGTTGTCTTGTAACCCGGATCAACAGAACACCTAAGCCGGATAATGTTTATTGGCGGGATAAACGAAATTTTATTATTACGACAGTTAGCGAATGGCGGATCACCTATTGGATTGTCTGGCTTTCATTCCGTTTGTTTTTGAAACAAAACGCAAAACGAATTGACCGTTCGATGAAAATTTTACGCGAAAAAAGTTATATCGGCAAATCGTATGATGTACTTTTCCAGGGGCTCCAGTTTTTAAAAGAAAGATCATTCGATACGGAATTTGTTTTCAATGTAGAGGATAACAGTTTTCTTGATTGTATAGAAAGCCTTTTTACCTGTGCACAGCGGTTTGTTGACAATGGGAAAATACATCAATCTTCTCCTATCGGTCTCCGGTTTGTGATGCCGGATACAGCCTACCTTTCACCTGGTTATAACCGGGCAGTTTGTTATGTAGATACGCCGATATTGAAAGGTACTGTCGGCGGAGATGAATTGCTTGATGCCTACCAGGAAAGCATGTTTGCATGCGGCGGCTTTCCGCATTGGGGCAAAAAAAATTTTAAATTATCCGGACATTTGGATAAGATCAAAAAGAATTTTCCAAAACTCAATGTGTGGCAGGCGGTGCAGGCAAAATATGATCCGGAAAAACTATTTACAAATATCTATACGGAGCGTTTTCAACTGGTATATGAAAAATAAACGCGTAAAAAATTCACAAGCAACTATTGCTGCCATTACATGATTTATTTTTTCAGTCTGCCATGTTGTATCTTTAATTCGGCCGTTCTATTTAATTTATACTCTTCAATTGTACATAATGAAATCGATTCGCCTGGTTTTAGCGATAATACCTTTCTTATTTTTTTACATCGCAGTTATTTCACAAACCACACAATCAAAAATCAAACAATATTGCCAGGTAAACCAGGTAAAACTCATCGACGAATACAAAGAATTTCTGTCCATTCCGAATATAGCAGCAGACTCGGTCAACATAAGACGCAATGCAGATTTTATCATGAAAATGATGCGTGACCGTGGAATAAAGGCTGAATTATTATTTGGAAAATCACCTGCCGCAAATCCCGCCGTGTATGGAAAAATAACAGTAAAAAATGCAAAACACACCATCGCCTTATATGCTCACTATGATGGGCAACCGGTAAATCCGAAACAATGGTCGGAAGGGTTAGAGCCTTTTAATCCCGTATTTATAACCGCACCCCTGGAGCGGGGTGGTAAAATTATTAACTATAATAAAGGGGATGCGATTGACACGTCGTGGAGAATCAGCGGGCGCAGCAGCGCTGATGATAAGGCAGGTGTGATGGCAATATTAAACGCCTACGATGCTTTGGTTAAAAATAAAGTCGCCCTGGCAAATAATATCATTTTCTTTTTTGAAGGGGAGGAAGAAGAAGGCTCAACACATCTTGGTGAATTATTTGAAAATAATAAAGAAAAGTTGCAGAGTGACTTGTGGATCATCATTGATGGCCCGAGGCATGTAACCGGTAAGAAGATGATCTCATTTGGTGTGCGTGGAGATGTAAACATGGATTTGACGGTGTATGGACCCAAAAGGCCTTTGCATAGTGGTAATTATGGCAATTGGGCGCCGAGTCCGTCAATGAACCTTGTTCAGTTGTTGGCCAGCATGAAAGATGATAAGGGAAACGTAGTTATCAACGGTTTTTATGATGATGTTGTTCCGTTATCTGCGAGTGAAAAAGAGGCGATTTCAAAAGTTCCGGATATAGAAGAGACATTGAAAAAAGAATTAGGGATTAAACAACCTGACGGTGAAAGAAAACCGTTTTTGGAATTATTGAGTTTACCAACATTAAATATCAATGGTATTCAAAGCGGCAATGTCGGCAGCATGGCCAGTAACCAGATACCTGCCAAAGCGGAGGCGGTACTCGATCTTCGCCTGGTAAAAGGCAATGATGTGGCAAGGCAAATGCAAAAAGTAACCAGGCACATTGAATCAAAAGGATTTCATGTGCTTGATCATGATCCCAGCGATGAAGAAAGACTGCAATTTGCGAAATTGATAAAGATTACGCATAGCACCGGTTATAACGCACAACGAACACCCATGGATTTACCGATTGCAAAAGGTATAATAAAAGCCGTACAGTCCACTGTCGCCTACCCGGTGATACTGATCCCTTCTTCAGGTGGCAGTTTACCCCTGGTTGTGTTTGAAGAAAAATTAAATGCAAAAGTGATCAGCATACCCATTGTTAATTATGATAACAATCAGCATGCGGAAAATGAAAATGTACAGATCAGTTATTTATGGGAGGGCATTGAAACAATTGCAGCTGTCATGATGAGCGCTGACTAAACGATTGCAAAGGATGCCACGGATTTGTATTGACAATTAATCACCGGGTCCGTGTAAATCTATTCAAATCTTGTAACCCGCATTTAATCTTATAATCCGCGTATTATTTTTTCCTGTATTTTTTTAAACTCTTCCGGTGACAACTTCAACTTCGGTTGTGTAAAATTCAGATCATTGGCTGAATTAATCGGAATAAGATGTACATGCGCATGTGGCACTTCGAGGCCAATAACTGTTATCCCACAACGATTACAATCAAAGCTTTTTTCAATAGCCTTTGCTATAGGTTGAGCGAATAAAAGTATTTCGCTTAAATAATCTTTTGAGAGGTCAAAAAGATTGTCCGTTTCGGTTTTAGGCACCAGCAATGTGTGTCCTTCCCGCAAAGGAAATATATCGAGAAAAGCAAAGAATTTATCATTTTCTGCGATCTTATAGGAAGGTATCTCACCGGCAATGATTTTTGAAAAGATAGTCATGCTTCCGAAGATTTTTGATTTGAGATTGATGAATGAAGATCTTAATCTCATAGTTTATTCACTTACAAGGTAAGCCATGGATTTTATTCACCTGCAATTTTCCCGGGCTGCCGAATTTCATGTGATTGTTTGATAAAAGAAACGCCCCGGAATTTCGGGGCGGATCGTATCAAATTGAAATATTCTCAATTTTAAATTTAATGACCCCTGCAGGTGCATGTACCTCCGCGACATCCCCGACTGTTTTACCAAGCAGGCCTCTACCGATTGGCGATGTAACAGATATCTTACCGGTTTTCAGATCCGCTTCTTTTTCGCTTACAATCTGGTAAATCACTTCCTTCTTTGTGTTGAGATTCGTGAGTTTCACTTTCGTAAGAATAGACACTTTACTCGTATCAATTGTAGATTCATCCACTACGCGGGCACTGGCTACCTGGGTTTCCAGCAATGCAATTTTTGCTTCCAGCATTCCCTGGGCTTCTTTCGCCGCATCATACTCCGCATTTTCTTTCAGATCGCCTTTTTCGCGGGCTTCTGCAATAGCTCTCGATGCAGCCGGACGTTCTACGCCTTTCATCCGCTGCAATTCTGCTTTCATTTGATCTAAAGTTTCGGCAGTCACATATTGAATACCGTTCATAGCTCCTCCTTTGTATAAAAAAGAAAAAAATAACAACGCCTCAGACATTTTACCTGAAGCGTTGCATTAAGTGTCGCAAATATAAAAATTTTTCGGCAAAAATGAACATTGACGATTTATAATAGTCCCGTAAAAATTCCTTCATAGCAAACATCATGGCACACTTTTTAAATCTGCAGTTTCAGCGATTCAAATAGTATAAATCTAAGAATATGAAAAATTTATGCCTGCGCCGAAGCGGTGGCTGGTATTGGCAAAGGAGGCGTCGACGTTGAAATGCCGCACCGTAACAGACAGCAGGTCAAACGGGCCTGACAGCTATTTTTGATTTAGCGTTATAAACCCAACTTATCCGCAACTACTTTACTCATTTTATAAAATGCTTCATGAGTGTAACCAGCGATATGCGGCGTAACAATGACGTTAGGTTGATGTGTTAACCAGTTCAATTGTTCCTTTTCCTGTTCGGACAACGATGCGATCTTTTCGTTTTCCAATACATCGAGTCCCGCAGCAGTGATTTTATCTTCTTTCAAGGCTTGTATCAATGCCTTTTCATCTACTACTTTTCCTCTTGATGTATTAAGTACATACGGCTTTTGCCGCAATGAATTAAAAAAGTCCTTATTGGCTATATGATGTGTCTCTTCCGTAAGCGGTACATGAAAACTGATAACATCGGCATAGCGACAAACCTGTTCCATATTCGCTTCTTTCACATAGTCCTTTCCAAAACCAAATTTATATTTATCGAAAGCAAGAACAGTTACATTGAAAGCTTTTAACAGCGCCGCAAAGGCACTGCCTGTATTTCCATAACCAATTATTCCAACTGTCTTTCCTGTTAATTCGGTTCCGCGATTGGCATCTCTTATCCATTCGCCATTACTGACCTCCTTTGCAGACGAAGAAATTTTATTCATCAGGTTTAATAAAAGGCCCAACGCATGTTCTGCTACTGCATTGCTGTTTCCTTCCGGGCTGCTTACACATTTTATGCCCTTACTTTCCGCATAGGCCACATCTATATGCTCCATACCACTGCCCAACCGGCCGATCCATTTCAGTTTATCTGCCTTATCCAACATTGCCTTGTCAATTTTAAACCTTGTTGTCATAATTAATCCTTCGACATCGGCAATTATATCGCTGAGCTCTTCGTACGATATTTTGGGATCGTAGACAACTTCATATCCTGCGTTCTTTAAACGCTCCTGTAAATAATCATTGGCCTTTGCTGTTATTACGGCTTTTCTCATTTCATTCTGAATGTTAACGCTGCGAATTGTTCAACGGTCAATTGTTCAGCTCTTTTATCAAAAATTGGGTCAGCCAATACTTCTTTTTCAAATAATTCCTTTACTGCATTCCGCAACATCTTACGCCGCTGATTAAACGCAGTTTTAACCAACAGGAAAAAATCTCTCTCACTTTTCATAGGCGCAAGGTTATCCTGCGGCAACAGTCGTATAACTGCGCTTTTGACCTTTGGAGGCGGTTGAAACGATTTTTCATTCACTTCAAAAAGATATTCGGTGTTGAAAAACGCCTGCACCAAAACACTGATAACGCCATATATTTTACTGCCTTCTTTTGCCACCACCCGTTGCGCTACTTCCTTTTGAAACATACCAATCATACACTCCACACCCGGTTTCCAATCCAGTATTTTAAAAAGGATCTGGGAAGATATATTGTATGGAAAATTGCCTACTATTGTGAATCTATCCTCAAATGGCTCTTCAATATCAAGAAAATTCCGGTGAATTATTTTGCCTTCCAACTGCGGATACACCGAAAGCAGGTATTCAACCTTCTCATCATCCAGTTCAACCGCTTTAAAATCAATATTATTTATCCCGAGCAGGTATTTGGTAAGGGCGCCGCCGCCGGGTCCTACCTCAAGCAGATTCTTAAAGGAATGTTCCTGTAATGCGCTTATGATTTTTTTACAGATGTTCTCATCTTTTAAAAAATGCTGGCCCAGCGATTTCTTCAATGTATACATTGGTGCAAATGTAAAATGAATTACGGGATAGGATTAAGTATAAAAAAATTACCCTTCCTGGTGGAAGGGTAATCTGACAATTGAAAATATTCAGAGCCTTACAATTTTTGCAATTTAACCTGCTGATCAACGCCAGCCCCGGATATCTTTAAGTAATATATACCAACGGCTATATTGGTAAGCCTTATTGAAAAGTTGTTGTTTCCTTTTCTCATTTGGGTGTTGTTATGTAGAATCACCCGGCCGGTATTATCCAACAGCTGCCAATTTACATTGCCGTCTGCAGGTGCAGCAACTGTTACATTCACTTCTTTCGATGCCGGATTGGGGAATACATTGATTCTTCCGGTAACATAAGGAAGTGTGATAGTGACTACATTCGAATATTTATATCCGCCATCCCCATCTACCATTTTCAGCCGGTAATAAACCAGTTCAGACGATTGCTTCATTACATCGTAATCTGTATAGTTATAATCCATCTTGGAATTTGAGTTACCACTGGCAGCAACCGTTCCGATGCGCGTGTAGTTATGCCCGTCTATACTTCTCTCAACTATAAACGCTGATGTATTTGTTTCGTTGGAAGTTTCCCAATTAAGGAATGTGGTATTGTTTTGTAACGACCCCGTAAAACTTAATAGATTAACCGGGAGAATGATTGAATTACTTCCGATATAAAATGATGAAAAAGATGGGATATTATCATATTGCAAAACATAACCGCCGGTTCCATGGGCCTGGGCTACAGACGGTGTGAAATTAGTTGTCGTATTAGTTAGACTGCTGCCGCAGGCGTCGCTGTTTTTGCGAATCAGCAAATCCGACAAGGTGCTGACACCACTGAATGGATTAGATTGCAGTGCAGTAAATTCAGCGTTTGTAAGATAAAGCCTGACTTTAACAGAGGTAGAAGGCTGTACAGCCGGGGTGATGGTTATATTTCGGTTAAGATAACGGCGACCTACTGCATCCTGCCGTACTGCCCCGCTGTTAATGTAGAATGATGATGTAATCGCGCCGAGATTATTTCCATTCGGATAAATTTCTGCAAGAACATTCCCGTCTGGTCCGGTAATTGGCACCCATAAATTATTATTGTTATTGTCAACAGTCACACTTGTACCGGGAGTACACGCACCTGCAGTACCTGTTGTTATATCAATTGCATCGGGTATGGAGCTCTTTCCTGAAGCATCTGCATAACCAAGGAATGTATATTTTATAACGCATCCCGGGCAGGCGGGTGTTACAGGGTTTGCTGCACCGGGACCTGATGTAGTCGAGTTGTTATCCATGATAACAAAAATGTCTTTCCCGCTTGGCAGAAATGCTACATCACGATAACGGTTAGTACTTCCAAAATAGGTTACTGTATCGGCACCATTTGTTTGAACAATAGTCGTATCCGTTGTATTGACTTTTAAGCGGATGACCCTTCCCCACTTCAACCCTCCAATTACCAATGAATTTTTCCATCCCGGTATATATGGACTATTATAAAAATCCATTCCGGACCATGCCTCGGATGGCCAGCCGCCATTGCCGGGATTTGTCAACCATATATTATGCAAAGTAGATAATGATGGCGCATACCCTGAAAACAGGGGATCTTTATAATTTGTTATTGCAGCTGCAGCAGCAACTTCATCGGTGATTACGGGACACGCTGAAGTGGCTGAGTTTGGTGCACCTGCCGACGAAGTATTATAATTGCCGTCTGAAGCATATCCTATTACCAGCGGATGTCCATAGTTTTTATTCCGCAGAATAACATTTATTTCATCATCACTGTAAGGCCCATGCGAAGAACCGAATAAAATCCCGCTGGTGGTATCATACGCAAAGCCTTGGTTATTTCGTATGCCGGTTGCCCAAACAGCGCTTTGTGATGCGCCATTAAACGGATTATCATTGGGTATCCATTTATCGAGTGTTCCGCCGTCTGTATCTGCTTCCAGATTAAACCTTAAAATTTTTCCCTCATAGGCGGCCGAATTTTGCGCTTTATTCGGACGGTATTTATTTTTGAACTGGCCAGCGCCCATATCGCCCGCCCCGTAAAACAAATAATAGGTTCCGCTTACCGGCGCGATGATTAACCGCTGAGAATTATGGTCGCTGCTTCCCGGTATTGTATCGCATAGAGAAACCGGGTTTTCCAAATGCCCCGTCGATGTGTTGTAAGTAAATCGAACGATCCTGTTCGTAAAGAATTCGCCGGTGCTATCGGCATTACTCGAAATAAAGGTTCTTACATAAGAAACATAAACATAGTTTTTGGGAGCAACAGGATCCAGGAATTTCGGATGTAGCGCCAAACCCGCAAAGCCACCTTGTGGCCATGGACTTTGGCTGCTTGAAAATTGAACATTAAAATTTGTATGCTCCGTTGCCGTTAGATAACCTGAACCAGTTTGGCTAACGTCAAGTACAGTGGTTTTAGTTCCTGATGAAGGATCCATTCTCCACACTTTATATCCATGCGCTTCTGTAATCCATAAATAGTTGTCCGGGCCATAAGTAATTTCCCAGGGATAGCTTAATCCGCCTGATCCGGACAAAGTTGTTTGTTTAAACACTTCACTCATGCGGCTCGAACCTCCAATCACGGCTATATCAAATCCCCAATTGGAGCCAGTTGGAGCGGTAGTATTGTTCTTTAAAATCCGTATATAATAGGTACTGCCAAGATTGAGTGCCGATGATGGTGTTAATGTTGCAGAACTTGAACAGCCCACTTCGGAAAATGATCCGCATGAACCCAAAAGTAATTGTATCCGCAACGAACTACTCCAGCTGCTACCCTGGTTTAATACTTTAATGATCGGGTAATCATTAGAGGCAACAAATTTATACCAGACATCCTGTGAGAGTGTAGATCCGCCACATGACGTAGCAATGCCGGACCCTTCCACGGTAGCACCGGCCAACGTTTGACTGGTTAACAGACTTGTTCCGCTTACGTATCCGGTGGCCGGCGTAATGCTGGTCGCGTTGG
>Ga0207648_10000855_pt1 | contig 34318 bp, 34 predicted proteins | sample KBSMisM32_FD_184310 | JGI IMG/M metagenome (GOLD analysis project Ga0207648, IMG submission 184310) | Miscanthus rhizosphere microbial communities from Kellogg Biological Station, Michigan, USA - KBS Miscanthus M3-2 (SPAdes) (version 2) | ecosystem: Host-associated > Plants > Roots >... | reverse complement strand
GTTTCAAGGAAATCCTTTGCCGCTTGCAGATTTTTTACATGCTCGATAGATGTCTTTCCATCAGTCAGTATTAACTCGAGAAGTAAGCATAAATCGCCTTCATCTTCCACGATCAATATTTTGTGTTTGGTTTTTGCAGCATGTACAGCACTCATATAACAGCATTTTTCCTTTACACTAAAATTCTGTGCCAACATTCGTTGAGTTCATCTTTTACCATCTGCATAGTAAAACAGGCGATTCACGAATCATTCCTGGAATTTCAAGATCGCTGCTTATAACTTGCGGGTCATTGTTTTACTATTCAAGATTAAATAAATGCTCGAGATAAGACCAGTCTGTGAAAATTGTGGCAAAGATTTACCACCTGACAATACCGAAGCCATGATTTGCAGTTTTGAATGCACATTTTGTGAAAAATGCGTGGATACAATATTGCATAATGTATGTCCGAATTGTGGTGGGGGCTTTGAAAAAAGGCCGGTGCGGCCAAAAGAAAAATTAATTAAATACCCGTCAAAAGCAGAGACTTACCATAAGCGTGTTGATCTTGTAAAGTTTGAACCGCTCCTGTTAAAAAACAAAGGTGTTCCCCCGGCAGATCGCTGAGGGCCCCTGCTGCCATAATAATTCAACAATCATTTCGCTTCGCCTGTTTGTATATTTATGTAAATGTCGGCGGGAAATCAAAAAACAATTTTTGTAACAGGCGCAACCGGCAGGCAGGGAGGCGCCGTAGCAAGAAGTTTATTAAACAGTGGTTTTAACGTTAAAGCACTTGCAAGGAATCCTGCATCAGCCAATGCACAAATCCTTGATCACCTCGGGGCGGAAATCATAGAAGGCGATTTAAACAACCCTGCTTCATTTTCCAACCATATTAAAACCGCAGACGGGATATTTTGTGTGCTGACATTTAAGAATGGTACTGCACTTGAAATAAAGCAAGGATTTACTTTAGCAAACCTTGCGAAGCAATACAATATCAATCATTTCGTGTACTCTTCTGTTATTGCTGCAGATCTGCACACCGGCATTTCCCATTGGGAAAGTAAATACCGGATTGAAAACCATATAAAAGAAATAGGGCTGCCCTATACTATCATCCGGCCAACTTCACTGTATGAAAATTTTCTTATTCCGCAGGTAAAAAAAAGAATTTTAAAAGGCAATTTCCCCTCGCCTATTGATAAAGAGAAGGTGCAGCAATTCATAAGTGCAAAAGACATTGGAGAAATCAGTGCTGCCATTTTTAAAAACAAAGACAAGTATATTAATAAAACATTTGCCATAGCGGCAGAGCAAATGAGCATGGGTGAGGTTGCCAAAACATTCTCAACCGCGTTGAACAAAAAAATAAAATATCAGAAAATACCAGCGATAATAGTACGGCTTATCTTAGGTAAAACAGTTTTCAAAATAGTGAAATGGGTAAATGATCACGATGGTGTATTTGTTAAAGACATTGCAGCTTTCAGGCATGAATTTCCGGGGATGACCAGTCTTGAGGACTGGGTAAAAATTAATTTCGCATCTCCCTGACTTCGGTTAGGCATCACTGATACCATTTTTAGGAATGGTGAAGTAAAAAATGCTTCCATGACCCGGCTCGGAATCTACCCACAATTTGCCACCGTGCAATTCAGCCACTTTCAAAGAATGGGCAAGTCCGATACCAGTACCCGGATAATCTTTGCGCGAATGCAGTTTTTGGAATATAGCAAAAATCTGGTCATGATATTTCTTTTCAATACCGATACCATTATCCTCGATGGCAAATCGCCATTCTTTCTGTAACGTGATGGAAGATATTTTAATCCTGCACCGGGCTTCAGGATTTCTGAATTTGATTGCGTTACCGACAATGTTTTGAAAAATCAACCTCACTTCGGGATATCCTGTTATCACGGGCAGCGGGTCACGTTCAATTTCTACATTATTTTCTTTTATTAACACCGTCATATCGGCAAGAACATCATCCACCATCTTTTCTACATCCAGTTGCACCCTGGTTTTATCCTGCCCCAATTGCGAATAGTCAAGAATTCCTTTAATAAGCAGCTGCATTCTTTGCGTTGCGCTGTTAATCGCGTCGAGGTATTTCTTTTGTCGCTCGTCAAGCGTTGAGGCGTAATTTTCCTGGTACAAGGTGGCATAACTGGAAATGGTTCGCAATGGCTCCTGCAAATCGTGTGAGGCAACATAAGCAAAGCGGCTCAATTCATTATTAGAATTAACGAGTTGGGTGGTCATTGTATTTACTGCTGTTGCTACCTGTCCTATTTCATCTTTGGAGTATACGGCAGCCCGCTCGCTCAGATCGCCTTTACTGATTTTATCCGTAGCACGGATAATTTCATTAAGACCTCTGGTAATACTTCGGCTAACCGATATGGTTAGAATGAGCCCGGTAATCTCCACAGTCAAGGCCACAGAAAATAATAATTTAAGAATAAAATTTTCCAGCCATCGCGAGCCTTCACCGAGAGTAAAGGAAAACTCATCTTCAAGCAGTGTCAGTTCATGATTCAAATGGTCAATGTTGCCGATGAAGAAGTTTAATCTTTCCCCGTTGAAACTGTTTGAATTTATTAAGGCGTGAATACTATCGCCCATTGGTAATATGCCGCTGATAAGCGAATCGCCACGCGACCAGGTGCCAATTGCTTTTTTTATGTATGAAACATTATGAAACCGCCTCAGCAGGCTGATTATTCCATCAATGTCACTGGCGTGCATACGTCCTTCCAGGAAGCCGGCACGTGCAATACTGATATCAGGGTCCTTTTTGCTTAGCTCGAGTCTTGTTTTGCGATCGCCCAATGGAACTTTCATAAATTCCAGAAATTCCTTGTAGTCAGATTCATTACGGGTCTGGGCATATTGAACCAGTTTATAGATCCCATCTTTCTGAGCTTTTGAATACAATCCTTCGCCCCCTACAAGGGCACGAACAGAAGACAATGTATTGATTGCAAACCACAGCGTAAAAAGTTCAGCAGCGATCAGTATGGCCATCGCGCCAACAATTAAATACAGCTTCCTGGATATTGATGTGTCTTTAAACAGTTTCAATCTATTAAATGATAAACAGCGGAAATACTATGTACAGGCTAATGCTGAATAGTGAATGCTGATTTCAAAATACAATTCACAGTTGCCAGGTTCTAACAATAAACAGCAATAGCCAGAGAGGTTGCTAAAGTAATAATTGTATTGAATAAATTAAAATTTAGGTGGAAGCACATAGCTGCAACGACCAACAGAACAGGACCGTTTCAAGCCGTGGTGAGTATCCCGGACAAAAGCCATCTTGCATCAGACAATGGATCGTTTTTACAATTGGCCCGTCAACAGAGCTAAAGAAACCTGCACAAAGGAAGAGAATAATATTTTTACATTGCAGACCAGGCGTTGTAAGAACGAGCAAAATGATTCCTACTTTACTTTTGCCAAACGGGAAAAACAAAACTTAAGCCATGACCAATCTCACTTATATATCACCGTTTTTTATAGTTGCGGACTTGAAAATTTCAAGCGCATTCTATGTAGATAAACTGGGGTTTGAAATCCGGTATATGGGTCCGGACGACGATCCATTTTGGGCAATTGTTGGCCGGGATAATATTTCCATTATGCTGAAGGCGATTGCACCCGAGATAAAGCCCATTCCCAATCACACACGTCACGAATGGGCTCGATGGGATGCATACATTTCTACAGCAGAACCGGATTTGTTGTATGAAGAATATCGTTCAAATGGTGTATCATTCAGTAAGCCGATCCATAACAATAGCGACGATTTAAGAGGTTTTGAAATAGAAGATGCCGATGGGTATGTTTTATTTTTCGGACGCCCGAATCTATAAACGTTCAATAGATCCTCTCAACAAATTATCAAACGAAGTATCATGCCTTATTTTCCAAAAGCTGGTTTCTTATTTCTGCCGCTTTAGACATCTCAGCCGATGCGGTGCCAACAGTAATAAAATGAAACAGCCATTCACTAATAATCATGCTCCACCCCTGCCTGCACATTGCATAACACTCTTTTGAGGGAACAAGCCCTTCATGGGTAAACTGAAGCAACGTTTTATCGCCTTTGGCAATTATTTCAAATATCATTTTTGTATTTGTCCATTCATGTTTGTCTCGTTGAAGCCAATCGAGTGTGCTATCCGTCACAAGCCATACAATTTTTTCATTGGGAACCACCTCAATCAATTTCTGTTTTGAATAATGCTGACCCGGGTGGTTAATAATAAACTCATCATTAAGTTTTAAGCTATTGCCGTCAAAATCTTCGTTGTTCCACCATTTCCTCACCTCCTTAATTGCGTTGAAAACAACCAATGCCGGTTTTGCAACTTCTATTGTTGTTGTGAAACTTTCATTTTTCATACCTGGTTTACTTTTATATTTAATAGTGTTTTAAAAAAATACTCCAACGCCGGGATTCATTTCTTTGCAGGATGGGTCAGAAATTACCTCCAATGGGTTCCGCAACTGTACAGTCATTTTTTAATTGCAGTTATTAATTCTTCAAAACGTGCCAGGCATACCTTCCATCCGTTAGTATGGTTAAGAATATCTTCCAAAAATGTTAATCCGCTGTGCTGTAGTTGAAGTTCGGTGCCGTTTTCTTTCGGTACCAGTGTCCACATAACTACTGAACTAAATTTTCTTTTCCGGTCATTTGTGCTTCCGTTCCATGAATAAGAAAGTTTGGTAAAAGGAATAACTTCCAATACCTCACAGTAAACAATGCCCTCGTACCTGCTGTTTTCTTTCGGTTCGAAAGTGAATCGGAATTTGTGTCCGGCAACGGGTTGAAAGTCGGATTTCATCAGCCATTGTTCAATCAGGTCGGGTTTTGTCAGGTATTCCCAAACTTCCTTCGGCGATTTTGTGAAAAACCAGGCTTGCTGAATATCTTTTTGCATAACGGGTAACTTTTAAGTTACCCAAATGTATAAGTAACTTTCGAGTTACGCAATATTTTTTAAAAATATTTTTTGCAGTCGTAACCTTTTTCTGCAGTTGTCATTTTTTACAGAAAAGCCCCGCAGCAGGTAGGTCCGTAATTCTAATGGAGACGCAGGTGTTCTTCGATTTCTTTATATTTTTCTTTTACTTTAATATCCTCCGCTTCCGTTTGCATATATTCTGCCCATCCTTGCGGAGTGCCTCCATATACTTTATCTTTCAAGTCGAGCCTTGCCCCCGCATTTACAAGTACCTGTACTGCATCAAGTGATGCTGAATAGATGGCCTGGTGCAAGGCAGTAGCATGTGAATGAAAGTTGCTTGTGTTGTCTAAATATTCATTTACGTCAGCGCCGAGATTAACAAGGAATGAAAGCATCCCGGCTTTACCATAAAACGCAGCAACAATAAGGGCTTCTTGTTTTTCCTTCTGCGTTGCCTGCTGTGCCAAACGTTCTATATCCTTTTCACGGTCCAGGCCTATAGCTGTAGCCAGATCAAGTTTGCCTCCCTTTTCAACGATGTATTCGGCCGCCGCAATATTTCCATTCGCCAAAGCACTCAATGCCTCACCGGGTTTTACTCCTGCATCAATCAACACATCCATCAGCTCAATTTGCACAGCACATTCCCGTGGAATGCGACCAGTTATCACCAGACCAAACGTATAATCAATTTGTTGCTGAAAACTGCCAGGTGATTCCTGCTTAACACGCTGTATAAGAAGTCTTGTAATATCTGCTATGTTAACAGGCAATTTATCGTGCCGGATAGGGTTATCCGCAATAAACCAGATAAGATAAGGATGCCGGAAATAACCTTCTTCAGGAATATCAAGTCTTTCACGAACGAGATGAGGATGTTGATCCAATAATTTCTGAAGGACCGTTATATTACCGGAATCAATTGCCTCCACCGCTTGCCGGAATAGAGGATTTGTAATTTCTTCATTCGTCACTGATTTTTTGTTCGTGTATTACATTTATTATAGCGATGAAAGTTCAACACTGACTGTTTTGCGGCGTGCAGCCAACCATTTACTATGAAAATAACACATGTGGTTCAAGAACTTCCAACCTTCAAGGTTCAACCCTCAACATTTTTTTTCCATTCAGCGTACATCGTTTCCTCCGGAACATCTGTACTGCTTTCAAAAAACAGCCTGTATCCATCGGGATCTGTTAAAGATGTTACCCACATATTATTTCCGACAAAAGGTTCCGTAACAGGCAAACCTCTTTCAAGAAATTCGTGATATAACACTAATGCATCGGCGCAAATGAAGTTAATGGACACGCCCACCCCGACTTTACCTTCCTGCAGCCACATACCAGGTCCCGTTGTCCGGAATTGCTGTAACATAAGATGCCCATTGTCTCTTTTTAATGCGCACCACTCAATCTTTTGTTCCGGTATCCATTTGTTTGTTATTTCAAAACCCAGGCCGTCCACATAAAAAATAAGCGATGCTTCCATATCAGAAACAGCAAAAAATGGAATCGTTTGGCGGATATTCATCTCCATAAAATATTTGTCGCTTTTTTATTTAATATCAAGATCGCAGGAAAAGGTTATATAAAAACCATTAAGGTCTTCAAATGAGATTTCTTTTCTGCCATAGAATGTCTCTTCTGTTATTCCGACAGTTATTTTTTCCTGCTTTACCTTTTCTTTAATCTCATCAATCGCCTCCATTCTGAAATAAAGACTGCTGTCTTTTTCTCCTGAATTACTTTTACGTTCATCAGGGCCAATCATAAATTCCGCACCTTCAAGTTTCAATTGCGCCCAGTTGATTTCACAATCCGGTTCCCATACGCGGTTTGTCGCTGTACATATGAATCCGATCCGTTCATACCACCTTATGGTTTGCGAAATATCCTGAACGCGGAGAAAAGGAATACATTCTGCCATATGAATATTTTTATCCTCCTGCTTAAATATAGCGAAGCCATTTTTGTCTGGGATGGGTCTTTTTATAATTCGCATACCACCGGCATAGAAAGTACAACACTATCACGTCAATTATAAATACGAGATACAGCAATCCCAATGTCCATCGCTGTGCTTCATCAAAATAAACATACGGTGCAGTGGCATACCATTCCTGGTGCATTTCACCAACACGTATCTTATTAACCAAAAGAGCCGTAACATGAATAAGCGGAATATGCAGGAGGTAATAGAAAAAAGGAACACGGCCGAATATGCCAAGCACTCCCGCAAACCATCCTTTTACATTTTCTGTGTACGGTATAAGCGTAATTAATGGTCCCAGTGTCATCAGTAAATACAGCAAGGAAGCGGGGTACTTTCGTTGATTTAATAAACGAAAGATCAAGGGAGGTGAATCTGCTTCAACCGGTTGGCGGAAAATCATCATTGACCCGATAATCAAAAAAAGCAGTATCGATGATAAGCCAATCCACAAGCAAATTCTTCTCCTGGTGGAATGATCCTTTAACAGCACAGCGCCGAATGCATAACCTGCCGCCATTACACCGATCCATGGTACCAATACATAAAGCACGGTGATATGCGGTGGCGGATCAAACCCGGAAGGATAAACAAATTCCCAAAAGCTGTGTAATGAAGACGGTAAAATTTTGGGGACATATTGAAACAGTTGTTGTCCTGCAATGATCACGATTCCTATTATTCCTGCCACTATTGGTCGTAACCAGATAAAAGCCGCCATCAATATCATGCACCATCCAAGCATCCAGATTACTCCCGCGAGGATAAACTCACTATAATTAAAATTAAATGTCCAGAAAAAACGAATCAGCGTAAGCTCGAGCAAAACAAGAAGCAAACCCCTGCTAAGCAGGAAAGCCGCAAGCATCTTATTGTTGTTGATTTTATTACCATAAAGAAAAATGCTGGTGCCCGCAAGGAAAACAAAACCTGGCGCACAAAAATGAGTGACCCAGCGTGTAAAAAAGATTCCGGCAGTCGGGCCACCTGCAGGCAATCCTGAATATACCCGAACATGATCAATAGCCATTAAGACCATGATGGCGCCACGCAATATATCAACAGATTGTATGCGGGAGTTGGTTAGGTTTTGTTGCATGGGCGATTGCTTTTTAGTGGCCTGTTATTGTATATGGTAACATAAAGCAACGACAAACACTCAATACCGGATAATCAATGCTTAATGTTCAATGACAAGCATTCTTTACTAAACAAAATTGAAATCATTGAGTGCCGGATATCCGATAATATCAACTATAAACTTAGCCCGGTTAATTTTTCTTCACCCTGTCAAAAAATTCGTTTTGCAATTGTAATGTTTTCTTATCAGCTTTTACATCTTTGATCGCGGTCACCAATTGAGAAATTGTATGTTCGGTAATAAATTTACCCAGGGCGGCAGTTGCTTTAGCTCCCTCACCTGCATAGTGATTGGGATAATCGGCATACCACCAGATGGCTGTATACACATTGGGTATATTGAGACGATTTAAATTATTACCCGGCTCATTGGTTGCACTATCCATCTTCACCAGGTCGGGCCGAAGGTATAAAAGCGTTGATGTTTCTCTTTCACCCGCATGCTGATCGGTAGCCTGGTCTGACTTATGAAGCGCATCTAACTGTTTCCTGTATGCGGAATCCGCACTGGGCTCAAAAAAGTAAACGGCGTAATTACGCTGTTTTTCAAGGCGTGTCTGAATAAAATAACGGATCATCTGCGGATTACCCCCGTGTCCGTTGATGATTAATATCTTTTTGAAACCATTTCTTCCTATCTCATCACAGGTTGCTTCAAGCAGGTCCCAAACCACCCGTTCCGGTAATGCGAATGTGCCATATTGATGTCTTGACTCGTTGATTTGCCCATAATAAAAATCGGGGAACACAACGGCATATTCTTTCTTTGTTGATCTGGCCGCCCATTCGCGTACGTGAATAAGATCAGAACCGATGGGAGCATGTGGCCCATGTTTTTCCAAAATACCGATGGGAAGTATACAGGTGGAATCGGATTGCTTCAGGGCCTTTGGCCATTCGCTGGCCGTAAGTTCATCCCAACGGCTGTGCAGTTCCTGTGCATTCACAAATCCTGCAATAAATAATATCATAACGGGAAAAACAAAAAATTTTGTACTGATCGATTTCATACTTATTAGTTTATAGATTGTTGCGGACGCTGATTGTACGTAGCCAGAAAGTGATTCTAAAAATACTGAACTTTATTTTTCGCAGATGAAATAAACGCTACAACTGAGAATTTTTTTTGAAAAGGCAGATGATTTTATGAAATGCTGTCGAGACCTACACAATTTTCAAAAAGGGTTTCCGCCCGCTGATATAGAATTTGAAATGTTTTGGTATACCCTTTGGATGAAAGAATATCAGCAGTAAAATTATTAAAGGGCCTGCACCGTATATCACCGTGTCATTCCAGATATTCGAAAAGATATTCACTTTCGCATCAGACGGATTATTTTTTTGATAAAGCACAGGAACAATTTCCCCTGTTTTATAAATAGTATTGTCTTCACTGTCGAACCAGATTGTATCTCTGCCGGCAATAAAACTTATTTCCGAATATAAATGAACCAGCTGCCCGGTATAACTTTTACCTACGAAACGCATTATACCGTCAGTTTTTTCGGAACGGGAAAGCCAGATCATCTTCGGAATAAGAAATGGTGCAGCGACTATTATAAACAATACACTGAATAAAGCATTCCGGGATACAAGCATCGATTCTGATTTGCTGAAGAAAATGAAAATTGCCCGTATCGGGAAACGGAGAGTAACGTAAGAAAATTGCCATCCCCTATTTTTTTAAAAAATATTTCACCAAAAATGAGTAAGCAATTACTTACATGTGTATATTTGTAAGCGATTACTTACATATCCTAAAATGTAAAATTATGAGAAGAGATGTTTTCCAGGCGATAGCCGACCCGACAAGAAGGGAAATTATAAACCTGATCGCTTATCAATCACTAAACCTGAATGCGATTGCGGAGAATTTTGACGTGAGCCGCCCTGCTATTTCGCAGCATATAAAAATATTGACTGAATGCGGCCTCATCATCATAAAAAAACAGGGACGTGAACGATACTGTGAGGCAAAGCTCCAGCAATTAAGTGTAGTCTCCGACTGGGTGGAACAATACAGGAAAGTATGGGAACAACGTTTCGATGCCCTCGATAATTTATTAGAAAAGATGAAGGCCGACGCAAAAAAGAAAGGTCGAAAAAAATAGTACTCACGTTTCTTACACAAACAAAATTCGTTAACAACTTCAATAATTAAACTTATGGCACAAAAAAATCAGACTAAGATCATCGCCGAACAAGGCAAGCAGGAAATATTTATTACAAGAGAGTTTGAAGCGCCGAGAGAACTTGTTTTTAAAGCACTCAGTGATCCCAAACTCGTTATACAATGGCTTGGTCCAAGAGACCTTTCCATGCGCATTGAAAAATTTGAACCAAAGAGCGGCGGCTCGTACCGGTATTGCCATACCGACGATAAAGGAAACGAATTTTGGTTTCATGGCGTTATTCATGAAGTAACTGCTCCCGAAAGAATCATTCAGACGTTTGAGTTTGAAGGTTTGCCTGAAAAAGGTCATGTCGCCATGGAAACAGCAAGACTCGAAGCTTTGCCGGGCAACCGAACAAGGTTTACGGCTCATTCCGTTTTTCAATCTGTAAGCGACCGGGATGGTATGATAATGTCGGGCATGGAACGGGGTGTAAAAGATTCGCACGATCGCCTGGATGAACTCTTTGAAAAGATAAAATAAACCGGTACCGTTGTCAACAGGTAAATTATCAGAAGAGATTGTTTTATAATCGCAGCACGAATACATGCAAAAGGTATAGCAGCGGCGCCACTATACCTCTTTGCAGATCCTCGTCCTATTGTAAGCAATTTCTTTTTTGAGCTGTATAAAACTAATTGTTCAGTTTTATAAACTTAAATGATCTTACTTCTTTACCCGTATAAATATTTATAAGATATACACCGCTGTTCAGATCGCTCAGGTTGATTTGCATGTTATCCTGATGAGCTGCAAGATTGATCGTTTTGAGCAAAACTCCCTGCGACGAAAATATTTTTATTATTGACGATGTTTCTGCGTCACCGATAGTCACATTCAACTCACGCAATACCGGGTTAGGGAATATTCCCGTTGTTGCCTTCACCGTTTTTATTACCTCGTTCGCAGATGTGTCCGGCATTCTTCTCTCCTCTCCTATACCCGGACATTCTTCTGTAAAAAACACATTTGCCTGCAGGTTAGTTAAGGTCGTATTTCGTTTCAACACATCGGAAAATTTCGTGCTGATTATTTTATTTTTTGTCCTTGTCGGCAGGTACGGGTCATTCAGATAAAAATAATAATCTCCGTCCCGCAGTTTCTCAAATTGCGTTCTGAGAATTTCGTGCATCGTGCGGCCGACAGAAGTATTCGGTAAATGATCTTCGGCAAGGATGCCTGTCCATAGATCAATGTTATCGACGGTGCCGTACAAACCTCTTAAAGAATCGGCCAAAACAGTATTCGTAGTGATTTGCGAAAAACTGCTGATCCGGCTTCCTGTGTAATATTTACGTACGGTATTATAATCCGGCAAACCATGATCTCTTCCCCGCTGAATATTCAGGCTGCCGAGGTCTATACCAAAGCGAACAGGATCGTTTGGACTTCCAAACAAAAAATTCCGCAATACACTATTAATTTTTGTATCTGTTTCATACTGTGTATGCGCGGCAAATCCTTTGAGGAATGCTTCCGGCGTATATGTAAATAAGACTTCGGGTGTCCAGAACACATCCACAAGATCCAGTTCACCCGGTTCTATTTCATTACATTGATTGTCTATCAGCAATAAATCATCGGCAACCATTGTATGACCGATCCGGTAACCAGCTGTCGCAAATGTGTTGGTAATATCCGACCGTACACTTTGCCTGTACCCATAGTATTTATTCAGTTTAATGCCGATCGCCGGTAAAAATTCCTGGTAAGTAATCGCCTGTATCAACGCACCGACTTCCTTTCTTGCCATCTGGTAAATGATCTCATCATTGATAAATCCCTCTAATCTTAAGCGGTCGCAGATCTTATTATGTTCCCTGATGAACAATGTATGCAGGGCCGCAATGCCCGGATGTTCAGAGGCTCTTATATCTCCCGCTGCAAAAACAACCGCCGTATGTCCGTTATCGTTAGCCATATCCGGCGCCCTGGCATCTAACGCTCCCGTTTTTTGTCCATCCATTGTATTGTACGGCAAATTGTTTCCGGACGATGTTTTCATTTTTCCCATTTTCATCGTCCGGAGCCACCTTGCTCTCGCAGAATCCGAGCCATATACCATCGATGCATCAATCCATGCAGTGTTAAGATTCATTTGTTGCCTGGGATTGTTTACACCGGTTCCCGGGAATATTTCACTCCGTGTAAAAGGAATCGCTTCTGTAAATATTTTTTCATCTGAAGGTAGCTGAATGGGTACCGATTCTTTGGTACCCGTAGGTGTCAGCGACATATCATGATCAAGAAACTGGCCCCATACATAAACGAACGCACTCAGGCCGCGGGAATTGAAATTTGTTATGGGTTCATCAATCACCGCATTGGAAATTCGTCGTGGCGTCGGCCGGTTTTCTCCGCCCATTGCATTTTTAGGATCCGCTGATCCGTATTGAGGAGCTATCTCCCTGTAAAGCGGGATATTCGCAGCACCCCATTGAATGCTTTGAAGGTTGCTTAAGTTGTTTAATGTTCCATTGTACGTTCTGAAAGATTGCCTTATTCGGGGAAAGATAGTTGGCAGCGGAGCGTTTGTCATTACCGGATGTGGTGTATTTGTCAATAATTTTCCTGTAAAAGATCTCTTCAGTTGTGCAAAAACATTGATAGTTGTCAGGAAAATAAAAGCAGCACACAACGCAGGTGGTAAAATTGTTTTTCCGGACATGGTTTTGGTTTTAAAATGAAAAATAAAGTTTACTGCAGGCGAAATCAGTTTGAAATGCCTGTTGCCCGACACGACTTCAAAAAGTCGCTGTGGCTGCGCAGTATTTATGAATTGTACTAAAGACGTCCGTCCGGTGAAAGTTTTCACAAAAATGGTACTGTAAGAAAGAAATCGCGTTATATAATTCTGAAAAAAGTTTATACAATTTCGACCAGAAAATGCACCGGCATCTACCAACCGGGATAACCAACCGACTTTATATTTCTGTTAACGGGATGAAATTCTTATGATCAGACCTTTTAAAAATAGAAGGCGTTAAGCCTGTCACTTTTTTAAACTGTGTTGATAAGTGAGCGGGGCTGCTATAGTGCATTTTCCATGCAATCTCAGATAAGGTGAGCTGATCACCGGCAAGTAATTGTTTTACTTTCTCTATTTTCTGCGCGATGATGAAGTGTTCAATGGTAATATTTGTAAATTTTGAAAAAAACTTTGAGAGATATGTGTAGTTAACTTTCAATTTTTCGCTGAGATAATCTGAATAGTTCATCACTGGTAACTCGTCTGTATAATGAATCATTTCAATAATCAGTGTTTTGACTTTCTCTACAAGAATCAGTTGCTTGTCTATGAGCAATATAAAATCGTTCACCAGCAATACTTCTTTAAGAACATCATATTTTTTAAAGGATAATTTTTCTTTAATCTCCACTTCACCGGTTTCTACAAAAAGAGGATGCAGGCCAAGATTCTGAATGATTGCCATCACCTTGTACTTCGAACGCTGACTGATCATATTTTTTATAAAAAGTTTCATGGGTTTTTCATTTTACATGGATTCACAAAAAAACAATGTCAAAAGAAGACGAAGCAATAATAATCAGCCTGGGGAAAAAGACAGAAAATATAACGGGAAGGATTGGAGAATTGAGGTTTTCATAGTTGGGTTCTTTGGTTTCACACACGTAGATCATTCTCTCAACAGGGGATTTATCAATAAATATGCCATGTGTGCAATTGCCGGGTCGTATGTGTTGAAAGTATTCCACACTAAAAACAGCTGCGCTGTAAATCAGTCGTTCATAGAAATTCTTTTGAGATATATCAATTTGCCAATAGCCGTTACGATCTCATTTCATGTTTGACTGAAACTCAATCCACATCGGGGTTGCGCCCGTCGATATGGAACACAGCATTTTGAAGGCATTATTTTTTACCTTATAGTCTATAAAACTTTTCGTTATGAAAATGCATATATTTTTCTCAATCATCTCTTTGTCAGCCGTATTACTTATGGCTCCAAAGTGGAAGCCTGAAGCAGAAAAAGCACAGGTGAACTTTGATATTAAAGGCCCATTCGGAATGGTGCATGGAAAATTCACGGGATTAAAGGCCGATATAAAATTCAGCCCCGATGATCTTAAAGGAAGTTCAGTCAAAGCAAGCATAGACGCAAAAACCGTGAGCACGGGCATTAGTTTACGCAACAGCGACTTGCGTAATAAAGAACTATGGCTGAATACGGATAAATATCCAACAATTCGTTTCGAGTCGAACAAAATCGAAAAGAAAGATAAAGGCTATGTTGCTGTTGGTAACTTAACGCTTAAAGGCAAAACAAAGCCTGTTGAAATCCCGTTTACGTTTACAAAGAAAGGAGACGCCGGTACTTTTAAAGGAAAGTTTACAATAAACAGGCGGGATTTTGATATTGGCAAACAAGGCGGCTCAGTGGGTAAAACAGTATCGATAGAATTGAACGTGCCGGTTGTAAAATAATTTATTGGAAGAATCCTGTCCATTACGGGGAAAAAATTTCGCCCCACTAACCCTTGCTCTGTTGAAGCTGCGGCATTTAAACTATGCCCGGTTTTTGATACAGAATTCACATGACCCCTTTTCACCAATTTCATTGGCGGCACTATATTAAATATGCGGTCATATCAGCCATTTTTTATTGTGCCTGTGTGCTATTCTATTGCAGAGATGCTACGTTTTCAGAAACATGGTTATTATTTGCAGGTAACCTTGTGTTCCTTATCGTGATTTCTGCATCTTTATTTTCGTTTAACAAACAAAGACGAAACAATGCCAGCACGGTATCTATGCTTGCTGCAGGTCATATCACCACATTGTCGGCTATTGTTATCTGCTGTCTTACCTGTTTTATCATTCTGTTGATCTTCGCGCCTGGATTTTTAGGCAAACCACATAAATTGTTACAGGACGAACCCGTAAATATTGTAAGAGGGAAAACCAATGGTTTGGTTTTTATAATTTACATGAGTGCAACGATTGGCAATTTTGTAGCAGGATCTTCTGCATCAATCCTGTTCTCTTTTACGCTGAAAAGCAATCAAACCAGGGAAACAGAAACGTCAGAGTTATCTGACCTTTGAGTATTAAGTATGATTATTATTGATTAAACGCTGAAAATACAGTTTTGCCTGCATCACTCAACTGAATATTCTTCACTGCTCCTGTACCCTGGAACATTATTAAAAGTCCCACAATTTTCACCTCTTTATCAGGCAACGTACATTCATACACTTTTTTATCGTTGATAATAAATTGAGATTTACCTGACACAGCTTTACAGGAAACATGCACCCATTTAGAAAAATCTACCCCAAAACCGGAAAGATCTGCTCTTTTGCCAGACACTACTTCATCAATACTTCTTAAACTGAGATCAGAAACACATCCGGGTATTGAAAGCGGTATATACAACGGGGCATCATCAGTAACAATTAAAATCCCGGTAAACTGGCAAGCCGCTGCACCTTGATTGTATTCATTTTTTATATCGGCACTAAATGAAAACTTTTTGACAGAAACCGGTTCGAAATTGCCGACATTATAATACTTAACTATTGGCGGCATAGGTTCCATCGGTATATTTTTATTTTCAATCTTATCTGCGCTTAACTGCAAACTATCTTTAAAAATAAAATCACCCGGCTGAAGATAAACCGGTATCATGTTATTGCTGATCAAACCAAGCCATCCATCTGTTGGAATAAGTAATGGATGTTCTTTTACTACCTGTGTATCGATGAATAATTTTGCACGATAAAATCCAGGTTCATAATATACCGATGTATGCTGATGAAGATTTTTATCAACGAGCGTTTTTGTGCGGCTGTCCCATGACTGTTGAATATAAACGGAATCTGTTGGCGATGCGGAAGCATCGTAAGTAAAAATAACCGAGTTGGGTATCTGCTTTGTAATAGCCCTGCTGCTAAAGCTATACTTTCGTGGATTGATTTCCGGTTTTGATTTTTTTGAAGCAAATATGCCAACTATAATAATAATTATTATAAGAGCTATTAATCCGGTTATCTTATTCCACTGCCTTCGGTTTTTTGCGGGTTTAATTGTCGATTGGGAAGGTGCAGTTACTTCAATCTTTTCTGCTGTGTTTTGTTTCAAAAAAAATCGCCAGCTTTCGAATCCTGCAAACTTCGCCAGCGTATCCAGCGTAGTCGTACTTGGCAAATGTTTGTATTCTACTTTTCCCCAAATCCGGCGTAAGGTACTTGCACTTAATGAAACACCTGTTTCGTCTAAAATAAGCTGATTGAGGTTTTCAAAATCCCTGTTTTGCCAGGTCAAACTTTCTCCCCAATCCAGTTTCTTTTCTATAAGGTTTAAAAGCTTTTCAATTTCCGGTGACATCGCAGTTGATAACACATTTTAAATGGACCAAATCAAATAATAGTTGTAATCTATTAGTTAAAGGTAAAAGAAAACCAATTCCGGATTTTGTTAAGTTTTATCACGGGCAATTACCGGTAAGAGAGCATCACAGGAAGATGCAGGATATAGTTTGAACATGGCAAACCCGTGCAAATCATCCAAAACAAATAATATCGCTTTACGTAACTATTATTATACCCCTACTATCAATAAGTGTAAAATTAAACCTTCCTTTCAGTCTCTGTCCTTGAAAAAAATAAACCTGGCTTTCAAAAAGCAACCATACTGAATAAACGATTGATCCGGGTGGAACTAAACCGGATCTTTGAAGGAAATAATTACAAAAAAAAATAATCCTTTTAAAAAAAGGCATGAGATTATTTACATTTTTTAATCCAAGATGAAATGAATCACTCAATTGCTTTTATTTTCAAAAAAAAGTAGTTACCTTATGTCTGAAATCGAATAACCGCATAGATCACATTTATTCTTGTAAGGATAAATCATTATACCAACTATTTAATCGAAAAACACTGTAACTGGTAATTAGGATTTTCATTTAACAGCTCAAAACTTATTTTTTGATCGTTTAATTTTTGTTATGTTGCGTTTTTTGATTGCCGATGATCATGCTATCGTTATACAGGGCATTAAACATTTACTCGTTACGGAATACCCCACTGCGTTTATTGAAGAAGTGTCCGATGCTGAAGGCCTGGTTAAAAAAATCATACAGGATAAATGGGACCTGGTGATTTCAGATTTAAACATGCCGGGACGAACAGGTCTGGATGCGTTAAAGCAAATACGGGAAACTCATCCTAAGCTGCCGGTGCTTATCATGAGTATGTATAACGAAAAACAATTTGGTGTGAGAGCCATTAAGGCAGGTGCTTCCGGCTACCTGGGAAAAGATCACCTGCATGAAGAATTGATCAAGGCAATAAAAACTGTTTTAATCGGCCGAAAGTATATTACACCCGCTATTGCTGAACAAATGGCAGATGCGTTGAATGATGACAAGCAAATGGATTTACATGAACAACTGTCCGATAGGGAATTTGATGTTTTCAAAATGTTGTCAGAAGGAAAAAGCACATCGGATATTGCCCGGCAACTGATGCTGAGCCCCACGACGATCAGTACTTTCCGATCCCGGATAATGGAAAAAATGAAAATGAAATCGAACGCAGAATTGACGAGGTATGCCATAGAAAAAAACCTGATATAAACACCATTTCTTCTCAGGTATAAATCCCCTCTTTGTAGTATAACACTTACAATTTAAAGCCACGCGCAATTACAGGTTTCGGGTCTCTCATTTATTAATTTGGCACTTGAATTGAATTGTAAACTCAGAATGCGTACAGCATTTGAAATTTAATCCTGTACCTGCTTTATGCTCAAAATACTTGTCGCAGATAAATATAATATTCATCGTATAGGATTAGTACAAATTCTTATCGAGGCATTTCCCGACGCCCTCGTAGAAGAGGCAAACGATCTTGATTCTTTATTAAAAAAAAGCAACACAGGCAAATGGGACGTAATAATATCGGGTTTTATTTCACCGGTTGATAAAGGCATTGATATTATTCAAAAAATAAAAAAAACAGATCCGGCAGTATCGCTTGCCGTGGTTGGTATGCAGGTAAGCAAAGACGATGTTGCCCGTTTAATAGATGCCGGTGCTTCTGTTTTTATTGATAAAGGAGCAAAGGCGGCGTTGATAGCAGAGTTGGTTAAAAAAACACGGCCGGTGGAAAAATAACCTGCAGGCTTTCTATTCGCTTATACAATTGTTCCAGTCATTGAATTTTTACAAAACTCCCTGGTACTGATTTACCAGGTTGATCAATGAAACAGTCTTTTTGATTTTCAGCTTTTGGAAAATGTTATAACGGTGAGCACTAACCGTTCGGATTGACATTAAAAGGGTTTCGGCGATCTGCCTGGATGAATAGCCCTTGTGAATAAGCGAAACAATATCTGATTCCCGTTTTGTCAATGTATTTAATAACGAACCGTGTTCTCTCCCGTTTACAAAATTTTCAGAAATCATTTCGACAACTTCTTTGCAGATGAATTTTTTACCATTGAATACTTCGTTTAAAGCCTGGAACATCTCATCAACGGTACTATTCTTCGTGATATATCCCATGGCACCCGCCCTTATAATCCGGGATGCATATGCAGGTTGAGCATGTAAAGACACACCCAGAATTTTTACATCAGGCAGAATTTCCTTTATCACCCGCGTAGCTTCGATACCATCGATACCGGGCAGGTTAATATCCATCATGATAATTTCCGGTCGCAGTATTGTTGCTTTTAATATAGCATCTTCTGCATGAATACACTCGGCTACAACCCGGAACTGCTTACTTTCATTAAGAACTATCGACCAGCATTGCCTCATCAGCGCATGATCGTCTGTTATAAGTACGGTTATCGGTGTGTTATTCATAGGGCCTGGTTTTATTGATCAAAAAAAGTAAATAATAATGGCATTCCCTTTAGTAAAACCTATTAATAGCAGGTAAGATTTTTTATATGGCTCTGTAGTCGGAAAACTACAAAACTGCTTACAGGGTTCTATAAACGCAATTAATAGATTGATCCGTAACTCTTTACTTTGTTTTATAACGGAATAAGACATATCCTGCAAATTATGTAGCTTCAGCAATCGTGACATACACTAATTAAATATGCCATATCGTTACCGGGTACTAATATTACTTTGTTCGTTAACAACACTTACTTACCTGGATCGCATTTGCATTTCAATTGTTGGCGTAAGATTGAAAACTGACCTTGGCCTGAACAACGAACAGTTCGGATGGGTGCTGGCTTCTTTTTCATTAGCCTATGCATTGTTTGAAATTCCATCAGGCATGTTGGGAGACCGGATTGGCCCACGGGCAGTTTTTATACGCATTGTATTGTTCTGGTCGTTGTGCACGGCACTCACAGGAGCAGTGTCCGGCCTCGTGGGGCTATTAATTATCCGTTTTCTTTTTGGCATTGGTGAATCGGGCACTTATCCTAACATATTAGTTGTTGTTTCCCGCTGGTTTCCCATCAACGAAACAGGACGTTCTCTTATCTGGGTCGGTATCGGTTCACAGATAGGATCTGCTATTGCACCATTGATTATTGTTCCTCTCGCTATCGCTTATGGCTGGCGATTTCCTTTTTTTGTAAATGCAGCTCTCGGCGTAATATGGGTTTTGATGTGTTATAAATGGTTCAAAGATTTTCCTGCACAATTGAAAAATATTTCCGGTAAGGAATTAAATCTTATAGAAACAAACAGGCGCTATTCTACGGGTCAGCATCTTATACGCTGGAAAACAATTTTTAAAAATCGCACCTTGTGGGCCTTAATGCTGATGTATTTCTGTTGCCAGTGGAGCAATTATTTCTTTGTAGCATGGATGCCGGTTTACCTGCAGGAAGCAAGACACTTTTCTGAAAATGAAATGAAGATGATAACATCGCTGCTGTTCCTGGTTGGTATACTTGGATTTTTTGCCGGCGGTTTTGCGGGCGATTGGTTACCGAAGAAAAAAGGACTGAAATTTGGCCGGCGTTTCATTGGCCTGACCGGTCTTTGCGCCTGTGGCATATTTATTTTTTTTGCAGCAATAGTTAGTCAACCTGCTGTTGCCGCCACGTGTCTTGTCATTGCCAATGGTTGTTTCTCTTTTGGTGTGATGGTTTCGTATGCTGTTTGCAGTGATATTGGCCGCAATAATGCGGGCACCGTTACAGGTGCTATGAATTTCTGTGGACAAATGGGCGCATTTACAATGTCTTTATTATTCGGTAAAATCGCAGACGCCACGCACAATTTCAATCAGCCGCTTTTTATGGTTGCTGCCGTTATGATAAGCGGCGGGCTGACCTGGTTACTCATCGATCCCACACGTCAATTACATATCGAACCGGAAAAGGAGTATTCAATTTAATTATTGCTTTTAACGTATGACAGACAATCAAAAACAACATTCAATTTCGGCAAATATAATTTCCGTTCTTGCTGCCATAGTTATTTCGGGTGCCTGCTGGTATTTCGGTAACGCGTTTTCGGGCGATTACTGGTATCTAGTATGGATAGCGCCTGTACCGGTTATATACTGGTCATTGCGTCTTTCAGCAAAAGCTGCTTTCCTGGTTTCTTTTGTCGCTTACCTTATCGGCAGACTAAGCTGGTTTTCTTTTCTTGTATCAGTCGCCACGTTGGTTCCTGCAATTGTTTTCACGCTAATCATTCCTTTATTCTTTTCAGTGATCATATTATTAGCAAGAAGAGCAGTACTCAGGTCCGCAAAATGGTGGGGCGTATTTGCATTTCCGGTATTATGGACCGCGTTTGAATTCCTTGTTTTGAAATACTCACCCGATGGCGCAGCCGGAATAATTGCCAATAGTCAATCAGATGTAACAGCACTGATCCAGGTTGCATCGGTAACCGGCATCATGGGCATCACGTTTATCATTACGCTTTTCCCTTCAGCGATTGCTTTGGCCTGGTATTATCGTCAACAAAAAAATATGCTGATTCCGCTAATTACTGTTCCGTTCGCTATCATCCTATCTGTTCTTTTGTTTGGAATAACCAGGTTGAAGAGCCATAAAGACGGTTTAACAATAAAAGCGGGTGCAGTAGTGTTAGAGGAAAAGTTTCATCATATTACCAATCACCCGGTTTTAAAAGATGAGATTGAAACCACGGAGCGTTATTCAGAAGAAATTAAAAAACTTGCCGCTGCAGGTGTACAACTGGTCGTTCTTCCGGAAAGAGCTATTAATATCAATGCAGAAACGGATTCTGCGGTAATGAGTATATTAAAAACTACAGCTAGCCAAAACCGGGTATCTATCGTAACAGGGTATACGAATTTTCGGAATAGCCCGGATCGGAATTCAGCTTTGGTAATTGATAGCGCGGGCAATGTAGTAAAAGACTATAACAAAGTGCATCTTGTTACAGGTTTAGAAAATCAGTTTACACCGGGTAAAGAAATCTGTTTGTTTCAATCAAACAATACCTCTGCCGGACTCGCTATCTGCAAAGACCTTGATTTTCCTTATTACATCAGGCAATACGGTACCGGTGCTGCGAAAGTTTTATTTATACCTGCATGGGATTTTGTAAAAGATGATTGGCTTCATGCCCGGATGTCTATATTGAGAGGTGTTGAAAATGGATTCGCTGAAGTACGAAGTGCAAGACAGGGCAGGTTGACTATAAGTGACGCAACCGGCCGAGTGACGTCCGAAGCGAGCAGCGCAAAAGAAGAGTTAGCTACTTTATCCGGTGAGGTTCAAATTCAAAACCGCGATACGCTTTACGTTCGCTTTGGCGATTGGTTTGGAATACTGATCCTGGTGGTTGCAATTTTCTTTATTTTATTCCCGGCAGTAAAAAAAGAATAAGCGTCATTAACTGCAATTGCCTGGCTTTGTAACACGCTATTGGTTTTACTATTTACAAGATAAGCTTATAGCTTACCGTCGGCATCTGTTCCGGGTTCCCCGGATATAATCGTTAAGAATTCGGGAGAAATAATTCGTAATAATAAAAAGAGAAAGGTATTTATATTAACTCGTGAGGTTTCTGTCTTTATATTCTTTCAAAAAAAAAGCAGCTCAAACCTATTAAAAGGCTGAGCTGCCATAGGAGACGGCTTGATTATCATATCATTTTTATTACGCCTCGGTACGTAAAAAGGATAGACAATAACACGCCGTTTTCACGAATACACCAATCTTCGACTGACAAGTAGAACTGATATATTTTCAAATGCAATTTGAAATTTTACATCCGTTTTCAAAGTCGAAAATGTTTTAGAGACCTATAGAATTTATTCTATACCGGATTATGGCCGCTTGCGTGCAATGTGGAAAATGTCAGCCGATATTATCACAGGAATTGACCAACAGACTATTATCCTGCTGCAAGAGTAAGATTGAACAATTCTGACCTGTTAACAACATTCGGGAAAAAGTCAGCATGAACAGGAATTATAACTTCCAGTTTGCATCCAAAACCGGGAGAAGATGTAATCTTTGCTGTTCCTCCGCATAATTCAGCCCTTTCCAAAATATTATAAAGGCCGGAGCCGATTCCTTTTTTATCTACGTCAAACCCAACGCCATTATCTTCAATAATCATGTGTGCGTTATTATCGACGAAAAATAACCTCGTTTGAATACATGTGGCCTGGCTATACCGCATCGTATTTTTAATCTGCTCCTGGAAAATCCGGAAAAGATTCATTTTTTTTGATTGATCAAGCATCTCTGCTTTTTCATCAAAATCAGAAATGACGGTAAAAGCCCCTGCTAATTTTATATCATTGGTTATTTTTCTTAAGCTGTCGGTAAGTTTATTTTTTTCAAAATGTGGGGTGGCAAGACTGTGGGACAGGCTCCTGATCTCTGTAAACGCCATTTCAATATATTGGGTGATTTTGCTTTTAAACTCTTCATTCTGCTCGTTCCTGGTTTCCAATCTATCAAGGAAAAGTTTGGCCGTAGCTAAAAGCTGGTTCACGTTATCGTGAAGCTCCTGGCTAAGCCTTTTCCTTTCCGCCTCCTGTGCCGTGATTACAGTTTCCGTGAGCTTTTTTTGCAACTTCATACGGGCAGGTACTTTATTTGTTTCCTTTGCTTGGTAAACCGGGCGGAGGTGGGATTGATTTTTCATTGTTCAGAATTTTGGTTTCCAGAAGAGTAGTTTTTCAACGTACATATTGTTATCGGGTGAGTAAGCATACCACAAAGATGGGGGCTTTTGCAGCCGATGCCCTTAGAAGAGGGTTTAGATAAATATAGAAATAGTTCTATACGTCTACGAAATGACGAAAAAGGGAACAACTGTTTGTGCGAAGTTCAATTTGTTTTATAATTATTTGCTTCATTGTTCGAGCGAAAAATAATTTAACAGCGAAGACATCCACTGTTGAATTAATGATCCTATAAATGAAAAAGAATAAACGCAGGCGGTTAAATTTATTTGGGATTGAGATGGTCCGGGTTGAATGAAATGGTAACAGTAGTACCTTCTCCGCGCTTGCTTTCGACAAATAATTTTCCGTGAACAAATTTTACAAGGTCGATAATGAGCATGTACCCCAGCCCCCATCCTATTTCTTTTTCGGTTCCCCGCATAGGCCTCACAGCAATCATATTGTTAAGACTGGCAGCAATATCTTCTTCCATGCCCATACCATTATCGGTGACTATTAATTGAAAATAGCGTGTCGTTGATTTTATGGCAACTGTAATCGTTCCATGGGTTGTGAACTTATTTGCATTCAATAGCAGGTTATGCAAAATGATTTTAATAATCAGCGGCTCCTGCACACAATGTAATTCCACCGGCACATCGTTGATCATCCTGTTCCTTTTTTCCTGCGCCATATGTTTATGCAGGCGAAACATATTTTCCACCACATCATATGCTTTAAACGATTGATAATTGGGTATAAAATATCCTTCCTGGATTTTGATCCATTGAATAATACTTTCGCCGAGGTATAATAATTGCGAAGCGGTATGACCAATATCATCTACTGCCTCTATTGTTGAATCGACACTTAGCTTTTCCCTGTAATTGATAATCTGTTTAGAGACCTTGGAGATGTATTGTAACGGTATCATAATATCATGGCCCAAAATTGCAATCAGCTTTCTTTGAAATTTCCCGTTTTGTTCCAGGTGCTTCATCGCAATACTAAGATTTGCCAGCGTTTCTTCCAGGTCTGTATTCTTGAGTTTCACTTCCATTGTTTTTGAATGGATTTTTCGTTCCAGCTGGAGGTTCTTTCGCCTCAGTTGTATATTTCGCAATGCAGCAGCCTGGTAAATGATAATGACAGATGCAATGATTGAAAGAAGCCAGAACCACGATCGCTCATAAATTTTTTTAGCGATATAGAAATTAAAAGCCAACGGAGTAATGGTTTCTCCCGGGAAACCCGTTTGTGACCGTATAAGCAGTGTATGTTTGCCTCCTTCAAGATTAGAAAGTTGAATTTTGTTAACGCCTTCCTGTAAATACGCCCAATCATTGTTATCCAATTTGTATGAAATGCCTGAATTACATGTTTGACTCCATTGGGCAACGTTTATGCACCATGTCTGCAGTCTTTCCGTTGCGTTGAAATTGAACATGGCACTATCACAATTCCTGATTTTATATATTTTGCCGCGCGTTTCTATACAGTAAACAAACAGTGGGTAATTGATAGGCTCGGGTAATTCATTTATTCTCACTCTTACCAGGCCTGATAAAGATGGAAAAAGTAAATCACCCTGCGGTAACCGGGTAAATGCCGGCTCACATCCACCATTAAATTCATTCGATTCAAGTCCTGTACTCACATCAAAATATTGATAAATCAAATGAAGCTTTGGATTTTTCGTCGTTGCAACAAGATGGCTGATGTTGATTCGGAATAATCCTTTGTTGGTTGGAATTAAAAAGTTGCCTTTCCCATCTTCACTAAAAGAATGACTGAATAATAAATAACCTTTCGGATCGACAGGTAAACTGTAAAATTTGTTTTCACGAAGATCATACATGTAGATACCGTTACCGTACGTAGCGATCCAGCAATGATCCAGGCGATCAAAATAAATATAACGGATATCTTTTGCGGTAACTTCGGGAATCTGCACAATACGTGTGCCGGTACTATCTATGCTGTATAGACCCAGTGCATTCGAACCATATAAGGCGCCGGAAGAAGATTGTGTAATGTGGGAAAGAAAGTTATTGCCCCCACGCCTGAATCTACATGTCTTTATTATGGAATCTCCCTGTACATAGCCAAAGAAATCATAGGTTGAAATCCATACTCGCCCATTCGCTGCCTGGTAAAAGCATTGTAAAAAATTCTTTATCCTGGTGTCTGTCGACTGCACATCAATCGATAAGGCTTTATTTTTTTTATACGAACCATACCTGATATTATAAATCGTATCGCCCGTTCCATACCAGATGTTTTTGTTTTCATCAAACAGCATTGATTGCGTTCTTTCAACGCTGAATGGGAGAAAGGAATAGGTTTTATCTGCCAGGTTAAACAGCACAGAAGTACTTGTAAGTACATGATTGGAATCCGCCAGCACCGCAGCATACATATTGCTCCTGTCTTCATACCGGCTGCCCTCTATATGCACGTCGCCTTTTGCGGAATATGTTTCAAAAATACTTTTTGAATAAATAGTCAGTCCGTTTAAATGAGATCCGATAAAAATTTTTCTTCCATCCGGGTGAATGATAATCGACGAAATATTTCTCGGTAAATTGTGCAGATCGGCAACAAGACAGGTTTGAATATTTTTACCAGCGAACTGAATTTTATACAACTTATTTCCATTCAACACTAAGGGCTGATTGTTCATTTTATCGTAAAAAATAACAGCCTTCCCTTTTTTGAAAGCGGGATCATCGCAGTTTCTTTTTTCTATCTCCAAACTTTTTGGATCTATAAAATAATATTCCCCGTTTCGGTTTATTGCAAATACATTGCTGCCATCATTAACCAGCACCAACGGCTCTTTTGAAAAATTAGGATGAACAGCAATTCTTTGCTTCCCTCTGAATACAAGGATATAGCCCGATGAATAAGAAACCCATGTTTTGCTGTCGATATTCAAAACGGAATAGGGAACGCGGACCAGGTCAAACACACCCGACCGTTTCTCCTCCGCACTTAACAACTGCTCATTGTGAAAAACAATGTCTTTGGCCTGGCGTAGATCAGCAAAATTTCCGGTGAAAAGGTCAGGCATGTAAAAATCCGGTTCTTTCCCCCGTTCGAGCTCGTTTATGGCTGCATTTTCTATTGCATATAAATGACCTTCCTTGTCTGCAGCAAATACTCCCTCTTTCAGCGACCGGTAAAAACTTTTCATCCTTACAGTTTTCATGCCGGGCAATTCTCTTTTATCAAACACGGTGGTTTCAATCCCGTTATACCGCACAATCCCGGCTTCTGTTGTCATCCATAAAAAACCGGTGCTGTTATCAAAGTACATACTGCTCACGGTATTTTGCGGCATACCGGTATTGTCGTTTAATATTTTGCTGAGGTACCACTCACTACTGTTCTGGGCGCACACTATAAAATGAGAGAGATAGAGGAAAGCTAAAAGAATTATTCTTTTGAGCGGCCAATCACGGATAAATCGGATAAAAGGTTTCATAGCATAGCATTCATAGATTTGCAAATAGAATTCTGGTTTGAAGAGTTAAAAAAAAGGAGTGGCCACGCGACCTACTCCTTTACTACAAGAGCCTTTAATCTCTTAGCGAACATCCAGCAGTCTAAATACTAACTTAACTGACTGGTCTTTCATAGATGGACATGGTCTTCACAGGAACGATTGGATTTTACGGGTGTAGTCATAGGTTAACGATTGGGTAATCATAGGGGGTAATTCAAAGGATCGGATTTTAAGTGCTTCACAGGTTTGGTTTTTCAAAGGGTTGAATATTCAAAAAAAGGTTTTCATAGTTTTTAATCTTTTTAAATTTTTTTCATACAACGTGTAAGGCATATTGAATTCAACAATACAAATATCACCCAATACATAGCTGTAATAGTTAGAATACGTTCGAGAGAGTTATAGAAATAATTCTATTTTGCGTAGATAGAAGATAATAGCATGAGATGAACTATCTGATAAGATAGAGGATTAACTCACCGGGAAGATGACAATTAAAAAATACAGGAAAGAGAAACAGTAAGATGAACAGCGGGATTCTTAAACTTTGAAATTGCTTACCAGTTGCTTTAATTCAAGAACATTGTTTACACCCAATTTTGCAAACACCTTGGCCTTATATGTAGCAACCGTACTTGCCTGCAGGTTAAGCTCGCGGCAGATTTCCGAAGATCGTTTACCCTGTATCATAAGATTGAGTACTTCCATTTCTCTCTGGGAGAGTTTGGAAAAAGGGCTTTCAAATGCAGGATCCTTGGAGCGAAGCAAAAAATTTTTAAACGTCTCACTCATATACGTTTTTCCTTCAAAAAGCTGGTGAAGTGCGTAAATTATTTCGGCGTCTGTGGCTTGTTTGCTTAAATAACCTTTCACTCCCTGGTTATATAGTTTTTGTGCATAGAGCTCTTCCGGGTTACCGGAAAAAATGAGGATGTTCAAATCGGGATATAAATTCCGGATGTCAGTGATGAGGTGCAGCGTATCGGCATCTTCCAGCTGCAGGTCAACTATGGCCACATTGTAAACATTTTTATTGAGGTAATTCATTAAATCGGATGTGTTATTCACAATATCAAGACCATAGGTATTGAATTCCGTTTCAAAAAGGATTTTCATTCCCCTTATAACAATTGAATGGTCTTCGGCAAACAGAACTTTCTTCATTTAAAAAAGATTTTTCCTTTAAAAAAATAATTGAACCGGTAGCTGCGGCCTCCCCGGAAACTAAAAAAATAGCTTTTTTCGAACATCCGGAAGAGACTTAAACAGCTGTCTGCTGCAAAACTCGGTCTATCTTTATAGATATGCTATAGAAAAAGTTCTAGGCCCCCGCAAAAAAATTCGTAAAATGACCTGTAGGAAGGTTTAGCAAGCACTTGCAAGGAAAAGTAAAGATTAATAAGGGAACGCGCATTGAAGAAAACTTCGTCGACATCTGCATTGATTGCGGGAAATATAATACGGGGAAACCGGCTTCTTACGGGAAGCCGGCTCACGATGCTTGCCTACTTGCTCCAGGTTAAAACTAAGCCCGGATTCAGTCAGATATATAATGGAAGATTAATGGTTCTTCTAAAAAAGTTTCCATAGGGCACTTTGCCTTTATTAGTTACTATGTTCACCCGATATATAATGTGTCGGAGCTTTTTCCAGGAAGGAAACAGAAAATGCGATTTTTTTCAAACCCGTGTAAATAATACCAAGACGCGGATTTGATCGGATTGAGAATTTAAAAAAAGTACCTTCATACCTCAGTCAGTGTTTCTATGACAAAAGATTCACCAGGCATATTCGCCATTTTACAAAACAATTCAATTGACGAGCTTGAGTCTATTTTGTCAAATGACCCGTCAGCGGCCAATGCTATAAATGAACAGGGCATTTCATTACTGCTTATGGCCGTTTATATGGGAAACCAAAAGGCCATCAATACCATCAGGAAATTCAAACCAGTGCTTTCCCCCTGGGAGGCGGCTTGCACCGGTGAGAAAAATCGATTGGAAGATTTACTGAAAACTTATCCAACGCTTATTGATGATATTTCGCCGGACGGTTTTTCTCTTTTGGGCTACGCATGTTTTTTTCGTCAAAAGCCCATTGCGGAAATGCTCATTAATAATGGTGCCGATGTAAATAAACCATCTCAAAATGCAATGAAAGTGGCGCCGCTTCATTCTGCATCGGCAGTTTCGGACTATGATCTTTGTCAATTATTACTGGAGCACGGGGCTAATGTCAATGCCATACAGCATGGGGGCTACACAGCATTACACGCGGCGGCTCAAAATGGCAAAACTGAATTGGCCCAATTGCTTTTAAATCATGGAGCCGATAAAAATATCCTGACGGATAAAGGAGAATCGGCAGCACTGCTGGCCAGAGAAAAACAACATAGTGACACAGCTGATTTTATAGAAGCCTACAATTAATTACATGCTTGCTATTTATTCCACCCACGGAACTTTGCCAGATTTATAATAATTAATTCCGAGTGCCTTGAAGCGACTACCGTGTTGGCCTAACCGTATTTTATACTCATCCCAACCTCTACCCTCTGCCGGGGACCATCCTATTTCGGCATATCCCAACAACCGCGGAAAAACCATGTATTCTATTTCGTCCATATTGGTAATGGTTTCCGTCCAAAACGGCGCTTCAATCCCTGCAATATTTTTCCGACCTATTCCGTTCACAAGCGTTGCAGGGTTCCATATATAAGCTGAATCTACTTCGATATATGCGGCCCAGTGCTGTCCAAGTTTTGTCGTGGAATCATACTGCATATCCAGGTACGCTTTATTTGCCGGCGACATCATGATTTTCGCACCTTGCCTTACAGCTTCCTTTGAATTAGATGAATCGGACCAGAATTGTGCAATCGTATTTGGCTGCAATGTTGTCAAAGCAATTTCATCCCAACCTATCGCCTGCTTTCCATGCTTTTTTACAATTTCCTGCACCCTGCTCATAAATGGAATATAATCTTCCTTTTTAGTAGCATGGCTTTCGTCGCCACCAATATGCAGGTACGGTCCGGGTGTTAATGCCGTAAGTTCTCCCAACACGTCATCAATAAACTTATAGGTAATTTCTTTTTTTGTACATAATGTACTAAAGCCGACTTCTGTACCCGTATATAATTTCGTAGCGCTGTCATTACAATTCAATTCCGCATATGATGCAAGAGCCGCATTGGTATGACCGGGCATATCGATCTCCGGTACGATTGTAATAAACCGCTCCGCCGCATATTTTACAATATCCCTGTATTGATCCTGTGTATAAAATCCTCCCTTACCGCCATTTACTTCGCTACTTCCACCGTGTGCAGTTAAGTTTGGCCATGATTTGATTTCAATACGCCAGCCCTGGTCGTCGGATAAGTGGAGGTGTAATAAATTCATTTTATAAAAAGCGAGCAAATCTATATATCGCTTCACATCATCAACCGAAAAAAAATGTCTTGCCACATCCAGCATAGATCCGCGCAATGCATACGATGGATAATCTTTTATCGTACCCGTGGCCATCTGCCAGGAAACGTTTTGAACCGAACCCGACTCAATCGCCGCCGGCAACAACTGTCTTATTGTTTGAATACCATAAAATAATCCCGCCGGCTTATTGGCAGTTAGTTTTACACTTTCTTTTGTAATTGTCAACTCGTATCCTTCGTCTCCAAGCTCGTTATTTGCAGTAATACCGAGATAAATATTACCCGGCTTCACTGCCCCCTCAGATGACGAAACCTTTAATGAAAATCCTGTTGCCGGTTTCAGTTTATCGGCAAGATATTCGCCAATGCGTTTTAATTCTTCGGATTGTCCGCTTAAAAATATTTCGGCAACTTTAGTCAGCTCAAACGTTGTTCCGGAAGGATTTGCTGACACAGGCTTGGGTATGAGATTGTCAAAGCTGTTAACCTGCTTATCGTTTTTACAGGAAATCAAAATAATTGCTAAAAGAAATACAACTATCGGCGTGCGTAAGTTCATATGGCAAAATAATTAGTACAACCGAAGATATTGAAATAGATTGACTGCATAACTTTCACTATGCAAATGATTGCAATTTTAGATTACATTGACTATATTGTTTTAAATAAATTGCTGCATGAAACGGATAAGAACCGGGATCGCATCTATTGTAATGTCGATAGCAATCAGCTACACCAGCAATGCCAAACCAACGCCGTTAATCTCAACAAATCATTCGTTCACAACAGATACTATTCCTTCAAAAGACAGCATTGATGAAAGAATCTTTGAGAAAGTAGATATCGAGGCAAATTTTCCGGGCGGCGAATCGGGATGGCGCAGCTACCTGGAACAAAACCTGAATGCAAATACGCCCGTTGATCACGGTGCACCAGCCGGCAGTTATACCGTATGGATCCAATTCATAGTGGGTAAAGATGGCCGGATTTCCGACATAAAGATGCTCACTCACCTTGGCTACGGTATGGAGACTGAAGTAATGAGAATATTGAGAAAATCACCGCCATGGTCACCGGCCGAGCAAAACGGCAGAACCGTGAAAGCCTATCGCAAACAACCGGTAACATTTGTGGTAATAGATGAACGAAAACATAAGCGGCGTCGGGATCAATCCTGACCCGCCAGGTTCTTTGCACCATTGGCTGCACGTAATGAACCCGGTGAAATTCCAAACTGTCTTTTAAAAATGCGTATAAAGGGACTTGCCTTTTCATAGCCCAGTGAATAGGCAACCTGTGCAATCGTCATATCCTTCTCCAACAGCATCCGCTTTGCAAGCTCCATTTTTTTATACAGGTAATATTCGTATATCGCTTTACCATACACCTGTTTAAATTGTCTTTTCAGCGTTGACTCGCTCAATGAAAATTCTTTTGCAATTGCTTTCAGATTGGGGAGCTTCTCATTCAGTATCGCATTCAGCTTCTTTTCCACATCTATCATCACCGGCAGATAGCCAGGTGTCTTGTTTAGCCCCGCTTCGTTTTTGGAAAGAATATTGCTTACTAGCTTATCCATCATCGTTAGTACCCTCGATTTCAGGAAAATGGTATCCCAATCATTATTAAATGCCCTGTCCATTATCTCGCTGATCATTTTATAATCATCGATTGAAAATGTCTCTAAAAGAACAGCTTCCGGGTCTCCTGAACCGGAGAATATAGCACGTAAACGATCTTTTTTACTACCGGTATATTGCTGCTGCAACCATTCAAACGAAAAACAGATATCGAGAGCCTTAACCGGCATGTCTGCTTTGACATTAAATGCAAAATCCGTTTTATTGGACGAAAGGAGAACATTATTTAGCCGGCTGATCTTGCGGATTTTGGCTGACCATTTATTCCCCTCATCAAGATAAAAACTATCGGGAGTAAAAAGATAGTTTATCATAAACATGGTTGGATAATTATTATCTGTAGCCTTCAGATAAAACTTCGTGTCTTCATTTAACTTATAATCCCAGGCCCTGATATAAAAATTCTGCTCCATCTCAGTGATCAGGAGAGATCCCTTCATAGTGTACTCATCGATATGCAATAGATTATTAACCGGTTTGTTGCCAAGCCATGCAGTGATCTGGGTCACGGAATCTTCAAAAGTGCCAATATAAAATTCAAATTCGATCATATAAGGTTTAATGTGGTGGTTATTATAATTGGTAACACTTAGATAAAAAACAAAAAGCCCGTTTAAGATTATACTTTGAACTTTTTGTGGTAGTTAATACTTAAGTAACTGAATATTTTTAGTCTGTGTTGTCAGCCTGGTCAAAGATCTGAGTGTTATTCAACGCACGATCGTACAGGTGCTACTAAGAAGGTAATTGTAAAGTAGATATAACCGGATAATTATACTGCAAGCTATAAGAAATATTTAGCGAAGGTAAATTGAAACAGCAGAATTATCTTGATATATATCAAAAACACCTTTTTAAAAAGTGTTATGATATGTAAAAAAACTTATTGCTCTTATTGGATGATTTGATAATGGAATACACTTATCCCTGATCCTGTCTTATGAAAAAATTATTATTGATTTTAATTCCCCTTGCTTTCACATTACTTTCATCCGGACAGATCGTATTCTCGACGTTTACAGATCCTACCGGTAAATACAGTACAACTTCCTCAGGTATTTGTCTTGGCTGCAGCATAACCAACACGTCAAATGTTGCCGACATCAGTTATAGTAATTATGCAACAATAGTTATCTCTGCCGGTCTTGCTGTAAGCCGCGGTATCAGGGCGAAGCTGCCGTCTGTCGTTCCCGGTAATACAAGAGCCGGTTTTTATGTTGATATAGGAGGCGTTGTGTCTGGTCTTCCATCGGTTAGTTTAACAACCTATAAAAGTGGAAGCGCAAGAGAAACCATCATCACAAGCGGCAATATTGTTTCTCTATTAGGCGGAAGTTTAGGCTATGTCTGTGCTTCCACCAATCCATTACTTGACTATGATGAAGTTGGTATTTCATTTAACGGAGGGGCTTTATCTGTTGGTTTGTCCGCAAACGTATATTATGCATTTGGTGGCGGCGCTACATGTCCAACGGCGTCACTACCGGTCAAATTGATTGATATATCTGTTCAAAACAATAATGATATTCCTTTAATAACATGGAAAACTATTGAGGATAATAATTCGGTTTACAATCTGCAAAGAAGTTATAATGGAGTGTCGTTTACAACGATCCATACGGAAAGCAGCTCAACCAATAAGTCGTCAGATACTTTCTCGTTCGCGGATACAAATGCATCGGAAGATATGCTCTATTATCGTGTAGAAGTTTTTGATAAAAATTCACTCGTTTCTTTCTTCAGCAAAACGATAACAATTAACCGCTCAGCAAACCGGGTAAGAAAAGGCATCACTGTATTTCCAAATCCCGTAAACGAAAATACTTTTACGATCACACTTTCTTCTGACTACCGTGCGCAGTATAAATCTGAAATTATAGATGGATCAGGCAGAATCGCTGCTATTCCAATATTAACGAAACAAGGGCAGGTGATCAGGGCAACACTACACAAACAACTACCTGCAGGAATATATACTGTCGTACTATTCAATATCAGCAATAAACAAACCTCTTACGCCAGAATTATCATCATCCCATAATAATTCGCTTCTTACTTATCCGGATGTTAATATAAAGAAGATACTACCTTTTGGACCTGGTTATCCATATTTTTGATAATTTCCTGTATGAACAGGCAATTTGCGTTAACCTCCCTCCTGCTTATTTTCTCTGCAACCTGCATTGCTCAATCCCGCGTATTAATCAGGTACAGAGATCCACTATACGATAAAGTTAGAATTAATCGCAACATCAAATACAATAGCCCTGTCGATTCATCCGGGAATCGCCGCGAATATTTAGCAGATATATATGAACCGGAAAATGACAGCCTAACAACGCGGCCGTTG
>Ga0207648_10000852_pt1 | contig 34458 bp, 25 predicted proteins | sample KBSMisM32_FD_184310 | JGI IMG/M metagenome (GOLD analysis project Ga0207648, IMG submission 184310) | Miscanthus rhizosphere microbial communities from Kellogg Biological Station, Michigan, USA - KBS Miscanthus M3-2 (SPAdes) (version 2) | ecosystem: Host-associated > Plants > Roots >... | reverse complement strand
TCCCCGCGTCAATCTTTTCTTCGCTCTTTTATCTCCTTACTTCTCAATCTCCTGCACGCCGCCCACAACCCCATGACAGCTTTTGGTGCACCCTGCCTCTCGACAAACAAATTCGTCTCGTTTCACCGCATGTTTTTATGAGCATTCACGAAGATCGCGTCGGACAAGCGTTTCACACCACAACACGCCGCACTTGTGAAAATCGCGCATATACCGCGTGAAATCTGATTTCTCATCCCTTGCAACGGTACGCCAAGCAATCGCGTTACAATGCGCGTTCAATCTTTTGACCGGAGGTTGCACTTGGTTCGTTGGCACCGGTTGGCGTTTGTTCCACTGATATGTTTCACGTTTGTGTTTGCCGAAACCGGCGAGCAGAGAGCCGCGCGCCATCTTGAATCAATTCGCAATAGTCCACCCCTCCTTCTTGCCTTCCTTCGAGATATGCCCAAGGGCGGCGATCTTCACAACCACTTGGCGGGTGCAATTTATGCCGAGAGCTTCATCAGTTATGCCGTCAAGGATAATCTCTGCGTCGATCGCACGACCGGCCAGGTGTTACCCGCTCCGTGTCAGTCCTGCGAAGCAACTTCGTCCAAACCCGCTGCCAACTGCGCCTACTCCGATCAAGGCCTCTACAACTTCCTGATAGACGCCTGGTCGATGCGAAATTCGACGCTTCGGCACGTCTCTGGACACGACCACTTCTTTGCGACGTTCGACCGGTTCTTTCCCGCCGAGATCAATCACACAGGCGAAGAAATTGCGGAAGCTGCAGCTCGTGCTGCCGCCGATCACCTGCAGTATCTCGAACTGATGATCACCGGCGTGGGTATTCGGTCGGCAGAAGTCGGCGCCAAGAACGGATGGGATGACGACTTCGCGAAAATGCGCGACAAACTGTTGGCTGGCGGCCTGAAAGATGTAACTGCAGCCACCCGCGACCAATTGACCAAAGACTGGGACGTTGCCCAGCAGACGTTAAACTGCCGAACCGCAAAAGCCGACCCGGGTTGCAATGTCGCCGTGCGCTTTCTCTACCAGGTCTTGCGTGGCTTTCCGCGTGAACAGGTGTTCGCTCAAATTCTTCTTGGATTCGAACTCGCTCAGTCCGATCCGCGCTTCGTCGGACTCAATCTCGTCATGCCGGAAGATTGGTATGTACCCATGCACGACTTTGATCTTCACATGCGCATGATCGACTATCTGCATGGCGTCTACCCCAACGTACACATCACGCTCCACGCGGGCGAGTTAACAATGGGATTGGTTCCACCCGAGGGCCTGCGCTTCCACATTCGCGAGTCCGTTCAAAAAGGACACGCCGAACGTATCGGCCACGGGGTTTCGGTCATGTACGAAGACAAACCAATCGAGTTGATGCAGGACCTGGCAAAGAAAAATGTGCTGGTCGAAATCTGTCTCACATCAAACGATCTCATTCTCGGGGTGAGTGGACCGAAGCATCCGCTTCAGACGTATCGCAAATATGGCGTGCCCGTCGCGCTGGCCACAGACGATCAGGGAGTATCCCGGTCCGACATGACGCAGGAATATGTGCGGGCCGCGAGTGCCTATCCGCTCACCTACCCAGACCTTAAGAACATGGCGCGCCAAAGCATCGCGCACAGCTTTCTTCCAGGCAAGAGCCTCTGGGCTGATGCAAAATCGTTCCGCAGAAACGGTGCTTGCGCGCTCGACAATCCAGCGGGCGATCGCGCGTCCGCGTCTTGTCAAACGTTTCTCAAGGGCAATGAACGAGCGAATGAGCAATGGAAACTGGAGAGGGCATTCGCAGAGTTTGAGGCAAAGACGCAGTAAGAAATAATTGCGAGCCTTACCCGCTCGCATGTACGGTTTCCGGATGACCACCGACGATTTCACGCGAGCTGAGTCCGCCGCTCAGTTCATAACTTCGCAAACCTCTGTTCGCCCGAAGATCGCGCTTGTCCTCGGCTCCGGCCTTGGCGCCTTTGCCGACGCTTTGACGGACGCGGTTCGCATTTCCTACGCGCAGATTCCGTCCTTCCCTCGCTCCACCGCCATCGGACACGCTGGCCAGCTCGTGATAGGCAATTCCCAGGGTATTACCGTCGCGGCCATGCAGGGCCGCACGCATCTCTACGAAGGTTACTCAGCAAAGGAGGTGTCTTTCCCGATTCGCGTTTTCACGCGCATGGGCATCAAAGCCGTCATCCTGACTAACGCTGCGGGCGGAATCAATTTGAAATACAGCCAGGGCGCGTTGGTCGCAATCCGCGACCACATCAATCTACAAGGACAGAACCCACTGGTCGGTCCAAACGACGAGCGCTTCGGACCACGCTTCCCTGACATGACGCAGGCATACTCAACTGCCTACCGCGAAATCGCCGCGGCTGCAGCGCAGAAGCTTGGAATGACTCTTCACGACGGCGTCTACGTCGCTCTCCTCGGCCCAAGCTACGAAACCCCGGCCGAAATTCGTTACCTGCGCACAATCGGCGCCGACCTGGTTGGAATGTCGACAGTCGCAGAAGTCATCGCTGCCCGCCACATGGGCCTGAAAGTTTTGGCTATTTCGTGCGTGACGAACATGGCAGCCGGAATCTTGGATCAGCCGATCAATCACGAAGAAGTCCTCGAAACCGGCAAGCGCGTGCAGAAGCAGTTCGAGGCTTTGCTGCGAGCAGTGCTTCCGCGCATCGCAGCAGACGTCAGCGCATAGCTTCGGCGTCTACTGTCACCCACTAGAAAATCAGCTTCACTCCAAGTTGAACCACGCGCGGTCCGCCGCCACCCAATCCGGGGTTAGTCTGCGCCTGGTCGGGCGTCTGCGTAATCAACCCTTGTTGCGTAGACCCCGGATCAACGAAGAAGTTCGGCAATGCAAAGTTCGGATGGTTGAAGATATTGAAAAACTCCGCGCGGAACTGCAAGTTCAAGCGGTCGAAAATCTGGGTGCTTTTGGAGAGCGAGAAGTCTACGTTCCAGAACTTCGGACCGAAGATCGCGTTCCGTCCCAGGTTTCCAAATGTCCCATCTGCTGGTTGCTCAAACGCCGCCCCATTCAGGTATCCGATAAAATCCGGTGCCGCGTCCCAATTGGAGTTGATTGGATTCACCCCAGCTACAACATTCGGGCGCTGATGAAAATTGGATCGGGTATTGAAATTGTCGTTGAAAAATGCGCTGGTATCATTCGCGCTCACAATCGGCACCGGACGGCCGCTCTGTGCAGTGACGATCGTGTTGAGCGCCCAGCCCTCGGCAAAACGTTTTGGTCCGAAAAGCTTCGGCACCTGGTAAGTGAATGCCGCCGTAAAGCGGTGGCGAGTGTCGAAGTTCGACGGTCCATGCTCCGCTGCCAGGTTGTTCGAATCCTGGGGGAACGCGACCGTTGCGAAGTTGAAGTCAATCGCATCCGAAGCATCGTCAAGCGACTTCGACCACGTGTAGCCCGCAAATCCAGAAAGCCCATGCCAGGTTTGCGTACGGAACGTCGCTTGCATTGCGTGATACGTCGATCCGCTGATCGTCGCGAACTCATCGACGAACCCATATTGCGGAAACGTCACTCGATTGCCATCTACATCGGGCTGATTAGCATCGCGCAAGCGTGCCAGCTTTGTTCCCTTGCTGCCTACGTACCCGATCTGGAACGCCACACCGTTCGTCAACTCGTGCTCGACGTTCACGTTCCAGCTTTGGACGTAGGGCGTCGGCAAATCTCGGGGAGTGATAAACAGATTTGCTCCGAATGGCGGATAAGGCGGGTCTGGCAGCGTGAACACCGGTCCGCCGCTCACACCGCTTAGAGCATCGCCATTAAAGTTCAACGGTACGACAGCCTGCGGCCCAATTGGATTCGTTACCAGACCAGCCGACGACGTGAAGTTAGCTATCATGAGGTTTTGCGGGATGTAGTCGAAGTAAACGCCATAGCCCGCGCGCACTACCGTGTTCGGATGGACGTTCCACGCAAACCCAATTCGCGGCGCAATGTTGTTCCAGTCGCGGTTGTAGGCCCTATCTAGCCCGTCGCTGCCCACCATGGCGAGCTGGCCATCGCTCCCTAAATTTGAAATCAGGTCGTGCTCTTCACTCAGCGGACCGAAATATTCCCAACGCAATCCCACGTTCAGGGTGAAATTCGGACGTAACCGAAAATCGTCCTGCACAAAGGCGCTGAATCCGTTGTTGGAAGTGTTGCGATGCGTGTTGCCGGCATTTGCCAGAGTGAACGCACTGCCAAGATAAAAATTCGCAAGGACAACTGCGCCCGAATCACTGCACACGGGCGGATCCGTCTCCTCGCCCGGGCAATCAGCTAGAACGGACGTGTCAGGACTAAACGTAATCAGCCCGCGCTCCAGGTTGTCGTTGAAGTTCAAAATTGACGCGCGCCGAAATTCGCCGCCAAACTTGATAGTGTGGCGTCCTCGAACCCACGTGAAGTTGTCGAGAATCTGATAGCTCTGGCTCGTGCGGCCGCGTGGAATACTGAACGCACTCGCGCCCAAATTTTCAAACACACCACCAAAATCAAATTCGGGCAGACTCAGTTTCCCCGTACCAAAGTCGATGCCTAGCGAGTTCGGATCGAAATTTGCATCACGCGACGAAAACGACGTCCGGTAGCGGCTATACCCAAAACGAATTTCATTGATCTTCGTAGGGCCAATCGTAGAAAGCCAACTCGCGGACACAAGTTGGACTCGCGTTGGCGACACCTGCGCGAACGGGGATAGGCGCGAACCTCCACCAAACCCCAGCCCGCCCAGCGGAAATTCCTGCTCGCTGCGCGCGAAAGCGTATCGCCCGGTGAGTGACTGGGAAGAACTAACTTGGTGATCCACTTTCACTAGAAAACTATCCACATCATTCTTGTCGTTGACCTGGCCGGGCACAATCCCAGAGGTCGACGTCGGATAGAAACCTAAAACAGAAGTGAGCGCGGGGTTCGGCTCTACGCCGTTGTCGATGACCAACTGTTGCGCGTCGAGAATCTGCTGTTGCGTCGGCACCAGCAGCGTGAAGTCCGAAGTGACTCGCTCACGCTGTCCTTCGTATGCGCCAAAGAAAAATGTTTTGTCTTTGATGATCGGGCCGCCAACCGACGCTCCGAAATTGTTGTTTCGAAACGGGCTTTTGTGGTGCGACTCGCCCGTAAACGGATCAGTATCCCGATTGAAGAAATTTCGCGCGTCCATCGCGTCATTGCGCAAAAACTCGAATCCGGAACCGTGGAACTGGTTGGTCCCCGAACGGGAGATGATGTTTACGATCGACCCGCTATTCCGCCCGTACTCCGCCGAGAAATTCGACTGCAGATTGAATTCCTGAATTCCGTCAATCGGGAGCAGCGACGCCGGTGCGCCGCCGATTCCCACTTGATTGAATGCGGAATTGTTGAAGAACGGATCGTTGTTATCCGTGCCGTCCAGCGCATAGTTGTTAGAGCGATCACGATTGCCGTTGATCGCAAATTGCCCGAAACCGCTTTGAATAGCCGCCACGCCAGAGGGCTCAACCGTTGTACCCGGAACGAGTGCGACGAGTTTGCCAAAATCGCGCCCGTTCAATGGAAGCTCGGTTACCAGCCTCCGCTCCAGCACTTCGCCTAGAACGTCGCGTTCAGCGTCCACCAGTGGTGCGGATGCTTCCACCGTCAACTGTTCCTTCCGCCGTTCGATCATCGACAGATCAAAATCGGCGGTCGTATCGACTCCAACGTTTACGATCACATTCTGTGCCGTAGGCGTCAGCCCCGCAGCCGCTGCCATAACCGCATACGTTCCCACAGGAAGTTCCGCCAACACGTAACCGCCATCCGGTCCGGTAACGGTCTCACGCGACAGCCCTGTTGCGGAATTCTTGGCCGTTATCTTCGCGCCTGCGATAAGACTGCCGGTCGGATCAAGCACTTTGCCCCGGATCGTCCCTCGAAAACTCTGTGCTGCGGAAGCTGCCACCAAAAGCAATGCAACCAGGGCAGGCGCCAGCAGTCGTGCTGCAATCGTGAACTTGGTTTTCATAAGTTTTCTCATTAGTGCGCGTGCTTCAATTCGCCTTCCGCGGAATCACGATCAGAACCGGAGGCTTGATGTTGTATTTTTTCGACGCGTACGCTTGATTTACCGAAAAGCCCAAATTTCCCCGCGAGTCGATGTAAAAAAGTGGCTCTCCTATCGCGACGTCGCTAAATGTCTTCACAAACGGGGCCGTAATTTCGTTGTCGGCCAGTTTGAATGTCACCTTGTCGCCCAGTTTGTACCCGAGTTTTGTAAACAGTTCACTGTCGACATTCGTGACGAGGTTTCCGAAAGGTCCATCAATCGCAATGACCTGCGCTTTTAATTCTTTGTCGCCGAGCGTCGCGGGCGCCAACTCCAAACGAACTAGATTCTGTAGTGGCAGCTCCGGTCCTACGTTCTTCCAATCCTCCCCACGGGCCAGTCGGGCACCCACGGGCGAGAAGATGTCACGCCCGTGAAACGTAGACGATAATTTTGCGCCGATCATCCAATCGCGATTCGTAATCTCACGCGCTGCCTCAAGCCCATCGCGTTGCTCCACCAGCGTAAGCAGTCCGTTATCCGGGAGCACAAAAAACTGTCCACGTTTCGACTTCGCAACGATCGCCTTGCGAGTGCTCCCCACCCCTGGATCCACCACCACAACAAATACCGTTCCCTCCGGGTAATAGGGCGTTGCTCCAAACAGAAAACGTGCGCCGTCCAAAATTGAAAACGGGGTTACCTGGTGCGTAAGGTCCACGATTCGCACGTCCGGCATGATGCTGTACATAACGCCGCGACAGATAGCGACCGAATCGTCCACAACGCCAAAATCAGTCATGAAAACAATTGTCGGCGGGTACTTCTTTGGAGTCTGCGCCACTAACGAAACGGAAAACAGAAATAGAAACAAAAGAAGGCCCGTCGCTGCCAGGCGAAAAATCTCGCGCCACTGTCGCTCAAACTTCATTTTTAAGAACTCCCTGATAAAGCGGGATTGACCAACCAGGTCTTGGCACACGCTCTGCGCAAGTAAACCCGCTCAGATGCTCAGACAAGTCTGCTGGATTCAAGTAAGGTCTAACATTCTACTCACGCTACGTGTCAGGGGCCACCAGCCAACCCCATCCGAACGCAACACTTTTCTTCCAGCATTCGGCCCCTTTCGGCATCTATAATCGCGTGGGTTCGCACTTCCGACTTTGGCCACCCCGCCGATGGAGGTTTTCATGCCGCAAGCCATACACGCGATTCCAGAAAAATATTTAGACCTGTTTGAGAAACGTGCTTTCGCGAGTTTGGGCACAGTGATGCCCGATGGACGTCCGCAGGTGACTCCCGTGTGGGTTGATTTCGATGGCGAACATGTAATTTTCAATTCTGCCAAGGGCCGCCAGAAGGACAAAAATGTCCGTCGCGATCCGCGGGTGGCCATCGCGCTGATCGACCCAGACAATCCGTATCGCTATCTCGAGATTCGTGGCAAAGTTGTCGAGGTCACCGAACAGGGCGCCGCCGACCACATCAACAAAATGGCGAAGAAGTACCTCGGTGTGGACAAATATCCTTACGGCCAGCCCGGCGAAGTGCGCGTGATCTACAAAATCAAGCCCGAACACACAACGGTGATGGGATAGATTGAGCGCTTCCGCAACGCGTCCGATTCGCAAATTCAATCTCTGCTTTCTCGGGTACGGCAACGTCAACCGCACGCTCATGCGGCTCCTTGCAGAACGATCGGAGGAATTGCGGGCGCGATATGGAATTGATTATCGCGTGACCGGCGTTGCGTCACGCCGGCTCGGTTGGATCGCAGACACCGAGGGAATCGACGTAGTCCAGGTTCTTCCGTCAACCGCAGTGGGATACAACGATTCCAATGTGCGCGACTGGCTTCGTACTGCGAAGGCGGATGTCCTCTTCGAAGCCACCGCTCTGAACGTCTCAGACGGCCAGCCTGCTGTCGACTACCTGCGGGCCGCCCTCGAACTCAATGCGCACGCTATCACTGCCAATAAGGGCCCAGTCGTTTTTGCCTACGACGAGCTGAGCGCTCTCGCCGAACGCAACGGAAAGCGATTCCTTTTTGAGTCCGCTGTCATGGACGGCGTTCCCATTTTCTCGCTCTTCCGCGATACCCTCCCGGCGATTCACTTGAAAGGATTTCGCGGAATTCTAAATTCAACGACCAACGTGATTCTCACGGGCATGGAAGAAGGATTGACGTTCGAGCAATCGCTCGCCCATGCTCGAGAAATCGGCGTTGCTGAAACTGACGCCACCGCGGACATCGAAGGGTGGGATGCCACGGTAAAAGTAACCGCGCTCGTGAATGTTCTTATGGGCGTACGGTTGCGCCCAGCAGAAGTTCAGCGACAAGGAATCCAAGACCTCTCCGCAGAAGTGGTGCGGCAAGCTCGCGCAGAAGCGCGTCCGTACAAACTTCTCTGCCAGGCACGCCGAACAGAAACCGGCGTAAAAGCCAGCGTCGGCCCTCAGCAATTGCCTTTGACTGACCCAATCGCGCTGGTATCCGGAACCTCATCCATTATTCAGTTTGAAACGGACATCTTTCCAACCCTCACCATCACTGAAGAAAATCCGGGCCTCTTCGCGACCGCCTACGGCATGCTTGCAGACTTCGTGCGTGCCGTGTCCTGACCGACGCATTTCCGTTTTCGTGACAGACCCCATCGAACACTGCTAGTCTGACCGACGTCTATGCCTATCACGGAAAAGTCAACGATTCCCGAAATCGATCTGTCTTGGGTCCGATCGCAGTTTCCTGCTCTCAATCAAACCGTCAACGGTCATCCTGCTGCTTTTCTTGACGGACCGGGCGGGACGCAGGTTCCTCAGCGCGTCATCGACGCCATCAGTGACTATCTCCGCCGAAATAACGCGAACACCTGTGGTGCCTACCAAACCAGCCGGAATACCGACGCGATGATCGCGGGCGCGCGTTCTGCGATGGCTGACTTCCTTGGCTGCGATGCGGACGAAGTGGTCTTCGGCTTCAACATGACCTCGCTCACTTATGCGATGAGCCGTGCGATCGGACGCGAACTCGAACCGGGTGACGAAATCGTGCTCACCTATCTTGATCACGACGCCAATTTCTCTCCGTGGCGTGCGCTTGAAGAGCGCGGCGTAAACCTTCGCGTTGTCGAGGTCAACAAAGCCGACTGCACGCTCGACATGACGGACCTCGCACGCAAGATCAACACTCATACAAAGCTGGTGGCCGTTGGTTACGCGTCCAATGCGGTGGGAACAATCAACAACGTGCGCGAGGTTGTGCGCCTCGCAAAAAGTGTTGGCGCGCTGAGCTACATCGATGCCGTTCACTACGCGCCGCACGGTCCAATCGACGTCCACGCGCTGGATTGCGATTTTCTCGTCTGCTCAACTTACAAGTTCTTTGGCCCGCACATGGGTGTGCTCTATGGGAAGCGCGACCACCTCACCCGGTTGCATCCTTACAAGGTTCGCGCGAACACCAACAAAATTCCCAACTGTTGGGAATGGGGCACACTAAATCACGAATGCATCGCGGGCATTACCGCTTGCGTGGACTACCTTGCCGACTTAGGGCGCCGTGCCAATCCTTCCGCCAAGAACCGCCGCGCGGCGATCCTTTCCGCCTATGAACTGATTCATCAGCACGAACGCTCGCTGCTCGAGAAACTGATCGCAGGCTTGCCCACGCTTCCGGGAGCCAGGATTTATGGGATTACCGATCCTAAACGGTTTGATGACCGTTGCCCGACAGTGGCTGTGCGCATCGACGGGCATACTCCACTCGAACTTGCCGACAAACTTGGCGATCGTGGATTTTTTACTTGGGATGGAAATTACTATGCCATCAATCTTTCTGAACAGCTCGATGTGGAGAAAGACGGGGGCTTCCTGCGGATCGGACTTGCCCACTACAACACGCCGGAAGAGGTCGATCGACTGTTAGCCGCACTCGGCGAAATCGTGGCGGCGGCGCGATAAGCATAAAAGGTTTCGTTCCGGACATGCCCAACAATCCACTTTGGGTCGGGAACCTCCGCGCTCCTGAAGTTGCACGCGTTACCGCTGAGCCTTTTCAACTTCTTCCACCGCGCTGCCCTTCCCAACAAGCGCCAGGCTCGCCAACCCAATAAATAACCCGTGTTCCACCACGCCGGGAATGTCATTCAGCATCCGGCCAAGCGCCGGCGGATCCGGTATTTCTCCAAAACGGCAATCCAGAATGTGATGACCTTCATCGGTCACGTACGCCTTTCCGGCCGCGTCTCTCCGCAAATCAACCTTGGCGCCCATCTGCTGAATCTTTTTGGCGACCACGACTTGTGCGAAACCAATCACCTCCACGGGCAGAGGAAATTTCCCCAGTACAGGCACAAGTTTCGTCGAATCCGCAATCACCACCATCTTGCGCGACGCCGACGCGATGATCTTTTCGCGCAGCAGTGCTCCACCACCGCCCTTGATCAAACATAACCTCGGATCGATCTCATCTGCGCCGTCGATCGTGACATCGATCTCCTGGTACTCATCGAGCGTCGTCAACGGGATTCCCAGACTTCTCGCCAGCTCCCCAGTCCTTACCGAAGTCGGGATCCCCAGGATCTTCAACCCGCTCTTCACCCGATCGGCAATCGCGTGCACCGCATGAACCGCCGTCGTTCCGGTGCCGAGTCCCACAATATTCCCGTCGTTGACAAACCTTGCGCTGGCCCGCCCAGCTAGTTCTTTTTCGTTGTCATTTCCCATAGTCGGAGCCCGAACTACCGTCCACCGATTTCGATGAAGACCAGATACACCGCCAGCGCAATCCCGAACACCGCTAACACTACAGAAACGAGATCAACGATCACCCCCGCAGGCTCGAACGTCCCCGTGTCCAATTGCACGCGAGTCTTCCGATATCGCAATAGTCCAGCAACAATCAGCATGACTCCGCCCACAATCGAAATCATGCCAAGCCATGCCGTAATGCCCGGAGTCGTTGGACGATGTCCCTGCATCTGGAGCAATTCGCGAATTGCGATCGAGAAGCGGCCGATGGCGAATCCGAATACGATCGTGGCAACGCCGGTGCGCACCCATGCCAGGAACGTCCGCTCATTGGCTAAGTGATCTCGCGCGCGGTTCGGATTCTCATTCATGGCGGAGTAAAGGCCGCTCATTATTCCACAAATTTTTGAATCAGCGCGCCGCCCCGGCAAATTTTTCCCCATTTCAGCCGGACACAGTGGTGCTTTGCGAATGCTCAGGAGGGCTACGTGAAAATCCGTCAGCGTGCCTCGTCTAAACGAGCATCTTCCCCAAAAGTTCTTTCAGTAGCTTCGCTGCCACCACGGCCGTCATGTGCGAGATGTCCTGCGCAGGATTAAACTCCACAATATCCGCGCCAACAATCTTTCCCTTGATCGCATGTAAGTGCTTGATCGCGTCACGCACCGACATCCCGCCTGGCTCGCGATGCGAAAGTCCCGGAGCAAACGCCGGATCAAGCACGTCCATATCAAACGAAATGTATATAGGACCATCGACGGCCATGCGGTCAATCGCCGGAAGCGCCCGCATCTCAATCACCTCCGCGCCAAACCGCGCCGCCTGCTCGCGCTGGTGTCCCGTCAACGCCCGGATCCCCACCTGAATCAACCGCGTTGCATACTTCTCTTCCATGATCCGCGCAAACGGACACGCGTGCGACATCCGGTTGCCCTCAAGTTCGTCGTACAAATCCGGATGCGCATCAAAGTGAATGATCGTCAGGTTCGGGATTCGCTTTCCTACCGCGCTCACAATTGGCAACGTGATCGAGTGATCGCCGCCCAGCAGGATCGGTCGATACCCCAAATCGAGCAGCTTTCCCACCTCATGCTCGATGCACCCAAACGCATCCCGCAGCGAAAACTTCAAATTGCCAGCGTCGTAAAAAACGCCTTCTATGCCGAGATCTACTCCGAGCTCAGTCCAGTAGTTGGAGGAACTCGAGTGCATCGCCGAGCGAATCTCCCACGGAGCGCCCGCCGATCCTCGCAAGTACGACGAGTTCGCATCGAACGGAATCCCTAGAATGGCCGGGGTCCCCGGCTTCGCAGCCGCAGGTGTTCCGGACTTCACGGTCGACATGGCCACGCCTCCTCAAGCAGATCGTTTTCCAATCGCCCTTACGGACGAGCCCTATCACATTTAGCCCATGCCGTCATCGGCACACGTCAAAGCCCCCGAATCGAATCGCAACACTTTGTAGCCGGGGACATTTTGGAGAGCTTTGTAACGCATTGCAACCAAAAGCACAATCGCCCACCGAAGTAGCCGTGAATCGCCCCGAAAATGCTCGCATCCTTTATGCTAGTAAAGTATGGCAAAGACCACTTCCCAGCAATCCATTGAATCCAGTTCCACAGGACTCTTAGAACCACCCGGCGAGCGTGAACGTATTTTTGAGCTGTTCCGCCGCTGGGGATACGTCGAGGCGAAACTCGATCCTCTCGGCTTTCTCCGGCCGCAGCCGCACCCCGAGCTGCCGACCGAAGGCGAAATCGCGCAGGAGGCCCGGCGCATTTATTGCGGTAGCATCGGCGTCGAGTTCTCCCACATCACTGATCCGCAACGACGCCGATGGCTCACCGATCATATGGAAGCCGCTCCTGCCCCCGTCGATCAGCAACGCATTCTCGATTACCTGATCCGCGCGGAACTCTTCGAGCAGGTGCTTCAGTCGCGATATCTCGGAAACAAACGCTTCTCGCTCGAAGGCAACACGTCTCTGCTTCCGCTAATGGACGAGCTTCTCGACGCCGCCGGTCAACTGGGCGCGCAGGAATTGGTCCTCGGCATGAGCCATCGCGGTCGCCTTAACGTGATCGTTCACATCGCACAGCGTAAGCCCGAAGAAGTATTCGCCGAGTTTGAAGACGTCGATCCTCGCAGCGTGCTGGGCAGCGGAGATGTGAAATATCACATCGGCGCCACCGGCGAGTACAAAACGAAGAGCGGCGCGAAGATTCACATCCACCTGGTTTCCAACCCGAGCCATCTTGAAGCCGTCGACCCTGTAACCGTTGGCCGCACACGCGCCAAGCACGACCGCGCTGGCGCCGACGGAACAAAGAAATTCCTGCCGCTCCTCATTCACGGCGACGCCGCCTTCGCAGGCCAAGGTATTTTGGCTGAGACCATCAACTACGCGGATCTCGCAGGCTACACGGTCGGCGGCACCATTCACGTCATCGTCAACAACTTGCTCGGATTCACCACCAGTGCGCGCGAAGAACATTCATCGCGCTTCGCAGCCCAGCTCGCCCGTCGCCAGTCGATTCCGATCTTTCACGTAAACGCCGAAGACGTCGACGCAGTGGTTCGCGTCGCGCGACTCGCCGTCGATTACCGCTATCGGTTCGGTACCGATGTCGTCATCGACCTCATCGGCTATCGCCGCCACGGACACAGCGAAGTCGATGATCCAACGATCACTCAGCCGCGGATGTACAAGGCGATCAAGGAACATCCTCCGCTCTGGGAAAGCTACGCGGAGCGTGTCGGCATCGAAAACGTCGCCAACAAGGTGGAATCCGTTCGAGCCGAATTCGCCGCCGCCCACAAGAACGCTTCAAAAATCACCAAGAAACAGCTCCTCCGCGAACTCCCAGCTTACTGGAACGACTACTTCGGTGGACGCCATAAACCTGAATACGAAGTTCCAACCGGATTGTCGCGCGAAGAACTGTCCGAAATCACCGCCAGTCTCACCAGTTATCCTGACGACTTTCACATTCACCCAAAAGTGAAGAAACTTCTAGAGCAGCGCGAAGAAATGGGTAATGGCAAGCGTGATGTGGACTACGGCATGGCGGAGGCCCTTGCCTTCGGAAGCCTCGTGAAAAAAGGCATTCCCGTTCGCATGAGTGGGCAGGACAGCCGCCGCGGCACCTTCAACCAGCGCCATTCTGTTCTCATCGACATCGAGAATGAGCAGGAATACGTTCCGCTCCAAAATATTGCCCACGGCCAGGCGACTTGCGAAATCTACAACTCCACCCTCTCCGAAGCCGGTGTGATGGGTTTCGAATACGGATACAGCCGTGACTATCCCGAAGCTCTCGTCATGTGGGAAGCGCAGTTCGGCGACTTCGCGAACGTCGCGCAAGCAGTGATCGATCAGTTCATCGTGGCTGGCGAAGATAAGTGGAACTTGCTTTCAGGTCTCACCCTCTTGCTCCCTCATGGTCACGAAGGGCAAGGCCCGGAACACTCGAGCGCGCGCATCGAACGCTACCTCCAGCTCGCAGCGCGCGACAATATCCAGATCTGCCAGCCCTCAAACGCTGCGCAATACTTCCACATGCTGCGCCGCCAAGCCTTGCGAAAGTGGCGCAAACCGCTGATCGTGTTCACACCTAAGAGCATGCTGCGTCATCCCGACGCTTGCTCACCGATCGACGAGTTTACGCGCAACGAGTTCCTTAACGTCGTGCCTGACACAGAAGTTACCAACGTTGAGCGCATTCTTCTCTGCACCGGCAAGATCGGACATGAACTCCACATGGAACGTGCCAAGAGAAAGGACGACACGACGGCAATCGTTTTCGTGGACCAGCTCTACCCGTTCCCGGAAAAAGAACTCCAGGCGGAATTCGAACGTCATCCCAATGCGCGCGACATTGTTTGGGTACAGGAAGAACCGGCCAACATGGGCGCACTGTTCTATATGCTCCCCCGTCTGCGTCGCATAGCCGGCGAGAAACCAGTGTTGTCGGTAAAGCGCTCTGCCAGCCCGGCTCCATCGACAGGCTCGGCAAAGGCGCATGAACTCGAACAAAAGACGCTGATTACCCTGGCGTTCACAAAGAACTAGAGGGGATTTTTAGCTACGAGCCCGCGCGGAAGTCGATCGCGACCGTGGTTTCTGCATCTACGGGATTGCCATCAACTACGTAGGGCTCGAATTTCCACCATCGCACGGCATCAGTGGCGGCCTGCTTTAACTGCTCAGGTCCGCTGAGTGCGCGTACAGTTTTGACTGCGCCGTCCGATCCAACGACCACATTCAAAATCACGACACCCTGGATTCCTCCGGCCCGCGCTTCTTGTGGATACACAGGATCCAGCCGATACCGGACATGTTGAGCCATCACCGCAGATGGCACTTGGAGTCTAGGAACCGAGCTCTGGGATTCTGCCTCTCTCGCTTGCGATTCAATCTCCTTCCATCCACTCTGCCATCTCCACCAAGCGATCCCTGCGGCAACGACCACCAACAACGCCAGGCGCATTAGTAGTTCTCGAGAAGGACGCCATTGCAGCCACGCCCACTTGTTCGAACGGCGAACACGAGAGGGCTGACCTCGCAGAAATTCCTGTGGCTTCGGGAGGGTGGTCTCGGGCGGCGTGGCAACCGATCGAGGCGGAGGCTCAATGAACTTGTTGGCCACCGGAGGAGCGCCGGCATTGTTAATCCAGTAGCGAAGGATTTCGTGCTCTTGCCGCGACAATCCAAGAAACTGCAGACCGCAGTGAAGGTGTTGCTGATATTTAACTGTCGCGCGCGCTCGAACCGGCTGGCTTACCTGAGGAAGAAAGATTTCAATTCCGACGGACTGACCTGGCTGCAGTTCACTGGCTGCAATTGCGCCGATGCCACCCTCGCCGAGGTCGACAGAACGTCCGGGAATGGTTTCTGGAACGCCAGATTTAAGGACAACAATATCAACAGGCGCCGCCACGTGATACCGCGGCAACGTTCGCCTGCCTACGCCCGCGTTAGGGGCCCATCCTGGTGTAGCGGACGCCATCATTGGTGAACACGTCCGGCCGGAAATGGCAACACGTTTCCTCTCGCTTCCGGCTGGCGTCAGGGACGAAGTGGATTGCTTAAAAGTTAACGCGAGTATAGCACTGCCCTCATCGCCTTCGGATGAGGAATTCCTTCGTTTTCCAGTAACTTCGTAGTGTTACTCTACCCTGCTTTCTTCTTATGGCTCGAGCGCCTGCAGATCGAATATTTCGGGTTGCCGTTGACACGGGCGGCACGTTTACAGACTGCGTCTGGGTTCAGAACGGAAAGGTCCAGATGCTCAAGGTGTTCTCCACACCAGAAGACCCGTCGATCGCCATCGCTGACGCGATCGCACAAATCGGAGCAAACGCGGAACTCGTGCTCCTGCACGGCACAACCGTCGGCACCAACACGGTCTTACAGCGCAAAGGCGCACGGATTGCGCTCGTCACCACGCGCGGGTTTGAGGACGCCATAGAGATTGGTCGTCAGGCACGGCCGAAGTTATATGACTTTTTCTTCGACCGCGTAGAGCCGCTGGTATCTAGGGATATGCGGTATGGAGTGGATGAGCGCATTGACAGCATCGGCACCGTGCTGCGTGCTCCAACCTCCGCCGAACTCGACGGGATGGTTGAAGTCCTTGAGATAGCGCGGCCGCAAGCAATCGCGGTTTGCCTGCTCTTTTCATTTGTGAATTCGAAAAACGAAAAGGCAGTAGCCGCAGCGCTTCGACGCCTCAGCGTGCCTTTGTCGATTTCGCACGAGATCCTTCCCGAGTTTCGCGAATACGAACGAATGAGCACGGTTGCGGTAAACGCATATCTGCAACCAACCATGCAGCGGTATCTCGAACGATTGCAGGACCGCGTGCCTGTTCGAAAGAATTCGCGGCGCTCAACTGTTTTCGTCATGCAGTCGAGCGGAGGTATCACAACGCTCGCCACTGCCGCGCGCGAGCCAGTCCGGACCGTTTTGTCTGGTCCCGCAGGCGGGATCGTTGGTGCAGCGGCCGTTGCCCGGCGAAGTGGATTCGAACGAATCATCACCTTTGATATGGGTGGCACATCGACCGACGTCGCTCTTGTCGATCGTGTTCCACGTACCGAGAGCCAGGCCGAAGTTGCCGGGCTCCCGGTCGGCATTCCAATGCTCGATATCCATACGGTCGGGGCGGGCGGTGGGTCGTTGGCCAGATTCGATGCGGGCGGTGCGTTGCGCGTTGGACCGGAATCCGCGGGCGCTGATCCGGGACCGATTGCGTATGGCCGCGGAATGCAGCCCACGGTCACCGACGCGAACTTGTTGTTGGGACGCCTTCGCTCCGATCGCTTCCTCGGCGGAGCCTTTGTCCTTGACGCCGAACGGTGTGCGGCCGTCACTCGAGAATGGTTATCCCGCAATCATTCGAAACTCTCGCTCAAGCAGTTCGCCGCCGGAGTCATACGAGTCGTAAACTCGACGATGGAAAAGGCCATACGCGTGGTGTCGATCGAGCGTGGCCATGATCCACGCGATTTCGCACTGGTGGCTTTTGGCGGGGCTGGCGGGTTGCATGCCTGCGAACTCGCGGACGCCCTCTCGATCCCCACCGTGATTGTGCCCGCGCTACCCGGAGCGCTTTCCGCGTTCGGCATCCTCGTGAGCAATGTGGTGAAAGACTATTCGAGAACAATACTTTTGCGAGTCAAAGGCAGGCTCCCCGCAGACCAGTTGGAACGGGAATTCGGCATCCTGAAAGGACGCGCTGAGAAGGAGTTTCGCGCAGAACAGTGGGATGGTCGCCCGAAACATCAGCAAAGCATCGACGTACGTTATCTTGGCCAGGGTTATGAATTGAATATTCCTTTTGGACGGTCGGTTCTTCAGGACTTTCATGCTGTCCATCGGCGGCGCTACGGCTATGCACATCCCGATCGCGAAGTTGAACTCGTAACGGTGAGATTGCGGTCGGTGCTCAAGTCTCCCCAATCCACTCTCGCGCCATGGACTGCCCAAAGGAAGGGGAGCCGTCCGGCGCGGAACGAACGGGCGAAAGTGCACCTTGGTCGCGAGATGGAAGTCGCGGTCCACGATCGCCAGGACCTTGTCGCTGGACGAAACTACAAAGGCCCCGCCGTCGTGACCGAGTACAGCGCGACTACCGTTGTCCCCGAAACAAAGAAGTTCAGGATTGATCAGGCTCGCAACTTGATTATCGTGACGCGTTGATCGTCAGCAGCCCCCAACATAGTAAGCATTTTTCGACCTGATCTCGACTGCATGGTCGAACGGAACAACCATCACGCTATGCAACCCGCAGGTGGCGGACGGTGGAGAAAACGTCAGTAGGTATTGAGACCGAAGTTCCTTCTCGACCTGGTCCAGCACGCCCCCGATGTGGTCGTAGCTCGACAGGATATAGGCCCGCCCTCCGGTCGCAGTGGCAAGCTGGCGGAGTGACATGTCTCCTTCAGGCTCGGAGCGCGGGTTATGTGCGGTCACGCAGTAGATGGTAAAGCCTGCGGCGCGAGCCGCGTCGATGGCGTCGTTGAGGCTGCGTCGGCTCCAGTTGTCTTCGCCGTCGCTAAGCACGAACAATACTTTTCGGGAAAGACGTTCATCGGGCCCTCCAGTCTCCCGTGTCACCGTTTCATAAACCGCGTCGTACAGCGCGGTTTGTCCAATCCCGCTTCGGCCGAGGTTGGCAGGACGCAGAGAAGGTTGCGACGTCTCAGGATAAGTCTGCATGTGGGCCGCGAATCCAGACCATGAGATGTGATCGATCCGGGGGCGAAGTAGACGAGCGGCAAACTGGTCCGTCGCTTTAAGCTCGGCGAGAAAGTCCGACGTTACTGAGTCGCTGGTATCGACGAGTACGAAGAGGCGTAAAGGAAGATCGCCCTCCTCGTAGAAAGAATTGATTGATGGCACCGGTGCCGCGTCACTGTAGACGTGAACTTGCTGCGAACGCATGTCCATGACCGGGCGTCCGTCCTCATCCGTCGCAACAAAAGTGATGGCGACTTCGCGAACATCCTTTCTCAGCGTTAAAACGCTCGGCGACGTAGCTCTCACAACTGGCGCAGACGGCGAAACCGCGGACTTGTTTGGCGAATCATAAGGCGCGAACACACCGAGCAGAGCCAGACAGAGCGCTCCGGCGAGAAGGGCGGAAGAGGATGAATGCATGTCGTGGATTCCCTCAGACTGCCGCTCCCGCGCGGACCTTGCCTCAACGAGTTCATCGACACTTTAGGAAAAGACTTTCTCTTTTGGACGCGCCCTTCATTACCAAGGTTTCTACCCTTTTATCCGCGCTGAGCAGGCTCGCAGTTGAAACAATGCCATTGGGCGTCGTAATCGAAAACACTCTGTTTTACCGAAGCGAAACATCTCCTTTAATAAGGAACGACTACAATGGCTGCGTGAAAACCAGCATCGTGGTGGTAGAGGACGATCCGGACATTTCTCGTCTGGTCCGTCATCATTTGGAGGGCGCAGGCTTCGCGGTTCGCCTCTATTCCGCAGGGACGAACGTGATTTCCGACGCCGAACGGCAGCGGCCTGCCCTGTTTCTTCTCGACATCATGGTCCCCGGCAAGGATGGCCTGGAACTCTGTCGCCAGATTCGCCAGCTGGCGACTCTTGCTGCCATCCCGGTAATTTTTTTAACTGCGAAAAGCGCGGAGGCTGATCGCGTGTTAGGCCTCGAGCTCGGTGCGGATGACTACATTCCCAAGCCTTTCAGCCCGAGGGAACTCGTGGCACGGGTCAAGGCGGTGTTGCGTCGCTTCGAGCGGCCTCTTTCTCCGGGACCGGTACGCGCGGGCGACATCGAGATCGATCCCAATGCCATGACATTGACAGTCCGCGGCAAGGTCGTGCCGACAACTGCGACTGAGTTTCGTCTCCTCGACCACTTCGCTCGCAACGTTGGCCGCGTCTTCACGCGCGATCAGCTTCTCGATTCCGTGTGGCGTGATACTTCCTATGTAACTCCGCGATCCGTCGACGTGTATGTCCGTCGCATCCGCGAAAAGATCGAATCCGATTCAGAAAATCCTCGCTACCTTCGCACCGTCCGCGGCGCCGGCTATCGATTCGAGGTTCCCAAGTGAGGAGCCGCATCTTCCTGAAGTTGATGGCGGTCTTCATTGCGGTGATTGCAACTGCCACCATTACGCTCGACATTTCAGTCCGGCGCGCGTGGGAGCGCACTCTGCGCGAGCAGATCGAACGCAATCTGGTTCAAAAGACCAGAATGCTCGCGAATCGCATCGAGACCGATCGTTCGCAGAGCGTTCAAAATATCGCTGCCCAGGAAGCGCAAGCCGCAGGTGCCCGCGTTACCGTCATTGATCCCACCGGCAAAGTACTAGCTGACTCCGAAGCCGACGCCGCCTCGATGGAGAATCACGCTCATCGCAAGGAATTCATTGCCGCCCTCTCCGGAAACATCGGCATGGAGGAGCGTCAAAGCCACACGCTCGGTATTCCATTCGTGTACGTAGCGGCGCCGATTACCGGCGGTGCCGTCCGGCTGGCCTACCCGCTTTCCGAAGCAGAAATAACCAGCCGCCAGGTGCGACGCTCTCTGTTGTGGGGATCAGCCCTCGCATTCGCCCTTGCTCTGATTCTTTCTACCATTGCGGCAAACTACACCGCTCGACGTTTGCGCCGCATCCTCTCCTTCGCCGAGAGCATTTCTTCCGGCGACCTGACCGCCCGCATCGCCTCAAAGTCAAATGACGAAATCGGACAGGTCGCAGCCGCTCTCGACAAAACTGCGCGTCGCCTGGAAGACAGTTTCGCCGCCGTTCAGCAAAGCCAGCGACAACTCGAAACCCTTCTGAACTCTATGCAGGATGCGGTGATTGCAATCGCCTCCGACGGTCGTGTCCAGTGGGCAAATCGAGGCATGGAACGCCTTGTCCCACAACATGTCCGGTTGCAGGCGCCAGTAGTGGAGTCCGTGCGCGATCCGGATTTCCTCTCCGCCCTGCATGAAGCAAACGAAGGCAAGCGCTTCACCTCCGCACGAGCGCACTCGGTACTCTCAGGCCGCACGTTCGATGTCACCGCAGCCCCGATGCCCGGCGGAGGCGCCGTCGCCGTGCTCCGAGATCTGACCGAGACAGAGCGCGTCGAAAAAACTCGACGCGATTTCATAGCCAACGTCTCTCACGAATTGCGCACGCCCCTAACCTCCATTCAAGGCTATGCAGAGACGATTCTCGATAGCTCTGCAGACAACAATCACACGCGCGAGTTCCTCGAAATCATCCGCAAAAACGCTGCTCGCATGGCACGCCTGACCGAAGATCTTCTAACCCTCGCCCGTGTCGAGTCCGGAGAACAGCGCTTTGACGCGGAGCCCACGCAGCCCGCCGAACTGCTGGCCGACGCCATGGAAAGCTTCCGCGAAATCGCCCGTAATCAGAGTGTCGAACTCATTTTGGACGACACCTCCAAAGCAACCGTGCTGGCCGATCGTGAGGCCATCCATCAGGTTTTTTCTAATCTCATCGAGAACGCGTTGAAGTATGGGGGCTCGGGGCGAAAGATTGTCCTTGGTGCGCGGCCCGCCGAAAAAAGCGTGGAGTTTTTCGTGAAAGACTTTGGACCAGGCATCCCTTCAGAGCACCTCCCTCGTTTATTCGAACGCTTTTACCGCGTGGACAAGGCCCGGTCGCGCGAGTCGGGAGGCACTGGACTCGGACTTGCCATTGCAAAACACATCGTGCTGGCCCATCGTGGGACAATCCGCGCTGAGAGCGAGTTGAACCACGGGTCCGTGTTTGTGTTCTCCCTGCCGGTGGCATAAGCTTTTGTCCCGACTCCAATCGCTATTGGCTTTGGTCCCAAACCAGCGCTAACCTCACGGATTTTCACCAGAAATTCACGGTCTATTAACCCTCAGCTTTCGACATCGTCATATCCTCTACCCGTGGCCATGTTTCCAAAAGCGCTGCCTGACGCCGGGGATGACCCCACCATCCGCACCAGGACTCAGAACCCGGCTCCCGAGCCCGCGTCCGCTCATCTCGTGCGGCGCACCGTCCAGGCCTGCCGCGTTGCCACCGACGCGGCCTCCGCAGCTGCCGAAGGCATCGCGACCGGCTCGCTGACCCTACTCAATAGCATCCGCCAGCGCGAGCGTGAACTCGACACATTCGACATGGAAATCGACTCAGGTGTGACATCGGTGATCACCCAGGTCAAGGAGCTCGAGGCCAGAGATCTGCTCGCCTGCATGAAATTCATGATCGGGCTCGAGCGCATCGGCGACTTGCTGCTCAGCTTTGCCAATAGCGCGCAGTCCGTCAGCAACCGGCTCGACCCGCAGGACACGCGCGAACTCACGCGCATGGCAACATTGCTGGAAAAGATGCTCTCGGATGTCGGAAACGCACTCTCCGAGCGGGATGCGAAGAGGGCAATCGACGTCTTGCGGGCAGACGCCGAGATCGACCGTTTGCGAAACCTGATTTTTCAGCGCCACATCGAAAATCCCGAAGGCGCCTCACATCAAGCTAGCCTGCAGGTCATTTTCATGACGCAGTCGCTCGAGCGCGCCGGAGATCACGCCAAAAATCTCGCGGAAGAAGTTTGCCACGTCGTCAGCGGCCACTCCGTCCGCCATCTGCTCATGGCCTATGACAAGCCGATCGAGCAGATGTTCCTTGACTGGTTACGCAAGCGCGACGAAAAACACTAGAGCACATCGCCTCCAGGCGATGATCGCATCCTCCAAGATTCGCACTTTTAAAACACAAACTTCAACGCCAGCTGCACCAGCCGTGGTGGTAGTGCGGTCTGAATCGTGTTGAATGTTGGCGACCCGATATCGCTGTCGGGAAGCCGGAGATTCGTATGATTCAGGATGTTGAAGAACTCCGCGCGAAATTCAACTTCCTTGGACTCTGTAATGTGGACGCTCTTGAATGCCGAGAAATCCCAGTTCGCATAGCGCGGCCCGACGGCGACGTTGCGTCCGGCCGTTCCGAATTGCTGCACCGGGGACAATGGGTCAGGAATCACTCGCGAGAATGCGTCCGCGTTGAGCCACGCGCTGGTTGTGTGCGGCCCATCGTTTGGATTCTGACCAGGTACGAGGTCGGGGCGCTCGGCTGAGAACCCAGTGATCTCCGGCGCTCCGCCCTGCACGGACGCATCTCGCGAATCGAAAACTGTGAATGGCGTTCCGCTCATCAAAGTCACAATTCCATTCACTTGCCACCCACCCAGCACGTTCTGGTACCACCCATGCGGCTGCCGCCAGAATGGCAGACTCCATTGATAACTGAACACAAACCGATGACGTGCATCGAACAGCGATGGCCCGCGCTCTGCTGCGAGGTTTCGCGGGTCCTGCGCCAGGTCGTTTTCGCCGGCCACTGGTCGTGCGGCTGAACCAGTCATGTTGAACGACGAAGCGTCATCGATCGCCTTCGAATACGTGTACGACGCAAGAAACGACACGCCGTGACCAAAACGCTTTTTCAAACTCGCTTCCAGCGCGTTGTAGGAAGAATTCGCGATGCCGGCAATAAAGCCGGTGGACGAATACACGCAGGTGCGTGGATCATCCGCCAGCGTACAGCCAGAATGAATTCGCCGCTGGTCCGCATTGTTGGACGTCGAGATCGGCTGGCCGGTATCAGGATCGATGCCCGGAATGTAGACAGTCGGATTCGCTTCGATGAAGCGTGGCAACTTCGTACCCTTGGTTCCAACGTAGCCAACTTCGAGCAACATATCCGACCCGAGCGCTCGCTGGACATTCAAGTCCCAGTTCTGTGCGTAAGGAAGAGGAAGGTCTGGAGCTACGGTCAGATTCGTCAGGGGCGTAGCAAACGTTCCCGGCGGCGGCGGTGGACCGTCAAAGGGATCATGGAAGTTGGGTCCGCTGATCTGGGCAGTCTGTAAATACGGCGGCGCGCTGATCGGTGATTGCAGTGGCCCGCCCTGCCCCGTATAGTACGGCTCATAAAAAATCCCATATGCCGATGTGATGAGCCACTTGGAACTGCCGGTGGGGTCCCACGCGACACCAACGCGTGGAGCGAACCCTTTCTTGAATGTCGGGATCAGGCCCGCCGGAACTCCTGCGTCTCCGGGATAAAGGAGACCATCAGGAGCATCTGGCAATACCGTCGACTGCCTGCCCGGAATCCACAACGTTTGCCGATTTTTGATTTCGGTGTACGGAAATGGCAATTCGTATCGCAGGCCGAGGTTTAAGGTCAGGCGCCGCGAGACCTTGTAAGTGTCTTGCGCATACGCATTCAGCGAATTGCCACGGATGCCCCGGGAAAAGTCTCCCCGCCCTTGAAGGAAGAAAACAGGCGTGCCAAACAGAAAACTCGCAAAGCCATCCGGGACTACTGGAAACGGTGCGAATACAAAGAAACCGTTCGTAGCAATTCCTTGCTGCACGTTCACTTGCAGGTGCTGGTATCCGCCGCCAAACTTAAATTCATGATTGCCACGGACCCAACTGATGGATCCGGAGTAGTCAAATGCATTCTCGTAACTGTTCCGCGGTCCCGTAATGGGATCCCCCACAGTGGCATATCCATTCACCTGGATGAACGGCGGTCCGACCGCAACATCCAAACTTGAATCGTAGTCAAACCCTAGCTCCCTTGGGCTCGTATGGTTCGTACGCTCACCGTACAAGAATTTGTTCCGCAGGTATGAGAAACGAAACACCCCGACAACCGCAGGGGAGAAAATGTGCGTCTCTTGCGCAACGAAGTTTTGCGCGCGCTGTGTTTGACCCACCGGGAATCCGGGCACGCTCGCGCCCGACGTCGGGATCGGGTTGAACTGCGTCCCGTCGTTGAACATGTAACGGAAATTCAGTGTGTCATTGGGGGTTGCATAGTGATCAAGGCGCAGCCCGAACTGATTTGAATCCTGTCTCACGATTTGCGTGGACGTAAAAACGTCCAACTCATCAGGATTGATGCCGCTGTTGGGAAGGGGAAAGAAGTCCAGCAGGCTGAGCGAGAGCGGATCGGCCTGTTCTAAAGGAAACTGGTTGCCAGGATAAGGTGCGTTCAAAAAGACGTTAAATAGTTGGTGGTCCGGATTTTTGCAGAAGCCGCCTTCAAAACCCTCCGTGCAGATCCCGGAAAAATCACCCGCCCTTCTCTTCACAGACGGCACGGTCGAGGCGTCCGTCTCGCCCTGCCGGTTGCGGAACCCTTCGTAGTATCCAAACAAAAATGTCTTGTCTTTGCGGATGGGTCCGCCCAGCGTCACTCCAAATTGGTTCTGTTTCAGCGGCTCAGTTGTTTGCGCAAAATGGTTGGTCGCGTCAAACACGTCGTTCCGGAAGAACTCCCACAATGCGCCGTGAATCTGGTTTGTTCCCGTGCGCGTAATAATGTTGGTCGTCGAACCAAGGCTGTTTCCGAATTCAGCGTTTGCGTTGTGGGTGAGAATCCGAAACTCTGTAATGGCATCGACCGGCGGCTTCAGAACAAATCCGCCGTCCACGCCATTGAAATTGTTCGCCCCATCGATCAGAAAATTGTTGGACTCAGGTCGCTGTCCGTTGACTGCGTAGGCCTGACCTTCACGCAAGCTCCCCCCCGCCTCCGCCAGTCCCGGCGTGAGCGGCACGACTCCAGGTTGTAGTAGCCCCAATTGGGTGAAGTTGCGTCCGTTGAGCGGTAAATCCAGAACCTCGCGCTGCGAAACGGTTTTCCCCAGGCTGGTGACCGTACCTTGGATGAGCTGCGCATCGGCCATCACCTGTACTTGCTGCGTTTCGGCCCCCACCGTCAGCCGGACAGGTACAGTCGCCGTTTCGTTCACGTTCAGCGTGATGCCCGACTGAACGTATTTCTGAAACCCCTTGGCCTCTGCTTGTAGTTCGTAGTGGCCGACTGGAAGTTCCAGAATTACGTAGGCTCCAGTGTGATCCGTCAAGGCCGTCCGCGTCAGCCCTGTCTCGACTTGCTTCGCGGAAACGGAAACGTTCTGCACGATTGCGCCGCTAGGATCTTGAACCGTCCCACGGATGCTACCCGTAATCTGCTGCGCTACCGCGTTCCAACCTGCAAAGAGTGTTGCCAGCACACACACCGCGCTTCGCAAGCGGCTCATAGATTTCCCCACCTTTTTCATTCAGCAAAATTTTTGATTCAAAGAGTCCAGGCGTACTCCGGCTGCGGAACCGGTGACTACAATCCCCGCTCGTGCAAGAGTGCGCCGATTATAGGTACTCGACAGAGAGGGTCAATAATAGGAAAGTACTAGCGCTGTTGCGTCGCCAACGTCGCTCGTCAAACTTTGCGACTACCTTTCCTAAACGCGGTCGCCGGATTTTGAAGACGGGATGCGAAGCAAGAACGTGTGGTGTTGTTAACACTTCCCTGCTTCAAAACGTCTATCACTTCGTGGGAGTTTTGTGCGCATTGCCTCAAAGCCCGCAGACAACGTTTCATTCGCGCAGAGAATGGGACGCAATCTCGTGAAAGATGAAACGACCGCCCAGGTATCAGACGATGCCATGCTTGTAGGCGCGGCATGCGACGGTGACCGGGCTGCTTTCGGCCGACTTTACGATCGCTACGCTCGCATGGTCCACGGCGTTCTGCTTGCCAGGGTGCCGAGGCCCGACGTGGATGATCTTGTTCAGGATGTGTTCTTGCTGGCTCTTCGCCGACTTCCGACTTTGCGGCAGCCCGAAAGCTTTGGCGCATGGCTGGCAACGATCGCCCGCAATCTGGCCAATGACTTTCATCGTCGCTCGGTTCCTGAGAATCAATGGTCCCAGGAAACCGCTGACTCCCTGGACGGCAAGAATACTGAGAAAGATCATAACGATCAGGCCATCGAAATTCTCGAAACAATCAAAAGCCTTCCCGACGCTTATCGGGAGACCTTGATTCTGCGCCTGGTAGAGGGCATGACCGGTCCTGAGATCGCTGCGCGCACGGGGATGACAGCAGGATCGGTTCGGGTCAACCTGCACCGCGGCATGCAGCAGCTCCGCGCAAAGTTGAATCTGAACACGGGCACCCGCTCACCCGAAGAGGAGACGTCGTAACCATGGACACCGGAAACAATCCGAGCGAAAACAAACTTCTGACTGGAAGCGACGACTATCTGTGGGACCGATCCGGAGAACCCGATCCAGAAATCCAGAAGCTCGAAGCAATATTGGGTAAGCTTCAATCCAACCGCCCCAGGCCGCTGCTGCCGGGGAAAGCTTCTGTGAGCAAATGGTCATTCTTCCAACGGATCCGGCTGGTTCCTGTCTTCGTATCGGTCCTGGCCATAGCGGCAATCGGGTTTGTGACCTACACGGTCCGCGGAAAAAAGACCGCACCAATAGAAATCGCTGGATGGGATGTGTCCTGGATGGCGGGGACGCCGCGCGTCGGGCCCAGCGTCATCACGGGAAAAGAAAGCGGGCGTCTTGGCATTGGCCAGATGCTCGAGACTGATCCGCAATCGCGCGCCACCCTGCGAGCGGACGACATTGGTCAGATCGAAGTCGAGGGCAACACGCGCCTCCGCTTGTTAACCATGGGCTCCGGGCTCAAACGCATTGCCCTCGATCGCGGAACTATCCACACCTACATTTGGGCTTCGCCCGGCGAATTCGTGGTCGACACGCCCTCGGCCACGACGGTGGACTTAGGCTGCGCCTACACTCTGCAAGTCGACGACTCCGGGGCGGGAACCGTGCGCACTTCAATGGGCTGGGTAGGATTTACGCTCAACGGCCGCGAGGCCTTCATCCCGGCCGGAGCCGCTTGTGCAACGAGGCCAAAAGTGGGGCCGGGCACACCGTATTTTGAGGACGCATCAGGTAAATTTCGCGAAGCCTTGGCGAGATTCGACTTCGAGAAGAGCACACCGCAAGAACGCACTCAGGAGTTAGCCGTGATCCTCGGACATGCACGTAAACGCGACGCGCTGACCTTGTGGCATTTGCTCGCGCGCGTCGACGCGGGGCAGCGGAGGCTTGTATACGATCGTTTACGAAAGCTCTCGCCCCCTCCCCGCGATGTCACCCAGGAAGGAATTCTCAGTCTCGATCGTACGATGCTTGATCTATGGTGGAACCAGTTAGGATTTGATGACATTTCCGTCTGGCGACATTGGGAGCGTACCTGGGCCGGATCGTCTGCACCTGCCCCTAAAAAATAAGTTCGCCGCCTCTTGCACAGCAATTTCCCATTCTTCGAGATGACCCGCTGTTAACAGTCTGCTTCCTGATTGCGTCTTTCTCACTGTAAGGAAAAACCAGCAAGGTCAGGAGGCTCAGCAATGAATCTTCGCACGCTCTCACACCTGATGATCGCCGCTGCTACCGTCCTGTTCGGCTTCACGAGTCCGGCAATGGCAGGACCACCGCTCATTTGTCATGTCATCCAGATTGGGGACGCGAAATCGCTGCCATGGGTTGACCTGAACTATCAGAAACAGAGTGGAGGCTACGATCTCAAGAATCTGACCCCCGACACTCTGGCCATTCTGCAATCGGATGCTCCCGTATTGGTGCGGATGGAAACGCTGCGGCGCGCCACCATTTATGCGCGCCAGGACCCGCAGGTGGCGAAAGAACTCCTTACTCGACTTCGCGCTCGTGCCGCCGACTCGGATCTCGCCGGCCGAACTGATCCCCTTGCGTGGTTTGACGTTGGCTATCTCGCCGCAGCCTACAACGAGTGGTTCGAAACCGGCACAAAAAATCCCGCCAATGGTCTTGATGGATACGCATGGGTCGAAAAAGCTCTTCGCTTGCGCGGCCCGGATCCACAGATGGAGTTCGCTGCTGCTCTCATCACCATCATGGTGCCGAAGCGGGAACACACACAATACGTGAAGAAAGCGTGGGCTGGATCCAAAGGTGATGCGCTTCTCGCGCAAAACATGGCCGCAAACTTCCCTCGCTAAATAATCTTTCAGCCAAAAATTTCGCCCGCGAGGGAGGCTTGGCCAATGAAAACACGTCTGAGAAGAATTAGAACATCGGCAGGAACGCCGTTCGGGCTTTGTCGTTGGCTTTCGCGTGGAGTATTGGCTGTCACTCTCGTCAGCGGACTGTTTGCGCAGGAAAAAGACGTTCCCAGTAACTTGCAAGCTCATGAGTGGGGAACGTTCACGGCCATCGCGGGCGCCAACGGGACAGCAGTTGAGTGGTCGCCACTCACCGAACCGCCGGATCTCCCTGGATTCGTCGAGCACTTCAGCTATGCGAATTTCAAGCTGGGGTTGCGCGGCACCATCCGTATGGAAACTCCGGTGATCTACTTCTATTCTGCTCGCAAGATGACCGTGTCAGTTCGGGTCGCGTTCTCAAAGGGCATCATTACCGAATGGTATCCCCATGCGGCTGCCGTCCAACCGAGCGGGATGTTGCCAACCGCAAACCTCAGTCAATTACAAAAAGACGGCAGCATTTGGTGGAAAGATGTTGTCGTCTCTCCCGTCTGGACAGGCAAATTTCGAGAGGAAGATCAGCCCAATCGCTACTACGCGGCACGCGACACCCGTTCGTCGCCGTTGCAGGTCAAGGGCGTTTCCGGAAATCAGCAGGAAAAATTTCTCTTCTACCGTGGTGTTTCAGCCGCGCCTTTGCCGCTATCTGTGAAACTGACACCGGACGCGGAGTTGCTGGTCCGATCCGCGAGTGCTGAATCCATTCCGGCGTTCATCTTCTTTGAACGTCGCGGTCAGAAAATTGGCTATCGCGTTGTGACGGCACCTGCAACAGAGACGCGGACCGCCCGGCCGCAGCTCAATGGCGATATCCAGTCGCTCCGCGCTGATCTGGAAGCCATTCTTGTTCAACAGGGTCTCTATCCGGACGAAGCCCAAGCCATGGTTGAAACCTGGCAGGACTCATGGTTTGAAGAGGGCAGCCGCTTGATCTACGTGGTACCGCGAGACTTCATCGACAAGGTTTTGCCCCTGACGATAAACCCGAAACCCGATGAGATGACTCGCGTTTTTGTTGGCCGGCTCGAAATCGTAACTCCAGCAACAGTCAAGGCCGTCGAGACCGCTCTTACCTCGAACGACCAAACAGTGCTCCGTCAATACGGGCGTTTTCTCGAACCGATTCTGGAGGTGGCACATTCGATGCATACGAAATCGGCTCGAACCAGATAAACGGGCACGGACAATCTTGAGGGGTGTCGATGTCACCTAAGGGCATGGTTGGCCACCAGTCGCCAACAGTCACAATAATGAATATCCGCTAATTTCACGTATTCCGCATTCCTGTAGCTGCGTGTTGTTATCTGCTTGGAACCGGTCTTCCTGTCCCCGCAATAAAGTGCTTTTCCTCGCCGCCGATAAAGACGTCGTAGCGCCATGTAAACGTCGCGGCTGTTCACCGCCCCACCTGCTCGCGGCCTTACGTGGTGCTTGATGTCACGGAGGCTCGCGATGTTACGAGGTACAAAGCTCACCGGAAAAATTGTAGCCACGATCGTTGTTACGCTGATCGTTACCTCAACGGCGAGTTTCTGGATCACCCAACATCGTGTAAATCAGCAAGAGCAAGACGCATTCCGGGACAAGGTTCGCCAAATCACTGGGATGGCGAACGCCACTCGTGGCTGGTTTTCTGACAACCTCCCCTTCATCGTCCCGGACAGAAACTTCAAACATCTGCAACAGGTCCCGGTCGTCGTTGCCTGGAGCGTCGCGCAGCATTACGCGGACGCTCAAAAAATGACCTTTCACACTCCTTCACTTGCGCCTCGCGATCCGAAGAATCAGCCTGACGATTTCGAACGTCGCGCCTTGGAAACCTTTCAAAAAGATCCTTCTTTGAAAGAATATTCCGAACTCAGGACTGAAAACGGCGAAGAAGTCATGCGCTATGCGCAGCCCGTACGGCTCACCGCGGATTGCCTGGTATGCCACGGCGATCCCGTCGGTCAAAAAGATCCCTTCGGTTATTCCAAGGAAGGCATGAAAGCGGGCGACTTGCGGGCAGTCTTCACAGTAAAGGTTTCCACCGCAATGCTCGCGGAAACCTCGCGAGCCAACTCGATCGCCATTTTTCTGATCAGTCTGTTGACCTTGTTGGCCGCGGCCGTCGTGATGTTCGCGCTAGTGCGCAAACTTGTCGTCACACCCTTGTCCGCATCCGTTCATCTTGCCAATGCGATCGCGGAAAACAATCTGGCAATTGCCGATCTTCCCGTTACGAGTGAGGATGAAATCGGACAAGCAACCAGATCGCTCAACACCATGAAGAACAACTTGCGACAGACCGTGCAGGCGATCGCGGAAACCGCTGAACACGTTGCTAGCGCAAGCGAAGAACTGTCCGCGACCAGTCAGCAAATCGCAGCCAATTCGGAGGAAACCTCAGCCCAGGTTGGCGTTGTTTCCCAATCGACACAACAGGTGAGTGAGAACCTGCACAGCCTGTCCACCGGCGCTGGCGAAATGACTTCCACCATTCAAAGCATCGCCACCAATGCGAACGATGCCGCTAAAGCTGCTGCCACCGCTGTTCAAACCGCGGGCTCCGCCAATGCCGCAATGAACAAGCTGGGCGAATCAAGCACCGAAATTGGAAAAGTCATCAAAGTCATCACATCCATCGCACAGCAGACCAATCTCCTCGCCCTGAACGCGACAATCGAAGCGACCCGCGCCGGAGAGGCCGGCAAAGGTTTCGCCGTCGTCGCTAACGAAGTCAAGGAACTTGCCAAACAGACCGCAAGAGCGACCGAAGACATCGGGCGAAAAATCGCCGCCATCCAGCTCGATTCCAAGGGCGCCGTCGACGCGATTGGCAGTATCAGTGATGTGATTAACAAGGTGAACGATATATCGGCCACCATCGCTACCGCCGTCGAGGAGCAAAGCGCAACCACCAACGAGATGACGCGCAATGTGACCGATGCGGCGCACGGATCAGGCGAAATCACGCGCAACATCGAGGGCGTTGCCGACGCGGCTCGCGGTACCTCTACCAGCGCCCATGAGTCCCAAAAAGCAGCCAACGAACTTGCAGAAATGGCCGTCCAACTCCACCATCTCGTGGCGCGCTTTAAACTCGCGGAGGCTTCACAACCCTCTCAAGAAGGGCGAGCCTCGCGTGCAGCAGTAGCGGGAAAATGAATGGCCGCGAACCCCGTCAACTCGTTGGCACAACAGCCAAACTGCACAACCGTAACCGCGCCGCACACCTAGGCCGGTGACACCGGTCACAGTAAGAACGTACATCCTGCCTCAACATTGTTCTGAGAGTCCGTGCATCTGCGTTCCTCGAATTTGCGGTACAGGTCCATGCGCCACATGGGAGTAGCCACGCTATTTAGCGAGCTGTACGTGCCTGCCTTAGTCCTGCCGCTGCTGATTCTGTTCGTCGTCCGCAGCCTGCATCACAATGAGCTCCAACGCCTCCAGAAGGAACTCGAACATTCCCAAAACTTTGGACGCCAGCGCGAACGCGAACGCGATCTTGCCCAGGAAGAATTATTTCGCCGGCTGTATGAAGAACGAGAGCTGAACAAAGAAAAACTGCAGTTTCAAGCACAGCTCGCAGAATACGAAAAATATGCTGCTCTGGCGCAACTGGCGCTGGGAGCTGCCCACGAAATCAACAATCCTCTGCTCGGAATGTTGTCGCACCTCGAGCTCGAACTCAAAGACACTCACGACCCGGAAAGGCGTCAGGAAATCGAGCAGTGCATCGCCGGCGCGCGGCGCATTTCGTCCACACTCCGCGGTCTCGTGGATTACGCTCGCCCCACTCCTCCAGTCCTCAGCAGAATCAGCCTTTCCCGCCTGATCGCGGACACCCTGATCCTCATCGAGCACCAGCCCATGTTGCGCAACAAGCTGCTCTGCAATCGTGTTCCATCCGACTTGCCCCACATCCGTGCCGACGCCAATCAACTCTCGCAAGTCTTTATGAATTTGCTGCTTAATGCCGCCGAGGCCACTCCCGAGGGAGGCACCATCTCCATTTCGGCAAATCAACTCACCTTCGTCGACAACATCGAGATTCGCATCACCGATACCGGCTCAGGCATTCCCCCTGACGTTCTGCCGCACATATTCAAGCCGTTCTTTACCACGAAACGCGGAAAGGGTACCGGCCTCGGCCTGAGCATCAGTCACGCTTACATCCGAAGCCACAATGGCGAGATTCGCGTCGACAGCGTCGTAAACCACGGCACAACCGTCACCATTACTTTGCCGCTCCACACCAACGCAAATGCGGAAGAAAGCAAGGATGAGTCGCAGATGGTGGTCTGATATCTGCCAACGATTCGTATGCCCTACTCTGTCTTGGTCGTCGATGACGAAGATTTAACCCTCCGCACCATCTCCCGCGGATTGCGCGACGAGGGCTTCGACGTCTATACCGCCAATTCCGGCGAAGATGCCCTGCGCGTTTTCGCCGACGAGAAGCCCGACCTCACCCTGCTCGACATCGTCATGCCCGGCATGGACGGCGTCGACGTCCTGCGCCAGATCAAGCAATCCACTCCCGCCGCCATCGTCCTCATGATGAGCGCGTACCGCATGGTCGACCGCGCCGTGGATGCGATGAAGCTCGGCGCCTACGACTACCTCATCAAGCCCTTCCACCTCGCCGACATGATCGCCACCCTCCATCGCGCCAGCGAAATGCTCGCTCTCCGCGTGCGCGTCCGTGACAACGTCGAACAAGCCAAGGGACGCTACGACTTCGGCCGCATCGTCACCGAAAATCCCGACACACGCCGAATGCTCGAAGTCGCCCGCAAAGCAGCAGAGTCCGACCACACCACAATCCTGATTCAAGGCGAAAGTGGCACCGGCAAAGGAGTGCTCGCCAAGGCCATCCACTACGCCAGCCCTCGCGCTGGAATGCCGCTCGTCGAACTGAATTGTGCGGCGCTTCCAGACACCCTGCTAGAAAGCGAACTCTTCGGATTCGAGCCTGGCGCTTTCACCGACGCTCGCCGCCGCAAGGAAGGCCTGCTCGAGCGCGCGCATGCTGGCACTCTTTTTCTCGACGAAATTGCCAACATGTCAGCCAGCGTCCAAGCCAAGCTTCTGCGTGTGCTCGAAGAGGGAACCTTCATGCGCCTGGGAGGCACGCGCACCATCAAGGTCGACATTCGCCTCATCGCCGCAACCAACGCCCATTTGAAGGAGGCCGTTTCCACCGGCCATTTTCGTGAAGACCTTTACTACCGCCTCAACGTCGTTCCCCTTGAAATCCCTCCACTCCGCGAACGCCGCCAGGACATTCTTTCCCTTGCCCTCGAACTCGTCCAACACTTCAATCGCGAACTCCACAAGAAATTTCCCGGCTTCACTCCCGCCGCCGCTGAATTGCTGCAACAGTATCCTTGGCCTGGAAACATCCGTGAATTGAAGAACGTGGTAGAGCGCACGATGATTCTAGCGCCGGAAGGCGATATCGATGTCGACTCACTTCCGGAAGAAATACGCGATCACGTGCGCGACTCGCGCCAGCCCTCTCCCGAACCTTCTTCCGACTACGACGTCTCCCCTACCGGACATCAATTTCTCACCCTGCGCGAAATCGAAGACGACTACATCCGCGAAGTCTTGGCCGCAACAGGAAACAACAAGACGCAGAGCGCCCGCATCCTGGGCATCCATCCAACATCCTTGTTAAGGAGACTTAAGAAAGGCCAAGAAGCCTAACCGCTAGAAGCTAGAAGCTAGAAGCCAGAA